>Ga0123353_10000413_pt1 | contig 52694 bp, 50 predicted proteins | sample TergutLab28metaG_3_FD_92763 | JGI IMG/M metagenome (GOLD analysis project Ga0123353, IMG submission 92763) | Labiotermes labralis P3 segment gut microbial communities from Petit-Saut dam, French Guiana - Lab288 P3 | ecosystem: Host-associated > Arthropoda: Insects > Digestive system > Gut ... | reverse complement strand
GGTATGTTTATGACCCCGTTGTATACGCCATCCGCCACGATAACCGTATCACCCGGTTTTGCCATGTTTACGGCTGCTTCCAATGAGCGCAACGGATTTCCGGGCTCGCCATTTCCTCCGGGGGCGCTGCTCGCGTCCACATGTATAGTGCCTTGGTGAACATTCGCTTCATCGGAGGGTAAAACGTCAAAATATACCCGTGTGACAGCATCCAAATTTCCCGATTCAAACAAAACAGCGAAATACGTATGCACGTCGTATGTGTCTAACCTTAAGCTCCACAAGTCTAACTCTATTCTTCCCATAACTTCCCTAACGCCGGGACTAATCCTCCGGTATGTCGTATAAAAACCTTCCCTGTCTATTCCAATTTCATATCTTCCGATTAAATCACCTTCATATTCTATGACGAGAATATCCGCCAACGCCGCCATCCATATTTGAGGCACCCAATAAAAAGCATCCTCAAATATTTCCCTGTATCCGCTGACTAACCCTAAATCATACGGGAAAAGCGGAAAAAGTACGGGTACTTCCTCCGGGGGCAAGACGTCAAAATACGCCCGCGTTACCCGGTTCGCGCCTTCCGTTCTAAAGGTGAGCGATGTATACGCATGTGCTAACGTATCGTTCAAGGGTAAACCATGAAGGTGGAAGATAATCCTTCCGTCCTCCTTCGTAAAACGGCTGTTCATATAGTAAAATGAAAGCGGTTGCCCCATAAAGATATCAAGCGCGTATTGGTTTATGGGGGCACCCGTATATTCGATGACCAATATATCCGCCGACGCGAACAACCACGGAGGCGGATAATTTTTCCATCCACCTTCGTCATTCTGATGGGTTGACCATCTTATTAAACCTTCCTCCGCTTCATTGGGAGCTTGCAATACGTATGGGAAAATAGCGGGTTTTTCCCATACCGTGGAGATTATTTCATTACGGTTATTTTGCGGCGGTTCGGGCGCGAGTGTTTCAACCGGCGGTTGCGTTGGCTGCGCGGTTGGGTCGGGTGTTTCCGCCGCCGTGTCCCCACCCCTGCCGCACGCGGTCAGCATAAACACCAATACCGTTAATCCAACCATCATCATTTTCCTTTTCATCTTCATCCGTCCCTTCCTTTATATTCACATAATTATTTCCACATAAAAAAGGCGGTTGCGCTCCATCAAGAAGCGCAACCGCCTGTATTTGCAAACGATATTAAATACGCGGAATTATGGCATGTGGCGTGGCGTGGCGTGGCGTGGCGTGGCGTGGCGTGGCGTTTAACATTATACTTTCGCGCGGCATATCGCTGTCAACCCTTTTTCCGTTTAATTTCGAGGCTTTTTTTATTAATTTTACCATGCATGAATTTCCAATTCAACATCAAACAAAGTAGCACACACATGATTCTCATTTTTTAATTTACCAGCCCAAAACCCCGTTTTTGCGACAGCCGTGCGTTACACCCACCGCCCCGGCGGGGTTTGTCCGGCTACGTGTAATTTGCTAATCCTCAATCGCAATGATAGCCGACACAGCATCCAGCACTTTCCTAAAGATATCCTTGGGGATTTGCTCCACCGCTTTACATTTGCGTGCAAGGAGGTCGATAACACGCACCTGCTCGCAAATCACATCCCCTTGCGTTTGCGTCCTTCCGTCCAACGGTACACGCAAGCGCAGGGGCTTTTTATTGGCGGTTATCGGGCAAATCAAAGCCATGTCGCGTTTTTGGTTATACAGCGTTTGACTGATGACCAAAGCCGGGCGGTATCCCGATTGTTCCCTGCCCTTGGTCGGGTCGAAGTCGAGTAAAATAATATCGCCTTGCTTCATATCATTTCACGCCCGGCGGGTTCGTTCATGCTGCCCCAATCGTATCGGTCGGGTTCGCCTTCGTACCCGTCAAGGTACCAAGCGAGGGATTTCTTTGACGCGGGCAGGATAATGAGCATATTGTCCTTCGCTTTTATTTCCACTTTTTCATCCAGCCCGATCTGCGCGGTTTGCAATAATTTTTTGGAAATTCGGATCCCCTGGGAATTGCCCCATTTCGATACCTGCGAAAGCATAGATGAACCACCCTTTGATAAAGTTAATACAAGTATATCCGCGTATAAATATTATGTCAATTGTGTTACACTAACAGCATCTTCCCAACAAATTATCAGGAGTCTCCCATGCCCAAACCCATCGTAGCCGTCGTAGGCCGCCCCAACGTGGGCAAATCCACTTTGTTTAACCGCATCACCGGCACCAAGACCGCCATCGTCGACGATATGCCCGGCATCACGCGGGATCGCCTTTATGCCGACACGGAATGGCTTAACCGTCCATTTACGCTGATAGACACCGGCGGGCTGGACCCCGAAGCGGAGGATCCGTTGACCCGCCACGTTTACCGCCAGGCCGAAGCCGCCATCGAAAGCGCGGACGTGATTTTATTTTTGTGCGATATCAAATCGGGCGTGACGGACGCGGACAGGCAAGTAGCGGACGTGCTGCGCCGTTCAAAAAAACCCGTCGTGCTTGCGGTCAATAAGGTAGACGTGCCGTCCAAGGAAAACAACGAGCTGTTCGAATTCTACGAGCTGGGCATCGGCGAGCCGATCCCTATTTCCGCGGGGCAAGCCCTAAACCTGGGGGATATGCTGGACGATATCGTTGCGCACTTCCCCTCGCATGAGGGATCGGAGGAAGAAGATACCCGCATTAAAGTCGCCATCGTAGGCAAACCCAACGTAGGCAAGTCGTCCTTAATCAATAAGATCCTCGGTGAGGAACGCTTGATCGTTTCCGACATCCCCGGCACCACACGCGACGCGGTCGATACCTTTGCCACGCGTGACGGGCACGAATATGTATTTATAGACACGGCGGGCCTGCGCCGCAAAAGCCGCATCAAGGAAAATATCGAACGGTACTCCATCATACGCGCCATCGCGGCGATCGAACGTTGCGACGTATGTGTCCTTTTGATCGACGCCGATGAAGGCGTGAGTGAGCAGGACACAAAAATAGCGGGCATCGCCCACGAACGGGGCAAAGCCGCCATCATCGCCGTAAACAAATGGGACAAGATAGAAAAAGACGATAAAACCATGAAGGAATTTACCGAAAAACTTTCACGCGAATTGGCTTATATGCCGTATGCCCCGAAACTTTTTATCTCCGCGCTTACGGGACAGCGCGTCCATAAATTATTCGAATTAATATTCGCCGCGTACCAAAACCACGCCATGCGAATCGCTACCGGTACGCTTAACGAAGTCATCATCGAAGCGACGGCCATCCACGCGCCGCCCTCGGATAAAGGAAGGACGTTACGTGTCTATTACGCTACGCAGGTATCGATAAAGCCGCCTACCTTTGTCCTGTTCGTCAACGATAAGCGGCTTATGCATTTTTCCTACGTTCGGTTTTTGGAAAACAAGGTTCGTGAATCATTCGGCTTTGACGGTACGCCGTTACACTTTATCGTCAGGAACCGCGGTGAAAAGGAATAACCCTTATTCGGCTGCTTCCTTTGAAATCCCCGTTTTTGAAATCCCTTGGATTACATGTATAACGAAGTTAAGCTCCGATTCACTGAGCTTTGAGATCAGGCTGTTGATTTTCTTTTGAGCGATCGAGCGGGTGGTATCTCTTTCTTCACGCAGGGCAAGCATCGGGGACGGCATGAAAAAATTATCGACGGGTAATTGCAACACCCGCGTCAGCTTCGAAAGGGTTACGGCGGTCGCACCGCGTTCGCCGCGTTCGATGAGTCCCATATGAGATGTGGTTAGGTCCAGCATTTCCGCCAGCTCGTCGCGGGAGAGATTACGGGCTTGACGTTCGGTTCGGATGTTCTTTCCGATGATTTCATCCAAATTAACTTTTTCCTGTTTCGTTTTGTTCTTCGCCATTTTTGGCCTCCTAGTTAGGTTATGTGTTCTTTCGAACATATCGGGTCGCAGGCTATTCTACAGATATATACGTCAATTTGAAGCAACAAGTAGATTATATTTTACAATACTCGGCGTAATTATACAAAAAACCGTAACATGATTGTCACAATCATTCCGTGATGCTATACTTTCCTGACGATGCGAATATTTTGAGGTGTTATGCCATATGCCCAAAAAACCCGTTACGCGCAAGCCGAGCGAACGCAATCTCGGCGAAGCCCGCCCGAAATCCCCGGCCCTGTACCGCGAAGTGAAATGCATAGGCGTTGCGGTCGTCGGGGTATTATTATTGCTGAGCGTCTTTTGGGAGGATGCGTTGGGGCGCGTCGGGGGGTTGATCAACGTATTTTTGCTGGGGGTATTCGGCTTCGGTGCGTTTGTGCTCCCGATTGTGCTGATCATCGGTGCGGTCAGCATCCTCCTTTCCAAACGTTTCCGATTCCCTTGGGTCTTATCAATCGGCCTTTATTGGACGGTCTTATCGCTTTTACATATATTCAACCTGCCGGATGCGGTGGAGGGTCGGACTTTCTTTGAACGGCTGGGGCAAATCTATTCGGGTACGATTGGGGGATATCACTTCGGCGGCGGGCTTTTCGGTCTGTTGCTGGGTGATGTGCTCCATTTCTTTATCGGGCGCGTGGGCTCCACCATCGTGTTTTTCGCGGCGTTATTGATCATGCTTGTCTTATTAACCGGGCGCAGCTTCGTTTACCTTGTACGCCGCGGCTTTTATGAATCCAAGGACGCGCTGGAACGCAGGCGCCAACGCATCGAAGCGGAAATCGACGCGGAATTGGCGGAAGAAGAGGTAACGAGAAAAGCCGCCGAAAACAAACCCCTCCCCTTCATTGAATATGAAGACAGTGATTTCGGGGAACCTGACGATTTACCCGAGGTATTACTTTTACAAGAGGAACTGGAGGAAGAGGCACGCCCAAAACCACCCGCGTTTACGGAACGGAAAAAAACCGGGATAAACAGCTTCCTCACGCCCAAACCCGTGGAAAACCCGCTTCCGCGCGGGACGGAAATCGTTTTGTTCCCCGAAAAAAAACCACCCGAACCCCTTGCGGACGATGCGGAGATTAAACTGCACGGATTGGTGGACGGAGCCTCCAAGGATGAAAACCCTCCTTGGGAAGACGAAGAGGATGATGATTGGGAGGAAGAAACGGCAACCGCCGCACCCTTGGCGAAACGCTCGGGAATACGCGAAGCCGCGACCGCTGCTTCACCTACCTACGACGATTATCGCTCCCCTCCGATTGATTTGTTGGCCCGTTATGAGGCTCCCGATACGGCGATGGAAACCCGTACACAAATCATGAAAAATTCCCGCACGCTGGAAGAAACCCTGCGCAGCTTTAAGGTCGAAGCGAAAGTGGTGGCGGTCAGCGTCGGCCCGACGGTTACGCGGTACGATTTGTCCCCCGGCCCGGGGGTAAAGGTTTCCGCGATTGCCAACCTTTCCAATGATTTGGCGCTGTCGCTCGCCGCCCAAGGTATACGCATCGAGGCTCCCATCCCCGGAAAATCCGCCGTGGGTATCGAAATCCCCAACAAGGACCCGCAACCCGTCTTCCTGCGTGAAATCTTGGAAGATGGCAAATTTATTAATTTCCCGTCCAACCTCGCATTCGCCGTGGGTAAGGATATCGCCGGCGAACCCGTGGTGGCGGATATCGCGAGAATGCCGCATATGCTGATCGCCGGGGCGACCGGCAGCGGCAAAAGTATTTTCGTCAATACATTGATCACCAGTATTTTATATAAAGCACGGCCCGACGAGGTTAAGCTCTTGATGATTGACCCGAAGGTCGTGGAGCTGAGCGTGTACAACGGTATCCCGCACCTCTTGATCCCCGTCGTAACCGACCCGAAGAAGGCCAGCGGCGCCCTAAGCTGGGCTGTGGCGGAAATGGAAAACCGTTATAACCTGTTCGCCGAAACAGGCAACCGCGACTTGAAAGGTTATAACCGCTATATGGCGGAAAACGAAGAACCGCTTTTGCCGCAGGTCGTGATCATCATCGATGAATTGGCCGACTTGATGATGGTGGCGAAAGGCGAAGTGGAAGAGAGTATTTGCCGCTTGGCGCAGAAGGCACGCGCGGCGGGACTTCATTTGATCGTCGCAACGCAACGCCCGAGCGTGGACGTCATCACGGGTTTGATTAAGGCAAACATCCCTTCACGCCTCGCGTTCGCCGTTTCCTCGGGGATAGACAGCCGTACGGTCATTGATATGTACGGAGCCGAAAAACTGTTGGGCAAAGGTGACATGCTCTTCCTCCCCATGGGGCAAAGCAAGCCGATTCGTATACAGGGAGGTTTTATATCCGATAAAGAAGTGGAGTCCGTTGTCAGTTATTTACGTGTGCTGGCACCGGCGGAGCATACCGTTGATATGATCGAGCAGGTAACCTCCCCCGCGGCGCGGCTCGCGATGAACAACGGTGATTTGGATGAATTTTTCCACGAAGCCGTGGAATTCCTGTTATCCAAGGGGAAAGCCTCCACCAGCGTATTGCAAAGGCAGTTCCGTATCGGGTACAACCGCGCGTCGCGTTTAATGGAGGACCTTGAAAAACGGGGGATCGTAGGGCCGGAAGACGGGGTTAAGCCGCGCAAGGTAACGATTACGAGAAGCGAATACCGGGAAATATACGGAAGTGACTAAATGACAATTAAGGTATATCTTTTTTCTTTAGGCTGCGATAAAAACAAAGTGGACGGCGAAGTGATGCTGGGGCAGTTGTTGGCGAATGAATATTTTATTTCCGTCAGCGGCCCCGCCGAAGCGGATGCCATCATCGTAAACACCTGCGGCTTCATCCGTGAAGCGACGGAAGAAAGCATCGACTGCGTATTGGATATGGCGGCGTACAAGAAAAGCGGAAACTGCCGCGCTTTGATCGTCGTCGGATGTATGACCGAACGCTACCGCGAGGATTTTACCGTTGAAATACCGGAAGTTGACGCGGTTTTGGGTGTGGCGGACAGGGATAAAATCGTTAAGGTGTTGGGGCGTTTGTTTAAACGGAAGCTCCCCAAAAACAAATCGCAATATTTGCAACACCGCTTGCTTGCGCGGAAGGATATTTCCTTCCCCCATATCGCCTATGTAAAAATTGCGGAAGGATGCGACAACCGCTGCGCGTATTGCACGATCCCGTCAATACGCGGGGGGTATAAAAGCCGACAAATAACGGAAATCATTAAGGAATGCGAGGCTTTGGTCAACGACGGCGCGCGTGAGATTGTGTTGGTCGCACAGGATACGGCACGTTACGGAATGGATAGATACGGCGAGCCGCGCTTGGCGGAACTGTTACGGAAATTAAACGCGCGTTTGCACGCATCCTGCGGGCAAGCCGTTTGGGTACGCCTCTTGTACGCCTACCCCCAACACATCACGCCCGATTTGATCCGGGCAATCGCCGAGCTGGAGATCGTTTGCAAATATTTGGATATACCCATCCAACACAGCGAGGATACTACACTCGCCCGTATGGGGCGCGGCGGTTCACGGGAAGCGTTACGGGATTTGATCCGCCGTTTACGCGAACAAATCCCCGATATCACCCTGCGTACTACGGTTATGGTCGGTTTCCCCGGTGAAACAAACGAGGAGTTCCGTGGTTTATACAGCTTCGTAAAGGAAGCCCGCTTCGAGCGGCTCGGCGTTTTCCCCTACTCCCGTGAGGAAGGTACCCCCGCGGCAACCATGCCTTTACAGGTAAAGGACGAAATCAAGCATATAAGGCGCGACCGTATCATGGCTTTGCAACAAAGGATTCATATGATTAAACAACGGCATAAAACAGGTAAACCGCTCGATGTGATGGTGGATGAATGCACGTTACGTAAAGACGGCGAATATCAATGTATCGGACGTTCGCAATCCGATGCCCCCGAAGTGGACGCCGTAATCCATTTTTCATCCGAAAGGCAATTATTACCCGGCCAAGTGGTTACCGTCCTTGCCACAAGCGCAAACGATTATGATTTACAAGGGGTGCATACCCATGAACCTGCCGAATAAAATCACCCTTTTCCGGGTGTGTATGATACCCATCTTCCTTATTATCTACATGGCCAAGCCGTTCGGCGAGGTTGCCAGCTTGTGGTTGGCGCTGACCGTTTTCGCGATTGCATCCATATCGGACGCCGTGGACGGTTCACTCGCGCGCCGATACGGCTTGATAACCAATTTCGGTAAATTGATGGACCCCCTTGCGGACAAACTTTTGGTATGCGCCGCCATCGTTGCCTTCGTGGCTTCGGGTACGATCCCGGGTTGGGCGGGCATCGTTTTTATCAGCCGTGAATTTTTCGTTTCCGGCCTGCGGCAGCTTGCGCTGGAGCAACGCACGGTATTGGCCGCTTCCGTGGGTGGCAAGATCAAAACCGTCATGCAAATGATCCTTATCCACACGATTTTGGTGCCGATCCCCGCTTTTATCTACGGTCCGCTTCCCATTATATTACCCATACGGGATGTGATCGTTTGGATTCTGCTTATCTTTTCGGTTGTGGCGAGCGTTCTGTCGGGATTGGATTACGGGTATAAAAATTGGGGCTTGATCCGTTATAAAAGCAAGAGTGTGAGCAAATGAACGGCGGCAATGTATCGGTCGAAATCCTCGCCATCGGTACGGAGCTGCTGCTGGGTGACATCGCCAATACCGACGCGCAGTTCCTTTCGCGGGAGCTGGCGAAGCTGGGGATACCCGTATACGGCCATACGGTGGTGGGGGATAACCGCACCCGCTTAAAAGCCGCGCTGGATTACACCTTTTCCAAGGCTGATATGGTCGTCGCTGTCGGCGGGCTCGGACCTACGCAGGACGACATCACCAAGGAAGTGGCCGCGGAATATTTTAACCGTGCGATGGTCCTTGACGAACCTTCCATGCAGCGCATACGCGTTCGTTTCGCCAACACCGGTTTGCCCGAGAATGTACATAAAAACGCCCTTGTGCCGGAGGGCAGTCGTATTTTGCCCAATGATTTCGGCTCCGCGCCCGGCGTTTGGCTGGAACGGGACAGCAAGACATTGATTCTCTTGCCCGGGCCGCCTCACGAATTGGAGCCGATGTTTATGAATTACGCGGTTCCTTTTTTGCGGGAAAAAACATCCGACGGCGGGCGTGTTTTTGTTTCGCGTACGTTAAAGTTTATCGGTATCGGCGAGAGCAGTATCGAAACGCGGTTGCGGGATTTAATCGAAGCGCAGACTAACCCTACGTTGGCTTTATACGCGAAGGTTTGGGAGTGTCATTTGCGGATTACGGCTTCGGCTTCGTGCGAAGATACGGCATATGAATTAATCAACCCTGTTGCAGATGAAATATATGCGCGGCTTGGGGATTTTGTTTACGGGGAAGATGGGGATGAGTTGGCGGAACGTGTGTTAAGGGCGCTGTGTTTCCGGGGCGGTGGAGGGGGTTGCGCTCCCTTGAAGGCGAAGTCGGTCGCTGCAACCCCCTCCACCGCCCCTGTTGTACGGGCTGATACGCTTCGCTCCGAGGATTTCGCTCCCATTAAAAAAAATGCTCAAGTGCTTCCTTATACGCTTGCTGTTGCTGAGTCTTGTACCGGGGGGTTGGTTACTGCTGCGCTGGTGGCTTTGCCGGGGGCTTCGGCGGTTTTGCGGGAGGGGTTGGTTACTTATTGCAATGGCTCTAAGGTTGCGCGGCTGGGTGTTGACGCGGCTTTGATTGAGAAGCATGGTGCGGTTAGTTCGGAGGTTGCCGCTGTTATGGCGGAGGGTGTTGCTAAGACATCCGGAGCGGATATCGGTTTGAGTACCACGGGGATTGCGGGGCCGGGTGGCGGTACACCGGAGAAACCGGTGGGGACGGTGTTCGTGGGACTGTATATAAAGGGAATTGGGTCGAAAACGTTGGCGTTGAAATTACCCGGTGAACGGAATCAAGTCCGCGAACGCGCGGCTATGCAGGCTTTGAATTTTTTACGCGTTAATTTGTGTATTTAAACTAAAGATAAAATTCTTTCGGTTATAATGGAAATGCGATACTGAGCGGCAAAAACATGAAGATGATGGTTGATTTTATAAAGAACTTTATGCAATTTTAAAAAGATTCGGGAGCGTAAACATGGGCTACATTGAAAGACTCCGCGCGAAAATTGGTACTATGCGTGTTCTGCTGCCGGGTTGTATTGTATTTATTCGCGACGGGATGGGCCGGATCCTTATGCAGCAACGCACATATCCTTACGGCAAGTGGGGTTTGCCCGGCGGGCTGATGGAATTGGGCGAATCCACGGAAGAAACCGTAAGGCGCGAGGTTAAAGAGGAGACGGGGTTGCTAGTGGGTGATTTAACGTTGTTTGGCGTGTATTCCGGTGAAGGGTATTTGTGCGTGGCACAAAACGGTGACGAATTCTATGTTGTGACCATCGTTTATTCTACGGATGATTACAGCGGGGATGTAGTCGTCATGAATGACGAATCCTTAACCTTCGAATGGTTCGCTTTGGACAAGCTGCCGCAAAACATTGCGCGCACCCACGCGGCGATAATTCATGATTACATAACAAAACACAAAGCGGGTGATATACAATGAAACCGAACGAAGCTACCCTCACCACCGACCGCTTGATCCTGCGTCCGTTCGGCATATCCGACGCGGAAGCGATGTTTGGTAATTGGGCGCGGGACCCTGATGTTGTACGATTTCTTTTGCGCAAAGACCTTTCGAGCGTTGACGAGGTGCGCGAACATATCGGTAATTGGATGAAATATTTTGACGGGTTAACGGAAAAAGGCTGGGATTGGGGACTTTTCGCTATCGTGCAAAAGTCGGACGGCGCAGTTATCGGCACGATAGATTTTGCCGAAACCGACCGCGAGGCGCGTTCCGCCGAAGTGGCATATGCGCTGGGCAAGCCGTGGCGCGGCAGGGGTTACATGACCGAGGCTTTGCGGGCGGTGCTGGCGCATTGCTTTGAAGCCGCGGGGCTTAACCGTGTATGGGCGACGTATCGGCCGCAAAATCCCGCTTCGGGTAAGGTTATGGCTAACGCGGGCATGTTTTATGAAGGAACGTTCCGGCAATCCAAGGTGCGCAACGGCGAACGGGTTGATACCACCATGTACGCCATCCTCAAGGAGGATTGGGATATTCAAAAAGAGATCGCGCATTATAATTCCCTCCCTTGCGAGTTCGACGGTTTTATTGATGTACCCGTTCTTTCCGACGGTGAAATATTCCTTGTATGCACGGAAAAACAACCCGCAAACCCGGAGAAAAAATACGTTCCCGGTTATGAATTCATTATTTGCAAGGATGGCGAAAAAGTCGGGCGTATTAATTTGCGCATCGGCTACGGCGGCGGGCTTTATAATTCCAACCTGTATTACGGTGGGCAAATCGGCTACGGTGTGGACGAGCCCTTCCGCGGCAACGGATATGCCGCGCGCGCTTGCCGCTTGCTTTTACCCGTGGCGAAGGCGCATAAAATGAACACACTCTTGATAACAAACAACCCCGACAACCGTGCATCCATGCGCGTATGTGAAAAATTGGGGCTTACCCTCATCCGCACCGCGCCCGTCCCCAAGTGGCATGATTTGCATAAAGACGGTGACCGTTATTCAAATATCTATGAATGGCAAATAACATAAATCATACATCCGAAAGGAGCAATACCATGCCTAAGAAAACGACGAAGAAAACCGAACCCGTAAAGAAGGGTAATACCGACAACCTCAACGCCGCCGCCGCAAAAGAGGAGGCCCTTGCCACTGCCTTGGCGCAGATCGAAAAGCAATTCGGTAAAGGCGCGGTTATGAAGATGGGTGAAAAAATGGCCCGTACCGACATCCCCGTGGTGACGACGGGCATTATTTCGATCGACGCGGCGTTAGGCGTCGGCGGCATACCCAAGGGGCGCATCGTAGAAATTTACGGGCCCGAATCCAGCGGCAAGACGACGCTCGCCTTGCATGTAGTAGCCGAAGCGCAGAAATTAGGCGGCGTCGCCGGATATGTGGACGCGGAACACGCCATGGACCCTTCCTATGCGAAAAAGCTGGGGGTGAACATAGACGAACTTTATATTTCCCAACCTGACGACGGCGAGCAAGCGCTCGAAATCGCCGAAGCCATGGTACGCTCCGGCGCGATCGACGTCGTCGTCGTGGACTCCGTCGCGGCTTTGGTGCCTCGGTCGGAAATCGAAGGCGATATGGGGCAATCCTCCGTGGGCGTACAAGCGCGGTTGATGTCGCAGGCCTTGCGTAAGCTCACGGGCATCACGAACAAAACGAACTGCATCGTTATATTCATCAACCAATTGCGTGAGAAGATCGGCGTTTCCTACGGTTCGCCCGAAACGACCACGGGCGGCCGTGCGCTTAAGTTCTACGCAAGCATTCGTATCGATATCCGCAGGGCCGAATCAATCAAACAAGGCGAACGCCCCATCGGCAACCGTACGAAGGTGAAGATCACGAAGAACAAGGTAGCGCCGCCGTTCCGCACCTGCGAAGTGGATATGATGTACGGGCTGGGGATTTCCAAGGACGGCGACCTGTTGGATTTGGGTGTGGAATTGGGCTTGGTAAAGAAGAGCGGCTCTTGGTTTAACTACGGTGAAGTGCGTTTGGGCCAAGGACGCGAAAACGCCAAGCAATATTTGCACGACAACGCCGACATCTATTCGGAAATCGAACAAGCCGCGCGTAAGCACTTCGGTATGAAAACCCGTGAGGACCTCGCCGCGCCCGAAAATTCAAAACCCGTCGATAAAAATTCCCTAAACAGCGACGACGATGAAATCCTCGATATCGAACTGCTTGAGGATTTTAACGATAATGATGAAATCTATTTGGAGGATGACTTGCGATGACGAATCCGCTGGGCGATATTAAAATATTCGCCGCAAACGCGAACAAGCAAATGGCTGCGACGATTGCGCGGCACTTATGCGTGGAAATGGGGCTGTCGGAGGTTTCTCGGTTTTCCGACGGTGAAATCAACATGCGCGTCAATGAAACGGTGCGCGGATCGGACGTTTTTATCATCCAATCCACCAGCCCGCCGGTTAACGATCATTTGATGGAGCTTTTGATTATGACGGACGCGATGAAGCGTTCCTCCGCGAACCGCATCACCGCGGTCATCCCTTATTTCGGTTATGCGAGGCAAGACAGAAAAGCCCGTTCACACGACCCCATCAGCGCGAAGCTGGTCGCCAACATGCTTACGACCGCGGGCGCCAACCGTATCCTTACGATGGACCTGCATTGCCCTCAAATTCAAGGCTTCTTCGATATCCCCATGGACCATTTGCGCGGTATGTACGTGTTCGTCGACCATTTGAAAAACCGCTTCGCCAATTTAAACGATTTGGTCGTTGTTTCGCCCGATTTGGGCAGCGTGGCGCGTTGCAATTCCTTCGCCGAATTACTTGACGTACCCCTTGCCATCGTGGACAAGCGCCGTAACCCCAATGTGGCGGATAAATCCGACATCGCCAACTTTATCGGCGACGTTAAGGGAAAAACGGCTATTTTACTGGACGACGTTGTCACCACGGGCGGATCGTTGTGCAACGCCGCCGTTTCCGTGATGGAGCACGGCGCGAAAAGGGTATACGCATGCGTGACCCATCCCGTACTTTCGGGGGATGCCATGGATAAAATCGCCGCTTCCCCGCTTGAACGTTTGGTGGTGCTGGACACGGTGGAAATCCCTGCGGAAAAAAAGGGCAATAAACTCGAAATCCTTTCCGTCGGACCTATTTTCGCCAACGCCATCGATCGCATCCACAACCATAAATCCATCGGAAACCTTTTTAAGACGGACCTCCGTTATACGCAACTCCCCTTACAATAATGGGTATTTGCGCGTTTACGGGCCGCTGCGGGGGATGCACCCATCCCGATACCCCCTACCCCCGGGAGTTAGCCGAAAAGGAAACCACCCTGCGCGAGACATTGGGTGACTACGGCCACTTGCTGGAAGGTATCCGCCCCTCGCCGGAAATCACGGGCTACCGCAATAAAATGGAGCTTGCCTTCGGGGACGACGGGGGAACGACCCTCACCTTGGGTATACGCAAAAAACGCAGCCTGTACGAAGTCGCCACCACGCAGGATTGTATATTAATGCCCGATGATTTTAAGAAGATCGCCGCTTTCGCATTGGATTTTTTCCGCGAAAGCGGCGAAACGTTTTTCCATCGGAAAAAACACACGGGAACGCTCCGCCATTTGGTACTGCGGCGCGGACATTTCACCGGTGAAATTCTCGTTATGCTGTCCGCCGCATCCGGCCTTAACGCGGATTTACAAGCCTTTACGCAGGGCTTGCGCGGCTTATACATAAAAGGCTCCATCGTCGGCATCCTCCTCGCGACCAACGACGGTGTCGCCGATGCGGTAAAAAACGAAAACCAACGTATCCTGTGGGGGCGTAACTTTTACCGCGAAAAATTATGCGGTTTAATGTTTTACGTGTCCGCGTTTTCGTTTTTCCAAACCAATTCTACCGGTGCGGAAATCTTGTACGGCATTGTGCGGGATTTAGCGGGCGGTGGTAAATTAGCCTATGACCTTTATTGCGGAACGGGTACGATCGCGCAAATCATTTCACCGCAATTCGACAAGGTAATCGGCATCGAGTTCATCCCCGAAGCGATTGCCGCCGCGCAAACCAACGTTAAGTTAAACGGTATAAGCAACTGCGAATTTCTCACCCGCGATATTTCCCGCATAACGGGGCAAAAAAACGGTTTACACCTTGACGGCGACGGAAAGATCGACGCCATTGTCGTAGACCCGCCCCGTGACGGCCTCGCGCCCAAAGCCCTAACCCATATCGCCGAACTCGCGCCCACCCGCTTGGTATACATCGCGTGCAAACCCGCATCCCTCGCCCGCGACTTGCCGCAACTCGCCGCTCTCGGTTTCACGGCGGAACGAATAATCGGCTTCGATCTCTTCCCCCGCACCCCGCATGTGGAGGTTGTCGCGCTGCTTCGTCGGACGGATACCCGTTGGTAGCCGTTTATAAATGCCGTTTATAAATTCACAAATTGGCGGACTTCACGGTTGACGATATCATGGCGGATTTGATAGAATAACTTCCGCCGCACGGGCCCTTAGCTCAGTCGGTCAGAGCGCTCGGCTCATAACCGAGTGGTCCTGGGTTCAAGTCCCCGAGGGCCCATTTTAGAAGTCAAAAACGAACCCCCATTTTTTCCAAATGGTTGAGAATTAACGGTTTGATTTGACTAAACAGAAAAGTGTTGGATTCGTATAATTCCAACGCTTTTTTATTATACAAACGCAAAATAGAGCATGATAATAGTTGACAAGCCCTTGCATAGCCTTTATTATTCCGGCATAAAATAACAACGGACATTCGTGTCCATGTTAGCCGCTTGTCATCGGCGGGGTATAAATGTATGACTTGCTAATGTTCGCCGCGTGCCGTCGGGCGGGGTATAAGACGACGGCTTGCAAGGTAAATCGCCCTTCGCACAACGCGAGGGGCTTTTCGTTGGGAGTGGGAAGCATGGTTGAAAATGGTTTATATAAAGTTAAGGACGAATATTTTACCGACTTCCCCAATGAGAAGCACATGCATAACAAAGCAGGTCGTCCATTCTATTACGCCGTAAAGGATAAAACCGGTATATATTGGTTTGTACCGTTGAGCAGCCAAGTGGAAAATTTCCGCCGCAAAATTGAAGCCGTTGAAGTGAAGCGGGGAATCGGGAATTGTATCCAATATCACATAGGCACAATAATGGGTGATTTGCGTGTATTCCGTATATGTGACATGCTTCCCATTACAACCCGCTATGTTGATGAAGAGTTCACGATGAACGGCAAACCCTATATCGTTAAGGACAAAGCACTTGTTACGGCAATCAGCCGCAAAGCGCGTGACTTTATTAAACAATTGGAACTTGGGCGCATGTATTCACAGGTAGGCGCATTGTCAATTCGGGAAACGCTGGTTAAATATGGTTAATTTTTTTCACATGTTTTCCACACGCGAGGAATGAACGGATATTGACGATAAGGCAGTACATGTGTAGAATATGTTGGCTGTTAATTAGTTTGTACCCCTAGCTCAGTTGGCAGAGCAATTGACTCTTAATCAATGGGTCCTGGGTTCGAGCCCCAGGGGGTGCAGAAAAGAAACCCTGTGAAGTCAACCTTCGCAGGGTTTTTTGTTTGGTAGGGTAGCAAAATCAACGGGTTTTTTGTGGGGTAAAAGTGGGGTAATTGCAAACAATAAGAAGAAACTGCCGTATATGTGTATAACAAAAAGAACGCATGAGGAGGAAATTCAAATGGCAATAACAGTATGCAGACTTAGTCAAGTGGCAAATAACACAGTAATAATGTGGGCGGTATCTTTTGCAATATATTTATTGGTAGCTTACGGAGTTACAAACTTTGTAAGAAAGAAATTTGAAATTACAATACCAAAACCTATACCTCACGTAGTCGGAGTAATTATAGCAATAAGCGCGTTCAAATACTTAATAGAACATTTTGTTTTTATGATTGCTTAATAAAGTTATAACAAATCAACCGCTTCCTGTTTTAAGCCGGGCATAACATGGCTGTACAAGTTCAATGTAATATTAATCGATTTATGGCCAAGGATGTCGCTGACGACTTTCGGTGAAACATTTTTTTCCAGCAATCGCGTTGCGAACGTGTGACGAAGAGAATGCAAAGAAAATGATTTTTGCAATCCTGTCGTTTTCATCAACCGCGAAAAACTTCTACTCATGTTTCGATGAGCGATTGCTTTACTCGTACGGGTGGCAAAAATATAAAAATCATTAGCCGGGTTCGATTTTTGAGCCAGTAAGATACGCTCCGCATGTTTGTTCATGGGAATGGTGCGTGTACTGCTGGCTGTTTTTGTGCTTTCATCAACAATCGTTAATCGCTTGGGTGCATCACCGGAAGCGTCACGATTGATAATTACGGACATTGTTTTACATATTGAAATCTGTTTATTTACGAAGTCGATGTCATCCCACGTAAGCGCAAGGCCCTCGCCGCAACGAATACCTGTGTTAAGGAGGAACACGAAAAAATTATGCGTAGATTTATCCTCGCAGTGATTTATCAAAATATCTTGTTCGGAAACGGACATAGCCGTTACCAGTTTAACGGTACTCTTTGGTAAAGATGTCGCTCGACATGGATTGGAATAAATCAAATTCGATTTTAATGCTTGATCGAACGCTTGATTTAAAGTGACATGAACCTTTTTGATAGAACTGGTAGAAAGTTTTTTTTCCAACAAACGGTTGTATAACTGCTGTACAGCTTCGGGCTGTATCTTGTTTAACTTAATATCGCCAATTGAATCATTAATGTAATGGCGGTACGCGAACTCATAACAATCGTAAGTTTTATGTTTGATAATATTACGCTTGTATGTGTTAAGCCAAGTCAAAACCCATTCGCCAACGGTATAATCCGATTTAACCGTAACAATATTACGGTTAATTTTATATTTTTCGTTATTCATTTGCTTAAGTAATTCTTCACGATTCATATTTGTAAACCGTTTCTTTAGTCTCTTTTTTTTACCGTCGATGATATCGTAACCTGTGGTAATTTCGCCTACCCATAAACCGTTAGGACGTTGGTATATAGTCCCTTCCCCATTCGTACGTCTACGCATAACAAAGTGCCTCCTCGACATTTTTAACGTTCGTGTCGATACGGAAATCGCTGTTATTTATATGTGAAAGTTCGTGCTTCAAGGTTTCCATACGAGAAAAAGGGCATAATCGGTCATTAATGTAAATGTTGTAATTACCGTCATCGTCTAAAAGAGTCATTCCCTTAATTTCGGTAGGCATGTCCATAAAACGTGTAATAATATTACTCATCAGTATTTTCACCCTTCAATTGTTTAATGATATCGCTGGCAATTTCCAGCGTTTTTTTATTGGCCGTTTTAGATAGATTGAAAAGAACGCGCATTTCGGGCCGCTCAAGCATCATTTGCCGCATTTCCCAAAATTCATCGTCATCGGAGGGCTTAGATGGAGTCGGGTCATCAGATTTACATAAAAGATAATCAATTGAAACGTTAAAACGGTCAGCTAATAGAATGAGCGTTTCGCCTGTAGGTATAACGCCATTACGCCACCTATCAATCGCGCTTGGACTCATGCCAAAAGATTTAAGCAATGGCGAGACTTTAACATTGTGGGCATTACATAATTGTATAAATCGCTTAAAAAACACAACAAACACCCTTCCAAATAGTGCAAGTATACAAATATAAGGCGTGAATTGCTTTTATGTGGATTTTGCGGTTGATTTATTCCTTTATGTGGCATATAATCCACTAAAGCGAACGCGCAAGAGCTAATAACCGCTAAAAAGCACTAAGTATTTTAATATACGAAAGGGGGACACGCAAGTATGAACGCAATAAAAACGGCAGCAGATTTTAAAAATGAGCATCAAAAACGCAAAAAGGGAATTACACCGGCAATTAATCCCAAGTACGACTACATCAAAGTGAAGCAATACGCTGCCATCGTCGGCCAACACATCATCACAGTCTATAAGAATCTCGAAAAAGGCCGAATCGAAGGCGCAATAAAAAGTGGTGGCACATGGTTGATACCTGTCCAAAAGGAAGCATAACCCACACCCCGAACGGAGGCCCCCCATGCAAACATTATACGCAGGAACACGCAACAAACTTTTATACGTATCAACAAAACTAAAAAACCTGTGTCATGAGTTTTGGTACAGGGAAGAAACCCACCCCCGATTCACCCCCGACGTAGACGCAGTGGAATTATTGGAACGTGAAATCGAAGCCATCGAAGCGATCGCCAACCGCGGCGAAGCACACACCCCCGGGGAATGGCGATTGATTGAAAAGTTCACCACGTTGGCCGATGAGTTCCGTACTGTCGGGAAGCTGTCAGCATGAAGAACAAAAAAAGCACCTACATTTTAATCATCATCTTATGGGTATCGCTGGCCATGATCATGATTATCGCCATCAAAGGCATAAACAACCTAACCACGATGTTAGAAGAACGAAACGCCGACCGCATCCTGTACTACTTAGAACTTGGCAATACCCCATCAACCCAACCCCAACCCTAGCGCAAAGCGCAGGGAAATATAAGGAGGAAACGAAAATGACATTGTATTTCAAAAACGACCTGATCTTGGTCGAAGTGAAAAGCGGTATAGGAAAAGAATCAGGCAAGCCGTGGGCGCGGGTAGAACTCCACGACCCCGCAACATTAAAAAACATCGGGTTTACGCTTGACGGCAACCAAAAACCCGAAAACCTCGTAGCACGTAACAGCTACCGCGTAGTAATAGACGTGGAGCCGGGAGCAACCGGTAACTTCTATAAAGCTACCCTGCTTGCCCCCGAATTGAAACAAAAAACCGCCTAACCCCCCCATACGCAGAGTGACCGAGGGAACCCCCTCGGGTAATGCGGGACAGCGGGTCACAACCCCCGCCGCATACGAACCTTTGGCCAAGGGCTCAACCCATACCCCCCAATCCCGTCGAGAAGACGGCACGCGCGGCAACCCGCGCAGAAAGGAGCAAAGCATGGATGGAGAAACAACCGCAATCGGCATAAACGCAATCACCGGCGCGGTAAGGGACATATTCACAGTCATGGGTGAAGTGTTCAACGGAATCACCGGGAACACATACCTCATGCTATGTCTCGGAGCGGCAGTAGTAGTGATGGGCTTACGCATATTTGGCCGTGCGAAGCGAGCAGTACGTTAACCCCCCGAAACCTTTGGCCAAAAGGCTATCCATAACCCAATAATCCCGTCGAGAAGACGGCACGCGCGAAGAAACGCGCAGGAAGGAGTAAGACATGAAAAAGAAGTTAATGGTCGCCGTAGCGGCACTGATAGCCGTAGCGACAATGTTCCCGATGACGGTAAGCGCATCATCGGGCGGATCGGGACCCGGCAACTGGTTTTCCGAACAATGGAACTCGATATGGGATACCACGGGCATCCAGTTGACACGACTGGTAGGGCACACGGAGCACGTCGTAACCGTGCTGGGAACGGTATTCCAAATCGTATTCGGCAACCCGTACTTTGTACTGCTGATGATGTTCGCCATCGTTGGCGCCGGCGTTAAGCTCTTTGGCCGTTTGCGCCGCACAGTACGCTAAACACCAACCAAAAACGAACGACAGGGGCGGGGGCAAAATCCTCGCCCCAATCATCAAGAAGGGAGCACCCCCAATGGTACAGGAAGTGAAATATATCCTCGACATCTTCATAAGAACGCTCAACGCCGCATGGGAGGTTGACCTGCTGCGCTTCATCATGGCGTCCTTCGTTGTCGGAATTACATACGGAATATTCAAACAATCGGCTCGAACCCTCAAAGGAAAATAAAACGAAAGGCGGCGGCGAAATGCTCAAAAAACTAACCATAACCCTACTGATAACGGCGATGATCTCCGCCGCTTTTCCTATGCGTACGCAAGCCAGCGGCATCGATTTGGCCGACGATGTAGTAAACACCCTTATCGGTAGCGTGTTAACCGCCGGGGGCATTACATTCAATACATTGGAAGACGCAGTAGGGTTGATGGGCGATCTGCTCCGATCCGAAGAAATGTACCCTTGGTTGGACTTCTTAGAAGACGCCGCGAAATTAGCCGTAAACACAGCGGGACAATTTGCAAGAATACCGATCCAAACGGCGCAAGGTATATGGTCAGCTACGGCTGATTTCTTTCGTCGGCGCGGTGTAAGCGAGGAAGTCACCCCCGGCCCGATACATGTGCCGGAATATGTTATTAATAATCTGTTTATGGGGCTGTATCATGGTGTACCTGTGTTTGCTGACGGATTTCATGATTTAACGGCAAATGAAAGAAGATTAATATTTGAAAAAATAGGAAGAGTAGATACGGTTACAAGCATACCTTATTTTTTTAATCAAAGACATTTCTTTCATTCATGGCAACTCGAATGGCAAACCTTAGCCGGAATCGAATATATATCAGACTTGATAAGGTTTGGTAATGCGAGAATGCACACCGTAAGAAGAGGAGGACGATTTTATTTACAACAAGAAGTCGAACCCAATCAAACAAATGATTTATGGTGGGACGTAAGGTGCCACGGGTTTTACATAATTAAAGAAAACATACAAAGAGGGATTGTATACAGTACAATAACAGGTTATTGGGAAAATAACACAACATTAAGAATCGGGGCAAATATACGATATGAGCCTTATATATTTAAAAGTGATATAGAAAAATATAATAGCAACCCTTCATTTGACTTTCACCTCATGGAAGCCAATCTCCTCAATCGCCTCGACGAACTCAACGCCCTCATCCACACCCTGTCGGGCACCTTAGACGAAATCCTGCTTCGCATCCCCGACAACCTCTCTGACCTGCTCGGCCAAACCGCCGAGACGGTCATCATCCACCACAACTATTTCAACCAAAACCCCGAACCCACCCCCTCACCCCCGCCGGCTGTATGCGACGGCGATGACACTTGCGTTTGCGACGAAACCGCCCCGAGCGAAACCTTTCAAAGCTGGTGGGCGCAGATACGAACCTTCGCAAATAACCTGTTCGAAACCATCCCCCAACAAGTAAGCGGCTACACATCCTTCCTAGCGACGGCATTGGCCGTACTGCCCGCAGAAGTACATATGGCCATCGCGTTCATGGTGCTTTTGATGGTGGCCGCCGGCGTTATCAAAATACTTAAAAGGTGATCGCCATGACAGACATATTACGGACGATGTTCCAAAGCCCCATTAACTACGCATTCGAAACCGTCCCCCAATGGATCGACAGCTTCCAAACCTTCGTGACCGATATGTTTCCCATGTTGCCCGAGGAAGTTATCACGATTCTACTGTTCGGTTTCTGTCTGATGGCGGCGATCGGGATCGTTAAATGGGTAACAGGACGATGAAGGGAGCAAAGCAACGATGAAAGAATTTAGAGCAATTATCGAAACCACGTTGGAGGTTATGCGTATCCCCTTCACGGTATTAGATTTTGAGGTCAGCTTTTGGCAAATATGGCTGTTCCTCGTATTCGGCGGTTTAACCATTACATTCATAGGAGGTCTGTTTGACTGATGGAAATCATAATCAACGAACTGGCATTGCAACTCATACGCGAAATGCTTAAAGATGAAATGCGGGACATCATGCGCGAAACGTTCGGCTCGGACGCGAACAGCGCAATACCCTACTTCAACAGGGCAATCGATGCGGCTTTCCGCAATGAACACGTAAGGCGTCTCCAAGCCGTACACGGCAGTGATGTTATCCGCCCCACACATGACCCCGAAACGGGCCTCGAGATCATAGACGTATGCCCCGAAACAGGTAATCAATTACCGCCGCAGCCCCTACTCCCCGCCATCATCAACAATACGAAAAACGAGTTGATCAACGCGGAAAGGCCGTTACTGGTGACCAGCGAATGCGGCGAAAAAACAAGCCTGCGAACCGTAACCGAACACAGGCCCATCACGACAACGCCGATAGAGGACTACAACGTAACAGAGGGCCTGTTGCTTATAGTAATAATGCTTTTATTCATCAACTTTATCAAAGGATTTTTCGGGAGGTAAACCATGAGGGACGCAGTACAGTTTTTCTTAGATGTCGCTAACTTGGACTTTGACTACGAAAACATAACGATGACAAGCGTCATGTTTTACAAAGTCAGGGTAACGGTCGCCATCGGTATCTTCACGGGCGTGATGGGTGTACTCAAAGCCATCATAGTTGAATTGCTCCGGGCACGGAATCTGTAATTGAAAGTACACTTTCAAAAAAGGGAGGTAAATGATGATCACGTTATTGGTCATTTTGTTGATTCTAATAATTTACCTAATGTTATGGATGCGGATAACAACTATCGCGAAAGAAGGTGATGATGAATGATTTATATAATCATAATCATTTTATTGATCGTCCTGTACGTATCCCCCACCATGCGATGCGCGTTAAGTAACCTCGGTCGGATCATCGTCTACTGTGTAAAGGACGCTTACGGCTACATACGCCGCAAAGGTTACAACGACGTAAGAACGGGCGAAATGGTCGCATACGTGGGCCTGTTCGGTAAAGGCAAAACCCTGTCAGCGGTTAACCGCGTGGTATCCATGTACCACCAAGCAAACGGCAAAAGGGTATGGTGCTGGCGCCGTTGGAAGTTCGTCAACCAACATGTCAAGGTGTTATCTAACGTCGAACTCAAAATCGAATACGAGAAGCTCGTGTCATTGGAGCAAATCGTCCTGTGCGCCGAACGCAATAAAGATGAAGAAGACGACAACGACACAAAGATAATCACCCTCGTCCTCGGTGACGAGTTCAGCGTCCAGCTTAACAGCCGTGAATTTAAGAAGAATATCGACCCGCTGTTCCTCAACACCCTGCTCACCAGCCGGCACCACCACATATCAATCTTCTACACCACCCAGCGCTTCCAACACGTAGACGCGATGCTAAGGCAAGTAACCTCCTACGTGGTGGACTGCGATAAGTTGTGGCGGTTCCAACGCTTAAACTACTACAGCGCGTGGGAAATGGAACATGCCGTCAACCCCATGCTGTTGAAACCCATGCGTCGAACGTGTTGGTTCGTCCGTGACGCCGATTACGCGGCCTATGACACCCTCGCCACGGTGGGTAATCTAACCAAGACCATGAAGGAGGGAGGAATGATGTCCCAGCAGGAAATCCAAGACCTGCGGCAAAACACCACCCCAAACATGGACGCGGTCGCTAACCCCTCGAAGGGGTGGCTCCGCCGAATGAAAGGGAAGAAATGATTTCGTATTGTGTAACGCAAATGGCGCACTCGCGTCCGATCGGCTTCCACAAACGTCAATATTGACTACATTATGTGTAATATATGAAAGGAATGGATGCAATGACAGAAGAAACAAAAAAAGAAACAAAGTGCACAGGATGCTGTAACGATTGCGAATACTTCCTACGGCTCGATATCTGTCGGCCCGAATCGGCAACAAGCCTAACCGCCACCGCCGCCGAAATGGATTGGGTATGGTAATCCCAAACGGGGGAAGCCGAACATATGGGGGGATCGCCCGCAGGGGGAAGTAAGCCAAGATATGTCTTAAAGTAAATCGATCCTTTTTTGCATTTACCCCCAGCCAACCAAGGCCAGCCGTCCGCGACCGAAGCAACCGAAGCCACGTAATACCAGCGCGTTAGCGTCCGTCCCACGTAAACAATAAACGCATGGACACAGCGTGCGGTCGTAAGCGGAAGCGCGCGCAGAACACAACATCAACAAACGACAGTAACCCGCTCAACAAAAAACCCGAGTGCGAAGCACAAACCAAAGCCACCGCTCAACAAAACGGGCGCGACCCGTCAATGGAAATATATGGAAGCCGATACCGTGCCTTCATTGGCCAAAAACGGACACAAAAAACCCCGAACACAAACGCACTAAACCCGTAGCCGAAAGCCCCCCGCACCGGACACGGAAAACGCCCGACCGCCATGGCGACCACGGGCACGCGGAAGCCCCGCGCCAAGCGCTTGCGCGCGCGGGGCTCGCACCCCGCCTTGGCGGTTAAACACGCTCTACTCTCTTTCTTTATTAACTTGATTTTATAGACACATTAGGCCGTTTTAAAAATCAGCATTGAAGGGAGTGACGGAATGGATCAATTAGAAAAACACACGAATATAAAAAAAATCCACGAACCAATACCCCCTGCAATGAATTGGATAGCGAAATTAACCAAGATGAATCACATAATCGAAGTCATGGCGATGTATCACGAACCGACAGGATTAAACAAAATAAAAAAGCTAACTGATAATAAATATATAAACCTTGAAACCAAGGAAATCAAAGAATATAAAACCAGCGAACACCGCGGCCATTCAATTGAAAGCACAAAAAGAACATTAAAAAGATTACGACATTTAATAAATAATAACTTTCATGGTGAACCGAATGAATTATTCGTAACCTTAACCTATAAAGAAAACATGACCGATACAAAACAATTATATAATGATTTTAAAATATTCATTAAACGTCTAAAACGAAAATACCCCGATGTTGAATATTTAAGCGTAGTCGAACCTCAAGGCCGTGGAGCATGGCATTGTCACGTATTGATAAAATTTACAAACCGCGAAAGTATTTATATAAATAACAACAACATACTCGCTCCCATGTGGGGACACGGGTTCACGAAAATAACGAACATATCGGAAGTGGACAATATAGGAGCATACCTAACGGCATATTTATCCGACTTAGAGATAACAGACGAAAACCGCGAAACGTTAATAGATAACATAGGCAACCATACAAGCGTAATTGACAAGGAAATAACCGAAAACGGTCAAACAATAAGCAAACGATATCTAAAGGGTGGTCGTCTTAAAATGTACCCGCCGGGGATGAACATCTACCGATACAGTCGCGGTATCATCAAGCCCGACACCGAAAAAATGACATACATGGAAACAAAGGAATACGTCGGTAAAGAACAACCCCATTATATAAAGCAAGTGGCAATAACCGTGGATGACTTAGCCGTAAACACAATAACTTACGAGCAATACAACATGAAACGAATAAAAGAGGATGATGGCGATGACAAAACTAATAAACCAATACCCATGTGAAAAATGCAAAGACTGGCCATATATGTCTTGCGGTGGATGTGAAAGGTACGACGATTATGTCAACAATCATCAATCGGATAACCATAGAATGCCGTTTGACGAACAAGTGCAGAACGTTATCATATCACGCATGGAAAAGCGAAGTAAAAACAGTGGGGTAATAGTGGGGTAACGAGAAATATTAAAGCCACTAAAATCAACATAAAATAGCAAAAACGGAAAGACGAAATTAGCAATAATAATGCCTGCAAAGCCTATAAACAAGCCATTTTTGACGTTTAAATCGCATACCTCTTAATCAATGGGTCCTGGGTTCGAGCCCCAGGGGGTGCAGAAAGAAACCCCGATTCTATCAGTTTTTTGATAGGGTCGGGGTCTTTGTTTAAACCGATTTAACACTGTTTTAACACATCGGTCAAAAATGCAGAGCAAAGAGATAAGAGAAGCGTTATTATAAAGGTACTTCCGGAAGTGGTGATAAAAAATATGGATTACGGGCAGGTTGTTTCTTCGGTTTGTATGTATGTTGAAAATCGGGTGCGTAAGAAAATATCCTATAATGAAATGGCTCGTGTAATAGGATTATCTTACAGGCGTATACGGGAAGTTTTTGAGGCGAATTACGAAATGACCCTTGCCCGTTATATTTTAACCCGGCGTTTGAGCAACGCGGCTTTTAACATAACACATACAAATAAATCGTTGATTGATATAGCGTTCGAATACGGGTTTGACGAGTACAATACTTTTTCTCGTGCTTTCAAACGCATATTCGGAATAACGCCGATGGATTTTAGAAAAGATGGTCATGCCGTAGGAAGGCAAGCGCTCACACAAGGCGTATTTGCGCCCGTCATCCCATGCGAATTTTCAAACACAAAAACCGAAAGGACAGATAATATTATGTCAAATGAATGTATTTTACTTGGCGTACCCCACCCGGAGTTTGGCGGTTTAGCGGGGAGTTTGCCATTCCCCATCGTTTTACGCAATTGCTTAAACTACATGGGGCAACAGATTGACCAATCCTTTATATTAACGGCATCCTGCGCCGCGTTTAATATGCGTTGGAATCTAAGCAAGTGGGATGAAGGGCAGCATGATATTCAACTTACCTATAAGGAGCCGTATAAAGTTTTTGAACGTGGTTTCCAAGCTGCCGGCCGCTCTTATAAAATGCTGAAACGTGATGATTCTGATAAAGACGGTTTCAAATCCTTCATACGTGAAGAAATCAAAGCCGGGCGTCCCGTTATTGCTTTAGGAATTGTCGGTCCCCCGGAAGCGTGTATCATTGCCGGTTATAAAGACGATGGCGACACGTTGCTTGGATGGAGTTTATTTCAAAAAGACGCAGCGTTTAAGAAAGGGGTACGTTACCACGAAAACGGATATTTTATCACCAAATCATGGTGGGAAAATAAATGTACGACGCTGCTTATGTCGATTGGGGAAGAGCAAAAGCCATTATCGGATGATGCCGATATATTGCGAACAGCTTTGGAAGTAATGACCCATGATAATTTTATTGCATCTGATGATGAAAAATCCGAAATTGCTTGCGGGCAAGCCGCATACAACGCATGGGCAAAAAGAATTGATGATGATACTAATTTTGCGCCAAACCAGTTATTGCCACTCTTAAGAGCTAAGTACGCTTGTCATCAAGACGGGCAAATAATGGTCGGCGCCGGACGACAAGCAGCCATTGAATATTTGAAATCCGTTAGAGAGCGACACCCCGAAGTTTCCGAACTTTGCGACAAGGCGTCAGCGTATTTGAATATTGCATTCTCAGCAGTAGCGTGGGAAATGCACCCGTTAATGAGCCAAGACAAAAGAGGCATGTCACACGAAAAGAAACTAACGAAGTTTGCGGAACGCGAAACCCGTACACAATTAGTTGGTTTAATCCGCAAAGCACAAGAAAATGATTATAAGGCACAAGGAATTATTGAGAAAATAGTCCGGCAGCTTGAAGTCAACGCATAAAAATTATTTTGTCAGGATTTTTTGGGGTGGCAGCCAGTTTTCCAATATTCGGACAAGCTCACCTGTGTTAACGGGTTTGGATAGGTAGTCGTTGAAGCCGTTCGCCAGGAACATTTCGCGCATACCTTGGATCGCGTTTGCCGTCAAGGCGATAATCGGGAGAAGCTCGTATTTTCCGCCCATTGCGCGGATCCGCGCGGTTGTTTCTATGCCGTCCATTTCGGGCATCATATGATCCATAAAAATAATGTCATAATCGTCTTTTTGGATAAGCTCAATTGCCATCTCTCCGGACTTTACCGGGAAGGAATTTATATCAAGCATACCCAAAAAGCCGCACACAACCTTAAGATTAAACACGGTATCGTCCACCACCATCACCTTCGCGTCGGGTGCGTGGATTGTGTGGCTTTCGTTTATCGCTATCTTTTCTTCAATCTTTTCCATACAGCCGAGTACGGCAGGTACGGTAACGGTAAAGACGCTGCCCTGCCCGTAAACGCTTTTTACCGAAAGGGTACCGCCCATCATTTCTACGAATGATTTACTGATGGAAAGCCCAAGACCCGTGCCGACGATATTGCGGTTTTTTGTTTTGTCCGCCTGTTCGAACGCGCTGAAGAGTTTTGACTGTTCTTCCTCGCGTATCCCGATACCCGTATCCTCAATCTTAAAAATAAGCGAACCTTCCGATGCGGATATATCAAGCCGTACATATCCCTTTTCCGTGAATTTTACGGCATTGCCGATAATATTCGTCAACACTTGGCGGAGCCTTATATCGTCGCCATACAGGGCAACGGGCAAATCATTCCCGCGTTTAAGCCTTAACTCCAGCCCCTTTTTTTTCGTGGTATAAGTAAACATCTTCTCAATTTGGTCTATAAACGTATCAAAGTTATAGTCAACGGGCTTAAGCTCCAGCTTGCCTTTTTCGATTTTGGAAAAATCCAATATGTCGTTTATGATTTCAAGGAGTGCCTTGGAAGATACGGCTATGTCGCTGACATATTCCTTTTGGCTTTCGTTCAGTTGCTCGCGAAGCAAAAGTTCGCCCATACCGATTATGGCGTTCATGGGGGTTCTTATTTCATGGGACATGCTTGAAAGGAAATCGCTCTTCGCTTGGTTTGCCTTCCGCGCTTCTTCCAACGACGCCGTCAAGGCTTCGTTCATTTCAAGCATTTCAATTTGATTAAGCACCCTCAGTTTAATGATGGACGGGGAAAACGGCTTCCTTATGTAATCCACCGCACCCAGTGCCAACGCCCTTTCCTCGCTTGCCACGTCGGTACGTCCCGTGATGAATATTACGGGGATATCCTTGGTTTTTTCCGATTTCTTAAGCGCGGTGATTATATCAAAGCCATTCATTTCTTCCATTTGGATATCAAGCAGAATCATGTCGAGCCGGTGTTCTTCCGCTACCGCGAGGGCGTCAGGCCCGTTTCCCGCCGCGTAAATAATGCAGTCCGGCCTTAACGCGTTGCTGATTTCCATAATGTTGATTCTTTGGTCGTCAACAATGAGGACGCTGTGCTTAGATTTTTCCATATAGTAAACCTCCCTTTGCCGCTTATGATTTAATTCCCATGTCGGTCAGCTTCGCCGCTATTTGCCTTAAGTCCATACTGCTTAGGGTCTCCCGCAGCCAATCCATAAAACCGTCGTCGGATTCGTATTGGTACTGCTCTATTTCCTCTATCGCGGCATCCAAATCGTCCATATTAAAACTTTTGCAAGCGTCGAGCAGTTTTGCCAGCGTTTCCTTGTCGGGTGCGTTTTTTATCGGCTTAGGGTTTTCGGCGTCTATGTCGGAGAACAACACGTCCAGACCGTCGATAAATACTCTTGCGGCTTCCAAGAATATCGGGTTATTTTCTCTTACATACGCGATATCAACATTTTCAGACGCTTGTTCAAGGTTCTTTGCCATATCGCCGATTTGCAAAGCACCTATATAGTAGCTCGTCCCCTTGATACCGTGTACGATTATCTTGTATTTTGCCAGTGTGGTTTCATCTACGGATTCTATGACAGGGAGTTGGGAACGGACGTTGATCGCGTACGAACGCAGGATTTGTATATACGCTTTTTCGTCGCCGCCCATATTTCCTATGCCGTCGGATATATCCAGCCCGTCGATTTTTTTATCAAACAATAACGCCTTCACATGCGTATCATCGTCAGACGTCATAATCGCTTTGCGCAAAGCCGCCGCCCTCCTTGCCGCTTCTATTATTTTCGTCGGCTGTTTATCCCGTATCATTTTGTTCAGCAGCCTGTTCATCTGCCTTAAATCAATAGGCTTGGACAAATAATCGTCAAAGCCGTTTAACAGGAACAAATTCGCTTGCCCCGCGACGGCGTTTGCCGTCAACGCAACGACCGGGTGGTCATAACCCAAGTCGCGGATATGCTTCACCGCTTCAATGCCGTCCATTTCGGGCATCATGTGGTCCATGAATATGATATCGTATATTTTACCCTTCTTAATTTTCTCGATCGCTTCATAACCGCTGTCAGCCGTGTCTATTTTTAATTCGTAGGGTGCCAACAAACCTTTGGCGACATATATATTCGGCACCACGTCGTCCACGACCAATACCTCGCCGTAGGGCATCGGGTCCCGTGTTATCTGCACGCGCTTCATTTGCGCCGCGCTGCTCGTACGGAACTGCCGCAGGTTATCCGCCACTTCTTTTCCGAGCAGGTTTGACCCGACACGTCTTTGCGGCAGGCGTACGGTAAACACCGAGCCTTTACCCTTTTCGCTTTCTACGGCGATTTCCCCGCCCATCAAGCAAATAAGGTTTTTCGTGATACTCATACCCAAACCCGTGCCTTCGGTCGAACGGTTGGCCTCTTGATTGAATCGCGTATATTCATCGCCGATCATTTTTATCTGCGCTTCCGTCATACCTTGCCCCGTATCGCTGATCGATACGATAAGGATGATATCGCCGTCTTTTTCCGTGCTTTCCTGCGCCGCTATCGTTAATTTAACAACGCCCTCCAACGTATACTTAAAAGCATTGGAAAGCAGGTTATTCATGATTTGCTTGACGCGAAGCTCGTCACCCAAAAGCTGCGCGGGGACGTTTTCGTCAATATGAAGTTCAAACGTGATACGCTTACTGCCTATCCGCATCATGTTCAATTGCACGGTGTCGCTGACCAAACTGGCGATTTCATATTTGTCCGACGTCAATTCGAGTTTGCCTGCCTCTATCTTGGAAAGGTCGAGTATGTCGTTGATGATGCCGAGCAGCATATCGCCCGACGTATAGATCATTTCGACCGCGACCCTTGTTTCGGTGTCGATAAACTCCCGCTGGAGCTGCATTTCGGCTATACCGAGGATGGCGTTCATCGGCGTTCTTATTTCGTGGGACATGTTGGCAAGGAATACGCTCTTTGCCCTGTTAGCATTCAGCGCGGTTTCTTCCATGTTCTTGCGTTCGGTAATGTCGTGGGCGATTCCCATAATCCCTACCGTTTTACCGTTGACGACGAGGGGAACCTTGCTGGTTTCAAAGAGATGCTCCGTTCCGTCATGGGTGGGGATATATTCCTCGATTTTGGTTGGCCGGTTTTCCTTGATAACCTTCATGTCCAGTTCCCTGAATTCACGCGCCGTTTTTTCGGGGATCCCGAGTCCGGTAAAATCGTTATACCCGATCAGGTTTTCCTTTGTCAGATTAAAGTATTTCAGCAGGCTCTCGTTGCAGCGGGTAAAGTTTAAGTCCAAATCCTTACAAAATATCAAATCGGGAACCGAATCGAAGATCGTTTGCAATGTACCTTTTTCGTCTTCCAACTCAGCGGTGCGTTTTTTCACCAGCAAGTCAAGCCGACGCCCCTCGCCGTGTTTCCTTATAAGCAAAAGCGCAAGCATGATAAATACGCATACGGCAAGCACGGACATACCGATAAGCCACGGCCGCCGCGCTTCCGTTTCCGCTTGCGCCAACGTTAAGCGATAATCGTATTTCTTGCTGCGCCATTGCTCCGATATGGTTGTCGTGTCAATCAACGCCATTGCCTTGTCGATGACGGAGAGCAGAACGGGCTGGTTTTTATTGACCCCGAATGTGGATTCAAAGCTGTTGTCGAGAATGAGGTTGGCTTTGTAGTCCGAAAATTCCAAATAATTTGTCAGGTATAAAAGAAAGCTGTTGCTTGCTATCAACAAGTCGATGTCGCCTGTTATTAAAGCGTCAAGCGCGTCCTGTTGATTGGCGTACATGATGGTGTAATGGTGCGTCGGAAACCACTGCGAAAAAAATTCGGTATGCGCGTGTCCTTCGCTCAAACCCACTTTGTGCGTAAATACCCTGTTAATATTTACATTCGGATAGTTCGTTTTTGATATGAGTACGGACCATTCCGTACTGAGCGAATTAGTTGGCCATATAAAATGCCCTTCCCTTTCGGACGTGCGGATTATTTCCGACAGCAAATAAGCCTCACCGTTTTCGACCATTTGAAGGAGAACGGGGAAATCCGTCCCCGCTTCGTTTACGATTTCAAAAGTCAAACCCGTCAATGCCTCGATACCTCTGAGTACGTCATGGCTGATGCCTTGCCACTGCCCTCCGTTACGGTTGTTTATAAAACTGACGGGGTAATTCTCAAACTCCGCCGCAAAGGGTATAACGGGATTATTACGAATGTACGCGATTTCTTCATCGGTCAGCAACGTAAATAATTTTTGTCGCAGGTATTCCTGATGACCCTTGTTGTACAGTTCGTTAAAATGGTGGATGGCGCCGCTGTCCAAAGCCAATTGCACGACCGTGATAATCGGGGAAAACGCGGGACTGTACGCGGACAGGGAAACGGGCGCAAACACAAGCGGGAAGAAATCCGTTGATTCAACGTTCCCGAAAATATCGAATATCGCTTCCGCGGAGCTTTCAGCGAGCAGCGCGTCAATTTCACCGCGCATTAAAAGATCATACGCTTCTATATATTCGTGTACATACACGGGTTCAAACGCTTCGGTCGCGTAGCGCAATACATTTTCCGCGCTTACGGCACCTTGAAGCAACGCGTAGCGCGGCAGCCGCGTTTCCGCGATTTCCGTAAGCGGCAAGCTGCCTTCGAGCCGGAAATACATAATCGTCCGTTGCGCGATGGCGTCGGTCATGTAGTATCTTTGCCGGCGTTCACCGGTAAGCATTAACGTTCCCGTAAAATCGATGATGCCGTCTTCAAGCCCATGGGATAACTGCTCCCATGCGACGATTTTGGGTATAAAAGGGATACCGAACAGTTCGGTCAGCCACCGGCACACATGCGCCGCGTAGCCCTTGATTTCGCCGTCTTCACCGGGGAAGGCCTCGGTACCCAACAGCATACCGTATGTAAAATAATCGTGGCGTTCACGCAGCGCTTCGATTTCCGATATCAACCCGGCAGTCACGCCGGGGATATCCCGATACGATTCGAAATGACCCATTCCGCTTTCAAATACGTCCTTATCAGCGTTGCGGCATCCCGAAAGGGTGGCTGATAATATTACCGGCAACAGGAATAAAATGAACATTTTAGCAAGGTTTTTCATAAACATATGATACCTCCCCCACCTTGCCAAAAATATTACACACAATAATAATAATAAAAAAGCTATCGAAAATGATTTATTTTTCCGTCCAACCGTTCCGCATTTATCATCCTTTCGTATGAATGACTTTTTACCTTATTTTATCATTCAAAGTACCGCAAAATATTGACGATAAATGTAATACAAAATAGAATTAAAGCATTATTTTGATTTCGGGAGTCCGATTATGATAAATCATAACGCAAACGCAAAAATCGTTAATAAATATTTTATCAATTCAAATCATTTAATCAGGCAACGCACCAATGAAATATTGGCGGATGCCGTCGGCAATCCCGTTACTACCGTATGCGCGGGTGCCGGCTGCGGTAAAACGCAAGCCGTTTTGGACTTCCTTAAGCAACAGGGGGGTTTATTTTTTTGGGTGCAAATCAGTGAACGTGATAATACCGTAAGACGTTTATGGGAAAATATTGTTGCTTCGATTAACCAAATAGATTCGGACATGGCCGTACAATACAATGAAATCGGCTTCCCCAATACGGATGAAAAAATAGAGCAATTTGCAAAATTCAAAAACGATACCTTAACAAACAACCCTTATATCATTGTTTGGGATGACGTGCATTTATTAAAAGAACCGTCCGTACTTCGTTTTGCGGAAATAATAATCAATGTACTGCTGCCGAACAAAAAAATGATTTTAATCGGGCGGGATCTACCGGAAATTAATATAAAAGTGCTTAACTTGAAGGGTTATATTTCACACATACACGAAACGGATTTGAATTTCACCGAAAACGAATTGATTGACTATTATAAGAAGCTCAAGCTGGCGGTCGGCAGCCATACCATTCATGAAGTATACGGCGATACGAAGGGATGGGTTTTTGCGATCAATCTTATCGCGCGTTCGCTCGAAAGGCTTCCGAAGTATTTCGGGTACATACAAAACACCTTTAAAAAGGATATATTTGAACTGATAGAAGCCGAAAGCTGGAATTTTCTGTCCGAACAATTAAAGCGCTTTTTGGTAAAACTTTCTTTAATCGACCACCTTTCCGCAGAGTTGGTTGAAATTTTGGCGGCGGAAGAAACCCATGTATTATCCGAATTACGATATGTAAATGCTTATATTCGTTTCGACGGTTCCTTGGGTACGTATTTTATCCATCATTTGTTTTCAAATTTCCTAAACACAAAGCACGGTATGTTAACGGAGGATGATAAGTACAAGACGTATAAAGCGGCGGCGGATTGGTGCAACCAAAACAATTTTAAGACAGACGCGTTAAATTATTACGAAAAAATAAACGATTATGAATCCATCGTGTCCATGTTTTTTTTCCTTCCGTTGGATGTACCCTACGAAATAGCACAGTTCGCAAAGGGAATATTTGACCGCGCCCCCGCGGAAACCTTTGACCGTGTGAAGTATTTCGCTACGACGCACGTCAATATCGTTGCGATGCTTGGTAATATGCAAGAATTTTATGCATTGGTTGATTATTACGAACGCAGGTTTTTATCGCTTCCCGAAGAGGATGAAATGCGCAGCAGTTCTTTATGCGGCATATATCTTTCCATGGGTATTATGCGGGCTGCATGTGCGCACGACGGTGTCTATAATTTCGATATTTATTTTGCCAAAATGTTCGATAACATGACCGAAGAATTTTTTAATTCCGGTCCACCCCTCGACTGCCCACGGGGACCTTGGCTCAATTTGACCTATTCCTCAAAAAAAGGGGAACCGCAAAAATACATCGAAGCCACGATCAGGAGCGATGAAACTACAGCTCGATATTCAAAAGGTATAACGATGGGTGCGGATTTATTGGTACAAGGTGAATTATTGTTTTACCAAGGTAAAATTAAAGCGGCGGAACCCTTTGTTGTTAACGCCCTTGAAAACGCGGCAAAAAGAATGGCATTTGAAATCATGCACAGGGCATTATTTTATCTAATGAAAATAGCCGTTGCGGAAGGAAATATTAAAAAAGCCGAAACGACGCTCCGCGATATGGAGAATTTGCTTAATGAAAAACTGTATTATAAAAGATATATAACCTATGACATATCATTGGGTTGGTATCAATATATCCTCCGACGGCCCGAAATGTTTCCCGAATGGCTGACGGAAAAGTTTTCTCTTTACGCACACACTTCCGGTATAGAAAATTTCGGCAATCAAATCAAGGCGCGGTATTATTTCCTTACAAAAAATTATTTCCCGTTATTGTCCTACATCAGGGAGTTAAAAAACAGGGAATCATTTTTATTCGGCCGCATAGAAATGCTGGCAATGGAAGCCTGCGTCTATTATAAAATGAAACTCAAAAACAAGGCATGGGATTCCTTTAAAGAAGCCTATGAAACAGCGGCGCCAAACGATATCCAAATGCCGTTTATTGAGCTTGGGAAGGATATGCGCTCGTTTATCATCGCCATCCTGCGCGAACATCCGGGTGGTACGACCCAAGCCGCGGGTATCCCCCGCACATGGCTTGAGTCCATTAAACACAAAGCGACGGAATATGCCAAAAGCCAATCATTATTCATCAATAAACATAAAAAGAATGACAATAACGTCAAGGAATTAACCCCCCGCGAAAAAGAGGTTTTGACCTATTTGTACAATGGGTTTTCGCAACCGGAAATAGCCGGAAAATTGGAACTTTCGGTTAATACGGTAAAAACGATAACCCGAATCCTTTATGACAAGCTACACGTACATAAAATATCCGACCTTGTACGTATAGCCGCGGAACTGGGGTATACGTAAAATTTTCCAATGTGATATAATGAATTACAACAGTACATTAAACATTGGATGTTAAAAAAGGTGCGCCTATGAAGTTCGGGTTAAAGACACAAATAATCGCTCCGGTCATTGCCGTTTCGGTGATGCTGGTGGCGGTTATTTTTTTGTTTGTTTCCATCAGCATGGCGCGGCTGGCGGATACTTTTTCATATGAGCGGGTGGTGGGCGCCTCGCAGACGGCGCGCGCGCACTTGGCGGGGTTGGAGGCGCAGTCCAGTATCGTATCCTATTCGGCCGGCATCAATTCGACTTTTATCAATTACCTGCGTACGCACGACATCGGGGGCATGATGGATTTCTTGCTTAACCAGGTTTCGATCTACGGCGTGGATTCCTTCGTGATTACGGACGAACACGGGACGGTCCTACTCAGGACGCACGCCCCCGAAAGGTACGGCGACGACGGCTCCGATTCCCCGGGTATCGCGACAGCCATGACGGGCGCTCGGAGCTCGATTTATGTGTCAAACCTTTCATTCCCTATCGCCATGGCTTCGTCAACCCCCGTTTTCCACGATGGGGAGTTGATCGGCACCCTTTCGGCCAGCTATAATTTTTCATCGCTTACGTACGTCGATTCGTTTTCCGAACTTTTTAACGCCGAGGTAACCTTCTTTTCGGGGGCGAAGGTCGTGTCCACTTCGATGCGGGACGAATACGGCCGGCGGGCCGATGGGTTCGTACCTCCGGATGAGGTGTTGGAAGCCGTCCTGGGCCGCGGCGAAACGTTCAGTGAAATAAAGACACTGTACGGCGAGGAATACCACATGTTCTACTACCCTTTATTCGGGCATGTGGATAACGCGATCGGGATGTTTTCCATCGGTTTTTCACGCGCTCAAACGAATGCGACGGTAACCCGTGCCCGCACGGTTATCCTGATAATCGGCACCGCCAGCTTAATTACATCGGTCCTTTTGTTGTTGTTTGCCATTATGCGGTTCTTCAGACCGTTTGAGCTTTTGATCAAGAACGTGTGGGATATCAGCGACACAAACGACGAAACCCTGCTCGTATACGGTGTGGACCGCGACGACGAAGTGGGCGATTTGTCGCGGAACATCCAGCATATGCGCAATTTGCTGGTCATGCTTTCGCAGGAGATGCAGATAGCGACCGATTCCAAGAGCAGCTTCCTGTCGAATATGAGCCACGAAATACGTACCCCCATGAACGCCATCATCGGCATGGCGACGATCGGCATGGCTTCACCCGACTTATGGAAAAAGCATTCCGCCCTTGAAAAAATCGACGTCGCGTCCAAACATTTGCTGGGCGTAATCAACGATGTGCTGGATATGTCGAAAATAGAAGCCAACCGATTCGATTTGTCGTTGGTGCGCTTTAACCTAAAGAGCGCGATGGACAAAATGATGGACGTGCTACGCGTCAAGTCGGACGAAAAGGAGCAAACGATCGTCGTCAGCATCGACCCGAATTTACCCGAATACGTTATAGGCGACGACCAACGGCTCATGCAGGTCATCACAAACCTCGTTTCCAATGCCGTCAAGTTTACACCCGTCGGCGGTACGGTTTCGCTTAACGTTATTATGCTGGAAAGGAACGAATACTCCTGCGTTATCCGAGTCGATGTGGTTGATACGGGCATCGGCATGGACGAAGAGCAGCTTTCACGTATATTCAGCTCGTTTGTACAGGCGGAAGCCGACACAAGCCGTACCTATGGCGGCACGGGGTTGGGGCTTTCGATTTCCAAGCAGCTCGTCAACCTGATGGGGGGCGAAATTTGGGTCAATTCCGTCCCCAACCAAGGTTCGACCTTCTCATTCACCCTATCGCTTACCTATGAGGATGCGGATACCCGCGAACGTACGGAGGAACCCCCGCCGACGGAAAACGCGGATAACACCACGTTCGAAGGTTTCCGCATCCTGCTGGTGGAGGATATAGATATCAATACCGAAATCGTCTTGGCTTTATTGGAGGATACGGGGCTGATCATCGATTGCGCCGTAGACGGGGAAGAAGCTGTTGCGATGTACACGGCCAATCCCGATAAATACGGTTTGATCTTTATGGATATTCAAATGCCCAAGATGGACGGCTACGAAGCGACGAGGCGGATCCGTTTATTGGAACAACCCGAAGGAAAACCCGTACCCATTGTCGCCATGACGGCGAACGTATTTAAGGAAGAAATCGAAAACTGTCTGAACGCGGGCATGAACGACCACGTAGGAAAGCCGATTGATAAAGCGGTGCTGATTACGAAATTACGGAAATATTTGTAAACGTTTGACTTTTCCCCGCGCGGTTTACGCGCTTTCAAGCACCTTCCGCCAATCTACAAACACAAACTGCCCGCCGCCTACGGCGTCCCAACATTCCCGCGCGTAATCCGCGAGCGCGTGGTTACCCTTCGGCGGGACGGGGCAGCCTATTTTCGAATGGAAAATCGTGTTGATGTCCAAGTCGTCAATCGGCACGGCGTACATATCGTTCGATAAAAAATTTTCGATATCCGGACCGTCGGGTTGGATAATCATATGGATTCGATTATTTTTATTTAAAACAATGGGCGTCAAGCCGAAGTGCCGGTAACAATTGATGACGGGGAGCGTCTTGCTCTTGATTTTAAACATATCGCCACCCTCGGGTAGACCGCTGATTATTTCCGATATATTCGCGACATTTTCCACCAGCGGGATACCCCCGATGGAAAAACGGAAGAAAAAGTCCGTCGCGTACGTTGACTTAAGCGGCGCGGCGGCTTCGGTCAGCACGGTGTTTTGCTGCCATACGCGTGTGTCCGCAAGAGCGTTGATGTCCAGCGCGAGGTTACGCAAATCGTCTGCCAGCACCGCCATGCTTTTATTAACGGATAAATCGGTGACGATGGAGTTGACGCGCAAGATTTCCACCGCCGCATTGACGGACAGTAAGCCGATGTGAAAAGCGAAGTCAACGATGCCCTTTAATTCGCCCGAATCGGCGCCGTCGAATTTCGCCTTACCCGTATATTCGAACAGCTTGTTGGCAAGGGTCCGCGTTTCGTCCGCCAAAGCGGCGTATCCGCGCCCGAAATGCCCAATCCTGCCCGCTTCCTGCGCGAAGCAAAGCGACAGTGTCCACGCTTTTTGCGCGTATTGCTGACACAGCCAAAGTTTTTTTTCATTTTTCATTGCCAAGCCCTCCATAATAATATTTGGGAATACGTTCGGGGAAATACTTCGTAAACACGGGGCGCAATTTTTCCAACGCCCTGCGATGGTGGGAAAGGACGGTATTTAAATTGATGCCGTGTTTTTCGCCGATTTCGCGGAAGGAAAACGCGCCGTAATACCGCTCGCGGATGATGATTTGCTCAATCTGCTTAAGGGTTTGCAAGGATTGCAAGATGAGGGCGGTGTCCGACGCCCGCTCAATTTCCGCAACGAAGGATTCTTCGTCAATCAAGGGCGCGCACAGGTCAAAGCTCACGGTGCCGCGGCTGTCACCCTTGTGGAAAACCTTATATGCGACGCGGATACACACCACCGACATATACCCGAAATTGTACCGCTCCTCATGGAAATCGGGTGCTTTCATCGCATCCAAAAATGCTTGGTTCACAATCTCGTCAGCCATGTCCGCAATGTTTCGCCGGGTATAAAATTTCCTTTTTACATAGGAAACCAATTTTTTCCGCAAATTTTCGACGCTTTCCACAACCCCTCCCCCCTTTTTTGTTGCGTGACGGATATCCTTGTTATGTAAAGGCGTTGTAATTATAAATTTATTGCAAAAAAATAATATTGTTAAATGTAAGGTGGTTGTTTCCTTACTATTGATGATGTAGATACATTTGTATATACTAATAACGAGGTGATTATATTGGAAACCGCGAGATTGTTTGCGCATGGGGGCAGTCAGGCCGTACGTTTACCGAAATCATGCCGCTTCCCCTGTGACGAAGTCGCCGTAAAAAAAGTCGGCGCAATCGTTATGCTTTATCAAAAGGATAAAGCACTTGATAACTTTTTACAATGCGAGCCTTTGACAGCCGACGTTTACGAATCGATTCTTGAATCGCGCCGAGAGGACGCGGAATACGCCGCGAATAAGGGCAGCAGGGAGACGGTATTTTAATGGTAATGCTTGATACCAACACCTGTATATTTGCTATAAACGGAAACGCTGCCGTCCGCGCCCGTTTTCTCGCGGAGTACCCCACCGGCATATGTATTTCGGCAATAACCGAAGCCGAATTATGGTTCGGTGTTGAAAACAGCTCGAACCCTATAAAAAACGCCGAAACTTTACGCTCCTTTTTCGCAACGCTGGAAATCATGCCGTTCGATACCATTGCCGCCGCCGAATACGGGCGCGTCCGTTCGAAGCTCAAACACGCCGGAACCCCGATTGGCGACCGCGACACTTTCATTGCCGCCCACGCCAAAGCGCTGGGATTCACGCTTGTCACAAACAACACACGGGAATTTAAGCGTGTACAAGGGCTGTCGCTTGAGGATTGGATGGTATAGAACAGCTACCGTGCGATATTCACAATCTGATCAGCGTAATCCCCTGCCAAACCCGTCCGCATGTAGTCGATCAAGCGGTTTAATAACGCCGCGGCTTCGCCCTTTGATAAGGCCGCCGTCGGGCGTATGTTGCCCCACACATCGGGTTCAATGAAGCCCAAGCGGTAGGCGACGGTCATTTCACGCATGGCCCATCCGGCGATTGCGTCGCTGTCCGCGAAGGGCGCGGCTACGGTAGGCTCCATACCCATGCTTTCCAAACCTATCGCGCGTACGACGGTTGTAATCGCTTCCTGGCGGGTGATGCCGTAGTCGAAGTGGAAGCTGCCGTCTTCACGGCCTTGGGCTACGCCTTCGCGTACGATGGCGTCGATATAGCGGTATTCCGGCCGATTAACGCTCACGTCGGAAAAAAGGGACGGCACGGGGCGGTTGCGTTGGACACGCGGCGGGTCGGCGGTCGGCAAGCGTATCGCCCGCGCCAAGGCCGTCATAAAGTGGCCGCGCGTAATGGCTTGCCCGGGAATAAAGTTGCTTGTCGGTCCCGTCAATACCTCCATCGCAAACAAGCGGTGGATATCGTCCTCCGCCGCGTTACCCCGCAGGAAGTCCATGTTGGGAGCGGGTAACTGTTCGAAGGTATTGGGGTGTTGCAAATCGGAGGACCCCGTACGGGGTTCGTCCCACATGAAAAACGGTACGGGCGCGAATATATCGTAGCGCAGGCCCGCGAAGGTCTGCATCACTTCCTGAAAGTTACCGATGAAGCTGATGGCGGTCGGTTCGTTCTGCGCCCAACGCATCACGTTGTTTACCGTAACGCTGGGGCGGATTTGGTATTGCAGGGCCCATTCGTCGCCGTACCAGATACTGACGTCGGTACGGTGGGTTTCGGTCGCCGCCCACGCGCTGTAAAAGCCGTGGAACTCGCCTTCCTGCTCCATGATGACCAGTACATCGCCCGGGCCTACGTAATACAAACGCGCCCATACGTTGCCGCGGTAATAGTTGACCCCCGGCGTACGGTCCTCAATCACGGTCACGCCGATGCTCGACCGTACATTGTCCAGCGTGAAGGTCCCTTCCGGCGTCACGATCACTTCATTCCAGTTGCTTTGCACGATGCGGTAGTGGTAGATCACTTGGTTACCCACTATCCTGTATTCCACGTTAAAGTTCATGTTGCGGTTGATTCTTGCGTCCTCGGATGTGCTGAACGTCGGCTGTACCCAATACCGTTTGGTAAACACGCCGGAGCGGGGGATGTTTGCGGGGGCGTTTTCCGTGGTTGCGCTGTTGGCGATGTGCGCGGGAGCGTTGTTCGTGATTGCCATCGTCCCGTCGAACCGTACGGGCCGCCCGCCAAGGAAAATCAATTCCTGATAATTTACGTTAAGCGTAATCGCCCGCGTATTGCCGCCGTTCCCCTGTTGGAAAATCACCGTTTCCGTGGTATGCGGCAGCCGCCTGCCCTGACTGATCCCGCCGAAGAAACCCATATCGCCGATGCGGGCTTGCACGGTGACGGGTGTCGCGAGTATCGCAAGCAAGCATACAACCAAGCAGAAAATCCATTTCATCATTATATATACCCCCTAATTTTCAACCAAAATGATATAGGCGTCCGCGTCAAGGCCGCTGCCGATCGTCACGGTGTTAAGCGGCACGTCGGTTAATACGCGTATTTGCTGCCCGACGCGCAAGCTGCTTGCGCCCACCACGCGGTCGCGGTCAACGATGATCGAATTGGGTTGGACCGTAACGCTGCCCGACGCGTCCGCAAGGCTGATGGGTACCCACATACCGTTGCGCGGGTTAAATACGGTCACGTCGCGGAGGCTGATGTCGTTGCCGTTAGCCTCGAATATCGTACCGCGCAGGGTCAAATGGCCCGACGCGTTGGGTAAGGACGGTATCGGTTCGGTGAAGGGCATATCGATGACCCATACGGCGCGCCCGCCGTCAACGATCACGTTAAATACCCGACCGACGACGGAAGCATCGGTATAACCGATGAAGTCGTTGATCGTGCCGATGCCGCCGTCCATCATAAAGATCGTATCATGGTCTATGGTGAACTCGCGCGGGATGGGCGTGTAATGCCAGCGCAACCCGTCGAACGTGCTCATCGTCTCCACGCGGAAGCTCTGATGCGGCCAAACCCGCGCTACGCGTCCGCGTACGATCTGCACGCCGCTCGTCGAAGGCGGTTGCGATATATCAATAACGGCGGCCAGGTTATGCCCGTTAAGACTCGTCCTTGCCCAATCGCCCGCGGAAATATTGCCCGGGTCCACAAGCCGCCCGTCGCGCACGACGATCGTACCCTCGTCGGTACGGATGCCGCCGGGTATACCCAACAAATGGAAGGTGTCCCCCGAAGCGGCGAGTATCGTTTCGGCGCGGAGCAACTCGTCACGGCCGGAGCGTACGCTCACCATCGTCACGCGTTCCCCCGCGAAGTTATTTTCAAGCGCCAAATAAATGACCGCGTTCCCGCGCTGCAGGTAACGGTTGAGGAAGCTCAGCGTCACCTCGCGCCCGTCGAAGAAGTAGCTGACGTTCGCGCCGCCGATGTTGTATTGCGCCAACGGCCTGTGGCTGGACCACCCGGCGGGGGTCAACTCCTGCGCGTGGTTGATGTGCAATTGATTCTGCGCGGCGTTAAAACGCGATAACTGCCCCATCACGATGTTGCTTATATGGTGGCCACCGCCGTCCAAGGCGACTTCCAACACCGATTCCATCATCACGCCCGGGCCCAGCATCGCCTGGTTGACGACAATCCGCGCCCAGTCCCCCACGCGTATGCGGTCGGGGGTGACGGGAGTCCCGCGTTCCAGTACCAATATATTATCCGCCAACGTAAACCACGCGGTTTGCCCGTTTTCAAATTCCATCAACATATCATGGTAACCAACCCTCGGGCGGAGCTCTCGGATACGCCCGTAGCGTGAGGTCGTTTGCGCGGCGGCGGAAATGTGCGTGATGCGTAAAGGGTCGTCGCCCGCCACGCGGAAGGATACGATGTCGCCGGGGGTTATCACGGAAATATCCAACAACAGCTCCCGCATATTAAAACCCGCTTCGCGCATGTCGTAGAAATCGCGCCGATGTACCCGCAACGTCCCGGGGATATAATTAAAAGTCCGCTCCCGCCTTTGTTCGTCGATAATCGTAAGGAAACCCATGTTCGGGTTGTTTGCGGTTACGATGCCGCGTATTTCGTTATATAAGGTAGGTTCGCCGATAAATTCGATGTCGGTGATCAGGTTGTTAACCAACGTGACGGTATAGAAGGAGCCCAGCGGAAGTGTATCCACGGGGCGCAACCGGTTGACGAAACGGATGAAGGGTATGCCGTCGGCACCTATCCCGTACAAGCCGTAAATCATTCGGAAGGTAAAGAGGCGGCCGTTCGGGTCGGTAAAGGTCATCGTCCCGTCGTTTATATCGATTTCCCGCAGCCTTCCCACAAAGGTCTGCACAGCCAAGTCACCCATCACACGCGCATACCATATCGTTTGGGACGCTTGGTGTACGATGTATTCGATTTGGTCGCCTACCTGTAAGCCGGTCAAGCCCGATACGGCGCCGTTGCGTAATACGACCGTGTCCAGCGGGCCGTGTTGGGGTGAAGGGCTGATGCGCGCGGTGGATTGTAATACATCCACGCGGCCGTCGGCGCGGCGGATAAATACGCGGTGCCATGATTGCCCCGTCAACGTATCGATGAATTGCTCCTGCTCGATTTCCGATACCGTACCCGTAACGCGTTGCAATCCCAATACGGTGAAATGCAGGGTATCCAAATTGCGGACGACCTGCGCCAATTGCCCGTGATTGATGATCCCGTGCGGATTAAACACCGTTGCGGTTTGCCCGGGCATCACGTTGTGGCGGATCAACGCCTCAACGGCACGCGCACGGAAGGGGGTAATCGTCGCCCAATCGTTGTACGGGAAAACCGATTGCCCCGGTTGGTTAAGCGGTCCGCCGAAGATATCTTCATGGGCGTGGTGCATCGCGTTCGCCAGCCAAAAGGCAAACTCTTCGCGGGTCGCGGGCCTTAGGTGGAAGGGTGTGGGTGCGTTTATGGAAGTGGGGTCCTCCGGCAGGGTTAAACCGGCTACCGCTTCGTCAAATTCTTCCGTAGTCAGCATCCCGATTTCCTCGGCAAAGCTCATGTAGGCGAACATCCACACGATATCCAGCGCCGTACCTTCCGGCAGCGAGGGCACAATGTCGATCGTACGGTCACGCGCTTCCTCGGAGAGCCCGGCCGCTCTTAACGCATAAGCGATCGCCTGCCCGCGCGTAACGGAGGCGTTGGGGTTAAAATTACCGCCCTCGGGCATAAAAACACCCAGCGCACCGCTTCTTACGATAGCGTCGCGTTGGGTCAAATCCGGCGGAAGGTCGGAAAAGGTTAAGCCGTTGATCAACGGGATGACGTTGGGCCGTCCCGTATAGGTGTTTAAAACCGGGTCGTTTCGTATGAATCGGTCCACGTTGGCGTACGCCGTGGTGGAAAATATAATGGCAAACATAATAACAAGCGCAATGATCCTCGTTAATATATTCTTCATCGAAACATCCCCTAATACGAAAGTAAAAATCATTCCCTATATCCTATTTTCGTCTTAAATCGCCTTACGAATTAGCTTTATAAAATACCCTGTTGTACATGCCTTATATTTTGGTATACTGGGCGGGATAATTACCTCGGTGGGGATGTGGGTTCACGCATGGAGCAGATCGTGATCAAGGGGCGAAACCCCCTTTCCGGCAAAGTACAGATCGGCGGCGCAAAAAACGCAGCCGTCGCGATCATCCCGGCGGCGCTTGCCGCGAACGGCGTTTGCGTAATCGACAACCTACCCGAAATCGAAGACGTGCAAAACCTATGCAGAGCCGTCGAGAGCTTGGGCGCGGTTTGTACGTGGAACGATGCGAAATCATTAAAAATAGACGCAAGCAATATCGCCCGCTATACCATCAGCAAGGAAATCGCTGCGGTTATGCGGGCTTCTTATTATCTGCTCGGGGTACTGCTCGGGCGCTTCGGTAAAGCGGAAATCCCCATCCCCGGCGGTTGCAATTTGAACGTGGGCCCGCGGCTCTTCAATTATCATTTAAAGGGCTTTGAAGCGTTGGGCGCGACCACCTCCCAGGACGACGACGTAATCCGGGTACAAGCGGACAAGCTGGTGGGGGCGCATATCCATTTGGACAGCCCCAGCGTGGGCGCGACCATTAATATCATGATGGCCGCCGTCTTCGCCGAGGGCGCGACAACCATTGACAACGCCGCCAAGGAACCCCACGTAGTCGACACCGCCAACTTCCTCAACAAGCTGGGGGCGAAAATCAAGGGTGCCGGGTCGGACACCATACGCATAACCGGGGTTAAGGAGCTGGGCGGCGGGGAATATACCGTAATCCCGGACCCCATCGAAACGGGTACGTACATGATAGCCGCCGCCATTACCGACGGCGACGTGACCGTGGAGGGCGTCATCCCAAAGCACATGGATTCCCTCACCGCCAAGCTGCGGGAAATGGATTGCCATGTAGAAGAAGGGGACGACTCGATCCGGGTACGGGCGGGTAAGCCGTTAAAGGCAAGCGTAGTGCGCACCTCTGAATACCCGGGCTTCCCCACGGATTTGCAACCCCAAATCACTACATTGTTGTGTACCGCCGAAGGCAAGAGCATGGTAACGGAAACGATTTACGACAACCGCTTCCTTTACGCGTGCGAGCTCAATCACTTGGGCGCGGACATACAAATTAAGGGGCGTTCCGCCCATACCGACGGCTCCTGCGTTTTGGTCGGCGCGGAGGTGAACGCGACGGACTTACGTGCGGGTGCGGCGCTGGTGCTGGCGGGTTTGGTGGCGCAAGGTGAAACGGTTATCTCAAACATCGGCCATCTCGACAGGGGATATGAACGCTTTGTGGATAAATTCTCCGCGTTGGGGGCGGATATCAAACGCACGGGGAAAACCGAATAATGCAAGCCCGATTCGCCACAATCGCCAGCGGTTCCAGCGGTAATTGCGCATATGCGGGTCTGGGCGGCGAACACTTCCTCATCGATGCGGGCATCAGCGGCAAACGGATATTAACGGGCATCAACCATTTTCAAATCCCTTCCCTTAGCGGGATCCTCATCACACACGAGCACGGCGACCATGTGCGCGGCTTGGGGATCGTCGCACGCCGCTTGCGTGTCCCCGTGTACGCCACGCCGTTAACGTGGCGTTATTTATTACGCCACGACAAGATCGGCCCCATGCCGGAAGGGCTCATACATGAAATCGAACCCGGTAAGACCTGTAACATAGGAAACGTGGCGATTACGGCCTTCGACATCCCCCATGACGCGTCGCAGCCCGTGGGTTACACTTTGCAGGCGGGCGGGAACAAAATCGCCGTCGCCACCGACTTGGGGCAAGCGACCGATACGGTCAAGCAACACTTGCGCGACGCGCAGGTAATCTACATAGAAAGCAACCACGACATCGAAATGGTACGGAACGGCCGCTACCATTACCACTTGAAGGAACGCGTGCTGGGCAACCGAGGGCATCTTTCCAACGTAGCGGCGGGTGTGCTGCTGTCGGAAATCTGCGGGGGATTGGCGGCGCACAAGCGTCCGTACGTTTTGCTCGCGCATTTGAGCGAGGAAAACAACCGCCCCATGCTGGCGTACGATACCGTGTTGCGCGTATTGGACGGAAACGACGTAAAGGTAGCCAAGCTCGCCGTTGCCGAGCGCCACGAACCGGGGGAGATGATCGAACTTGGCGGATAATACGTCGATCCGATTTACACCCGACCAGCAAGCCGCCATCGATAACGACGCACCGAATATCCTGGTTTCCGCCGCCGCGGGTTCGGGGAAAACCGCCGTATTGACGGCGCGTATCATGCGCCACATACAACAAGGCATCGGCCTTAACCGCTTACTTGTGGTTACCTTTACCGAAGCCGCCGCCGCCGCCATGAAGGACAAGATAACGGAAAAATTACACGAAGCGGATTTGCCGCGCCAACTGGCGTTGTTGCCCGTCGCCGACATCTCCACGATACACGCCTTTTGCCGTAAGCTGGTGAAGGACCACTTCCAACAGGTGGGGTTGGATCCGGCTTTCCGAGTGGGCGACGAAGCGGAACTGAACCTGATCAAATCGCAGGTCTTTGATGATTTATTTGAGGAAGAGAACCGTATGGCCGCGGAGGATGACCCTCGCGGCTTTTTGGATTTGGCGGACGTCTACGGCGGTAAGGCGAAGGACGAACGGCTCGAGGCACTCGTGCAGAAGATATACGACTTTTTGGAAAGCGACCCCTTTCCGCTTGCGGCGGCGGAACGGTATGCGGGTCTGTATGACACGGCGGATGGGTTTGATGTGATCAACCAAAGCGCTTGGGCGGCGATCGCACGCGAGGAGCTGGCGCAAGGACTTAACGGCGCGTCGGAGAATATCGCCCGCGCCCACGCGCTTTGCTCGGCCCCCGGCGGGCCCGATAAATACATAACACGATTGGAACAGGACGCGGAAATGATCCGCCGTTTGCAAAACAGCCTGAACGAACCGTTCGAAGCGATGTATGACGCCTTCCGATCGATCGATTGGGGGCGCTTACCCGCCATCGGGAAAAAAGACGAGGTTGACCCCGATATCAAGGAACGCACCCAACGCATCCGCAATAAAAACGTCAAAAAAACCGTGGACGATTTAACGAAAGGCGTTTTCTTCGCGCCCCCGCAAAAAATGCAGGCGGATATCGTCGCATTCGCACCCCGCGTCCGCGCCCTTATGGGCCTCACCACCCGCTTCGCGTCAGCTTATGCCGCCGAAAAACGCGCGCGCAACTTGCTGGATTTTTCCGACCTCGAACATTTCTCCATACGTATCCTCTACCCCAACGGCCCCGAGGATATGACCCCGGGCGAAACCTCCGCCCGGCTCGAGCAGCGCTTCCACGAAGTGCTTATCGACGAATATCAGGATGCCAACGAAATACAGGAGCTCATCCTTTCCGCCGTGTGTAAGCGGCGGTTTATGGTGGGTGACATGAAGCAGGGGATTTATCGCTTTCGTCGGGCGAACCCGATTTTGTTCAAACGAAAATACGATACATACAGTCGGGAAAGAGGGGCGGATGGGTTCCCTTCCCCCGGCGTGCGCATTGACCTGTCCCAAAATTTCCGAAGCCGTGCGGAAGTGATTGACGGCGTTAATTTTTTCTTTTCACAGCTGATGTGTCGGGATGTGGGGGAGATCGATTATGACGATGCCGCTGCGCTGAAGGTCGGATCGGGTTATCCGCCTTGGCCCGAGGGGCAAGGGATGGGTATACAGGTTGATTTGCTGGACGAAGGTACGGATGATGCTGAGGATGAAGATGCTTTGGGTTCCCCCTTAAAAAACGAAGCCCGTATGATTGCCGAACGCGTACGTTCTTTATTGGAAAATCAACAAATCCGGGACGTTGAATCGGGTACGTACCGTTTATGCCGCTTGTCCGACATGGTCATTCTCACCCGCAGCTTGACGGGTATTGCCGCTGAAATCATTGATGAACTTAAGGATTGCGGCATCCCTGCCGCGGCTGATATGGGTGCGGCTTTTTTCGAGCAGATCGAGGTAAAAACCGTACTGTCGTTTTTGCGTGTGGTGGATAACCCGCGCCAGGATATTGATTTGATAACGGTGCTCAACACCCCCGTTTACGGCATAGATACGGATGAATTATTGAAAATCCGAAGCCGCGGGGGCGACGGGGATTTTTATGATTGCGTGTTGGCATGTACCGAACCGGAAGAGGATACCTCCCCCGGCAACGGATGTTCCTTACAGACGAAGCTCCGTAAATTCCTTTCCGACCTCACACGCTTCCGCACCTCGGCAACCTACCTCCCCATCAGCCGTTTAATCGGCTTGATTTACGACGTTACCGGATACCCGTCTTATATGGCGGCCATGCCCGGCGGTACGGCGCGTTCGGCCAATCTGCGACTTTTGCTGGAGCGTGCGATATCGTTTGAGGAAACCCGCTTGACGGGGCTTTTCCATTTCACGCGTTATATCCAACGCCTGTACGATTCCCACGCGGCCGACCGCGTGGGTGCGGCGGTCCGTGACGCGTCCGATACCGACCAACTCCGTATTATGACCATCCATAAATCCAAGGGTTTGGAATTCCCTATCGTGTTCGTCAGCTTCCTTGGCCGCAGGTTTAACGTTGAGGACGAACGCCAACCCGTCATATTACACGGGGAACGCGGATTGGGTGCCTATTACGTAGACACGGATTTACGCACCCAATCGAATACGCTGCCGCGCTTCAGCCTGCAACGCCTGACCCGCCGCGAAAGCCTTTCGGAGGAATTACGTTGTTTATACGTAGCCATGACCCGCGCCATGCAATGCCTGATACTCACAGGGCGATGCGCCGACTTCGGGCGCGACGGTGAAAAATGGCGTGACGCGGGCGGAGCGGAAAACCCCGTGCTCCCCACTTACTACCGCCGCTCCGCTTCCCGTTATCTGGATTGGGTTATGCCTTGTTTATTACGTTATCCCGATTCACCCGTTTTCGATTTACATATCCGTAAAGTCGAGGACCTCCCGACACCGGCAAACATACCCCCAACGGTTTATACCGAGCGCCAAACGGAGGATAACAACCTCCCGCACCCACCCGAAAGCATGGTTGCGGATTTCGAACGCCCCTCCGCCATTCCCTCCAAGCTCTCTATTTCCGAGCTTAAGCGCCTGTATGTAAGCGACATCACCCCCGACTCCACAAGCGCTTCGGATACGACGCGGGAAACCCTCCATTTCGATCCGCCCCAATTCATCAAGGCGACACAAGGACTGACCCCCCTGCGTATGGGTTCGATCCTCCATACGATAACCGAGCACATGGATTACCGCACACACACCACACCCAAGCGAATCGGGGAACTCATTACGCAGCTCACCGAAAAAAACCTCCTCACCAACGAGGAAGCCGCCGCCATCGATATCGGTAAGATCGAAACCCTAACCCGTTCCCCCCTCGCCGACCGTATACGTACCGCAGACCGGTTGCACCGCGAAATCCCCTTCGTGATGAAGCTGGAAACCGGTACGCTTGTACACGGCATTATAGACGCGTACTTCGAGGAAGGCGGCCAAATCGTACTTATCGACTTCAAATCGGACCACGCACACGATATCTCCGAAGCTGATCTCATTACCCGCCATAAGGTACAGCTTGACATATATAAAAAAGCCATCGCACAAGCGACGGCCAAGGTTGTTAAGGAAGTGCTGCTCTATTCGTTTGCGTTGGGTAAAGCAATCCTTGTGTAGTTACCGTTTTTCCACCACGAATTTTATCGACGTCTTTTCCTTCCCGTCCACTTCCAGTTGGGAAAACGCGGGAATGCACACCAAGTCGATCCCGTTGGGCGCCACATACCCGCGTGCCACGGCAATGCTCTTCACCACTTGGTTAACGGCAGCCGCGCCGATGGCATTGATTTCCACGGGTTGACCGTTGCGCAGGATGGCCGCAATCGCTCCCGCTACCGACTTCGGTTCAGATTTCGATGATACTCTCAATACTTCCATTCAAATCGCCTCCTGTGAATGAATCACCGCATTAACATGGGATTCGTACTGCAAAACAAGTGTTATCAGTATAACGTATGCGTGTCCGCCACGCAACGCTCCACTTTTTATGAAATATATTTCTTCATATTCTTAAGCGCGTTCTTTTCGAGCCGCGATACCTGCGCTTGGCTGATGCCGATTTCATCCGCTACTTCCATCTGCGTCTTGCCGTCGAAGAACCGCAGCGAAAGTATCGTCTTTTCCCGTTCGCCCAAGCGTTTGAGTGCTTCGCTCAGCGACAGATTTTCCAGCCAGCGGTTGTCGGTGTTTTTTTCGTCGCTTACCTGATCCATCACGAAAAGCGCGTCCACCCCGTCGTGGTATACCGGCTCAAACAACGAAACCGGGTCCTGTATCGCGTCCAGCGCGAACAATACCTCTTCCTTGGGGAGGCCCATTTCCTTGGCGATTTCTTCAATGTCGGGTTCCTTCGCGTTGTTTGTTGTTAATTTTTCCTTAACACCCAACGCGCGGTAAGCCGTATCACGCAACGATCGGCTGACGCGGATCGTATTATTATCCCGTAAATACCTGCGTATTTCACCGATGATCATCGGCACGGCATAAGTGGAAAACTGCACCCCTTGCCCCGTATCGAAGTTATCGATCGCCTTGATCAACCCGATGCAACCGACCTGAAAGATATCGTCCGCGTTTTCCCCGCGGTTATTAAACCGCTGTATAATGGAAAGCACGAGCCGCAGGTTGCCGAATATATATTTTTCACGGGCTTCCTCGTCGCCCTCTTGGATCAAGTCAAAAAGTGTCCGCTTTTCCTCTCCTTTCAATACCGGGAGTTTTGAGGTGTTGACGCCGCAGATCTCTACCTTGCTGCTGTGCATGTACCTTTCCCTCCGAACCGAAAATCCTGTAGAATAACGAATCGATTCCGATTCGCTTTTAATACAGGATTTCCCAGCGGGGGGAGAATATACTGGTAAATTTTGTGGTATGGGCGCGGCGGGTATTAAAAACGGTTAATTTATTCACCGAATATTCACTTTGTTCACAAACATTCACTTTTTAACATACGGAACCGGGACAAGGGCATTCAATTTGACAAAGCAAATATCGGGATTAGGGCTGGTTTCAATTACCGGACGCGGCAAAATCGAAAATTTGCTTTTAACAAAACATAAAAAACAACTGACGGGTTCTATAAACATACTGCTGCATTAAAAAAGCAAAGAAGCGTTATTTATTAATTCGAAAAGGTACGAAAATTTCGTTTTCGAATTACAACTACATTTGCATGTAACGGATGATAAACGTATTGACATATTATTCGTTATGTGTATAATGAATTTATTAGACCCACTAAGGCTGCGCAGCCGGGTCACGGGTAATGCATTTTAATGGGTGCCCTCCCGCTTTTTTAATGCATCAAAACAAAAAATGGTTGTGAAACGGGAAAACAAATAAATTAGCCCCCTTCGTACCGGGGGGAGGCGACTGTAAGCCCTGTGCGGGTGCATCTTATGATGCTTGAGCTT
>Ga0123353_10000411_pt1 | contig 52882 bp, 38 predicted proteins | sample TergutLab28metaG_3_FD_92763 | JGI IMG/M metagenome (GOLD analysis project Ga0123353, IMG submission 92763) | Labiotermes labralis P3 segment gut microbial communities from Petit-Saut dam, French Guiana - Lab288 P3 | ecosystem: Host-associated > Arthropoda: Insects > Digestive system > Gut ... | reverse complement strand
TCGCAACGCCGTGGCAACGTTCTGCCACCAACGAACGACACGAAAATGAATCGCCCGACGAGGCATCGACTTACGGAAAATTCATCAGTGTAAATGGACTTAGACATTGCGCTGTAGTACTAAAGCCTATTTAAAAAATATAGATTGGTGAGTCGGCGACTTATTGATACGTGGTCGCCGGTTTTTTCAAGTTCTTTGAAATCGCGGCGATCAACGCTTCACGAAGGATCGGTTTGGTAATATAATCGTCGCATCCGCAGGCGAGACACCGGTGTTTTTCTTCCGGCATGGCATGTGCGGTGAGGGCAACAATCGGAAATGCGTAGCCGGCGTCCCGTAATTGCTGCGTTGCCGTGTAGCCGTCCATGACCGGCATCTGCATGTCCATGAGGATCAAATCGTAAGGGAATCCGTTGTCGGATGCACGGATCGCTTCTTTATACGCATCCAGGCCGTTATTGGCCAAAACAACCTCGGCGCCGGCCTTGGAAAGGATAAACGAGAACAGCCGCTGGTTGTCTTTGCCATCTTCGGCAAGGAGGAGTCGGATATTTTTCAACGGCAACTCCTTCATCGATTGTATGAATTCTTCCCGTTTCGATCCGAGAACAGCCAAATCGACGCTATCAATCCAATGATATTGTTGGTCGAACAGTGATTGATTGAGGAGGACACTGAAAACACTTCCCTTTCCGAGAATACTTTGGACCTGAATTTCGCCGTCCAAGAGTTCCACGAGTCGCTGTGAAATTGCAAGACCGAGTCCTGTTCCGCCGAATCGCCGTGTCGAAGAGCTGTCAACCTGCACGAAAGGTTTGAAAAGATTTTTCACTTGTTCATGACTGATTCCCACTCCCGTGTCGATGATGTCGATCCGGAATTTTCCCGTGTTGTTTCCTTCGTTGAGCCACGAGAGTGAAATGTTGATTTCCCCCTGATTTGTGAATTTCACGGCGTTTCCGACAAGATTCATGAGAATCTGTTTCAATCGGAGTGAATCGGTAAAGATGGTGTCGGGAAACGCCCCCTTGCCGACGACGGTGAATTTCAGATTCTTTTCCGCGGCCCTGGCGGAGAAAAGCGAAGTCACTTCAGCAATGAGATACTGAATCTTGACACTTTGCATTTCGACTTTAAGCGTGTCGGACTCGATTTTCGAAAAATCAAGAATGTCGTTCAAAATATTGAGCAAATGTTCGGCGTTGTTCCTGATGATTCGCGTGGTGTCATTTAAGCGTTCCTTGGTCACTTGCTGATCGGTGAGTGCTTCGGTGTATCCGAGGATCGCGGTCATCGGCGTTCGGATTTCATGCGACATGTTGGCCAAAAACTGGCTCTTGGCCTGGGCCGTTATTTCCGCTTTTTCCTTGGCCAGTTTGAGCGCCTTCTGCTGGTTCTCCCAAAGACGTTTTTCTGTGATGATCTGTCCCAATTCGTGAATCGCGCTGTTGAGATAGTCGATGATGTTTCCTTCGATCCGCATGGTGTTCGAATAAAAAGTGAAGCCGCCCTCCATTTTTGCGGAAATTTCGAGTGGAATCGCAAACGCCGAGTGAATGTCTTCGCCGGCATTGAGATCGTCCCAGGGAGACTGTTCGTCTTCCCTTGTTTCCAGGGCCATGATCGGTCTTTTTTCACGAATGGCCGTGATGATCGGGATGTTGATCCGCGGTTTCTCAAGGTCGATGAATTCACCGAAGAATTTTTCATTTTCCGGAAGAAAACCATGATGATAAAGGGGGATCAGCGAGTTTTCTTTCAGATAGCCGTACCACCCTTTGTGGAATCCGAAGTGTGTCGTCACACTGTCAAGAAACGTGTGAACGATTTCCTGTTCCGAACGATTGTAAAAGGATTTTCTCATTTCCGCCAGGACGGTGAGATAGGCCCTGTAACGTTCCAGCGACATGTTTGTGAGTTTTTGCTCGGTGACATCGCGGATCAAAACCAGCTGCACTTCTTTTTTTTCACCGGGAATCTGCAGAATGGAAATACTGGTGTAGAATTCAGTGCCATTGATCCGGCGTGAAAGCCAATCGAATGGTTTTCCCATCTCCTTCATGCTCAACCGACACTGCTCTTCCAGTTTGGTTCGTGAGAGGGTATGGTCGTCCTGATATTCCGAAGAAAGAGTCCAGAACGACATCCCGATCATGTCAAGACGATTGTCAAGTCCGAAAAGTTCAGCAGTCCGTTGATTGCATTCGATGATTTTCCAATCCTGGATGAGCAAAATGGCATCGTTCGAGAGTTCGAACAGTGTTTGATACTTGATCTCTCTTTCCCGGATTTTATTCTCATTTTCCTTGGATTGCGTCACGTCCATAATGATTCCGAGCGTCTTTTCCGGGACCCCGTTGGAATCACGAATGGTCGTTCCCTTGAAGTGGAGGTATTTGAGTTGTCCTTTTTCGTCGGTACCACGACAAACCATATCCAGGGGCGTTCCTTCAATCAAATTGCGCTGATACATCTTGGAATACGCCGCGGCATCTTCCGGAAGAATGTATTGTGCGAAAATTTCCTCGAACGCGGGATTTTCCCGGGAAGAAATATTGAAAAGTTCGTAAACTTCGCTGGAAATCGTTGAATTTCCCGTTTTGCAATCAAGGAGCCATGTTCCCGCCTTACCCGCCTTGAGCGCCTGAGTGAGCGTCGTTTCCCGTTCGTGAAGTATTTCTTCAATTCGCTTTTGTTCGGTGACGTCCTGCACGACTCCGATACGTCCATGCAGGTGTCCCGTTTCCTCAAAAATAGGAACGGAATGAAAGACCAAATGATGAATCTCCTCGGTTTTCGAGTCAATAAATCGCAAGGCGATTTTTTTTTCAGCATCCATGGGACCTTGAAAAAATTCCTGACACTTCTCCAAATCCTGAGGGTAACACGACTGAATGATGAAGGAAACAAAAGCATTCCTCGTGGCGCAAACCGACTGTTTCCAGCCGATCATCTCTTCAAGCATTGGCGAAATTTTGATCTCCTCCGTGTCGTAGTTAAAAGTATAGTATCCCATGCGGCCGATTTCCAGCGTTCTTTGAAGGAGTTTCTGGTTTTTGCTCAGCTCCACCTGCGAGATGATTTTTTCCGTAATGTCTTCATCAAATCCGTTGATCCAAAGCGGGACGCCATCCTGATTGCGTTGGGCCACTTTGCCGGTGATGCGAACCCAGATCAGTCCTTTTTGCGGATGCAGAAATCGGCAACTGATCCGAATGTTCGGCGTCTCGCGGTTGATGTGTTTTTCAAAAGCCTCCCTGAAAAGTTGTTCGTCTTCCGGGTGAATATTATGGAGGAATACGTCCAGAGAATTTAACGGGAGCTCCGTTTCGATGCCATGGATTTCTTTCCAGGTGTCGGTCACCATACAGACGTTTTTCCGGACATTGTAATCCCAGACACCAAACCCGATGCTTTCGATGGTCAGGTCGAAACGGGTCTGAATCTCCCTGAATGTGGTGATGTCGTTTCCGATGGAAAAAATTTCCCGCTTTTTTGATTTCTCGTCAATAATGGGGACATTATTCCATGAAATCCAGTAATATTCGCCTTGCCGGCTGACGATCGGATTGATCATTTGGAACGGCGTCTCGCTGTGGACGAGGTAATTTTTGAGCTTTTCCCGAACAATATTTCCGTTTTCATCCTTATCAGGAACGAACATATCAATGAAATTCTTTCCCCGAACATCTTCTATGGTGCATCCGAGCAACTGTTCGGCAAACTGATTCATGTAGGTCACTTCCTGGTTGTCGTTGAAAAGCAGAATCACCGAATTTGCCGCATTGAAAAAATGAGATAACCGTGTTTTGTTCTCTTTCAGACGTTTTTCAATATGTTTTAATTGCGACACGTCATTGGCGATTCCGAGGAGAAGCGTCGCGTTCTGTTTCTTGTCCCGTTCGACGACCTTGGCGGAAAAACTGACCCAACATAATCTGTTTTCTCCGGGACGTTTCAACCGAAGTGTACATTCGAGCCTGTTTTTCTTTTTCCGGCGTATTTTTTCCAATTGTGCGGCGAGAACGCGGCGGTCATCCGGAACAAACAGCTTGAGAAATTCTTCCGTTGATCCGTTCCATCCTCTGGAATCGTTGTCGTGCAGATTGATTTTTCCAAGAGTCCATTGTTCACGAGTGACGTCCCAATTGACCGTTTCAATCTGCGTCACGCGAATCGCGGAGTCAAGCTCCGCATAGGTTTTTTTAAGTTTACTCTCAAGACTCTTGACACGAGTAACATCCTGGACCGCCCCGAGAATATCAACGACTTTTCCTGAAACATTTTTTCTTGGGAAAAAGTAACAAAAAAGCTGTTTGATTTTTCCATGGATGCAACAGCGAAATGTCGTCTCACCGGGAACTCCCTGTTGAATGGTCTCCAGCCATTTTTCCCTGACCATGCAAACATCATCGTGGTGTATCATCTTGAAAAACTCATCCGTTTCAAGCACCCCGTGGAGTTCTTTTTCAAAAATGGCGTCCAATGCTTCGGAGCAATTGAAACGTTTGGCATTGATTTTGGCATTCCAAAAGCCCGTGGAGGAAATGCCGACTCCATCCATAAGGCGACACATTTCCGTAAGCTCGTCTCCACGGAAGTCTTTGAAATTGACCTGGTTGGGGGACGTTGGTGAGGAAGGAAATGTCGGTGGGGAAGGAACATTTGTCGTTTCTTGTTGAGCAATGTCTTTTTCAATGATTTTCTTGAGGTCGTGAAGAGAATCACGAAGAGGTTTGTCCCATTGCTGACGTGAGGGGTCAAAAACGCTTAAAATCGCAAAAAGCGATTTGTCGTGATTGAAAATCGGGAGTCCCAGGGCATTGTCCCAACCGTCCATTTCCGGAATCGGACCGGCCACTTCCCGGCGACGTTCCTGCACCAAGCGAAAGACCGGGTGTTTGCAGAGTTTGTTGTCCTGACTGCAAGACATGGGATAGATTGTCCCCGATTCCTGCCGGAGAGAAAGATTTTCTTTCATTTCCTCTCTCAGAAACAAGAGAAACGGAATGTGATGTCCGCGCACCAGGATATTAAAATGTTTCCGCCACTTTTCTGTAGAATTCATGGATTTCTCGTGCATTTTCATTGTCACAAAGTCATAATCACAATCGCAATACGTAATATGACACTCTACTCCCTATTTTTCGTGAGTTCGTAGAATTTTTAGCATTCCTCCGAGGAAAAACATAAAATATGAAAAAAGAGCGTAAATCATATTTCGTAATATGAGTACAACATTGGAGTATTGCCCCATAAAACAATTCAAATCCAGGAGTTTCGCCTCTTCTGTGCCACTTGTCTAATTATTCTGGATCAGGTAACATATATTGATCGTCGCATAAGAGTTTGGCAGCAGTGCCTGGGATATCAGGATGAACATAACACTTTCAGAACTTGCCAAGTTGGTTCGAGGAACTTGCCTGGGAGACCCCGATCTTGTGATTCGGGGAGCGGCCCCTATTCATAACGCTCAAGTGGGGGAGATCACGTTTATTGATGCTCCGGAACGAATTCTTCACCTCCAATCGTGTACGGCTTCTGCGGTTATTGCCCCACGAAGCATGAATCCGCCGGGGTTTGCCGTGATCCAAGTGGATCACGTCGTCAAAGCGTTTGAAACGGTTGTCAAGCATTTTTTCCCCCCCCGAGACTACCGACATATTGGAATCAGTCCTTTGGCGGTCATCGCCCCCAGTGCCAAACTCGGTCAGGGTGTGAATGTTTGTCCGGGAGCCGGAATTGGTGAAGATGTCGTGATTGGTAACCGTGTCACGATTCATTCCGGGGCGCAAATCATGGCAGGGAGCCAGATTGGAGACGACACGACGATTTTTCCCAATGTCGTTTTGTACGAAAATAGTGTTGTCGGACCTCGCTGTATTATTCATGCCGGTGCCGTGATTGGGGCTTATGGATTTGGGTACGATTCTTCCGGGGGGACCCATCTCCTTTCCCAACAGCTTGGAAACGTCATCCTGGAAGCCGACGTCGAAGTGGGGGCGTGCAGCACGATTGACCGCGGAACTTACGGTCCCACCCTGATTGGAGAAGGAACGAAAATTGACAATTTGGTCATGATCGCTCATAATTGTCGTTTGGGAAGGAAAAATTTGATTTGTGCCCATGTCGGAATTGCAGGAAGCACGACAACAGGAGATTACGTGGTCATGGCGGGACGTGTCGGTGTTCGTGATCATGTCCACATTGGCGACCGGGCGGTTCTCGGGGCCATGGCGGGAATCATGACCGACGTCGCCGAGGACGCCCGGGTTGTCGGGATTCCGGCGACGCCCGAAAAAGAGCAGATGCGAATTCAGGCTTCGTTGGCCAAACTTCCTGAAATGCGGCGTGAATTGCGGGCTTTGAAATCGACCGTGGATCAGTTAATCTTGAAACTGGGACAACTGAGTGAAGATTGAGTGAAGTAAGGAACCTTGAAATTTAACAACTTAGCTTGAAATGTAACAACTTAGAAACAAAAAAAGGTGATTCCATGAAAAACGACCGTCGTGATTTCCTTAAAACCGCGGCCCTTGCTGCCGGTGCTCTTGCTTTTCCAACCGTTCTTCAATCCGGTGCTTCCGCCCAACAGTCGGTGGACTCTTCCGCTGTGTATGTCGGCTGTAATCAATACGCCTTTAACAGTTTTCTTGCCCGTGACGGGATTGATTTTCTCAAAGAACCGGACAAATCATTTGAGATGATCAAAGCCTCCGGACTTTCGGGGTTTGAACCAATGGCCGAAAACGCTGAAAGAGTGACGTTTTTCGGTGAACTTCTGCAACCCTTCGGGCTTGGGATGCAAACGCTCTATACAGGGATCAATCTTCATGAAGAAGAAGCGGCCAATGCCGAAATCAACCGTGTTTTGGCTCTTGGTGAAAAGGCCGTGACTTATGGCACGAAAGCCGTTGTCTTTAACCTCGCGCCGAAATCGGGAAAAACGGACGAGGAACTTGTGCTTCAATCGAAAAATGCCAATCTTTTGGGGGCAGGGCTCAAAAAATTCGGTCTTGCGTTCGCGTTCCATTATCACACGACGGAACTTGAATTCGGAGGACGTGAATTTCATCATATAATGTGCGGCACCGATCCGGAAAATGTGTCGATTTGTTTCGAAATGCAGTGGTCTTACCGTGCTTCGGGAAATTCCGCCGTTGCTGTCTATGATCACCTCAAACTTTACGGCAATCGTGCTTCCGTCATCCATCTTCGCCAGTCTCAACAAGGAATCTGGTCGGAAACTTTTGGTGACGGTGACATTGATTGCCGACGTTTGGCGGCGGGTTTCAAGCAGTTTGGCGTCAAGCCCATTCTTATTTTCGAGCAGGCCGCCGAAAATGGGACACCGCACACACTTTCCGCCGCCGAAGTCTTTCAAAAGAGCGGCGTTTACATCCGCGACATTTTCGGTTCACTGTAGACCGAGATAAAAGCGCAAAAAGAAAAACGTAAAGTGCAAAGTTTTTCAATGTTATCTTTGCGCTTTACGTTTTGCTCTTTGCACTTTTTTGTTACCGTCGTCTTTTTTCGGTGTCGCTTCCCGTTCCGACGGTGAAATTTCCTTTCGCCTGGTTGGCTTTCAGCAAATATTCATCGGCTTCCATGTTTTGCTCAAGTTTGCGGTACATTTTGGAAAGATTTCCATAAGGGGTGACGAGGACCTTTTGGTCGAGGAACCCGTCTTCAACCGCTTGCTCCAGCCTGCCGACGCCGTAATCAGAAATTTTCACGGCGTATTCTTTTTCACCGATTTCCCAGTAAGAAATGCCAATATTAACATAAATTTCCCCCAACCGCGGCTGGTCCGAGGCGTCAAGTGAGAATTCGACGTCCTTGAAATAGGGAATGGCTTTGCTGTACCATTTGATCGCTTCTTTATGTTTTTCCTGAACGGCATAAATGGCACCAATACGATAGGCGACTCTTGCGACACGATAGCGGTCGAGAACGTTGATTTCTTCCCCAAGAGCTTTTTCGAGATGGTTTTCGGCAATTTCAGCATATTTCACAGCGTTTTTATAGTCCTCGCGAACCTGATAGATTTGTGCGGCATTGTAAATGGCCATTCCCATCTCTTTTTCGACGATTCGGTTTTTGGCCGGATCGTCACTTTGTGAAATCAGCAATTTGCCGATGTTTTGAACTTCCTTGATATAGGGAGTGATGTCGGAATCGTCATCGCTTTCCAGGTAAATGGCAAGTGCCGTGGAGGCGACATGTAAAAGATGAATCTGTGACGCTTTTTCCCGAATCACGAGGTCTTCGGCCAGTTCCCCGGCCAATTTGAGCCATTGTTCGATGGCAATTCCCTTTTTCTCCATGTTGCTTCCGGAAATCGTCAGTGCGGTGTTCAGGTGAGCGTCCAGGAGTGTTTCCTTGGTGAGTTGTCTTTGCGTCGGATTTTTCGAAGAAACAAGACTTCCGGCGGTTTCGATCGCTTTTTGATAGGACTTGATCGCCTTCTGATAGTCCGGGGGGTTCCCCTTGCGATAGAAATCACCAATCAGGCATTCGGCCTGCCCTTTGACATGAGGAATGGCATTACATAACGGAAGAACTTCCGTCAAGTATCTTCTTGCTTCATTCACCTGTCCGGCTTCGCCCATGAGCATCGCAAGAGTGACGTGATATTGCGGCTGCTTTTCGTCCAAATCAATGGCTTTCTGACAGTTTTTGATCGCCTCACTCAAGTTTCCCAGTTGAAAATTCGCTTTGGAAAGAAGCCAGTGCGCCCGGTGATTTTTAGGGTCGAGCATGACGGCTACCGAGAGGTCCCATTTTGCCTTGGAAATCGCGATACTCAGGTATCGTTCTCCCCGAAGGACAAACGGTTCTGCAGAAACCTGCTCAATTCCGATTTGGGTGACCATTTCGGAAGATTCTCCATGAACATTGGAGGGGGCAAACACGAACGTCAAACCTTTTTCCGGAAAAAGCTGTCCGAGAACTTCGCCGTTTTCATCCGGCACAAGAATGGAACGGATGTTTTTCAGTTCGTTTTCAAGAACTTGAGCGATTTGCGCGGCGGGAAAAGCAACGGCCAATCGGACAACCAAAGAATCAACGACTCCATTCTTACAGAGAATTTCGACATCTCCGAGTCCCTCCAAGTCGTTGTAACCATATCTGGCGTATCCTCCCTGTTTGGAGAAATCATTGGAAGACCCAAGAATGTCTGCAATCTCGTCTTCGGCTGTGACACCGGGCAAAATTCCGAGAAATTCGGCACTTCTCATTTCTTTCGGCAGAACAGAATAGTCAAAATAGATTTTTCCACCGTCCCGATCGTCCGGAGTCGGAGAGGGAAGCGGCTTTTCACCGGCAGCCTGCATGACATTGGAATTCCGGGATGCTTCCTTGTCCCGGGATTGCTCGACGAGATACTGTCCTGTCGTGACCTGGGAAGGGATTCCGTGGCTTGTTTCCTGCACCCCTTGTTTCACCCGATAGGATTCGTCGAGAGGTTTGTCCGGTTTCGGCAAATGCGAGGTCAACGGTTTGGGGCGTTCCTCATCCGTGGGACTCGCTTTCTTCGAGGTGCCGATTCCCGGACTTTTCGTGGTGAATTGGAGTGAAGTTTTGCCGATTTCCATCGGATTTTTCGCCGAACAGCGTGTCACCCCCAACATGTAAAACGAGGCGGTCAGGAAAATGGCGGTTAGGAAAATTCGGAGTATCTGGAAAGGTTTTTCCGTCTTCCACATGATGATTAGCCCTCACATCAATCAAAAAACTACACAAAAATGAGTTCCGAGTGTGGAGTCTAACAAAATTCGTGAGAACACGTCCAGAGCGATTCCGCAATTTTTTTGAAGATTCTGGCGAGAGCCCCCGTTTGATTGCTTTTCGTAAAAATTGCTACAATAATCAATTATTTTCCACAATAATCAATAGCCCGGGCCAACTCGCTCTTCAGGTCTTGTCGGCGGACAATCCGGTCGATGAAACCGTGCTCCAGAAGAAATTCACTGGTCTGAAAGCCTTTGGGAAGTTCAATCCGCATGGTCGCTTTGATGGTTCGGGGGCCTGCAAATCCAATGAGAGCCTTGGGTTCCGCGAAAACAAGATCGCCGAGAGACGCAAAACTCGCGGCGACCCCCCCCATGGTGGGGTTGGTCATGACGGAGATGAAAAGTCCGCCCGCCTGATGGAAGCGTGCCACTGCTGCGGTCACTTTGGCCATTTGCATCAGGGAAAGAATCCCTTCGTGCATCCGGGCTCCTCCCCCGGAACCGGAAATGATGATCAACGGCAAGTCCTGCTCTGTTGCCCGTTCGATGGCACGGGTCAATTTTTCCCCGACGACCGACCCCATGCTTCCCATAATGAAACGGGAATCCGTGATGACAATCGACACGCGCCGGGCGCGAACCCGACCGGTTCCGGAAATCGCAGCTTCTTTGAGTCCGGTTAATTTCTGATCTTCCTTGACCCGGTCTTGATAACTTTTTCGGTCGAAAAAGCTGAGTGGGTCATCGGGAACAAGATTTTCGTCCCATTCTTCAAATGTTCCTTCGTCGAGAACCTGTTTGATCCGATCCTGGGCCGAAACATACCAATGATAGTCACAATCGGGACAGACGCCCAACCGTCGTTCCGCCTCTTTTCGGAAAATCGTCGCCTGACAACCGGGGCAACGAATCCAGAGTCCCTCGGGGACCCCCCGTTTCGGACGAAACGTCACCTGTTCATCATGACCGTTATCTTCCATCGACATGCCGACATACACCCTTCCATTAAAAGAACGAAAACCAAACACGATCTTCCATTTTACAAGGTTTCACCGTTTCCGGAAACACCATTTCACCGTTTTTTTCGGAGCGGCTCGTTTTTCCTGAAACGGCTTATTTTTCTTGGAGTGGCGTGTTTACGGCTTGATCAGATTTGCATTGGGGGGGAGTTGTCCCTTCACTTTCATCGGAATTCCGAGAAATTTATCAATCGACGTGACGTACAGGACGGAAAAATCCGGCCCCCCAAAAACGCAGTTCGAGGCATAAGGAACCCCTTGCTCCGGACCGATCACACCGATCAGTTTTCCTGTTTTGTCATAGACGCGAATGCCGTTTCCGCTACACGTGACATAAAGATTCCCCTGTTCATCGAGAGTCATGCCGTCGGAACCGGAAGCGTCGTTGACAAAGACCGTTTCATTGGTCAGTTTGCCGGGGGCGGACACGTCATACCTGTAAACGTTGCTGGAACCGTTGTCGGCGACGTAAAGCGTCTTGCAATCCGCCGTGAGGATGATTCCGTTCGGTTTTTTACAGACCGTGGAAACCCGGGACACCTGACCACTGTTGGAAACATAGTAGACGTCCTCTTTCATCGTGGTCCCCTGGTTGCGGTGACTGTAATAGGGATCGGTGAAATAAAAACCATTCTCCAGGTCAAATGTCAGGTCGTTCGGCTCGTTGAATTCCTTGCCGTCGATTTGATTGACGAGAACCCGTTTTTCTTTGGTGAGCGTGTTGATCGCGACAACCCGGCGGAGTCCTCCTTCCACGGCGACAAGTTCACCTTGGCGGTTGAACATCATCCCGTTGGCATCGGTGCAATCGTTGACAAACACCTCGACCGGTCTGCCGTGGGCATAAAAATGAATCGAGTCGTTGGTGCCGTCGGAAAAATAGATGTTTCCAACGGCATCAGCCGCCGGACCTTCGGAAAACGAATATCCTGTCCCCAAAACAACAGCCTTGACGTTTGGGTCGAGGATGTCACCCAGTTTCGTGACGGATTTTTCCTGAGCGAAAAGAGTCCCGGCAAGAAATGCCACGGCAAACATACCCCAAAAGATTCTGATTTTGTTCTTCATCGGTGATCCTTTCAAAAAGATAAGAGAGATTTATTGTAATTGATAAAATTTCATGTATTTTCCGCGGAAAATGCGTTCCGACAGACCCGGACGATGCCGGAAACATCCAAGCCAAGTTGTGCAAGGAGGTCGTTACGTTCGCCGTGTTCGACATATCGGTCGGGAATTCCCAGCCGGTACAGACGTTTTGTGTCGAGATGTTCATCGGCGGCGGCTTCCAACAGGGCACTGCCAAAACCACCGACAAGGACGCCCTCTTCCAGTGTCACGAGAAAGCGTCCCTGTCGAAGCGGTTCGAGAAGTGTTGCCGTGTCCAGCGGCTTCACGAATCGGGCACTGATCACACCGACATCAATCCCTTGGGATTTCAATTCACGAGCCGCCGTGACGGCATCACCAAGCAGGCCGCCGCAAACGGCGATGACGCCGTGCATTCCTGTTGAGAGGATTTCCGCTTGCCCGAGTTTTATCGGCTGAAAATCGTGAATGATGGTCGGGGCCGCACATTTTGGGTACCGGATGGCTGCCGGATCATTGTTTTCCAGAAGAGCAAAGCGAAGCATCGGCTCGACATCGCCGGAACACCCCGGGGCCATGACCACGAGGTTCGGAAATGGACGAAGATAGGCAATGTCGAACACGCCGTGATGCGTCGGACCATCGGCGCCGACGATTCCCGCGCGATCCATCAGCATGGTGACAGGCAGATTTTGAAGCGAGACTTCCTGGAAAATGTGGTCGTAGCTCCGCTGGAGAAACGTGCTATAAATATCAACGATCGGGCGCATTCCCGACTTGGCGAGTCCGGCGGCGAACACAACGGCATGGGATTCGCAAATTCCGACATCAAAAAAACGGTCGGGAAACGTTTCCCGGATCGGTTCGAGCATGTTTCCCTGGCACATGGCCGCGGTGATGATGCAAATGCGGGAATCCTCCTTCATCAACTTGAAAATGGAGTCGCGTGTCCATTCGGTGTAAGAAAACGGGACGTTTGGCTCGCTTTCCGCCGGTTCAAAATGCGATGTCGGGAGGTGAATCCTGCTTTTGTCATTCCCGTGACCGTTGCCATTGCCGTTTTTCTTGACTTCCGGTGACGGGGCATGATATGTTGTCGGGTCTTGCACCGCCGGTTGATAGCCGCGTCCTTTTTCGGTGAAAACGTGGAGCAACACCGGCTCTTCGTACATGCGGACCATTTTGAGGAATTTTTGCAGTCGCCGGATGTTGTGTCCGTCAATGGGACCGATATAGCGGAACCCCAGTTCCTCGAAAAACATGCCTCCGAGAAGTCCGGCCTTGATTGCCGTCTTGAACTGTCCGAGAAGTTTTTCCGTGGCTCCGCCGAGAAACGGCATTTTCCGGACAAGACGGTGAATCTCATTTTTGATTCCGAGGTAAGTCCGGTTCATCCGGAACGAGTCGAGATAATGGGCCAGTCCGCCGACCCGGGGACAAATCGACATTTTGTTGTCGTTCAAAATGACCGTGATGTTTTTTTTCAGTCCGCCGGCATGGGAAAGAGCCTCAAAAACAACTCCCGATCCCAAGGCTCCGTCTCCGATCACGGCAATACTGTGGCGGTTGTCCTTGGGATTTCTAAGATTGTCTCCGCAAACGAATCCCAAAGCCGCCCCGACGCTGCAACCGGCGTGACCGGTCATGAAGAGATCATAATCGCTTTCCTCCGGGTTGGGGTAGCCCATCAGACCGCCTTGTGTCCGCATGGACTCAAACCTGTTGTAGCGACCGGTCAGGAGTTTGTGCGGGTACGCCTGGTGACCGGTGTCCCAAATCAGCCGGTCTTTGGTGAAATCGAACGTTGTGTGCAGCGCGATGCAGAGTTCGACGACCCCGAGATTGGACGCAAAATGCACGGAACGTTTTTCGGCCAACCGGCAAAGCTCTTCGCGAATCTCCGCGGCAAGCTCGGCGAGCTGCGCATAAGTCAATCCCTGGAGATCACGCGGTGAGCCGATCGTCGGGAGAATCGGGGCCATCTATTTTTTCCTCTCAAGCAGGTGCATCGCCAGACCAATGAACGATTGATAGGCGATGTTGTTGCTTTTGAAGTTGTCCAGTGCGTTACAAGCGGCCTCGACCCGTTCGCGAGCCTGTTTTTTACTTTCCTCCAGTCCGAGATAGGTGGGAAAGGTGAGTTTGCCTTGCGATTTGTCCTTGCGAACCCGTTTTCCGGTTGTTTCCTCGTCACCAATCCAGTCGAGCAGATCGTCGGTGATCTGAAACGCCAGTCCGTAATTTTGCCCGTATTCTTCGAGTTTGCGTCGCTGGAGATTGGAACCGCCTGCGATGATCGCCCCCATCCGTAAAGCGGCCAAGATCAACATCCCCGTTTTGCGGTGATGGATCGACTCCAGAAGTTCCAATGAGGAAACGCCCGATTGATTCCAGGTCATGTCGTCGGCCTGACCGCCGACCATTTTTCGCGGGCCACATGCCTCGGCGAGAACCCCGATACATTCCCCGGCAAGACCGAGTGGAAAGACTTTTTTGGCCAGAATTTCAAACGCATAAGTCAACAGGGCGTCACCGGCAAGAATGGCGCTTGCTTCGTCAAACTGAATATGACACGTGAGTTGTCCTCGACGTAAATCATCGTTATCCAAAGCCGGCAAATCATCATGAATGATGGAATAGGTGTGAATCATTTCAATGGCGCAAGCCGCCGGGATGGCCCGAGAACGGACACTGCCGCAAATCTCACACGCAAGGAGCGTCATGATGGGGCGGATTCGTTTTCCCGGGGATAAAAGACTGTAACGAATCGGTTCCATGAGCGATTTCGGACACTCCGAACCGAATTGGGTGTATTCGTCCAGTTTTGCATCGATTTCCTCACGAAGAAGATCAAGATGTTCCCGGACTTCCTTGTGCTGTTGTTCTGAAAAATCCTGCATGGCTATGATTTCTTTGTCGTTGCACTTCCCCGGTGTTGAAAACGGTCCAACAAGAGAAGACAGCTTGAGAGTTTTGTCCCATTATAACTCAATCCATCTCATCCTTGAAGAGTGAAGGATCAACGAAATCATTTTCAGTGGGCGGAATAATTTTTTTTACCCGTTTTTTCCGAATTATTGGTGCCGTGGAAGAAGAATGATCATCGAACAACTCCACTTTTGTGCTGAAATTTGTTTCTGAAACCTGTTCGGTTTCGAGCGAACCGTCACGGCTGACCCTGCGCAAAATTTCGATTTTCCGTTCCGCGTTTTGAAGCGTCGCGTGACAGTAACGGAGAAGTTTGATGCCGCGTTCATAATTTTTCAAGGAAAAATCAAGCGAGGTCTGGCCGGCGTCCAAAGATCGGATGATCTGTTCCAGTTGAGTTAAGGCGTCTTCAAACGACCGTGGTTCCTGGGCATTGTCGTCAGACATTGAGTCCTCTTCCGGCACTTGATTTTTGTCTTTAATTTTTACAATTGGTCGTCACATAAGAGTTTGGCAGCAAAAGGCTTCCAAAATACCCTAACCAAAATGGTACTGGATTTTACAGGGTTCCGGGAGGGGGAGGGGATCGGGTTTATTGCCTCGAGAAATATGTGCTACGTGAATCAAAATCGCTGCGATCAGGCAGTCCTGAAGATAATGGCCGATTTCTTCTTCGTCATGCTTTTTGGGGTTTTCCACCAATTTTCGGGCGACAAATGACACGGCTGAGGTATTTCGCCTCGTTTCCGGTCAACATGAATTCCGCATCGACCTGATTGAGAAGAAAGTGAAGATCAGGAGTCAGAATATTTTGGATTTCTTGAAGTATTTCGACGATGACTCGAATTTCCGGCGAAGGTTCTGTCGAAAGATTCACCATCTGAACCAGTTCTTCAATGACCTCAGCGGACAGCCAGTCGGCAGGGAACTCGAAAAACTGTTCCGTGGTCCCGGCAGGTTCCGAAACCACGCCTGTTCCTTCGCCGATTTCCGATTTTGCATCCGACATGAGGACGCCTTGATCTTCGGGATTTTCCAGCGGTTTTGGTAAAGAATCGTCTTGCGGCACAACACTTTGGTCCGCAATTTCGTCAAGCGACTCAGACACGGCTTGAGACTCCAAGGGACTCTTCATTTCCGGCATTGTCGACTCAATGACGCTCAAGGGTTCGTCATTCTCTCTATTTTCAGTCTCTTCGTCATTTTCTCCATTTTCTTCGACAACGAGGACGGATTCATGCACCGACTCGCTTATTTCCGGATTCTCCTCGAGGTTTTGGTCGAATTCGTTTACGGATTCCGTGTCATAGAGTGCATCGGGACCGTTTTCGATCACGACAAGTGAGGAATTTTTTGTCAGCATCACCCAGCGGCGATACTCCTCGCCGTGTTTCATGGAAAGCCAGGCTCCAAGTCCGATTCCTATCAGGATGTTAAGAAAAAGGAAGACGTAAAACATGAAAAAAACCCAAAAATCAAAATATTCCGCGCTAAATTATACGTCCGATTTTGGAAGACGTTGAATCGTTAGTAAGGAACCTTGGATTTATTTTCCAGCCACAATTGCAATTATCTTGAAAAACGGAATAATTGAATCATGCTTCCGACTGATCCCCCCACAACGATTTTTCGACTTCCATTTCCATGGAAATCATTGCGATGGATACCCCGGCGACCTTGGCGAGCTCTTGTCCAGTATCCCTGGCGAGTTCGTGCCCTGTTGGGAATGATCGGTTTGGTATTGTTTCTGTACGCCTGGCAGGTAGAGCCGTGGATGATTCGCGTGGTCACCTATCAGATTGTTTCCCGGAAAATTCCACAAGAGTTTTATGGCACAAAAATCGTTTTTCTTTCTGATATCCATCATGGAGCCCCAAGGTCGGCTGATTTGAGAAAAAAGATTCTCCGGCTGGTAGAAGCCCAGCATCCCGACCTGATCATTTTTGGAGGGGATTACGCCAAAAACACGGAAACATCGCTTTGTGATTATTTTGACGATTATCGCGAACTCTCCGTGACGCTCGGCAAATACGGGATTCTTGGAAATCATGATTACTGGGATCCCTCCGTGGTCCGGGACATCATGCACCAGGCAGGAATCACCATGCTTGATAATGAGTCGATCCGGCTCACAAAAGGGAACACAAAAATCAAACTTGTCGGTGTGGGCGACCTTTGGAAAGCGTCTCCGTCTCTTGCTTCACTCAAAAGAGATGTGACGCCGGAAGATTTTACGATTCTCCTTTCGCATAATCCGGATTATGTCGACAAAATTCCTCAAAACGACCTTGAATCGATTGATTTGGTACTTTCGGGGCATTCTCATGGCGGACAGGTCACGTTGTTCGGGCTTTACGCCCCTATTCAGACGACCCAAAGAAAGTACCGTACCGGTCTTGTCAAACCGGCCCCAGGCGGTAAAACCACGGTGATTGTTTCCAACGGGCTTGGAACCAGCGGGCTTCCTTTCCGCTTTTTTGCCCCCCCACAACTCGTGGTGGTCGAATTGAAAGGGTTATCGAATTAGAAAGAACGAGGAAAGGTTTTCCCTCTCATTTCTTCTCTTGCAAATACAAACATGCAAACGACTCAATTTTTGGCAGACACCGGCGAGCGAATTTACCGGATTCCTTGTGATTTGCACCGGACCATGGAAAGTTACGCTTACCTGATTCTCGGCGACACTCCGACGACGCTTGTCGATTGTGGAACCGGTGAGGGGAACTGCTTGCCGGAAATTCTCACCGGATTTGAGTGGATTCGGAGCGAATTTCACGAATCCTTTGAGATTTCGGAAATTCGCCGGATCATCGTGACTCATGCCCATATTGATCATGGGGGGGGCGTTCCTTTTTTTCTGAAACACGCTGATGCCGAGGTGATGTGCCATCTTTTTGACGCTTCCGTGATAACCCGGTATGATGAACGGGCGTCCCTTGGAAACAGACGTTTTGCCGATTTTTTGAAGACCACGGGAATTGATCCGGAACAACAAAGGACAATCATCCGGGCGTTCGGTTTCACGCCGGGGCGGACCAAGGCCGTTTCCCGCGTCAGGCCGCTTGCCGACGGAGAAAAACTGGACAATTTCACGATCCATCATACACCGGGTCACAGTCCGGGGCACATCTGCATTCAGGTGGGGAACAGTCACGTGATCCTGGGAGACCACATTCTCTCCAAAACATTGACGCCGACCTGGCCGGAACGTGTCACCCCACATTCGGGACTGACGCATTTTATGGAATCGGTGCAAAACATCCGAAAACGTGTCGGTTCCATGACCGGACTGCCGGGACACGAACAGGTGATCGAACATCTTACGTCACGGATCGAAATGGTCGAAAAAAGTCATCACCGGCGTCTCGAACGGGTTGTCAGTCTCCTTGAGAAAAGTCCGGAACCGATGAATATTGCGCAAATTGCAAGAAAAATGTATCTTTCCCAATCCGGCAACTGGGCACTTCTTGCTCTCACCGACATCGGCGCACGAATGGAGTATCTCGAACAACACAACCTCGTTTCCGTGGTCAATGCCGAGATGCTCGAACAAGAAAAAGAGGACGTCATCTATTTCCGCGTTGTATAAATCCCGGGAAAAAACATCCAGGCAAAAACGTTCTGCTTGAAAATCTACGCCCGATCTGTTAGGATATTTGAGAAGTGCCTCGACATGTTTCCGGGTTTTTCTCCGAGGATTTTTTGCACAAAAAGAATGAAAAGGCTTGAAAATGAAACAAATCCGACTGGTGTTACTGATGTTTGCAATTCCTGTCATTCTTGCAGGGGCAAGTTTTGCCCAATCCCAGGAGTTTCGCAAACTTCCCGTGAAGGTTTATCGTGACAAAATGAAAGCCGGTTGGCTGGGGCAGATTGCCGGCGTCTGTTGGGGGGCGCCGACCGAGTTCCGCTGGGGTGACAAAATCATCCCCGAAGCCGACATGCCGAAATGGACACCGGAAATGATCAACGAGGCTTTCGGGCAGGACGACCTTTACGTCGAAATGACGTTTCTGCGGACACTTGAGGAATACGGGCTGGATGTTTCGATCCGTCAGGCCGGGATTGATTTCGCCAACAGCGGCTATCCGCTTTGGTGCGCCAATGCCGCCGGACGCAAAAATCTCCGCAGCGGAATTGCCCCGCCGGATTCCAGTCATCCGCAGTTCACCAAATGCCCGAACGACATCGACTACCAGATTGAGGCCGACTATTCCGGTCTGATCGCCCCGGGAATGCCCAATGCCGCAATTGCCTTCGGAAACAAATTCGGGCGACTGATGAACTATGGTGACGGTCTTTACGGAGGACAGTTTATCGGCGGAATGTATGCCGAGGCGTTTTTTGAAGATGACCTTCTCAAAATCATTGATGCGGGACTGGCGTGCATTCCGGCGGAAAGCCAATACGCCGAAATGGTGCGTGACGTCGTGACATGGTCGAAGGAAAACCCGGACGATTGGGAGGCGACTTGGAAACTCTGTCAGAAAAAGTATCGGGAAGACCCGGAATACCAGAAATGTTCCAATGGCGGGATCGACGTCAAGATCAACGGGGCTTATGTTCTGATCGGACTCCTTTACGGCAAGAAAGACCTTGACAGGACGATCATCCTCGCGACACGTTGCGGTCAGGATTCCGATTGCAATCCGTCGAACGCCGGCGGAGTCTTGTTCACGACGCTCGGTTTTTCCCAGCTTCCGCCCCGTTTTACCGAAAAACTCAAGGAAGATGTTGAATTTTCCCATACCGCCTACACTTTTCCAAAGCTGCTCGAAGTTTGTGAAAAACTGGCTCGCGAAGTTCTGGTCCGAGAAGGGGGACGTGTTGAAAAAGACGCAAACGGCGAGGAAATTTTTGTGATTCCCGTAAACAAGGTGGTCCCCAATCCTTTGGAGTTGAGCTGGGCTCCCGGCCCGATTGCCGACAGCGTGTTTACCGAAGAGGAAATGGCCAAAATCAGGATTCACGAATACCGTGACCTCAAGGAAGCGGTCGGGCATCGGTTTCCCGGTTGGACGATTGAAAATTGCGGTCCCGACATGGACCCCGGAATCCGTGATGAATATCGCGGAAAAACTCCGGTGCTTGTCACCCATCCGCTTGATCGCGACACCCCCTGTGTGATTTCCACGGAGTTTGACGTTCCCCGGGACAAACCAGCAATAACGCTCTTTGCAAGTGTCAGTCATTTCGACGGGGGAGACTGGGACCTGATTCTCCGAATCAACGGTTCCGTCCAGAAAAAAGAGTTGATTTCCAAGGAAACCGTCGGCAAAGATGGTTGGTTCGACTTCACCTTCGACTTGACGCCTTACGCCGGCTCCAACCTGAAGATCGAACTGGAAAACGCCCCAAACGGTTGGGCCTGGGAAGCCGGCTACTGGGCCTCACTGGGAATTGAGATTATGGGGGAGGATTGGATTATTGAACAACCATGATCATTATTGATTAGCCACGGAAGGCACGGAAAAACACGGAAGGGACAATCGCAAAGTGAAAATATCTTTGCATTTTGTACTTATCTGTTTTTTCCGTGAAATTCCGTGTTTTCCGTGGCTAAAAAAACATTTTCATTGACACTTTAAGTTATCCGGGAGAAAAGCCATGATTCGTGTTCTGTTTTTTGTGTCGGCGATGATTTTTCTTGTTCAACCCTGTCGTGGCGCTGAGCCGCCGTTGCCGCAGAAGATCAAACGGGTTGACATTGTCCAGCATTCGCATACCGACATTGGTTACACGGACCATCCGATGGTGACGCGAATCCGGCAGATGCAGTACCTCGATATTGCCATTGACGCGGTTTTGGAAACGAAAAATCTGGCGGAAAAAGCGAAATTTTACTGGACCGCGGAAGCAGGAATCAGTGTCGACGATTGGTGGAATGAAGCCGGCCCGCAACGACGTGCACAACTTCTTGAAGCGATTCAAACCGGTCAACTCGAAATTACGGCAATGGCGATGAACCAGACGCCGATGCTGAATTCCAAGGAATGGGACCTGATGGTACTCCGCTGGCTTCCCGAGGACGTGCGGAAAGCGGCAAAAATCAAGGTCGCGATGCAAAACGATGTCAATGGTTGTCCTCGGGCGGGCGCCGTCAGGCTGCTAGACAACGACGTGACGAATCTCTGGATGTCGATCAACTCGCACAATGGCGGGCCACCGTTCCCGCAACCGTCGGCGTTCTGGTGGAAGATGCCGGACGGTCGTCGGATGTTCGTTTGGCTCAACACGGGTTACCCGGAAGGCTTTTTCCTCTTCCACGACTTCGATTGGCGTCGTGGTCCGGTGCCGGAATCGACCGACACCCGTTTTCGCGGACCCCGGGAAGGGGAGATATTCCGGACCGATGAAGAATCGCTCCGCAAGTATCACCGGCATCTTTGCGCGAAACTTGTCACCCTCGAAAACAACGGTTACAGCTATCCGTCGCTTCCTGTTTCGTTCACCAATGTTTGGCGCATGGACAACGACCCGCCGTTTCCGCCGACGTCAAAATTCGTCGATGCCTGGAACCGGCTCGGGCTGAAACCGGAAATCCGGCTGACGACGGCAACCGACGCCCTGGAGTCGCTCAAGCAGACCTCGGGAAATCTTGTGCCGGAACACCAGGGGGAATTCACCGACTGGTGGGCCAATGGTTCGGCCTCGGGACCCAAAGAAGTCGCGGTCTCCCGTCGTGCCAAGCAGATTCTCGACGCCGCAACCAGTCCGATGTTCGGGCCGCTTTCTCCCGACGCTCAAAAAGCGGAGGAAAAAATTCTGCGTGAACTGACCCTGTTTGACGAACATACCTGGGGTTCCGCCGACAGTATCGGTCAGCCGCATGCCCTTGAAACGCTTGGCCAATACAACGAAAAATCACGATACGCCTATCACGCCCATGCTTTGTCGAAATTGCTCCTTTCCCAACAGGCACGCACGTTAGTTTATCCGAAAGAAGGGGGTTATTACGTGGTCAACACCGCGCCGCTTCCGTGGAGCGGTTGGGTGAGTATGCCGGTCACCGCACTTCGGGAAGATGTCAAAGCCCTGAAAGACTCGAACACCGGAATAGTGATGCCGCTGGAATGGCGGAAGGGCTTTTCGTCGATGGCGCGTGCTGCCGGACCGGACAATCTTTCGCCTGAAACCGATCAGGGAACCATTTCCGACAATATCCCGAACATGATTGTCCGGTTTTGGGCGGACAACATTCCTCCGCGAACAGCCGTAAGGTTTGTTCCGTCAACTCCCCCGAGCGCGCCGCTTCAACAGATGTATACCGCTGTTCAAACCGACGAACACGGCTGGCCGATTTCGTTGGCATGGAAGAATCAGCCGGATGTTTATCTCTTTGATCAGGCGCCGGGAAATTTCGTGTCGGTCGAATTTACCGAATTCGGTGGCCGCTGGACGTATATGGAACTGCATCATGGACGTGACAAAAACCGTCGGGCCCAGGCACTCCATGAAATTATTGCCGTTCCTGCTGCAGGCGAACAAGGAATGACCACCACAGAGTGGCGTGAGCATGTCACCCGTTACACGCAATCGCTGGAACACCCGCGACTGAAATGGCTGACCCGGACACTTGACATTTATCATGACGAACCTCGCGCAAGACTGACGGTACGGTTCAACCGGCTTTCCAGCGAACTGCCGGAATGGTTTTACATCGGAACGTCGCTTGCCGTGCCGAAAAACACGACGTCGGAAACGATGCCAAACATGATGCCGATAACCAGTTGCGGTGGAATGCCGTTTGTGCCTTATCATGATCAGCTTCCGAACACCTGTCGCGACTATTACGCCGTCGACAGTTGGATCAATTACGTTTCCGACGGGTGGAACCGGCTCTGGGTGTCCCGGGATGCACCACTGGTCAGTTTCGGGAGTCCGCAATCGGTCGCGCATTTGACCGAAACACCGGAAAACATGAACCAAATCTACGCGATGGTTTTCGACAACACGTGGATGACAAATTTCGTTTGCGACGAACACGGGATCATGGAATTCCAGTTTGATTTGCTCATGCACAAAGACGACGGAAAAACGAGTCCGGCGGCCATTGCCGAAATTGCCGAAACCGTGCTTTCCGAACCGGTTTTTGTGATTCACCCGGAAAATTCGCAGGAACTCCCCCTATATCAACGCCACCTGCACACGCCGTGAAGAAAATCGCCATGATGCTTTTGCCGCTTCAAGAAACGTGATACTCAAGCCGGTTGGAAATTCCCGGAGCTGGATACGAAAAGCCCGGAAAGCGCAGAGCATTTGTGCGAGGCCGAAGGCGACCACACACATTAGCTCCGGTATATCCTTGACATGATTATTTTTCCTTGACACTCGTGGGTTTGATCAGCGAAAAAACCAATTCCAAACTTTCACGCCATCTGTCCTCTCCCATTTCAAACGGCGTATTGCAGAACATGGCCGCACAGAGTGCGTGATTGGTTATCACATCAAGGAAAGCGTCGATATTCAACGGTTCAATCCGTTTGTGCGCCAACATGTGCTCCAATAATGGCTTGATCAGTTTGAGCCCACCTGTCATGTGTTCTTTGACAAACATTTTGGTCATTTCATAATGTATTTCCCTGATGGCAATGCCTATAATGCGGTCCATGATACGCTGAAGGGATGGATCGAAACGAAAGTCCAATTTTATCAACACGTCATGAGGCGGTTCTGTTTCCGCCAAATACAGGAGTTCGTTAATATCCGGTACCGTTTCCTGCCATTGCACGATGTAAAAATCATAAAGCGATTTGAGGATGGCCTCTTTTGATTCAAAATGATTGTATATCGTGGGAACTTTAACACTGGCACTTTTCGCTATATCGCGCACTGAAACTTTTTCATAGCCGTTCATGCCAAACAACTCAAGAGCGGCATGAAAAATTTTTTCTTTTGTGGATTGCGTTGACCCGGTTGGTTGATTAAAACGATCTGAATGGTTTTGCATTATTAGTGAAGTCTCAACGATTGCAAGAAAATTTATTGTGTCAGGAGGTCGTGCAGGACCTTTTCGCGGTTGAGCATAAAGGCGTGCATGGTTCGGTAATGGTCGGTCGATTCGTAGTCATTCTGGCGGATGCCGGTTTCCGACAGTTCGTAAAGCACCGCGCCGGGATAGGCCAGCAGAATCGGCGAGTGCGACACGATCACGAGTTGCGAGCCTTTTTCGACAAGCTCGTGCAGAATCCGTAAAAACGCCAGTTGCTGCAAGGGCGGCAACGCCACTTCCGGTTCGTCAAGCAGGTACAACCCGCTTTCGTTGAAATTGCTGTCCACCAAAGTGTGAAACGCTTCTCCCCGTGAAAGGGTGGTGAGATCAAGAGAACTGATCGACCGCATAAAATGCGAGAAGAGGTCGGCGCGATAGAAAAACGCATTGCCGCGACTCATCGTGATGCCGCCGCCGTGCAGGCGGATTGCTTCGGCCAGTTGCGACGTGCGGCCCGTGTTCGAAAAACTGTGGCGACGGCTTCCTCCTTCGAGGTTCAAGCCCGACAATCGTGCAATGGCTTCCAGCAAAGTTGTTTTGCCGCTCGCGTTGTCACCGAAGAAAAAGGTCACCGGTTGGGCCAGCGAAAGTCGGTCGAGATTTCGGATTGACGGAACAGAATAGGGATACACGTCCCAGTTTTCGACTCGGTCGCGCATCAAAATCACTTCGTCAATGTATTGCCGACTTCGCATTTTTTTGCCTGTGGTCATCATGTAAGGTCTGAACTTGCAGCAATCGACCATGTTCAGTGTACCTGATTTCGAGCCGGTTTTCAAGACCAAAGGCGTTTCACCCATGATGCCGATGCCCATGTCGATTCCGGTATCACCACCATTCGGTGACCACGTCTTCGGTGAGTTTCGGTTCGGCGGGAGCGTCGCGGTGAGAGATGTAGACGTCCATGAAGTCGCTGAAACGGTTCGTAAAGGCACGGACAATCGCCGGATTGAACCGACGTCCGGCGTCCTGTTCGATCATGATTTTCACGACATCCGGGGCAATCGCTTTTTTGTAAACCCGTTGTGAGGTCAGGGCGTCGAAAACATCGACCACCGTCACGATTTGCGCCGAGAGGGGAATGTCCAAACCGGTAAGACCATCAGGATACCCCTGACCGTCGAACCGTTCGTGGTGATGCCTGGCAATATCAATCGCCATGGCAAGAAAACTGCTGTAACCGCTTTGCTGCATTGCGAGTTGAAGCGCCTCGGCTCCGATCTCACTATGCTGCTTCATGATGTCGAACTCGTCGGCAGTCAGCGGACCTTGTTTGAGAAGGATTTCGTCGGGAATGGCGACTTTTCCCAAATCATGAAGAGGACTGGCATTGTAAAGATCGACGAGAAAATTTCGTTCGATTTCCGGGAACGTTCCCCGACGATAAAGCTCTTCGCCGAGAATTCGGCTGTAGTCGCGGATTCGTTCCAGATGCTGTCCTTGTCCCATCGCTCTGGACTCGGCCAGTTTCGCGATCACGAAGACCGTCATGTTTCGGGTGGCTTCGATTTCCTCCGATTTTTTGCGGACCAGCTCTTTCATCTGGTCGTATTGCTGATTCGCGTAAAAATGAGCCAGCCAAAGTTTTTCCAATTGATTCCTGTTGCGACCAAGAGCCTGAACTTTGGCTCGCAATTCTTCGTGATGAACCGGTTGAAAAATATGGTCATCTGCTCCGGCGGCATAGTAACGGAGTCGTGTTTCGACATCACGATGGCCGCAAATCACCAGAATTGATGCAAAATCACCAAGCGGCGAGTTTTTCACGCGTTGACAGAAGTCCGTCACCGGCATGTCCGTGAGCTGGTCATTGACAATCAGAATGTCGGGCGAAAACGTGACAAGATTATGCAGGCATTCGTCGCTCGACATCATCTGTTGGACCTGATGTTCCGAGCTGAGAATCTCTACAAGAGTCAGGCCGTTTTCCAGGGAATTGTCAATGATAATGATACGCATTGATGATTACTAGGGATTTTTTTTATCTTCTATCTGAATTTCTCGTACATAAAATCTATTTGCAGATAGAAAACCCAATTTATATTTGGAAATAATAGCTTAAAAAACAGCTTTTGATTTTTATTCAAAAAAACTCGCGAAGGTTTTTAATAAAAAACAAGAAAATCATTGTTATTTTCAAAATATTTCAGAAAAACAGGGGAATGTGTGCGAATAATCAGCAAAAACGTTAAATTCTTACTCATTTCTCTTGCCCGCTCAGTCGATAATATTGATTGAAGTTGTCAAAAAAATTGATTTGAAATTCAAAAGGAGTAAAAACGATGAAATCCAGAGACATTCTGTTTAATCTCTTTATTTTGTCTCTTTTGTTTATTGGAATATCTGTTCAGCCGGTTCGTGCTGCCAATCCTTTTAGTTTTGCGACGGGGTTTTTCAAAGGGGGCGACAAAGTCGAAGCCGATCCCAAGAAAGAGTATAAAGTCACAGAAATCAATGGGCCGTGGATGATTTGCGTGATGAGTTATTCCGGAGACAATGCGGAAAATCAGGCGAAAGAACTCGTGTTTGAATTGAGAAAACGTTACAAACTCCATGCTTATATTCATGAAATGACATTCGACCACACAAAAGACGTCAATCTTGGGAATTTGCCCGGTGCCCCGACCCAACGGCGAATTGCCACCGGGAATTTGTCCCGGGAATGGGCCGTTCTGATTGGCGATTTTCAAAGTTTTAGCGATAACGACATCAACGAAACGCTTAAAAAACTGAAGTCGAATGCGATCAGCCCGGAGTGTCTGAAAGGAACGAATGCGTCCGATTCGAAAAGTGTCGGAGAAAAAGTCAAAAACTATCGCAAGGAAGCACGTCAGGAACTGAAAAACAATCTTGCCCCTTTGGCGTGTTCTTTCAAGACACCGAATCCTGTTCTTCCCAAGGAGTATTTTGCCGAACAGAAAAAATACATGGACGATTTTGTCGTGAGTATCAATTCAAGGACCCCCTACAGCATTTTGAACTGTCGCGGGAAGTACACGATCATGGTTGCCAAATTCACGGGAAAAATGTACATCCGTCCTTCGGAAATTGAGGAAATCGAAAGCGGCAAAAGAGACATCACCAAAGAAAGCAAGCTGATCGTTGCCGCGGAAAATGCGGAAAAACTTTGTGAGTCTCTTCGGAAACAAGGATTTGAAGCGTACACCTTCCATGACAGAACCGCGAGTATCGTCACAGTTGGGGCGTTCAATCACTTGGGTGATCAACTGCCAAACGGCTGCATCAACTACATGGACGAAATTGCACACATCATCAAAACCCTGGGCGGGCAACCAAGCCCCAAGACACATCTGGCGGCCAATGAAACGTCTTATGCCGTCAAGTCGATCGACGGAATTCCGCTTATCGCACAGCCGATTCCGATCGAAACTCCACGGCAACGTCCCCGACAAACCGCCATGCGATAATCACGGAAGGGCGCGTTTGCGGGGGAATATTGGTCCAGCGGATGGCCGCTGGACCCCACTTGTCTTTGAGAATTCAAACTTGAAAGGCCAAATGACCGCTCATGCCGGAGCCGGTAGTACGTCAGAATTTCAAGCGGAGCAAGCCGACTCGTCCGTCGGTGGTCGCGGCGTCGATGATCACGTAAAGCGGTGCTGAGGGTTCGTTGCCGGTTGTAAAATGGAACGAAACCCGTCCGTGAGAGTCCGTTTCCAGTGAGGGTTGCCGGAAAATATTCCTGAATGGCAAAACTTGAGAAGGCGGAACTTGGAAAGGCTGCAACTGGGGCGGCTCGGATGAGTCCAAAGCCTCACAAGCGATTTTTTCCTGTTGATCCTTGGCCGATTCTTTGGTTAACTCTTTAACCGGCTCTGAAGAGTCCGTCTTTTCCGCCGGAGTGGTCAATCCGTTTTTTTGATCCAGGGTAACTGCTTTCATGTTCCATGATGTAAACGGCGACAACTCGAAGACGGCAGCGGAAGTCACTTGATTTTGAAGCATCATCATGCAAAGAAACATGCAGCAAAGTCCGACGATGGTCGTCAGAACAAACATGCGGAGCACGGAAGTGAGTCGCATCGTTGCAAGGATCATCACGAACACGGCAAACGCCATTCCCCCGAAAACAGCGGTCACCACGAAAACCTGGGCCCATGATTGCTGGTCATTCTGAAATTGCGAAATCTTCTGCTGATACTCCGATTTCAATTCGCCGAGATTGTCATAAAGAAACGGTTTGAGGTTGGCGAGCAATTCCGGGGAACATTTCAGTCGCGTGTTCAGTCGTGTTGCCAGGAGAATCCCCAATTTTGCGTCGGATTCCGGATTTTCGGCATTCAAGAGCGTGTTGATCGTTTCCCAATCCATTGCCGACGGCGATGAAGCCGACTGTGATGAAGCGAATTCTGATTGTGATGAAAAATAAACTTGGTCCGCAAGTGTCGGCTGTCTTCGAATCAGTTCCCGAGAGGTGTCGTCATTCTGAAGGTCTTGAAAAACGTTGACGCCGACGATTGCCGCAACACTCGGTTTGCCGGTTTCGTCCGTCACGTCCACGTCAAAATTCCACGAACGGGTTCCGTTGGAAAGCGTGCTGATTTTGTGCTTGGCTTTCAGTTCAAGATACCGGCCGGGACGGCGAAAAACAGGTTGGGTGGCAAGAACGTCCAATTTCGGACGGGTGCCATCGAACACGACAACATCCAAAATCCCGAAAACGGATGAATCAAGCGGAATATCAAGCGTGTTCAGTCCTGAATCAAGAACCTTCATGACCGTTTGGACAGGCACGCCCTGTTTGGCAATGGTGATTGCGACCGGATACCTGTTTTTCTTCGATTGCAGGTGAATCACCAACGATTCTCCGGCTCCGAAAACCGTGCGACCTGTTCCCAGCACAACCGGCAAGTCTTTTTGCGGTAAATCCATCGAAATTTCCTGATCGTCGACAAGCAAACGGTAGTGTTCCCCGGCTTTGGGAGTGAGTCGGAACTCGCCGTTTCCCTCGATAAGACTTTCCACCTGGGCCAGGGTGTTTCCTTCACGGTCAACGATTTTTCCATGAATTTCACGGTTGGCACGGAAATAAATCCGGTTTTCCAGTCCGACGACAAAATTTCCTCCCTCGGGATAAAACTGAATCTCAAACGGTTCCTCCTCCGACTCTGCAACAATCGGTTCCTGCTTCGACTTCGCAACAGTTCCTCGTGACGTTGCTTGCATTGGTTTTTGAGACGTTTCTTGTGTCGTTGCAAGTTGCCTCATTGGTGCCGCGTCCATTGGTACTGCGGACGCCGCTTCCATGGGGGCAATGGAAAGTTCGGAGAACAGGGACATGCCGAACGTTGTTCTTCCACCCTCGAAGTCGCCAGATGATGATACATCCGATGGTTCGGCGAACGATTCGATGGACGGTCCGGAGAATGGCGCGGCAGGTGGTTTGGCTGAAGATACAACGGATGATGTGCCCGACATGCCTCCTGACATGCCTCCCATGCCGCCTGACCTGTTTATATCTGACGACATGTTCATGCCACCATAACCGGGGCTTCTGTTCCTATCACCATTTTCATAGCCCAACGAGTTGTCACTCTTCTTTAAGGTCAAAGAATCTTCCGCCAAGGGAATAAAAGGAACCTGTTGTTCGCGTGAGGCAACCATTTGTGAAGGCGGTTGCTGTGTTTGCAAACGGCTGATGATTTTCCGGTCCGGCTTTTCTCCTGCGGAAATTTCCAGGTCCACCTCGGGAGGGAGATTTACTTGGGAATCAAGCGTGAGTTGGAGTTGGCCTGTCGAATCGGTCTGTTCCGTCTTCGCGAAAATTTTCTCACCGTCCAAATGTTTCATCGCGATTCGAACCGGAATTTGTTGCGGACGTCCGACCAGATCGGTCACCTGAACCTGGACGACTTGCGGCTGTCCGTCGGTGAGAATCCCCGGCGTGGCGACCCGGAGATGATACGACATTTGCGAAAGACGACCGACCTGAACCTTTTGGAAGAGCAGACCGGTCAAAATGAAACAAACGAGACAGATCGCGCAAATGGTGACCATCCGATTGACGCCGCGTTCTTCACCGAGAGCCTTTCGTGCCAATTCCCGTGTAATCCGGCGAAATCCGTGCCTTGGAGGATGGGAAGCGTGAACCACCTGGGTCATTTTGGCATGAATCGGAGGCCGTGGCAACTTGTTTTCAGGAGAAAACTTCGGTTCCGAACCCGATGTTTTGATGACAGCTTCAGCAACCGGCTTCCATTCGAATCCCGGTTTTGATTTCGACATGATTCCAAGCACCGACTCAACCGGCTCCAGTTTTGCCGCTTCCGTAATCAAACGATTTTTCCGGGAAAGCTCGTCATACAGTTGCTGGAGGTCCGGTTCCTTTTCGATTCGAACACGCAGAATCTCCGCCTGATCTTCCGGGAGAAGACCATAAATCATTTCGAGGATCAGCTTTTTTGTGTCCGAATCTGTCATGTTTTCCTGAAATTTTCCTGAAAACTGTTTTTAAATTCCGGTTTATATTACAATCATTTTGTGCATTATTCTGTGGCCAAAAGTTCGTGGAGTTTCATCACGGCGCGACGCATACGGGTCTTGGCCGTTCCGACAGGAATGCCGATGGTTTGGGCAACCTGCTCGAAACTGAGTTCACCATTCTGTTTGAGTAAAAAAACCTCTTTTTCTTCATCACTGAGTTCCATAATGGCCCGACGGAGCATCGCGATTTCTTCACGGTCGGAAAGTACCTTGTCCGGTGTGTCGCCAAGGGTCATCAATATCGCCTCGTCTTCCGGGAGCGGTTTTTTGCGACGTCGCCATGCCGAGCGGCGAAAATCGACGGAAATATTGTACGCGATTCTGAAAATCCATGCCCTTTTGTTGATGATTTCGTCGAGAGTTTCCTTCCGGTTCCAACATCGGATAAAAACCTCCTGGAGAGCATCCCGGGCGTCCTCGCGATTGCCGAGAACGTGATAAAGCATCCCCAGCAATTCCGATTCGATCGTCTGAAACATTTCCAGGAGAACGTCTTCCGCCGATGGAGAATTCCGCGAGGGATTTTCCTGCCGGGATGTCGGTTCCGGAAAGTTCGACTCATCAAGCATGAAAACGGCTCTATCTGTTAAGACGTCAATGAGGGGAAGATAGATTTTTTTAAAAAGACAGGACGCCAGTATAGTGGATCATGTTTGATGATGTCAAGAGTGATGATTCTTAAATGAGAAGTCTCTCTTTCAACCGGAGGGGGATTGATTTCAACTGGGGGCGTAAATGACCGCCAGAATTTTGGCGGAATTTTGAATAGCGTGCAAGTCATGAGGGACAATCGAATCGTAGTAAATGCTGTCACCGGCAGCAAGTTCGATCCGTTGTTGACCGTATTGCACGACAATCCGTCCTGAAAGAACGAAAATGAATTCCTCCCCTTCGTGAGAGGAAAGAGGAAGCTCTTCCGTGGGAGGAAGCTGCACATCAATCAAAAATGGTTCCATGTGCCGATCGGTTTTCCCCTCGGCAAGCGGCGAAAAAAAGAGTGTCGTCGTTTGGGAGTTGGGGGCCTTGCCGGAAAAACGAATCACGTCTTTTTTTTCCGTGGCACGGGTGACGACCGGTCCCTGAAGCGGAGCATCGTCGAGAATGGTTCCGAGCCGTACTCCAAGGGCACGCGTAATCTGGATCAACGGCGTCAGAGACGGAACCAGTTCACCATCCTCAAGTTGTTGCAAAAGCTCAACCGATGTATGACTTTGCTCGGCCAAGTCTGATAACGTCAACTTCCGGTCCTCGCGGAGTTGTTTGATTTTTGCACCCAGCTTGTTTTTTTCTGACGCGGTCATTATTAACTCTCAAAATTCAATATTTTTATGGAATTGAAGACAATTTTTCCATTATGCCACAATTTCCGAAATTGTCAAAATGCCCGAAACAAGAATTTCTTCTCCGGAATCGTAAAATTCCCTGAAATTCTTGTTTTCTTGACGTTATGGACAGAATCGCGAAAAACGACCTTCATAGCGGTCGCTTGGCTTCAAAAAAACATGTTACCTGTTGTCACATTGTGAAAGAGCCAGACGACTTGAAAGCAAAAAATTGCGAAAAAGACAGGGAAAATCAAGATATTAATCGTAAAACCGGTGAAACGCTGTTGGAATTCGTCAAATTTCATCATGGACGAAACACTGTCCCAAACCATGTTTTTTTGGGGGGTGTCCGGGTTGTAAAACACGATATTACGCCGGTTGTTGCTGAGAAATTTGTCCGGATCAAGCGTTCTGAGTGATGCTTCGTGTTGCTCCCCGTCGGGTGTTGCAAATTGAAAAACCAGCTTTTGAACATGCCGATCATTGACCGATGTACCGGTACTCTCCTGCCGAACGAAAGAAGCCAGTGCCATTTCGCCGTACACCAAAAGCGAACCGCATTTCAGTCCGGGTAAAACCACCCCGAAAAAGACAACGTTTACTCCCACGATGGGAAAAATAAAGATGAGCGATCCAAAAAAATAGCCGGCGAAACCGCCGCTTTTGGTAAAATTCGCTCCTTCCAGTTTCCACTTCCGCCCAAAAAACCAGGTCTTTTGCAACGGAACGGTCTGGCCTTCCGAAAATTTATCGCGGAATTGGTAGGAAACACCGGAGACCTCATTCCCGTTGGTATCTTGACCGGAAAAAGAATAAGCATAAACCCGAGCATCGTTGACGGAAAAATCGCTCTCTTCAATTTTTGTGATACGGGCTTTGCCATTCTCTCGCCAGACCGCATAAGTATCAATCGCGCCTGGGCCGACAACCAAGCAGATGACAGTCATCCCGAAACTGACGAAAATCCCCCCAAGCAACATCAGTCCCGGAATGCCCGACCCCAACAGCAAGGTCAGTCGGCCCAAGAGGGTGACTTGTCGCGGAGGCGGCGGAAAAAGTTGGAACTGTTCCGGGACTTTCGGCGCTTCGAGTGGGACTTCGTTTGGGGCGAGAACCCATTGGCGATCGCCGACCACAATGAATGGCTCGCCGCGCTCGTTGACGCCGACACGTTTCCCCTCGATAAATGCCGGAAAATCGCTTGCGTTTCGCTTGATGTCAAGGCGAAAATCATCGCTCATGGTTGTTTTTCTCGATGTCTGTGAATGATACTCTTGTCCAGTCTGGCTGGAGTCATTATTTACCGGAAATATCAATCGTCGAGAGGAATTTGAGGCTTTGGGGGACTTGGGTCAAGACGTCGTCACTTTCATCTTCGATGAAATAGTGTTTGACACCGATTTTCTGAGCGGCTTTCAAAACGGCAGGATAGTCCACCTGTCCGGTTCCCAAGGCGACATCGTTTTTGACATCGGTCCCACCACTGAGATTCCCTTCGACACCTTTGGCGAGGTCCTTCATGTGCATGAGCACCCAGCGGTTCGGATATTTTTCCAGAAGTTTCGCCGGGTCCTGTCCCGGGAAGATCGTCCAGAGGATGTCCATTTCATACTTGACGAGGTCGGGATCGGTTTTTTGCATCAACAGATCGAAAAGCGTCTCCCCGTTTTTATACGGTTGAAACTCAAAACCGTGATTGTGATAGAAAAACTGGAGTCCGTGTTCCTTGAGTCGTTTTCCGATCGTGTTGAAATCTTCCGCAATTTTGAGGGTTTGCTTTTCATCCAACGGAGTTTGATGGGACGCCCAAGCACAACCGACATATTGCAAACCAAAAAACTTCGCCTCTTCCACGACTTTGTCGGTTTCATCCAAGAGCGTCTCATAACCGGCGTGAGCGGCGATCGGGGTCAGGTCGAGTTTCTTCAACGTTTCTTTCAGTTCTTCACGGGTCATGCCGTAATGATTGCCGATTCCTATTTCGACTTCCTTGAATCCTTGTTCCTTGAGATAATTCAGTGTCACGGCACCATCTTTGGCAATCTGGTTGCGCAGGGAATAGGTTTGCAATCCGACAGGACCATGAAACGTTTCGCTTGTTCCGACCCCCTGAGCGGCTTGGGCGGATGAACCGAAAAACAGAGCCACCGTCAACAGAAGTCCGGTAAAAAACGCAAAAAAGTGGTGAAATTTCATCATGGATGGTTCTCCAAATTGGATTAAGGGGGAAAAATGTGCTAAAAAACTTCGATTATACCGTAGCCGGTGGTAAAAGGCTTTCATGAACCGACGGAGCGGATCACCCTGGCACCGGCACTTCGGAGACGGCGACGTATTTCATCGATCGATTCAAATGCATCACGTGGGTTTTCAAGTCCTTCGAGCCGAAGTGTCGGGGTCGTCTTGTCATTGGAAAGAATGACGACGGTTCCCACCCCTCCGTTCACGAAGCGGTCGAAAAACGTCTGTTCCATTTGCAAGTCTTCGATGTCGATAATTTCCAGCGTATCAATGGTTTTTTTGAAAAAGCCGATCTCACTGTAAAGACGATGCGTCGTCAACCGGTAATGGAATGACGAGGTACGATAAATATAAATGACGCAATAGTGACACCAGAAACAAATCGGGATGATCATGAAGAAAATCCACCACAATAGCGGTTGGTTTTTCATCCATTGGTGCCCGAAATGAAGCCAGATGCCCGTCACGACAAACAGAATGGTGATGATGATATTCATATAAAAATAGGCACTGAGTTTTTTTCCGGAATATCTTCCTTTTTGCCACTTGACGCCGAGAGACTCTTGGGTTTCGCCGGACGTTTTGGCTCTATCGAGGGCCTGATCCATCGTTTGATCGCGATGATGGCCCTTTGCTGCTGCCTGGTGGTCGGAACTATCGTCATAATGAACATTGTCATCGTAAGAACCTTCGGTTTGCGGATTCGACATGACTCTTTCGTCTCCTTATTTTCAGTGTTTGGTCTTCTTTATACCGTACAACGCCATAAAAACGACGTTTTCTTTTGTAAAAACTTATTACGGTTCATCTTACCGGACCGGCTCAAAAAAGTAAAGTCATTTCCGCTTGTCGAACTGGTGGATTCTCGCAAAATCGGTTATAATGATTTTCGGCCTGTTGGTTTTTTGCGTGATATGCGAAGCGGCCTCTTGTTTTCCATGTTTTTTCCCATGATTTCTGTATAATTTGGGTTCTGTTATGAATATTCGCCTATTTTTCAAAGTCATTTTCGTCACGATGCTCGTGCTTTTGGTCGTCAGCATCGGACTCGGGTTACTCGGAGTGATTGTGGTCAGGTTTCAGCCTGATTTTCGTTTTGAACTCCGCCTGCCGGGGCAGGAAGAGGAAATCGACGATGCCCATTATGTTCCGGTGGAGACGACGTTTCTTGCCGGAGATGGAAAACGTTCCGAAATTCTGTCTTCCTGGCCGAATTTTCGTGGACCTGATCGCGACGCGATTTCCAGGGAAAATGTCCCGCTCCGAACAGATTGGCCGGAAAAACGTCCGAATTTTCTGTGGCGACGTCCGGCGGGGCAAGGTTATGCCGGTGGGGCCATCCGAAACGGTGCCGTTTATTTCCTGGATTATGATCACGAGAAGAAACGGGACGTCCTCCTTTGCCTGTCGTTGGACGACGGCAAGGAAATCTGGCAACGATCCTATCCGGTGGCGATCACCCCGTCTCACGGCGTTTCGAGAACGATTCCGACGGTGACGGAAAAATCATGCGTCACGATCGGTCCAAAGCTCCACGTGATGTGTGTCGATCCCATGACGGGCGAACTCAAATGGTTTCTCGATTCGGCCAGAAAATACAAGGCCAAAATTCCCGAATGGTACGCCGGTCAGTGTCCGCTTGTGATGAACGACGAAGCCGGACGTGAAATATTGATGCTCGCGCTTGGCGGCAAGGATGTTCTCATGGCGGCAATCGACTGTGAAACGGGCGAAGAGGTCTGGAAGGTTCCGAACACCTTCCGTTGGACACCCCAGACTCATACCTCGCCGGTGCCGATGCTCCTTGACGATAAACAGACAGTTGTCTATTGCGGGAAAAGAGGCGTTTTGGGGGTGAGTGCGGAAAATGGCGAGGTCCTTTGGTCGACCACCGATTGGAAAATCGGAATCGCGACCTGTCCTTCGCCCCTGGTGCTTCCCGATCAGAGGATTTTCTTCTGTGGCGGCTACAACACGGGAGCACGAATGATGCAAATCGTTCGGGAAGGTGATTCTTACCAGGCAAAAACGCTGTTCAAACTGAAACCGGCGATTTTCGGTTCCACCCAACAGACGCCGATCTTTTATGAGAACCACATTTTCGGAGTCCGACAAGTCGACAAACTGATGGTCTGCCTTGACCTTGACGGAAAGGTCGTTTGGGACAGTCGTGGCAAAGGAAAATTCGGTGATGGGCCGTACATGCTGGCCGATGGAAAATTCCTGATCCTGGACGACTATGGAAAACTGACAATCGCCGAAGCGACACTTCGTGAATACCAGAAAATTGCCGAAATCGTTGTTTTCGACAGTTATGACGCTTGGGGACCGCTTGCACTGGCCGGCGGACATCTGTTTCTGAGAAGTTTCGAAGAAGTCGCTTGCCTTGACATGAGAAAAGAAGCCGAAAACGTAACAAAGTGAAGCACTTTCCGTTTCCGGCTTTCATATTTTATGTCGACAACTGTTCCTCGTCAATAGATGTTTGTTATGTGTGTTCCGAGTTGGTCGATTTGGAAAGTTGTGAAACATTGCACCTCAGGACGTTGAAAAATGTCTCCGACGGGCAACGTGCCGTTGCATCGCCCAGCGTGCCGCTGGACCGCCAATATTCCTCACGAGTTTTATACCGGCTACGGTATATTTGGTTGGCATTTATCTCCAAACCAATTTTGAATACGTTTTAAGGTTGGCGGGATACTAACCGACATTCAACCGGATGGTTGGGGATTTGTCGTCTTCGTTTTCTTCGACTTTGTGCAGCCGCAACATAGGAATATTTCTGGCATTACGACCTTCACGGATGATTCCGCGGGTGGTGCTGGAAAGGAATTGCGTCAGCTCGGTGACGGGACCTTTCAGGTATTGTTCCTCAAGCCGTTTCAGAATTTCCCTCCACGTCAGTTGGCTTCGGAAGATGATATGATAGGCTTCCTTGAGCTGTTTGGTATCTTCCGCAGCAAAACCGGCTCGACGGAGGCCGATCATGTTGAGGCCGACAATGTTGCTGGTCAAACCGTCCACCGTGACGAACGGGGGGACGTCCTGGACAATGTGCGCCTGTCCTCCGACCATGGCGTAGGAACCGATCCGACAAAACTGATGAACCCCGACCGCCCCGGAAAGAGTCACGCGGTTTCCGACGGTGACGTGTCCGGCAAGCATGGTGTTGTTCACGATCACGACATTGTTTCCAACCCGACAATCATGGGCGATGTGGACATTGACCATGAGGAGATTGTTATCTCCGATGGTCGTGATGTTCGATTCTTTCAGTGCCTGGTGGATGGTGACATTTTCACGAATCATGTTTCCGGAACCGATCACGACCTGACCACATTCCTCAGGAATGGCAACATGTTGCGGAAGTCCTCCGAGGACGGTCCCCTCACAAATGTGGTTGTTTTCCCCGATAATGGTCCCTTCTTTGATGGTGACCCTTGCTTCGATTTTGCATCCGTCACCGATTTCCACGTCCTTTTCGATGACACAAAACGGACCCACCTGAACGTCCCGGCCGATTTTCGCCTTGGGACTGATATAAGAGAGAGGATGAATTTGCACTTCCTTGCCTTCCATCAACGATTGCTTGAAAAATGAGACGTTTATGGTTAATAGAATACTATTGGCTATAGAATACGATTTTTCGGGAGACCTGAAAAGGGCAATTTTTCGGAAAACATTGCCCATGTCATAAAAATTTGATGTTTTTTTCCACTTTTTTGATTCGAGGCTCACAGACACAAATATTATCATATCGAACGACTTATCTTGTTCGATAATCAATTATTTTGTCACGAATCGTTTCAGCGAACTTTTCAGTAATCCTGTTTTTCTCGCCCGTTGTATTATTTTCCTGTACGATATTTTCTTTCGGGGTGTTGTTGTAAGTTACTATCGACGGTTTTTCAGGATTCAGTGAAAAAAAGTTGTTCGCGACCAGGTTTTTCCCTGCCCGGTGGAACCGAAGAGGAGATCGAGCCGTATCAGTAATCAAATTGTAGTCGATGGTGAAGTCGGTGGTTCCTTCATCAAGAAACATGCCGTTACTTTCGGCACTACCGACATTTTTAGGGATGTCGTGAATCCTGTTGAAGGCAAGTCGCGACCCGGGCTGAAGTCCAAGAGTGTAAATCGCCCCTCCATCGGAAAGCAACTGCATGTTGTGGTGCAAATGACATCCGAGCACCATGTTTTCCTTGGCCACGGTCGGAGAATCGTGCCAGGCCCAGCCCAGGGAAACACCCGTGTACGGCGAATCACAAACTTCACAACGGTCGATCGCCGTGTTTTGAGTCAGCCCGACCCAGATACCGACAGCCCCGTAAAGCGTTTGTCCCGGCTTCGAAATCCTGCAGAAAGAAAGCACGTTCAATTTCGCGGTGTCGTTTTCCGTGTGAGTCCCGATCATGACACCGTTGCCGCCCATATCTTCAAAAACGCAATTCTGGACAAGGTTTATCTCACATGCTTTTCTGATCCAAAGTCCGTTTTCCCCGAGATGTCGGAACGAGCAGTTCCCGATCGTGCAGTTTTTCACATAATCCCACTGCACGGCCGCCGACTCGGGCTCATGATACTCAATATCGAAGTTTTTCCCGTTTTGGTCCGGAATTTCAAGCGGTTCCGGAGAAGTGAAACAGGCGGCTTGAGTCCCCCAGTAGGTTTTTTGTGATTTTTCATGAAACGCCGTATATTTGAACTCCAAATTGCAAAAATGGAGGTTCACGACCGGTTGTTCCGGCGTCCCCTCGACCACCAGGAGTTGTTTGGCAACCGGGGCAACGACATGAATGTTTTCCGCTGTTTCCCCTTCCCGGAGTTTGTAATAAAGTTTCCCTTCCTTCTGATCCAGGAACCATTCTCCCGGCATGTCGAGATATTCCCGTGAATTTTCAAGGAAATATCGGGCGTGAGACTCAAAACCGTCAATCGCAAAGAAGTCGTGACTTCCGCCGATCTGGAACGGGACGGTTAGTTGTGACTTTTCCATGTCAATCGATTTGACCGGCGTTCGCGTGATTGACCAGTCGTGCAGAAAAACAAGTTCCACTTGATCGAGATCGGGCACCTGTTTCAGTTCCCTCTGTCGGAAGAAGAAATTGGTCCGGCGGTCCTCTCCTGCTTTTTCGACATGGAGAAAACCTTCATTTGGAAATCTGGCCCGGGTTGCCCGAGAGTCGTTCACGTAAAGGTCGCGGAACATCCAGCTCCCGTTTCCAACCTCAGGGATGTCGGCAACGACGATCCCGTTTTCGACAGGTTGAAATCCGGTGATTTTTTTGCCGCCTGTGATTACCGCGTCACGTCCTTCATAAAAAACCTGGTGATAGGCCCCTTCGATGACGCCGCCGTCTTCAGGACCAAATCGGAGCGGTTCGGTCAATACATATTCTCCCGGCAGCAGAAGCACTTCTTTGTCCCCTGCTTTTTCGAGAAGCGTGTTCCGGATTGCCTCTTGGGCCTTGGTGATTGTCCGGAATGGTTTGTCGGCGGTTCCCAGATTGGCGTCGTCTCCCGTGGGGGAAACATAAAAGCTCAAAACGACGTCTTCCGCATGGACGGCGACCTGATTTGTCAAATTTGTCAAACCGGCAAGCAAAATCAATGAAAAAAAACGAACGAACATGACACCACCTTTCGCGATACAGGAGAAACTTTCATGACATAAGAAAAAACCGAAAATCGAATACACTTCCATCGTACCTTTTCCCAAAACCAAAGTCAATCGGCTCACTTATAGAGAATGAGATCGACCCGTGCCCAATAGGGGTGATTCCGGTCGTGACGGGTTCGCACGTCGTCGAGCATCTGACGCAAATCCGGCTCGGCGAAACCGCCCGTCAAAGGAACCTTTTTGCCATTGATCGTGATTTCCGTTTTCAGGTCGAAGTTGATCAGTTCCGGGGAAAGCCAGAGAAAAACACGCTGTGCCTGCGACGTTGACACCCTCAGACCGTTATTTTGCGTTTGTGTGGCCTCGATTTTCGCGGGACGGACCCCTTTGACCGGCCAATCCATTGGATCGACCATGTTTTTTTCAGAAAAGCCTTCGACCTCGACCCACCAAAAAGCGTTGTCCCAAGGTCGCATCGTGCTGACTTCGAACGATTTTCGGGGATACTCCCGTTTGCAGAGCTTCATCCAGTCAAAAAGTCGGAGAATTTCATCGGAAAAGCTTTCGCGTCCCCGACCGAGAAACTGGACCACCGTCGTCGGCAGGCCATGTTGCAGATACCAGTCAAAATACGGCTGATTGCTTGCAAGCCAATTTCCGGCATCAAGTTCGCCGCCGATGAAATAGGTCGGAACATATCTCGCGTTTTGCATCATCATTTTCAGATAGGAATCTTTCCCTCCGAAAGCACTGATCGGGATGATTCCGGCCCAAAGGTCCGGATGAGACAAACCGATGTCCCATGCGGCCGTCCCGCCGAGAGAGTGACCGGTCAGATAAACCCGGTCGGTATCAACGGAAAAATGACGAAGGGCGTCGTAATAACAGTAAAGCACCGTCGCTTGGGCGCCGGCGGAAAAATCGTAGGGAAACACGTTTTCCGGGTTCCAGCTCGGGGCGATCACGATGTAACCCTGTCGGGAAGCCTGACCGGCACGTTGTTGGTCCTTCCAGGGACCGGCCCACCAGTCGATCTGCTGGTCGGGGGTTGTGTCGCCATGCAATGTGACAATCATCGGGTAACGCCGGTTCGGATTGTACTCCGGCGGAAGTTGGACGCAATACTGAAACGGAGGAAGTCCTTCCGCATAAGAAGGGGTTTCCAGCGTGTAATAACCGGGACGTTCCGGGGCAGGCTCGACATTCAGGGGATACGGCGGCTTCAGTATCGGGAGGATTTGGGCCACCCATTCCGGGGTTCCTGCTTCCTGGGCCTGAATTTTTTTGAAAATCTCGTCCCGGTATGATGCGTCTTTCTTGATCAGGTATTGCACAACCAGGTCACGGATGGTCTGCATCGAAACCGCCATCGGCAGCGAAGGGGTCGCATTCAGTCCACCGACGAACCAACCGCTCAAGGCGAAAGCGAGCTTTTCCTCGTCGTTGCGGTTCGGGTCATTGAGCGAAGCAAAAAATGTCGTCATTCGGTCCATTGTGTTGGCGTCGAGTTCGGCTTCGATTTCACGGAAAATATCCTCGGCGAGTTCCCGGTTCTTTTCGTCGGGAATGGCGTCGATCATCGGACGCAGCTTTGCGAGCACCGTTATTCGTCGCTGTTCGAGTTCGTCGTCCTGGCGAATCATTCCGCGTACTTTTTGCATGATTTCCCCGGAAACGTTTTCCGACGGAAAATTTTTGAGGAGCGTTTTCACGAGTTCGAATTGTCCCGTGGCACGCCGCAATTCCAGTTCACGAAGCATGGTCCGGGCCTCACTTTGGACGATTGCGTTTTTCACCCCGGAAAGGTCGCGGATCATGTTTTCTTCACCGGCAAAGTCTTTCAAGATCGCATCGAGTTCTTCCTTGGCGTTGCGGTCACGTTCCGCCTGGATGAAGAATCGGACGATCCGTTTCCGGTCCTCGATGTTCCTCGGGTTGATCTGTTGCATCAGGATTTTCGAAATCGCTTCCCGGGAGAGATTGCTTGTCGCCATTCTCATGTCCCAGGTGATGTTCTGTCCCAACATCCGGACATAACGCGGATTGATTTCGGTGATTCCCTGAATGTAGGGGGTTCCCTCGACGACCACGATTCGGCGTCCATGTTCGTCAAAGTCCTCGGCAACCTGATAACCGAAAAACCCGCCGACACGTCTGGCCATTTTCGGGGTCTGTTGCGGAATTTTGAAGGTTTCGAGAGCTTCCGCAGGTTCCGAGGCAATGACATCGACCACCTGTTGTTTGGACACGAATATCTGCCGAAGTCTGTCGTCGATGATCAGGATACTCTGAACCCGGGAGCTGATGTCTTCTCCGCTTCCTGTCGTAACGCTGTCAATTTGTGCAATGTCTCCCTGAATGACGCGACCGTCTTTCAATTCAACTTGTGATGCAAAAATCAAAGTCGAGGCGAAAAGAATAAAAATTGAGATCCAGAATGATTTTTTCATAAGATAGAATATATCCGGCGTCTGCAAAGGATTGATCGAACCTAAAACAAAGTATACACTCTAGGAAGCGCAAAGTGTAAAAACGCGAAGTGCAAAGTTTTTTCATGTTATTTTGCGTTATTTTTGTGATTCTCCCTTTTGCCTCTTACTCCTCTTACCTTTCACCTTCCTTAGCAATGATCCCATTACTTCGCAAAACGATTTTTGTACTTTTTGTCATTGCCGTGACAATGCCGATGTTTTTTTTGTTAGTCATTGCTATGGGTGATGTTACGACGACAAGTAACGCTGATCAGTGGGGATGCCGAATTGTCAAACAACTTGCCTTCACGATTGCCGTTCTCTGGTTTCTTGACCTTATTCTTCTCGTTTTGACCCTGGCACTCAAGACATTGATTTCGGAGGAATTTTCATCTCTGGAAAGCAAGAATCATGATGACCTTGAGAATTTTGAGAATATTGATGAAGAATTTCATTGAAAGGAATTAGGGAATTAAGGGAGAATTGAAGGGAAATTAGACATGATTTTTGAGCAGGAATCCCCCCACTGTTCGTCTTTGGCGAAACTGGCATAATGTCAGAGTTTCATGATGAGAAAACCCCGGAGGTGATGATTTCATCCTCTGCAAGTTTTTTGTGTCATGTTTTTTTCTATGTTTTTCGGACCGAACCACATTTTACGGGAGTAAAAAATCATGTCCATTCAAACCTCGCGCATTGTCGAAGCTCTGGAACCCTCTGCTACCTTGGCCATGGCGGCCAAAGCGAAAGATTTGAAAGCCGCCGGAAAAACGGTTTACGACTTGAGTGTGGGAGAGCCCGATTTCATCACGCCGGACCACATTTGTGAGGCCGCTGTTGCCGCCATGAAAGCCGGATATACAAAATATACGGTGGCCAGTGGAATTCCGGAGCTGAAAAAGGCCGTCGTGACCGATTACAAAAAACGTTACGGTTTCGACTACGCCCCGACCCAGGTCTGTATCGCCAATGGTGCCAAACACGCCCTGCATAACGCCTTTTTTGCGACACTCAATCCCGGCGACGAAGTGATCATTCCGGCCCCGTACTGGGTCAGTTACGCCGAACTGGTCAAACTTTCCGGTGCTGTTCCGGTGATTGTTGAAACCGCGGAATCGAACAATTTCAAGATTACCCCAGAGCAGTTTCAGGCGGCGATCACTCCAAAAACACGGATGTTCCTGATCTGCACCCCGTCAAATCCGACCGGAGGCGTCTACTCTCCGGAAGAACTCGGCGTGCTTGCCGACATCGTCTTGAAACATGACTTTTTCGTTGTCGCCGATGAAATTTACGACCAGCTTATTTATGACGGTGCCAATTACGCCAGTTTTCCGACCCTCCGGCCGGGACTGGTTGATCGGGTGATTCTCGTCAATGGCGTCAGCAAAACCTACGCGATGACCGGTTGGCGAGTCGGTTGGACAATTGCCCCGGCAAATGTCGCCAAGAAAATTGCCGAGTTGCAAAGCCAGGAAACCTCGAATCCGTGCAGCATCAGTCAGTATGCCGCGCTCGAGGCACTGCAAGGAGACCAGACTTGCGTTGAAAAAATGAGGGTGGAATTCGAAAAACGGCGTGATTACGTCAAAAAACGACTTGACGCGATCCCCGACATCACCTGTCCCGAGATGGGCGGCGCGTTTTATGCGTTTTTCAACATCGAAAAGTATCTAGGCCGCAAATACAACGGTGTTCAGGTCGATAATTCCGAACAGTGGTGTCTGGAACTTTTGGCCCAGCAAAATGTCGCAACGGTCATGGGGTCGGCGTTTGGTGCCGAAGGTTACGCCCGGGCATCGTTTGCCGCAGGAATGGACGTCCTTCAAGCCGCCTACGACCGGATTGAAACATTCCTCAAAAGTTGAAGACATATCCGTCAATCAGTAAAATGAAAGCCGGAAACCGGACACGGAACGCCCTGCAAGCGCAGGGCGTTTGTGCGAGGCTGAAGGCTAAAAGCCCATTCAAAATCTATTTAGGAGGTTTTGAATGACTCTTTACGGTTTCCATTCTCTTTCCGCTTCATAGACGTTGAGGATACGATCTGTTTGGATCAAGTCAACGCCCATTTTCATGGCATTGAGGAGTTCTTCCTTCGTGGCATTTCGTGGGGCATCACTGTAAACTTTGACGCCTTGCGAGTGCAGATTGTCAATAAGTTCTTGGTTTAACAGTGCCCACGAAGTGTCAAAAGCATAGGGTTTCAATCTTTCGATTCGTGTCTGGAGTTGTTGATCACGTCCATAAGACGGCATGATTTTTGCTTGTGGGGCAAGTTCACGAATTTTTTCCAGAACAAAGTCATTTCCATAAAATACGGATGTATCAAGAAAACCGTAGTCTTTTAGCGTTTGAACCATTGTTTCCATTTCAGGATTCTTGCAATCCACATAAAACGAGACGTTTTTTCCAAGTTTTTCGTTCCATTTCTTCACTTCCTTGCAGGTTTCTTCGAGAGTCGGAACCTTTTCTGAAGCGAAATCATCGGAATACCCTTTGCCCGCTGAAACGTTTTTGAGATCATCATAATTCCAGTCCGAAGCGTTTCCATCAAGTCCCGTGGTTCTTTTGAGCGTTGAATCGTGCATGATGATATTGACGTTATCTTTTGTTTTTCTGACGTCAATCTCAATCAGGTCAACACCGAGTTCCACGGCCTTGCGAAATGCTGCAAGCGTGCTTTCCGGCGCGAATTCATTGGCTCCCCGGTGCGCGGCTATGCAGATTCTCTTCGGCAAATGGATGGTTCGGAAAACGGTGTTCTCCTCCGAACGCAACTCTGTCACCGATAAACAAACCACAAGCAACAGCATTATCGTTATCATTGTTCTTTTCATTTTGTTCTCCACAATTATTGATTAGGAAGTCACGGCTTGCAATATAAATCACGATCAGCACGCCATTATAATATATTATGACATATATATAGCATTATGGCAATGCTTCGACTTCGCCGCCGTTTGGAGAACCAATGGCTCCCCAGACTCCATAATTTGTGCGTCCCGAAACAACCTGGTTTGCATTGGGATTTCCTGCGTTGATGGTTTCGGCAACAAAATGGCAACTGCCGTCAAAGCACAACACATTGACTCCACCGGTATGATGACTTGTGGCCGACATGACTCCCCAACTTTCGTCGTTTGCGTTTGACGTTCCCATACAAGAAGGGGAATTGGGAGGTAATATGGTGTGAAAACCGCTTTCCGTTACGGAACCACCGGCGAAGCGGGAAGCTCGCCAGGTATTGAAACCCGTTGGGCCCTTCATCATTTTCGTGTTGTTAGGATCGCGGTTTGCCGCACAAAGAGAAGGATTCAAAACGCCTGCTTCTACCCTCATTCCCGGAACGGTTGAAATTCCACCTTTGACTGTAAGGCAGTAACCGTCGCTTGTCACGGAGACCGCTTCAGATGCGGCGATGGTGTTACTTGTTCCATCGGAGAGATAATTCAACCCTCGCCACGTAATGGGAGCAAAAACCGAGCGATTTCTGGCCGCACTGTCATCAGGGTCCGCCAGTTTCGGCGAGTTGACGGAAGTGGGTCCTGTGAGCGGAAAACCTTCCGTATCCATAGCGGCATCACCGCGGCAAATGACAATGTTGCAGCGACCATGTTCCCGCCCACGATAGGGGCACGGCGAAAAGGCATTCGGGTCGGAAGGACAAAGAATCATCGGAATCGCTCCCTTCATCGAATCGTCTTCCGTCCAATTGTTCACGATTCGATTGGTCGTTCTGCTACACGCCTGTATGAGTTCTTCATAACGGCCCGTTTGCTCCATGTAAGGAAAGAGCTGGACCGTACAACTGAACCAATTACCGTTTTGCGGAGTTCCATTGACACTGACCGCACTCAAACCGACGGCGGAACGTGAAGCCGGGAAGTTTTTGTTGGTGTCATGGTAATTATGCAATGCCAAACCGTATTGCTTGAAGTTGTTCGAGCACTGCATGCGTCTCGCCGCTTCACGGGCGGATTGAACGGCAGGCAACAATAAACTGATCAAAATTCCGATGATGGCGATCACCACCAGAAGCTCAACGAGGGTAAAGGCACGAAAAACATTCCTTGCCTCAATTTTAACTTGCGACGTTTGCGTAAATCTCATAAACATCCTTTCATGGGTTGGTGAATTGCAGGTTCTGTCCATTTGAGTAAAAATTTACATGACAATATCATCCACCGGCGGGCCAACATCGAATGTCTCCATGTTTTGCTTCGAGTTGGATGTCACCGTCATGCGTAACGCGGTTTCAATAGGAGAAGTGAACTCGGAGGAAACGAATGAGTGAACTGCCAGGCGTTCACGTTCTTTCGCGTCGTACCATTTTTCCGCCTCTTGTTTGTCTTTTGGGGGAGAGGCGGGAAACTGGCTTTTGTCTTGAATATTTTTTGTCACCGTGACAACATATTCCCCTTCGGGTGCGCCGACAAACTGCGCTTGTGTTTTGATGACGGCAACTCCGAAACTGTTAGTAACTCCAATGACTGTCCACGGGACACTGTTGTTGACTCCGTACAATTGGACAATGGCGTCGTCCAACGGTTTTCCTGATTGAACGATTGTAATCTTGCATGGGTGCAACACAGGCAAACCATCCGGTTTGGCCGGACCTCCGCAACCCCACAAATTCAACAAAAAGATGCAAGTGATTGTTACAATTCCACAGGAGCGATAGACTCTCTTATGTTTATTTTCCATGTCGTTGTCTTAATGAATTCATTTTTGAAGGTTTACTGTATATTGTTTCCCAGTGCATGTTTTCGCATAAAAAACAGGACGATTCCACGTAAGTTTTGTCAAAGCATTCACAGCAAATACATTCCCCGCATTCGTGACATTGGGTGATTGCCATTGTGAACGCTCCACAGTTTTCGCATTCGTACATGATTTTTCTTTCTTGCGTAAATTATGTAAACAACACAACAATAACTGCCAGTGCCATCACTGCAATCACGATTTCCGTCAAAGAAAAACCGCTTTCAGGCACCATTTCCAAAGTTTTCAGGGTTTTCAGGTTCTGTTTCATTGTGAATTTCTTTCATTCCTTGTGATAAAACGTGTTTTGGTTTTGATTAAACAGTTCGTCGTGCTTTTTCATGGGATGGAACCATCCAACAATCAAGTCTGACAACATCAACATGCGTGTATTCTCCATTTCAAGATTAATGGAGCATCAAGCCATTGTTAGCTTTTCGATAATATTTCAGAATCCCGTACACGCAATGATGACACAAAAGGATGTAGCGTTGGATGGAATGTCAGAACACCACACAAAATTTTGCCATCAATCTATGAACTCGACAGGAATGCGGCTGTCACCGGTTCTTGAAGCGTTCGATTGGTATATCGGCTCCGGTATGTTTGGTTTATGCGCTTCGTTTGCAAAGATTTTGGCGATAGACTGTTTTTTTCCCGTCGTTTCTGTTAAACTCGGGGAAACTAACAGCCTAAAGTCTACAGTCTATTTCCAAGTGAGGCCTCTAATGAAGAAAATCGTGTTGTTTTGTGTGTTGTTGACGGGGATGCTCGTCACGCTTTCGGAAGCGGTGGCGGAACCGACAGATTGCCCCGTCCCGCCTTATTCGTCGTCGGTGTCACCCGAAGAACTTGCGCTGATGTCCGCCTGGCGGAATTTTCTGCTCAGCAAAGGTGAATCCGGCAAGGGAGAAAAAGCCGATGAGTCTCGATTTGCCCTTCAGGTGCCGTTTTGTTTTATGTGCGGCGACCGGTCCAGTCGGGAGTGGATTCGTCCCGAAAACGCTGAAATCAAGCGTGGCGAATGGAAAAACGGAAGTCGGACCAACACGCTCGTCTGGCGCGATGAAAAAACGCAACTTGTCTGTGAAATGCAGCTTGTCGAATACGAAAATTTTCCGGCGATGAGCTGGACGCTCTTCCTGAAGAATGAAGGAACCTCCGATTCCGCGCCGATTCATGATTTCAAGGCCCTCGACACGTCGTGGCAGCGAAAAGACGGAGCCATGCCGATTCTTTATCGTTCCCAGGGGTCCGACGGACGGACAGACGACTTCGTTTACGTCGGCGAGGAAATGCGAAGGTCGATGTGGACGAATTCGCGAACCGTCCGGATGGATTTCAAGGCAAACAGCGATTTTCGCCGGGCTTCGAACTATTCCCCCTTCGATTCCGATACCCGGCCGTCAGCGACGTGGCTCCCGTTTTACAATCTTCGGACCGGAAACGACGGCGTGATTGTCGGGATCGGTTGGAACGGTCAATGGTTTGCGGAAATTGCCCACGACGGCAACGGAAAGTGCAATCTTTCCGCCGGAATGGAGCGACTTCACACAAAACTGTATCCCGGCGAGTCGATCCGTTCGCCGCTGATTCTGGTTTTTTACTGGGCAGGGGAACATCTGCACGCTCAGAATCTGTTCAGACGCTTCGTTCTTGCGCATTTTACGCCGCAGGACGATGGAAAACCGATCAAAATGCCAGCCTGCTGTCCTTCTTGGGGGGGAACGCCAACCCGGGAACACCTGAATATGATCGGGAAAATCGCCGAACACAAACTTCCTTATGATTATTACTGGATTGACGCCGGCTGGTACGGAACAAGTCAAACAGACTGTCCCAACGTATTTCAGGGGGATTGGGGAACCGTGGGAGACTGGCAAGTCAACCGGTATCGTCATCCCGACACGCTCAAGCCGATCAGCGACGCGGTGAAAAAGGCAAACATGAAGCTTCTTCTCTGGTTTGAGCCGATCCGCGCAACCGTTGGAACGCCAATCACCAAAGAACATCCGGAATGGTTCCTGAAAACAAGCGCCGATGCTCCCGTGGAAGGTCAGAGCGTTCTGCTGAATCTCGGAAATCCGGACGCGAGAAAATGGATCACCGACACCATCTCGGGATTGATCACGGAAAACGGGATTGACTGCTTCCGGGAAGATTTCAACATTGATCCGTTCCCGTTCTGGTGTTTCGGTGAGGAACCGGACCGTGTCGGCATGACCGAAATGCGGTTCGTCGAAGGCGTCTACTCCTATTGGGATGAACTGAGAAGGCGACACCCGGGGCTGATGATCGATAATTGCGCCAGTGGAGGACGCCGGATTGAACTGGAAACGATGAAACGAAGCGTGCCGCTTTGGAGAACCGATTACAATTGTTTTCCGCATTTGCTGACCGAAGCGACGCAGGCACACACGTATGGCATCGCCCATTGGATTCCGACCAATTCCATCAGTCCGTTTCTGACGAAAGAAGACACGTATCAGTGTCGGTCGGGGCTTTCTTCAGGGGTGATTTACGGCATCGAGGAATTCGGTCAGCGTGACGTGGACAGCCCGGATTACGACTGGAACTGGCAGCGTCGGCGAATTGAGGAGGCAAAACAGGCCATGCCGTATTTCTATGGCGACTTCTATCCTTTGACAACCGGAAATTATTCCGAGGAAAGCTGGCTTGCCTACCATTTTTACCTCCCGGAGAAGGAAGAGGGGATGATCGTGGCGTTCCGACGACCCAAGGCAGACGTCGTTGCAATGAATGTCGATCTGCTCACGGTCGATCCTGACGCAAAATATCTCTTTGAGGATGTCGATACCGGTGAAAAGACCGTCATGTCAGGAGAAGAAGTTCGCCAACACGGTTATGCCATCAAAACAACCCAACCGCGCGAAAGCAAATTGATTTTTTACAAGAAGTTTTAAGGCCGTTTGCAAATTGATCTGGAGCTTTTCCGCTCCCGTTGATTTTTTTCCTGCGTCAAACCCGCTGTTCGAGCCAATTTGACGCTTTGTGAATCAATGCTTCCCGCACTGGGAGTCGGTTTGCGTCCCGCTTTTTCACGAACCCGCTCTCGGAATACATCGTGGATATTGTCCCAAGGGCCAATACGTCTCCATGTATGAAAATGATACTGAGCGAGGCTGTTTGGAAATACTCACCAAAGTTCATAAAAGCGGGTTGCTTTCGGCTTCCAGCAGTTGGAGAGAAGTTCGGCAATCATCGCTTGCGAGGCAGAAGGATGCGTTGCTTGGCGTCACCGCACTATTCCGTTATTTGGCGATGTTCTATGTATTGTATTGTTTCCGCACACATCGAACATTCCGGCAAATAACTTTGTTTCAAATAAGTAATGATCTCGTCTTGTGCGAACTATCAAGGCACCAGATGTCGCAAAAATAGAAAAGCGAGTGCGATAACCTTGCACGATACTGTCCGGGGATTGCGCTACGCTTCATCCCCGGACAGTATCTCTTTTCATCCGTGTCTCATCCGTGGCATAAGAACTTCGTGGTTCTTCGTGACCTTCGTGGTGCAATCTACAGCACTCACGCCGTGACCACCCTATCATACGCGACGCATGGCGCCGCGCCCTTAGAGCGTATCAGTTGGCTATATTTGCAGACAATAGAATCATCAAGACGTCCTTGATGAAGCCTTCCGGCAAAAAAATGATGATGGCAACTTAACCATTATGTTATGTGATCGGTCAAATTCCGAGAAACCGTCTCAGAAATACTGTCTGAATTGCGGTAATCGATGCAGCGAGAGTGGTTCAGAAAATATCATGAAAAGAGGGAGTGCCTCGACAAGGGTTTACTGTGAAGCATACTCATTACATCCCAGCGAAAAGCTGAGCGATGAACTGCCGAAATAATTGAACCCTTAAATGAAAGGTCACTCCCATGATTCAAAGTATTACTTACAAAGCCGTTCCCGTCAAGAATGCATCTTTGCGTTTTGTGAAACATGCCGCCCGGCGTGCGGTCATACACATCGGCATTGACATTGGCAAAAACAAGCTGTTCGTTGTGGCACGTTGGATGCCGTCGCGGACAAAGCAGGTTGTTTATGAAAATCCCTGGTTGGTCAAAAACCCGGATGAGATTCCCGAATTGATCCGTAAATTCCGGTCGCTGGTCAAACAGAACAAGATACTCATCGGACTGGAATCGACTGGCACATACGGCGATCTGCTTCGGCAGGCGTTGGCGGATGCCGGTTTCACGGTTCATCAGCTCCGTGCGAAAGTGACTCATGATTACGCGGAAATTTTCGACGGGGTTCCATCACAGCATGATGGCAAGGATGCCGCCGTGATTGCGGAGCTCCTTGCACAAGGAAAGTCAACACCGTGGTCTTTTTCCGTTCCAACCGAAATTGAGGCAGAAATGAAATACCTGATCACACAACTTATCGATTCCCATCAAACCAACAATCGGTTGCTGGGAAAACTGGAAGGTTTGGTTGCGCGCTATTGGCCGGAATTGACCCAACACATGCTGTTGAGTTCCAAAACATTGTTGAAGCTCCTTAAACATTATGGCGGTCCCGCAGGATTTCGTGTTGATCGTGACGCGAAAACAGTGATGGGGAAATTTTCCAGCTGGCAGTTCAGCCAGGAAAAATCACAGAAAATCATTGACTTGATCAGGAAAAGTAACGGTGTTCGCCAGACCGATTGGGACGTTCAGTATGTCAAGGAGATCGCGACAAAAATGCTGAATGAACATCAATTGGTCGGCAAGTGCAAAAAACGACTCAAGGAACTGACTGATATTTCATGCAATGAATTGCAACGTTTGGCCAAGGTGCTTGGTGTCGGAACAGCTTCCGTCATTTGGTGCAACATCGGTGATCCGGGACGCTATCACAGTGCCGACGCCTGGATCAAGGCGATGGGGCTGAACCTGACGGAACGAAGCAGCGGTGAATATCAAAGTGAGATGCATATCAGCAAACGCGGTGATTCGGAAACTCGCCGGTGGCTGTACATGTCCACATTACGTTGGACGCAAAAGGAGCCGGTCAAACAATGGTATCTGCGTAAAAAGCAGAGGACGGGCAAGAAAATTCCCGGTCAAGACGACAAGCGTACCGGTGGCAAAGCAGTGGTCGCAGTGATGCGAAATTAATGAAGGGGCTTTATCATGCACTGGTTCACGATGTTCCGTTTGATCCCAATGCCTTGTTCTTCATGGAATCGTCGCGAAAGAAAGATGCGATAGCGATGGGCTCTTATACCAGAAAACGTAAACGTCGACAATCACCGTCAAAACAACAAGAGCAGGTTTTTTAAGGCATGGGCAACAGAGCATCCTTTGAAAAGAAGTCCCGCCGATACCGTATCGGCACCGGCAGGATGCTCCGTTGGTTCCGTTATCCCTCGACAAGTTGGTGCGAAGCCGCACGGGCAAAATCGTTGTGAATGCCGGTTGCGTTGGAAAATCGAACAGCCTTCGCACCATTCGCCTCAATGGCAGATCGCTCAGCAGAGCTTGTCTCCGTTTCACGGTAACGGGAACATTATACCATGCGTCGTATTTTTGTCAAATGAAAAATGAAAAGAGGTGCGAATGAAGTAATTTTACAATCAATCAAACGACCAACAAAACGAAGACATGGAGAATCGTCGATGAATTTGAACGCGGTGCAATAAAAGTCAGGGAGGAACTCACCCGGAATGAACGAATCACGAAGCCATCCGGCCACCTTTCCAATTCCTATGACGCCAGAGAGCGTTGGCAATCAGTTTCAAGGGGCCAAGGATGGTTCGTATTGTTGCGAGAATTTTCATGAAGCCAATTCAGCAGCCGTTCCCGAGGAATAAGGTTGAGCGGCATGTTTCAGGAGACAGGTTGAAATGCGACAATCCGAACATCTGGTGAAGTGATGCGATTCAAAGTGTTCTTGTTTTGAACTGAAGAAAATCATTCATGCGATCAATGAACCGAAAATCGACAAAGATGCCGAAAAAATGGCATTCTGGCATTCGATAAGGTTTGACGTATGGACAGAAAGCGAACAAACATTCAACACAGTGACCCAAATTTTATTTTTTAACCCTCTTGAATTTTCCCTTGTGACCGATTAGTATTGACAAACTGGATAGATCAACCATTCGCATATAGTCCAGACATGATCGGCGATTCCGGCTGCCATTGCGGGGCTGCATGGTCCTGGACAACCGTCGCGTCG
>Ga0123353_10000410_pt1 | contig 52963 bp, 58 predicted proteins | sample TergutLab28metaG_3_FD_92763 | JGI IMG/M metagenome (GOLD analysis project Ga0123353, IMG submission 92763) | Labiotermes labralis P3 segment gut microbial communities from Petit-Saut dam, French Guiana - Lab288 P3 | ecosystem: Host-associated > Arthropoda: Insects > Digestive system > Gut ... | reverse complement strand
GCTGCTGGGCATCACCAAGGCCTCCCTGGCCACCGAGTCCTTCCTGTCCGCCGCCTCCTTCCAAGAGACCACGCGGGTGCTTACCGAAGCGGCCATCAAGGGCAAGAAGGATCCGCTGGTGGGGCTGAAGGAGAATGTGATCATCGGTAAGCTGATCCCCGCAGGCACGGGGATGCGCAGGTACAAACATATCGATATTCACGAGGCGTATTGATACAATAAAGATAAAGAAGATGCTGCTCCTGCGGGCGGCATCTTTTTTCGTTATGCTAAAATTTTTTACTTGCGAGCGTAGCCATATTGTGCTACGATTGTGCCAGGGAAGGATGGAGATCAAAATGATGAACACCTATGCGCGGCCAGTTCGTGATTTGCGAAACAACTATAGCGAGATACTTCAGTTGGCGAATGAAGGAAATCAGGTTATCATTACCCAAAATGGGCGGGAAGCCGCCGTGGTGATCGGTACAGAAGCATACAAGGATTACGAACTCTTTTTGCATCGGCAATACATCAAACAAGAACTAGCCAAGGCCAAAGAGGAGGCTAAAAACCCTGACACCGTATGGCTAAGCGAAGAGGAGTTTTGGGCTGATTTTGAGGATGATATATGAAATACCGGATTCGATTTCTGCCAAAGACGGCAATGCAGCAGGAAGAAATCAGGATGTACCTGTCGCAGTACTATGAAAGCACAGTTACAAATTTCTTTCGTCTCTTGAAAGAGAAGATTGCGCGATTAAGGGATTTTCCTTATTCCTGCCCTGTATATGAAGATGATCCCGACTACCGAAAGCTGGTGGTCGGGGATTATCTGGCACTTTACATAGTGAATGAGGAAAAGAAAATCGTAGAGATTCATCGTATTTTTCATGGATCGAGGGACATTAAGAGACATTTATCATGACCGATTATTGGTAACCGATTATTGGTAATTGTGCAAAACCAATAATAATGATTGACACCCATCCCATCCAGTGCTATTATATAGGGGTTGCTCGCAGTCTGTCTATTGCGAAAGGATGTTTGGGCATGCTGACACCGCTTCGCCAAGCTTCGGCCCGCGTGGTGGGAACCAAACAGCTCTTGCGTGCGTTGGACGAGGGCAAGGTAAAAACGGCGTTCGTGGCTTCCGATGCCGATCCGTTTTTAACCAAGCGGGTCACCGACCGCTGTTTGGACCGGGACATCCCATGCTTCGAAACCGCATCCGCCAAAGAAATCGGCGAGGCTTGCGGCATCGCGGTACCGGCGGCGGCCGCGGGGATACTGCGCTAAGAAACCGCTCACTCCGGGAGCCCTTGGGTTGGGGGCGCCCATGCTATGAACATAACTTGGAGGTGCCTGAATGCCCACGATCAACCAGTTGATCCGCAAGGGAAGAGAGACCCGCACAAAGAAATCCAACTCGCCCATCTTGCAGGAATGCCCGCAGAAGCGCGGCGTCTGCCTGTCGGTGAAGACCACTACGCCCAAGAAGCCCAATTCGGCGCTGCGTAAGATCGCCAGGGTTCGTTTGACGAACCAGATCGAAGGCACGTGCTACATACCGGGCATCGGCCACAACCTGCAAGAGCACTCGGTGGTGCTCATCCGCGGCGGCAAGGTGCGCGACCTCCCGGGCGTGCGCTATCATATCATCCGTGGCGCGCTGGATACCGCCGGCGTAGCCAAGCGCATGCAGGCGCGTTCGCACTACGGCGCGAAGCGTCCGAAGAAGTAAGGGAGGGAAACGACATGCCCAGACGTGGATTCATCCCCAAGCGCGAGGTGCTGCCGGATCCTTTGTACGGCACCACCATCGTGACCAAGCTCATCAACCAGATCATGCTGGACGGCAAGCGCGGCATTGCCCAGTCGGTATGTTATGGCGCGTTTGACAAGGTGAAGGACAAGACCGGCAAGGATCCGGGCGAGGTGTTCCAAACCAGCATCAACAACATACTGCCGGCCCTGGAGGTCAAGGCCCGCCGCGTGGGCGGCGCCACCTATCAGGTACCCATCGAGATCCGCCCCGAGCGCCGTCAAACCCTGGCGCTGCGCTGGTTGGTGGACTTTGCCCGCAAGCGCGGTGAAAAGACCATGAGCGACCGCCTGGCCGGTGAGATCATGGACGCGGCCAATAACGCCGGAAACGCCGTGAAGCGCAAGGAAGAGATGCACCGCATGGCGGAGGCCAACAAGGCTTTTGCGCATTACCGCTGGTAATTGAACAGATTGCAAGCAATGCGGGCTCGCCAACGTTTTGGCGGGCCCGCACACTCTCGTTTTCACCCGTTGTGCAAGCACGCGGGAAAGGAGGAATCATCCCATGCCTAGAAGTCATCCCCTGCCCATGGTGCGCAACATCGGCATCATGGCCCATATCGATGCCGGAAAGACCACCACCACCGAACGCATCCTGTTTTATACGGGCCGCACCTACAAGATGGGCGAAACCCATGAAGGCGCCGCCACCATGGACTGGATGGCCCAGGAGCAGGAGCGCGGCATCACCATCACCTCCGCTGCCACCACCTGCGAGTGGAAGGGCCATCGCATCAACATCATCGATACTCCCGGCCACGTGGATTTCACCGTGGAGGTGGAGCGTTCTTTGCGTGTGCTGGACGGCGCGGTAGCGGTATTCTGCGCCAAAGGCGGCGTGGAGCCCCAGTCCGAAACCGTGTGGCGACAGGCCGAGAAGTACCGTGTGCCTCGCATGGTGTACATCAACAAGATGGACATCACCGGCGCCGACTTCTTTCACGTGATCGATATGCTCAAAAACCGCCTGCACGCCAACGCCGTGCCGATCCAATTGCCCATCGGCTCGGAGGGTAACTTCCGTGGCATCATCGACTTGGTGCGTATGAAGGCCGAGGTGTACTACGACGACCTGGGCCAGGAAGTGCGCGAGGAGGAGATTCCCGCCGACTTGATCGAGCAGGCCCGGGAATATCGCGAGAAGATGATCGAGGCGGTGTCCGAGCAGGACGAGGAGCTTACCGAGAAGTACTTGGAGGGTGTCGAACCTACCGAGGAGGAGCTGCGCCGGGTGATCCGCAAGGCCACCACCAGTTGTACGCTCAATCCGGTACTTTGCGGCACCTCTTATCGCAACAAGGGCGTGCAGCCCATGTTGGACGCGGTGGTGGACTATATGCCCTCGCCGCTGGACATCCAAGCCATCCAAGGCGTGATCCCCGATACCGAGCAGCTCACCGAGCGCCATTCCAGCGACGAGGAGCCCTTCTCCGCCCTGGCCTTTAAGATCATGACCGATCCCTTTGTGGGCAAGCTGGCTTTCTTCCGCGTGTACTCGGGATCGGCGGAGGCAGGCTCCTACGTGCTCAACTCCACCAAGGGCAAGCGGGAGCGCATGAGCCGCATCCTGCAGATGCACGCCAACCACCGGGAGGAGATCACCGCCGTGTACGCCGGGGACATCGCCGCTGTGGTGGGCATCAAGGATACCACTACCGGCGACACCCTTTGCAGCGACAAAGCGCCGGTTATCTTAGAGCGCATGGAGTTTCCCGATCCGGTGATCCGCGTGGCCATCGAACCCAAGACAAAGGCGGGCCAGGATAAGATGACCCTGGCGCTGATCCGATTGGTGGAAGAGGATCCCACCTTCAAAACGTATACCGACCAAGAGACCGGCCAAACCATCATCGCCGGTATGGGCGAGTTGCACCTGGAGATCATCGTGGATCGCCTGCTGCGTGAGTTTAAGGTGGAGGCTACGGTGGGCCGCCCCCAGGTGGCCTATCGCGAGGCTATCCGCAAATCCGCCAAGGCCGAGGGCCGCTACGTGCGCCAAACCGGAGGGCGCGGCCAGTTCGGCCACTGCTGGATCGAGCTGGAACCCCGCCAGCCCGGCGAGGGATACGAGTTTGTCAGCAAGATCGTGGGTGGCGTGATCCCCAGGGAGTACATCGGGCCCATCGATCAGGGCATCCGCGAGGCCTCCTCCACCGGTTGCCTGGGCGGCTACGAGGTGGTGGACTTCCGCGCCATCGTGTACGACGGTTCCTATCACGAGGTGGATTCTTCGGAAATCGCATTCAAGATCGCCGGTTCCATGGCCTTTAAAGAGGCGCTGCGCAAGGCCGATCCCTGCCTGCTGGAGCCTGTGATGAAGGTGGACGTGACCGTGCCCGAGGAGTATATGGGCGACGTGATCGGCGATATCAACAGCAGGCGGGGCCGCGTGGAGGGCATCGACGCCACCGGTACCACCGAAGAGATTCACGCTATGGTGCCGCTGAGCGAGATGTTTGGGTACGCCACCGATCTGCGCTCCCGCTCCCAAGGGCGGGCCGTGTACACCATGCAGTTTGCCCGGTATGAGGAAGTGCCCAAGTCGATCACCGCCAAGATGGTGGGGGATCGATACGATCCATAATTGCATTGCGCAAGAGGGTTCTCGGAAATGCCGGGAACCTTTTTGAATGGAGGTGTGCGAATGCGTATCACAAAATGGACTGGTGTACTTTTGGCATTGTGTTTTGCTTGCCTGATGATACCGGCAGCGCAAGCGAATACCTTAACGGAGCATTCTGTGGAGCTCTGGGAGAGAATCGACGGCTCCACCGCTACCATCCCGCTGGTACGGGCGATGCGCGTGCACTTCCAGGGTGGGGAGCCGGAGGTATATCACAGCACCACTTCCGGTGCGTATGAAAGCCTTTGCGCGGGGTATGCCGGTCTGATTTTTGTGACGCCTCCTTCGCCGGAGGATTTGGAGATCGCTCGGGAGGCCGGCGTGGAGCTGGAGGTAATCCCCATCGCCCGGGAGGCGTTGGTGTTCCTCAACAATACGCAAAACCCAGTGGAAAGCTTGACATTGGCGCAACTGCGCGGCATCTACACCGGGCGCGTACAAAACTGGCGGGAGGTCGGCGGCGAGGACGAGGTGATCGTGCCCTATCAGCGAGAGCCGCGTTCCGGCAGCCAAACCCTTTTTCTGGCTTGCTTGATGGGCGATGAAGAGCCTCTAGCGCCGGAAAAAGAACTGGTGATCGGCAGCATGAACTACTTGATCGACCAGGTGGCCAGTTATACCAACGCGCCGAACACGCTGGGCTATTCGGTGTTTTATTATGCCACGCAGATGTACAAGAGCGAGAGCATACGCATACTGGCCGTGGACGGCGTGTCGCCCAGCGCGCAAAGCATCGCCGACGGTACGTACCCGCTATGCACCAATTATTACGCGGTGCTGCGCAAGGATACCGAGCCAGGGGACCCGGCGCGGGAGCTGGTGGCCTGGCTGCTGTCCGAAGAGGGGCAGCGGTTGGTGGCCGAAGCCGGGTATGTGCCTATGACTGGCGATGCGCCTGGTGTGCCGGAGGAGGGTACGGAGGCGTGGCTGCGCACGCACCAATCCAGCGGAACCGGGGGAACCGAGTTGAGGGAGCAGATCGCCTATTATATGCCGTTCGGAAGCAACATACCGATCCCAGAGCTATCCGCCGACGTGGAGACGCTGGCCAACGCGTGGCTGGCACAAGCCGCTAAGGAGTTGGGGATTGACGAAAATACTAGGAGGGAAGAGGACTATGAAGGCGAGGTGTTCGATTATTCGCCCGCAAGCAGCGCAATAATAAACCTTGCCCTTTATGACGGGGATGAGGATTTCGAAAACTTTCGGCTGCGCAGCACCGTGATCGACATAGAGAATCTATGCGAAATGAAACTTTCCGATGTGTTTTATGATGGTTTTAACTATATTGATTACATCAACAAATGCATCGCCTTGATGCCGGGCGCCACCAATGTTAACAGCAGCGAGGAGGGTTTTCCGCCTAGCGAAGGCTTCCAGAAAGCTCCGTTTTCAGGGTTACCGAACGATTATCCTTTCTTTGCCGTGTATCCACGGGTGAGCGATGGGCATTTTCTTGAGATTTTGTACGACAGTGAAAATCCTTTCTGGCAGCGCAGTAGATACGAGTGGCCACAGGTGTTTGTGCCGCTGGGCCACTGGATCAGCCCTTGGGGCGGGTGTACGGTGGAAACTACCTACCAAAAACGGCTGCTGCCGGGAGACATACCCTTTCCGGTGCCGTCGTTGCGCATAGACGACGGTCGCGAACCCGAGGCCGAAGCGAAGATCAACGCCGCGCTGGCCGAAATCGCCGAACGTCATATGAGCGCACAGGCCGAGTGGGCGCTGGATCAAAAGTACTGGGTGGAGAACCGGGTTACATTTGCCGGGCACTATGCTGTGGTGGATTTCGATGTGATGGTGCACTCCAAATCGACTGGGCCGTATGCCGAGAAAACACTAAGCCATACACTCTTTGACCTTCACACAGGGCAAGGTTTTGATGTCGGTGAGCTTTTTGCCCGTTGGAAGGATGCGCCCGAAGCCGAGTATTACAGAAATTACTATTCTTGGGTCGAAGAGCCGGAAGCGATCCCTGGGTATCAACCTCCCGCGAACCTCGAATGGCGGTACGTTTCGATAAACGCGGAAATGCTGATCGTCTGTTTTATGGATGACGCGAGGGAAGAAATAGCGGCGCTGTTTCCATTGGCTTTGCTGAAACAAGGGGAGTAAAAGGGCGGGAGTCACCATATATATGGAAATGGCATAAATTCTATTCCTATACCGACTCACGGAAGCAAGGATTTCGGCGAAGATTTCATCAGAATGATATTGCGTGAAGCGGGAATACATAAAAGTGATCTTTTGAATTACTTGAACCGATAGAGAGGAGCATTACAGTGACTGCAAAACTATCCATGATATGCTCTAGGCAAAGCAACGGTGCATATTTTGCGATTTGCCCGGAGATTAAAGGCTGCTTTACTCAAGGCGACACGTATGAAGAAGCGGCTTCGAATCTGAAAGAACTCGTTGAAATAACGGTAAAAGAAGAGTTGGCGGATGTGGATGTTCAAGCGATTTCATTAGCGGGGACCAAAATCTTTTCCGAATTTGAAATCGTTGTCTGATAGTTGTTTCTACTTTTCTCCGCCGCCGGGCTATCCCGCGCGGCGCTTTTGTGATAGAATAAACGATATCATAAAGCAAAGAAGGAAATTATTATGAGATGCGACGGAAAACGCCTGAAGATGCCGCCCTATAGCGCGCTGGTGCCCTACATCGAGACCCGCCGGTGCGATTCGCAAAACAACGTAAAGATTGAGATCGATATCGACCCGATCTCCGAGTACATCGCTTCGCTGCAGACGGAAAAACCGGATGCGCCCCATGTGTCGTACATGACGCTGATCATCGCCGGGTATGTGCGGGCGCTGCGTAAGTATCCCCAGGTCAACCGCTTCATCCGGGGCAAGAAGTTTTACCAGCGCAAGGATATCAACGTGTCCTTTGTGATGCTCAAGAGCAGGGAGAACGACGGCTCCCACGAAGAGACGGTGCTCAAGCTCAAGCTGGATCCCGACGCCACGCTGTTTGACATCTGCGAGCAGGTGAACAAGGCCGTGGAGGAAAACCGGGGCATGGCCCACGAAAACATCACCGACAAGCTGCTCGGCTGGGTGATGCGGGCCGGGCCGCTGGTGTCGTTGGTGGTTGGGGCGATCAAAGTGATGGATTATTTCGGTTTTGTACCCAAGGCCATCGTGGAAGGAAGCCCCTTCCATACCGGCCTGTTTATCACCAACCTGATGTCCATCCGCGCCAACTACGTGTACCATCACCTGTATGAGTTTGGTACCAATAGCCTGTTTGCGTCCATGGGCAATTGCATAAAGAAGCTGGAGATGCGCGGCGGCGAAGTGGTGGAAAAGCGATACATGCCGCTGGGCGTCACGGTGGACGAGCGCATCTGCTCGGGTTTTGAGTTTATTTGCTTTTTCCGGGAGTTTGAATCCTATATGAGAAAACCTAAGCGGTTGGAGACTTTATGATTGATGTACTCATCATAGGCTGCGGCGTGATAGGCGCCGGCATTGCCTATGAACTGGCGCGCACCAAGGCCAGCGTGGCTGTGGTGGAGAAAGAAAACGACGTGTGCTGCGGCGCCAGCAAAGCAAACAGCGCGGTGGTGCACGCCGGATACGATCCCTTGCCCGGCACGCTGATGGCCAAATACAACGCTTGGGGCAGCCGCCTGATGCCCGCCCTGTGCGCCCGGTTGGACGTAGCTTATCGCCCAAACGGGTCGCTGGTGGTGGCTTTTTCCCACGATGAAAAACCCAAGCTGGACGCACTGCTCGCCCGGGGGGAGAGCAACGGTGTGCCGGGACTGCGGCTGATCGACGGCGGCAGAGCCCGGGCGCTGGAACCCAATCTGTCCCCCGAGGTGGCCTGGGCGCTGGACATTCCCGGCGGCGCCATCACCGATCCCTGGGAGCTGACCGTTGCCCTGGCCGAGACCGCGGCCCTAGGTGGCGTGGACATCCGCACCAACACCGAGGTCCTGGGTATCGCCTGCGCCAAGGATTATTACGTGGCCCGCACCAACCGGGGGGAGATCGCCGCCCGCTTTGTGGTCAACGCGGCGGGTGTGTATGCCGATGCCATCCACAACATGGTGGCCGAGCCCGCGTTTGCCATCACGCCGGTGCGGGGCGAATATTTGTTGTTAGATAAGGATCAGGGGGCGCTGGTACAGCGCGCCATCTTTCAATTGCCCACCGATGCGGGCAAGGGCGTGCTGGTGTTGCCTACAGTCCACGGCAACCTGCTGGTGGGCCCCACTTCGGATCCCGTGGAAGGCAAGGGCGATGTTTCCACCAGCGCCCAAGGTATGGCGCGGGTGCGGGCATTGGCCGCCAAATCTGTGCCCGGTGTGAACTTTCACAGCGTGATCCGGGATTTTGCCGGGCTGCGGGCCGCCACGCCATCGGCCCACGACTTCGTGATCGGCTTTCCGCCCGGCCATCCGCGCTTTTTGGATGTGGCCGCCATCCAGTCGCCAGGGCTTACCAGCGCGCCGGCCATCGCTGTGGACGCGGTGGGTTTGCTGCGGGAGGCGGGGCTAGAGGCCGCCGAGGATCCCGGCTTTATAGATGCCCGCCGACGGATTCGCTTTGGCCAGCTATCGGTGAAGGAAAAAAACGCGCTGATTGCCAAGGATCCGCGCTATGGCCGGGTGATCTGCCGCTGCGAAGGGGTTACCGAAGGCGAGATCGTGGAGGCCATCCATCGTTCGGTGGGGCCACGCAGCCTGGACGCGGTGAAGCGCCGCTGCGGCGCGGGCCTGGGCAGGTGCCAGGGCGGCTTTTGCGGCCCAAGGGTGCTGGAGATACTGGCCCGGGAGTGCGGCATGGATGCCACGCAGATTCCACAGGACCGGGCGGGCAGTTATCTCCTCACGGGGCGTACAAAGGGGTAGGCGGGCGGGACGCCGAAGGCGGCGTCCCCTACCAACGGCGGGGTATTCTGTAGGGGCGCACAGTGTGCGCCCGCCGTAACCTAGATTGCCGCGACCCACGGGCGCACAATGTGCGCCCGCCGTAACCTAGGAAGCCGTGACTCACGGGCGCACACTGTGCGCCCCTACAAGGTTCGGACATGTGTTTTCGTAGGGGACGCCGCCCCCGGCGTCCCGCCGCTAGCATGACGTGATGGATGTGATCAATGTGTACGATGTAATCGTGGTGGGCGGCGGGCCAGCCGGTTTGGCGGCGGCTTGCGGGGCTTGGGAGGCGGGCGCAAGGCGGGCGCTGCTGGTGGAGCGAGACCGTGAGCTGGGCGGCATCCTTAACCAATGCATCCACACCGGCTTTGGCCTGCACCACTTCAAGGAGGAGCTCACCGGGCCCGAGTATGCCCAACGTTATGTGGATATGTTGGGCGCTACCGGCGTGGAGGTGGCGCTGGATACGATGGCGCTGCGCATCACGGCGGACCGCAGGGTGCACGTGATGAGCCCGACCGAAGGATACCGGGAGCTTGAGGCCAAGGCTGTCGTGCTGGCGATGGGCTGCCGGGAGCGCACCCGGGGGGCCATCGGCATCCCCGGAGACCGGCCTGCGGGCGTGCTCACCGCGGGGAGCGCCCAGATGTACATCAACATGGAGGGTTACAGCGTCGGCAAGCGGGTGGTGATCTTGGGCTCAGGCGACATCGGGCTCATCATGGCACGCAGGCTCACCCTGGAGGGGGCCAAGGTGTTGGCCTGCGTGGAACTGATGCCCCAACCGGGGGGCCTTACCCGCAACGTGGTGCAATGCCTGCATGATTTTGATATCCCGCTCCATCTCTCCCACACCGTGGTGCGCATCCGGGGGGACCGCCGGGTAGAGGGGGTGACCATCGCCCGGGTGGACGAGGGCTTCCGGCCCATACCCGGCACCGAGCGGGACATCCAATGCGATACCCTGTTGCTGTCGGTGGGGCTGATCCCGGAAAACGAGCTGACTCGGGAGGCAGGCGTACCCATGGACGGGCGCACCCGGGGCGCCTCCGTATATGAAAACAACGAGACCGAGATACCCGGCATTTTTTCCGCCGGGAATGTACTGCATGTGCATGACCTGGTGGATTTTGTGACCGCCGAGGGCCTGCGAGCCGGGCGCTCTGCGGCTCTTTTTGATCCCAATCGTAAAGCGATGCCCTTCGTGGAAGTAGCGGTTGGGGAGGGCATAGCCTACACGGCGCCTCAGCGCATTCGCCCGGACAATGTGGACAAAGCCCAGGAGATCTTGTTTCGGGTGAACCGCGTGTTTGGCCAGGCCAGCGTGGAGGTGGCGCTGGCTGGCTCGGGTGAGGCCGTACATACCTTCAAGCGGGAGCACATGATTCCCGCCGAGATGGAGCGCATCCGGGTGCCCAAGGCTACTTTGGCAAAGGCGGCTGGCAAGCTGATCATCCGGGTGAAGGGGGCGGACGAACGTGGTTGAGATCACTTGCATCGTATGCCCCAAGGGCTGTCGTCTGCGCGTGGAAGCCGACGGCGACCGGGTGACCGGCAACCAGTGCCCCCTGGGCGAGGCGTATGGGCGAAAGGAAGTGAGCGACCCTACCCGCGTGCTCACCTCCACGGTGCGCATCCGCCACGGGTTGTATCCCCGCCTGCCGGTGAAGACCGACCGGGACATCCCCAAGGCGATGTTGTTTGAAGTGATGCGCGCGCTGAACGATGTGGAAGCCCAAGCGCCGGTGAAGTGCGGCGATGTTTTGCTGGCAAGGGTGTGCGGAACCGAGGCGAATATTGTGGCAACTAGGGACATGCAAAAAGAAGATTGATTTTCTTCGTACGTTCATGCTACAATAATCCCGACAACTGAATAAGCATGTCTTCGGGGCAGGGTGAAATTCCCGATCGGCGGTACAGTCCGCGAACGCGATGGCGTTGAATTGGTGCGATTCCAATACCGACAGTGAAAGTCTGGATGAGAGAAGATAGGAGTACGCATATGTGCGCCTGAGAGACATGATTTCAGGCGTTCATTTTTTTGGAGGAGGGAAATCCATGCAACAACGGATCGACACAAAAAAACTCACAGCGCTTGCGATGCTCAGCGCCCTTGCGTACCTGGCCATGGTGGTGATACGCATACAAGTCGTGCCCTTTCCCCCCATAAAGTACGATCCCAAAGACGTCGTGATCGTGATCGGAGGATTTCTGTTTGGCCCCTTGGCGGCAGTGGCCATGTCGGGCGTCGTCTCTTTTTTAGAGATGCTTACCATTCCCGATGCCGGAGGTTGGATTGGCTTTGTGATGAATGTGGTGTCGACTTGCTCGTTTGTATGCACAGCTGCCATCATCTACAAAAAGCATCGTAATCTGGAGGGGGCGGTTGCCGGATTGGTGACCGGCGTGTTATACATGGTGGTGGTGATGATCCTATGGAACTATTTATTAACGCCAATTTTTACGGGGTGGCCGCGCGAAGCTGTTGTTCCATTGCTGGTGTCCACATTCTTGCCCGTTAACTTGATCAAAGGCGGACTCAACGCGGGTATCGCCATGCTGGTGTATAAGCCGCTCTCTTCAGCCCTTCGCACGGCGCGCTTGATGCCCGCCTCTGAGAACGAGGGCGCTGTAAAGGGGAAAATCAGCATCAGCGTGATCCTTCTGTCCTGTTTTGTGATTATTACCTGCATACTCTTTATTCTTGTGTTGCAGGGGCGCATTTGATATAATGAAATCCATATGTCACAGCATGTAACGTTTTCCGAGGCCGAAACGTACCGCCTGGGCCAGCGCCTGGGCGGGCGTTTGCGTACCGGGGATACGGTGTTGCTCAGGGGCGAACTGGGTACGGGCAAGAGCGTGCTGGCCCGAGGGATCGCAAGGAGGTTGGGGGTGGAGGGCGCCATGCCCAGCCCCACCTTTACATTGATGACCGTACACAGCGGGACGAGCTGCCCGGTGTATCACATGGATCTGTACCGGCTGGAAGACGCCGCCGATCTGTACGAAAGCGGGCTGGAGGAGTACATCGGCGGCGACGGCGTGGCGCTGATCGAGTGGCCGGAGCGGGCGATGGATGCCTTGCCCGCATGTCACTTGGCGATCGAGTTGCTTTATGGGGAAGACGAGGCGTCGCGCCGGATATGGTTAACGCCGATGGGCGGCTTTCTGAACGGGGGGGAAGATCTTTGAGGGTGTTGGCTGTGGACACGTCGGGGCCAACCGTAGGGGTGGCGCTGCTGGAAGGCGACCGCCTGCTGTTCGAGTGCTCCCTCACCCACAAGCGCACCCACTCGGTGTGGCTGATGCCAGCCGTTGAACAGGCCCTGCGCCAAACCGAGCGGCAGTTGAAGGACATCGATCTGTTTGCAGCAGTGGTGGGGCCGGGGTCCTTTACCGGGGTGCGCATCGGCGTGACCACGGTGAAAAGCTTTGCCCAGGCCATGGGCAAGCCCTGCGTTGCCGTCAATGCCCTGGAGGCGCTGGCGGTGGGCGCAGGAGAGTTTGCCGGGGCGGTATGCCCGCTGCTGGACGCACGGGCTGGCCAGGTGTACGCCGCTGCTTTTGGGGCGGGCTGTAGGTTGCTGGCCGATGCTGCTCTTCCATTGCCTGTTTTTTTGGAGCAGGCAGCGGGTTTGGCCATGCCCCTTCTGTTTACCGGCGACGGCGCGCCAACCTATGCGGGGGCAATCATGGAACGTTTTGGCGACGCCGCTCGGGTTGCGCCTCCCCATCTCTGCGGTCTGCGGGCGGGGGTAGCGGCCGTGTTGGCATGGGAGGCGGCCTCATCGGCAGTGTCCTACAACGCGCTGCAGCCCCTCTACCTGCGCGCGCCCCAGGCTGAGCGGGAGCGTGCCGCAAAGCGAGGCGAGAGGTCATGAAGTGCGAAAGTGGGCCTAAGACCGTAATCATCCGCCCCATGACCATGGATGATATCGACGCCATTACCGAGATGGAGAAGCTGGTATTCACCCTGCCCTGGTCTTACGACTCCTTCAAGCGCGAGTTGGCGGAGAACGTGGCGGCCCGCTACCTGGTGCTGGAGGATCAGGGTCAGGTGATAGCCTACGGCGGCATCTGGCTGGTGATCGACGAAGCCCACGTTACCAACGTCGCCGTGCACCCCCGGGCTCAGGGCCGCGGGTATGGCGAGCGTTTGGTGCGCGCCCTGATGCGCCTGGCCTCCGATACCTGCATGGGTATGATTACCCTGGAGGTGCGCCGCTCCAACACGGCGGCCCAGGCCTTGTATCACAAGGTGGGTTTTCAGGACGTAGGCTATCGAAAACGATATTATCAGGATAATCAAGAGGACGCCCTGATCATGTACGCGCCCCTGCCATTGGCGGAATAGGAGGTTTGAATGAACCGGTACGCATTGATATCCGACATCCACGGGAATTTGCCCGCCCTGCTTGCGGTGCTGGAAGACGCACAAAAGCACGGTGTGGATCATTATTTATTGCTGGGCGACTATGTGGAGGATTTCCCTTGGCCCAATGAGATTGTGCGGATCATGCAAGGGCTGGAAAACGCGGTGATGATCCGGGGCAACAAAGAAGAATATCTGGCCAACATGCAGGGTGAGGACCAAACCCAGTGGGTGTACGAGCAGATGGCGCCCATGTACTGGAACTACCGTGCGCTTACAGCGGAACATTTGGACTATCTTGTTGCGCTGCCCGCTTCGGCGGAGGTTCAAGCTTTGAATGGGGTGAGCATCTGCCTGTCCCATCAAGAACCCGCGCAGGAGATAGCAAAAATGCCACTGGGCGTTTATATCTTTGGCCACAGCCATATCCAATCATCTGTGGAGTTGGAGGGGAGATGGTACATCAACCCAGGCTCTTGCGGCATGCCCATGGATTCTGTGGTAGGGGCATCCTATACGATCCTTGAGCATGAGGCCGGATATTGGAAGACCATCGAACGCAGAGTGCTCTATGATACGGAAGCTGCGGTTCAGGCACTTGTTGATTCCGAGCTGTATGCCCAGGCGGAAATATGGAGTAAGATCATGATCCAGCAGCTACGTACGGGCAACAACATCATCAACCCTTTCCTGCATCATGCCCAAGGGCTGGCGCGGGAGCAGGGTTGCCCGGCGCATCCCATAAGCAATGAACTATGGCGGGAGGCCGCGGCCACGTTTGAGGGCTGGAGGTGATGGGGTGAAGGTTTTTTTACGGCGGCTGCTTTCGCTGGTGGTGGGGTTGTTTTTGTACGCTGTTGGCATCGTATTGTGTATGCAGGCTAACATCGGGTGCGCGCCGTGGGACGTGCTGCACATGGGGCTTTCCTTTAAGCTGGGCATGACCGTGGGGCAGGCTTCCATCGTGGTGGGGGTGGCTGTGGGCCTGATCGTATTTTTGCTGCGGGAGAAGCTGGGGTTGGGCACGCTGCTCAATATGCTGCTGATCGGCATTTTTATCGACTTGCTTTTTTCTCTGAAGGTCGTTCCCCTCATCCAGGGGCTTTGGCTGGGGCTGATTGTGATGCTGGGCGGATTGTTCGTGATCGCCTTTGGTTCGTATTTTTACATTGGCTCTGGCTTTGGGGCGGGGCCCCGGGACAGCCTGATGGTGAGCGTCAAGCGCCGCACAGGCTGGCCGGTGGGGGTATGCCGGGCGCTGGTGGAGGGGTCGGCACTGCTGCTTGGGTATCTGCTGGGCGGGCAGGTGGGCATCGGTACGGTGATGGCGGTTTTAGGCATTGGCTTTTGCGTACAGATTGTGTTTGGCCTGCTGCGGTTTGATCCTGCGGCGGTGCGGCATGAGACGTTGGTGGGGACATGGGCTGGTTTGCGGACGCATTAGCCTTGTGTGGCATCATCGCGTATGGTATAATTCCCGTGGACGTGAAGGATACTGCACGGCACGATGCTTCCTCGTGGTAAACATGAGGAGGTGGTGGCATGAGCGCTTACGAGATTCTGTCTCTCGTGTTCGCCGGTTTGACGTTGCTGCTTACCGTGACCCTGTTGCGGAAGAAGTAAAGAGAACCGCCGTGTAGCGCCAACTACACGGCGGTTCTCTGCAAATTTGACATTTGCCATGAGGATTCATCCTCGTGAAAGAGCCATCCTTCACGTCTATTATATTGTTCATCGAGCGAACTGTCAATAAATAATCACCGAAAAATACCCCGTCAGCATAGCATCCGCCCCGAATACGTAAACTGTGAGATGATTCTAAGCGCTTTATGGGAGGGACAATGGAGCTGCAAATCGATGGCGTGCGCGTGTATTACGAGCAGCACGGCCAAGGCCCGGATATACTGCTCCTCCACGGTTGGATGTGCTCCACCGCGCTTTGGAAGCCCGTGGTGGATTTGCTGGCGGATAGGGCGCGGCTCACCGTGCTGGACTTCCCCGGCCACGGCAAAAGCGACCGCCCTCCCGAACCTTGGAGCGTTACCGAGTATGCGCGCTGCACCGAGAGGTTCATACACGAACTGGGCCTTGTGGGGTGCGCGGTGGTTGCGCACTCCTTTGGCGGGCGGGTGGCCCTTTACTTGGGCGCGGAGCGGCCCGGCCTGTTCCGTAAGCTGGCCCTCACCGGCTGCGCGGGGCTGCGGCCCATGCCTACGGCCCGAAGTAAGGCCCGTGCCCGGCTCTACAAGGCGCTGCGCGCCTGCTGCATCAGCGACAGGGCTAGGGAAGCCCTGCGCAAGCGCTTTGGCTCCGCCGATTACAACGCTCTGGACGAGGAGATGCGCAAAACTTTCGTGCGGGTAGTCAACCAGGATCTGCGGGATTGCCTGCCCCGCATCCAAGCGCCTACACTGCTCTATTGGGGCGAGAGGGACACCGATACGCCCCTGTGGATGGGCCGGGAGATGGAGCGCACAATCCCCGACGCCGGGCTGGTGACGGCGCCGGGCGCGGGCCATTACGCGTACTTGGAGCATGCGCCGGCGTTTTGCCGCATCTTAGAGTCTTTTTTGTTGGAGGGGAATGCATGACGGCTTGGGCGATTCTTACGATATATTGTGTGACAATTGCGTCGGTCACTACCATGCTCTGTGCGCGCCCCTTTTGGCATCTTCTGCAGTTGGAGAGTTATCAATTGCCGGGTTATGGACGTGCATTGCGCCGCGTTGGATGGAGGGAATGGTTTTCCGGCGCGCTGCTAGCGATGACCAATTTGTTGTTGATAGGCGCGTTGTTTTGGAGCGCTTTTTCTGGCATGATTCTTTTTGTGGCCTGGGCCACGTTGATAGACTTCGCAGTGGCGGTTTTTGTGTACATGCGCCTGCGCAGACGGCCAACTAAGAAGAAGCTGGTGATTACACCTCGCCTTGCCCGATTGCTGTGGGCGACACTGCTGGTGTGTGTATTGGGGAGCCTGGCCGCGTATATTGTACATTACATGCTGGCGTTGCTTTGGCCGCTGTTGACGCCCGCCTGGGTGGCGTTGGCCGCCTGGCTCGTGCAGCCTCTGGAAGCCAGGGTGAACAAAGGCTTCTTTCAAGACGCCCAGCGCGTCCTGCGGGGCAGGCCGGAGCTTATCCGCATCGGCATCACCGGCAGCTACGGCAAAACCAGTGTAAAGTTTATGCTGGCAACGCTGTTGGGCGAGCGCTTTCATGTGCTCACCACGCCGGGCAGTTTTAACACGCCCATGGGCCTGGCCCGGGTGATCCGCGAACAGCTCGCGCCCGAGCACCAGGTGTTCATCGCCGAGATGGGGGCGCGGCACGTGGGCGACATTCGTGAGTTATGTGAGCTGGTGAGCCCCGCTATTGGGTTGCTGACCTCGGTGGGGCCCCAGCATTTGGAGACCATGGGCACCATTGAGCGGGTGACCGAAACCAAGTACGAGCTGATCCAGTCCCTCCCAAGGGACGGCGCCGCCTTTTTCGGGCGCAACAATGAGATTTGCGAGCGCTTGTATCACCGCTGCCCCCTAAGCGAAAAACGCCTAGCCGGGGAGAGGTTGCGCGCCGAGGATGTGGAGGTGGGGCCCTTTGGCAGCCGCTTTGCGTTGGCGGACGGCCAAGGGCGGCGGGTTCTTTGCCAAACCAAGCTGTTGGGCGCCCACAACATCGACAACCTGCTGCTTTGCGCCGAGGCTGCGTTGCACCTGGGCCTTACGTTGGAGGAGATGGCCGCGGGCATCGCCAAGCTGCAGCCGGTGGAACACCGCTTGCAGTTGCTCGACACCGGCAACGGAGTGATCGTGATCGACGACGCTTTTAACAGCAACCCGGCGGGCGCAAAGTCCGCGCTGGATGTGCTGCGGGGTTTTACCACAGGGCGACGCATCGTGATCACGCCGGGTATGGTGGAGTTAGGCCCCCAGCAGGACGCTCTGAACGAAACCTTTGGCAGGCAGATGGCTGACAGCGCCGATATTGCCATCCTGATCGGCAAGCGGCGGGCCGAGCCCATCATCCGTGGGCTGGAGAAGGGTGGGTTTGACCCGTCCAACCTGCACGTGGTTTCCACCCTGGACGAGAGCACCGCGCTGCTGGCCACGCTGGCCCGGCCCGGCGATGCGGTGCTGTATGAAAACGATTTGCCCGAGAATTACGCGGAGTAGGGACGAGTTGCAAGTTACAAGTTACCAGTTACAAGAGGCTATGGCCAACCATGCTACTTACTTCGTATCTTCTTGTAACTTGTAACTCGTGACTTGTAACTAAAAAGGAGGGATTCCCATGGCGCAACTGACGATGGCGGTGATCTACGGGAGCAGGACCTGCGAGCACGATGTGTCGGTGGTGCACGCGCTGCAGTTTATGGACGCCGCGCAAAAGGGCGGGTACAAGGTGGCGCCGGTCTACATCGCCCGGGACGGCAAGTGGTACTCCGGAGACGCCCTGCGGGATGTGGCCGTGTATCAGCGCTTTGACCCGGCGGCCCAGAATTTGCGGCAGGCGCAGTTCGACATTACCGCGGGCAGCGGCGACCTGATCGCCTGGCCGCCCCCCAAGCGCAAGGGGTTGTTTGGCGGGGAAGAGAATCCGGTGGTCGCCCACATTGATGTGGCGGCCCTTGTGCTCCACGGCCTTCACGGCGAGGACGGCACGGTGCAGGGCCTTTTAGAGCTGGCTAACATCCCCTATACATCCGCCGGGGTGCTGGGTTCGGCGGTGGGCATGGACAAGATCGCCATGAAGCTGCTGTTTATCGGCGCGGGATTGCCCGTGTTGCCCTACACCTGGTTCTTGCGCGACGCTTGGGAGTGCGATTCGGAAGCGGTGATAGCCCAAGTGGAAAAGGCCCTTGCATATCCGGTATTCGTTAAGCCGGCCAACCTGGGCTCCTCCATCGGCATCGGCCGCGCCACCGACTGCCACACGCTGCGCAAGGCCATCGACGTGGCGGCTTCCTTCGACCGGCGGGTGATGGTGGAGGCCGGCGTGGAGCATCCCAAGGAGGTCAATTGCGCGGTGCTGGGGTATGGGGAGGAAGTACGCCCTTCGGTGTGTGAGATGCCGGTGTCCACCGAGGAGTTCCTGTCCTATCAAGACAAGTACCTGCGCGGCGCAAAAACCGAAGGACAGAGCGGGGGATCAAAGGGCATGCAGTCCCTGGCCCGCCAGATACCCGCGCCCATCGGCAAAGAAATGACCGAGCGCGCGCAGCAGCTGGCCTGCGATGCCTTTCGCCTGCTGGACTGCAAGGGCACGGTGCGGGTGGATCTGCTGCTGGCCGAGGACGGCTCCCTGTACATCAACGAGATCAACACCATCCCCGGCGCGCTGGCCTTCTATCTTTGGGCGGAGGAGGGCCTGGCTTACCCGCAACTGATCGAGCGCATGGTGGAGTACGCCTTCCGTGCCCACGCCCAAAAGACGCGCAGCGTATTTGCTTACGATTCCACCATATTGCAGAGTTATCAGCAGGGGACAAGGGCCGCCAAGGGGGCTAAATCATAAAAAGGAGTGTATAAAATGAGCCGACGCGATCCGTACGACAGGTTTTCCAACGATGGCGGGTACGGCCAGGAACCGCAGCAGCAAGGAGAGTGGCTCGATCAACCCTATGAACAACCATACGAAGAACCTTATGAGGAGCCCTACGAGGAATCTTATGAGCAGACCTATGAGCAAGAGCAGATGCCCTATTCCAGGCGGGAGTCGCGCAGGCCCGCCGTGATTTCCAACAACGCCACCATTAATTTGATTTGCACGATTTGCGCGGGATGCGGCGTATTTGGCCTCTTTTTGTTCTTTGTGGAAAAACGCAGCCGCGTGGTACGGCGCTTTGCGGTGCAGTCCGCCGGGCTGCTGTGCGTTACGGTGTTTGTAGCCGCCGCCCTGGCGGTGCTGGCCACGCTTTTTGGCATGATTCCCTTGATCGGCGGGTTCCTTGGCACGCTGCTGTGGATTCTGCTGATCGCGCTGCTTTGCGCAGATCTGTATCTGCGCGTGCGCCTCATGGCCCATGCGTATCGTGGCGAAGCGTGTGTGCTACCCTTTATCGGGGAGCGATGCCGACAGTTTGAGTAGAGCCGCCAGCCCCATCATAAACGAAGCTACACCCATCCCGATAGCTATGGGCGCCAGCCCGGGCAGCCACCAAAGCCAGCAGATCAGCGCTATCAGCATCTCTATACAGGCGACGATCCGTGCCAACTTCCATTGGCGTTCCCTGCGATTGGGGTTGAGCGGGTGGTTTTTGTGCTCCACCGGCGCCAGCCAGAATACCAGCGCCACGCTTGCGGCACAAAGCCCAAGGCACAGCCATGCCGGTGTCACCCGCACGGCTAGCAGGCAGGCGACGCCCACAAACTGCGACAGTACGAAGCAGCGCGTCCGGGTAGCGGCATGGTATCCGCCCGCGTGCTGTCGCAATACGGTATACGCCACGATCCAAAGGCAGACATCCGCCAGTTGCCCCAGTATAAGGCCAATCAGCAGCAGGCAGCCATAATTCCACACATACCCAAATAAGCTGTCCAATCCGTAGGCAAATACGGGGATATGTTCGGCGTCCAGCAGGCCTCGATCCGCCAGTTTTTGCCCGATCCGGTTCAATCCGCGCTCATACATAACCCAACCTCCTTTTCGCAGGGAAGGGGGATGTGAACCAGCGCCTCGAAGGTGTCTTGCTCCGGGGTAAGCTTTAGCGTGCCGTTTAGGAGATGGACGATCTGCCGGATCCGGGTCAGTCCGATGCCGTGGTTGGGCTCATTCTTGCGGGAGAGCAGGCGGTTGCACAAAAAGCGATAAGCGCCGTCGGCGCTGTTTGCCACCCGCAGTACAAAGTTTCCATCGCTTAAGTGGGCGGAAACCCGAATCCAGGGCTTTGACTCCGGTGGCAGGCGCTTGGTGGCTTCCACCGCATTATCCAGCAGGTTGCCTAGCAGCGCGCAGAAGGTCACATCGTCCAGGGGCAGGGACTCGGGCAGCTCGGCTTCCACTTGGAAGTCTGCGCCCGACTGGGTTGCCAGCAGCATCTTGGTGTTGATCAGCGCGTTAAACACCATGTTCTCGGTGTGCACCGCCATGGGGAGTATGGGCATTTGCTGGTTGAGTTCCCTCAGGTATTCCCGCAGAGCGTCACTCTCTTCCTGCTCCACATAATAGTTCATGATGGAGATGTGGTTATGAAAGTCGTGCCGCCAGGTGCGCAGGGCAAGGTAGCTGCTTTGCATGTCCGCCAAGCGGGCCCGTTCACAGGCCAATTGCTGCTGCTCCATCTCCAGCAAGTGCTTGCGCGTGTGCAAACGCAACGTGAGTTGCAGCCAAATGATAAAAAACACAAAACAAGAAGAGGAAACCAGCAGGTAAGTCACAAAAAAGCTATAGTGCTCCATCAGGTTGGGGTCCATGCCCGCGTGTTGCGCCAGTGTGCTTTGTAAAATACATACCAAGAAGGAGATGTTGAGCAAGATGGCTTCGCGCCTGGGCAGGCCGATGAAAGCCTTGCGCGAGCGGAACATATACCAATAGATGGCTCCACAAGTGATCAGGTACACAATTTGAACCAATAGCCGGAATAGCCCCGGATACGAAGGAAGCACAGAGGCTTGGTAAACAGAAGTATCGGAGATGACCGTAACGATCAATATCATGAGGATGTTGGCGGCGGAGGAGACCATCATGCCGATGCATCCACATGAAATGCGATCCCAGACAGCTCCCTTGAAAAGGAGGAGAGCAATGATTACATCCATGATCAGGAAAAATGGCAATTGAGCGGTAAGGGGAAGGTCCGCATGGTTGATGGCGTACACCAGAAAGCAGACCGGCACACACATCAGTGCCTGGATGTATCTTCGTTTGCCGCGCGGGTTCAAACAAAGGCAAAAAAATACCAACATGCTGGCGGATTCCAAAAGATTTACGAGCAATTCACGTGTTATAGCAAGCAAAGCAGTGATCCCCTCCAAAAAAATGAAAACAACGGTGATGTTGCAGGATTTTCGGATAAATACGCAGTATATAGCTACCAAGAGACGCAAGTAAATAAAATATGATTCTTATGGAATGCGCGAGGAGGAAAACAAGATGAAAAAGAAACTCCGTTGGTTGGTTTTTGCGGTGGCCCTCGTTCTGCAGGTAGCGTATGCCACGGCGGGCGTCGCTTGCCAGGGAAGCTACCATCAACCGGAAACCCCTCAGGCCCTGCGGTAGTTACGGTTTTTTCCGATCAATCCATGGCGCTGCCTGTCCGCGTCTCGCAGGCAGCGCCGCACAAAACAAACAAAAAGATGCCGCCATCACGGATTGTGGGGGCATCTTTATACGTGTCAGCAATCCGCCTTCCACAGGCCGTGCAGGTTGCAGTAAGCAAAGACCGCTACCGGCCGGTCATTGTCGGTCAAAGCAAAACGGACCTTGGGTTCCGCCGGCGCACTGAGGTTTTTGCGCTGGCCGCCTTGGTCGGTTTGCAGGTATACCCAGGGGATATGGTGCTCGGCCAGCATGGGATGCGGCGCCGAACCAACCTCTACCGCCACCTCGTTGCCCGATACCTTCACCGTGGGCACATGCTTCTCCTTGGACGCATCCACGGTATTGGGCGTCAGTTCCGCCATCTGTTCGCCGCAGCAAACCAGGGGAACCCCTGCGTTATCCACCAAACCCACCAGATTGCCGCAATGCTTGCACAGAAAAAACTTTTGTTCTTTCATCACGGGATATCTCCTCTCGTTTATGGTATGATAGAAACTGCCAAATAAGCCGATAAGACAAGCTTACTCGAAAAAATGCGTTTCGTCAAGTCTTACCATTGGAGAGATTGCATGAAAGAATTCATCCGAAGTGAACTTCTATGGGGCAGGCAGGGAAGCGAAAGGCTGGCCGCCGCCCATGTGGCGGTATTTGGCGTCGGCGGGGTGGGCAGTTATGCCGCCGAGGCCCTGGCCCGGGCCGGGGTGGGATGTTTGACCCTGGTGGACCACGATGTGGTGAGCGAGAGCAACCTGAACCGGCAGTTGGTGGCCCTGCGCAGCACCTTGGGGCAACCCAAGGCAGAGGTGATGCGCGCCCGCGTGCTGGACATCCATTCCCAGGCTACCGTGCATGCGTTGCCGCTGTTTTACACGCCGCAAAGCGCCGGCCAAGTCGATTTGGCCGCCTTCGACTACATCGTGGACGCCATCGACACGGTGACCTCAAAAATCCATCTGATTGTTGAGGCAAAGAAAGCCGGTACGCCCATCGTAAGCTGCATGGGCGCGGGCAACCGGTTGGATCCCACCCGCTTTGAGGTAACCGACCTTTGGAAAACCAGCGGTTGCCCGCTGGCCCGTGTGCTGCGCAAGGAGCTGCGGGCGCGAGGCGTAGAAGAGCTCACTGTGGTGTATTCCACTGAACCGCCCCGTAAGCCGCTGACCGGGGGATCAGTCGGCAGCGTGCCCTTTGTGCCGCCGGTGGCGGGTATGATCGCGGCGGGGGTGGCGGTGCGGGGGTTATTGGGTTTTCCCCAACATGGCGCTTAAGCAAACGGGTGCGCACAAAATCAATCCATACGCATATCGGTACTCGGCAAAAACCGGCATGAACAGCAACGTTAGCCAAAGTCCCAGCAGCAGCACAAAAGGCGGCCATTCCTTGCGCCGGTTCACCCAGCATACGGCTGCGGCCAACACGAGCATCCACACCATGATCCCAATGCTCAAGAGCATGGAGAGACCGGGGGTATTTCGGATCGTTGCTTCAAGAGAACGAAACAGCTCGTCCGAAAAAAGGATACTTCGGCGTGTTAATTGCAAATCATTGGCCGGAACGCCGCCCCATATAACCCAATGGCTTGCAGGAGGATACCAATATCCATAATTTCCGAGCAAAAAGGATTCTGCAAACACGCCCGGATATCGCCCGATTAGCCTTGCGAACAACGCCATATAGCGCCCCGGGTCTTTAGCGAATGCCTTCGCATTAAAGTGATATTTAACTGGATCAGCCAATCCGGGCACATATAACCGCGGCAACTCATCGACAGGTAAAATTTCACGTAGTATCACTTCCTCCTCAATGGGCAGGGTATCGCGATGATCCCGCACCACGCGGGCCGCTAATTGCATAGGTACAGAAAGCGCTTCGCCAGGCTGAGGCGGCTTTACATTTAGCAGTGTAAGGCCGCCGCGGTATATGCCCAGCAGAGCAAAAACCGACAGGCATAGGAGCAGTGCACGCTTCCAGTATCGGCGAAAATACCATAAAAAGAAGGGGACAAACAGCACAAAGGCGATCAATCCGTTCTGGCGGAATGTGGAAAAGAAAAACAGGAGGAAGGAAGCCGGTACCATACGCGCCCATGAACCGAAAAGCCTCTTGGGATCTCGCGTCCATTGCAGCAAGCAGGTTACCAACAACAGGGTCACTGCGGCGTGGGGAATGTCCTTCCACATGGTGACGCTGTATATGGCATTCACCGGAGACAGTGCAAAAAAGGCGTACGTTACTCCCGCAAAAAGAGGCGGAGCCTTCAAGCGGAGCATGGTCACCGTGGCATACGCGCAAGCCATTGCCATCAAGAGCATCTGCGCAAGGTTATACAGCGCCGGTGTTGTCGTGACATGGATATTCAAAAGGGCGCCTATTTTTACGCAAGCGGCGATGAGCCACGTATGGATGACCGGATGCCCATCGGCCAGACGGATATACCCAACTGCCTGATACATCTGCATAAAAGAATCCGGAGTTAACACGCCGGGAAACATTGCAAGAAAAGCCGGAAGCCAGCAAAGGAACAAACCAAGAGATAAAGCCCAGAACAAAACAGGCCGGGGGGGGCAGTACGCACTGTTGTGACATTCCTGGTTGACCAGTGCAAAAAACGCCACAGGATCACAAAGAGCAGAGGAAGCATTCCCCCCATGAGCTCCGCTTGTTTCAGCGAAAATGTCAACGATTCGGATGTATGCAGCAGGTCGCCCACTATGGTAAATACGCTGAAGCAAAGCGCCAGTGCGAGAGCCGCCACGGTTACGCGGCGAAGGGGCCTCTCCCAAAGATTGATATCCAAAAGCGACCACATCTGCCAAGCAAGCAATGCATATACCAATACAAACGGAATGCTTTGGCTCACATAATCACTTGCCTCTGCCAAAGAAAACACAGAAACCGTCGCCCAAAAGGCGAATATACCAACGCACACAAAGCGCACAACCTGCTTAAGGTACTGCAGCGTGGCACACTCCCTTCCCTGCTTTGCCAAAAAGTATAGCATATGACGCAGAGGCACGCAACAATTATTCGCATGCAGCATTTGACGATACTCCTTGCTATCGTATATAATAAACCGCTCATCAAAGCAAAATCACCTTGCCAGGAGGCCGCCATGCAACAGGAACCTACCGTAGCCAACGAAATCGCCCGCCGCCGTACCTTCGCCATCATCTCCCACCCCGACGCGGGCAAAACCACCCTTACCGAAAAGCTGCTGCTTTATGGAGGAGCCATCCGCCAGGCCGGATCGGTGAAAGCCCGCAAGGCTGAGCGGCACGCTACCAGCGACTGGATGGAGATCGAAAAGCAGCGCGGCATATCGGTCACTTCGTCCGCGATGCAATTTGAGTTTCAGGGCTTTCGCATCAACATATTGGACACCCCCGGCCATCAGGACTTCTCCGAAGACACCTACCGGGTGCTGGTGGCGGCGGATAGCGCGGTGATGCTTATCGACGCGGCCAAGGGCGTGGAGGCGCAAACCATCAAGCTGTTTAAGGTGTGCAGGCTGCGCAACATCCCCATCTTTACGTTTGTGAACAAGATGGACCGGGCCGCAAAAGACCCGATTTCTTTGATGGAGGAGCTGGAGCAGGTGCTGGGCATCCGGGCCTGCCCGGTCAATTGGCCCATCGGCACCGACGGCGACTTTCGGGGCGTGTTCCATCGGGACGCGCGGGAGGTGGAGCTCTACGAATCCGGAGACCATGGCCGCAGCAAGGTGATCAAAAAGATATTGTCGCTGGACGATCCGGCCCTGCCCGATGTGTTGGGCGAACCCTATTACAGCCGGTTGCTCAACGAGAGCGAGTTGTTGGACGTGGCCGGCGACGCTTTTGAGCTGGACAAGGTGCGCGCCGGGGAACTGACGCCCCTGTTCTTTGGTTCAGCCATCACCAACTTTGGCGTGGAGCCGTTTTTGACCCGTTTCCTGTCCTACACCCAGCCGCCGCTGCCACGCCGGGCCGACATTGGGGAGATCGGGCCCGAGCACCCCCACTTCACCGGCTTTGTGTTTAAGATACAGGCCAACATGAACCCGGCTCACCGGGACCGGCTGGCGTTTTTGCGGGTGGTATCCGGGGTGTTCGAAAAGGGCATGACCGTGTATCACGACCGCCAGGGCAAACAGGTTCAGCTCAAGCAGCCCCAGCAGTTTATGGCCGACGAGCGGGAGGTGGTGGAGCGCGCCTATCCCGGCGACATCATCGGCCTGTTTGATCCGGGTATCTTTGCCCTGGGCGACACGCTGTGCGCCGGGCCCCGCGCCCGGTTCGAGGGTATCCCGGTGTTTGCGCCCGAGCACTTTGCCAGGGTGAGCGCTTTTGATAGCATGAAGCGCAAGCAGTTCGTCAAGGGCGTGCTCCAACTCTCCGAAGAGGGCGCCATCCAAACCTTCAAACGCCCTGGCATTGGCTTTGAAGAGCTGATTGTAGGCGTGGTGGGCGTGCTGCAGTTTGACGTGCTGGAGCATCGGCTGCGGGGCGAGTACGGGGCGCAGATTCGCCGGGAGCCCCTGGGTTATCGTTTTGTGCGCTGGATCACCAAGGCCCCCGGCCCGGCGGATAAGCTCAAGCTTACCTCTACCACTGCTCCTGCTGTAGACCGGGCCGAGCGCGACGTGCTGCTGTTTGAAAACGAATGGTCCATCCGCTGGGCGCTGGAGAATAATCCGGGGCTGGAGCTGGCGGAGACGGCGGAGCGGGTTTAATCAACGGAGGGCTGATCAAAGGAGAAGCGATAAGATGCGTGATACAAGTAGCCAGATGATCATTTTCACAACCGCAGATGAAAAAATCTCTGTTGATGTACGCTTTGACTTGGACACCGTATGGCTAACGCAACAGCAGATTGCAGAACTTTTTTGTACGGCGAGGTCGAATGTCACAGAGCATATAAAGCACATCTATGATGAAGGCGAATTGTCCGCTGAATTAACCTGTCGGGATTTCCGACAGGTTCGCACAGAAGGCAAGCGCCAAGTTACAAGAACGAATCCACATTACAGTTTAGATATGATCATCTCAGTCGGATACCGTGTTAATTCCAAGCGGGCTACGCAGTTTCGACAATGGGCGACTAAGCGGTTGAACGAGTATATCCGCAAAGGTTTCACATTGGACGATGAGCGGCAGAGATTGTTTACGAGCGCGTAGATAGCGAAAAGCCAATGATCGGAATGACTAACTTCAAGGGCAATTACATCACAAAGAGAGATGTGGGCATAGCGAAGAATTATTTAACCGAGCGAGAGCTTACAGTGCTGAATCTGTTGGTTTCACAGTTCTTGGATTTTGCTGAGTTGCAGGCGTTGGAGGAACGTGTCATGACGATGGCGGAGTGGGTTGCTGAGCTCGACCGCCAATTGTTAGGCAATCGCCGCGAAGTGCTTGCCGATAAGGGCAGCGTTTCCCACGGGCAGGCGATTGAGAAAGCCGAAAGTGAATTTGAAATGTATCGTGCGCGAAAAATGCGGCAGATGGAAAGTGATTTTGACCGTGCTGTGAAGCAACTATCTCAGAGAGAGGTAGGCGGCGATGATCAGCAAACGTGATCGTTGAGTGTTATTATCGATAGCATGCAAAACAGAAAGGAAGAAATCCCATTGCACATCACACGTGAAGACATCCGCAACATCGCCATCATCGCCCATGTAGATCACGGCAAAACCACCCTGGTGGACGAGATGCTCAAGCAGGGCGGCGTGTTCCGCGAGAATCAGCACACCGAGGACCGCATGATGGACTCGGGGGATTTGGAGCGGGAGCGGGGCATCACCATATTGGCCAAAAACACCGCCGTACGATTCGGCGACACCAAAATCAACATCGTGGACACGCCGGGCCACGCCGATTTTTCCGGCGAGGTGGAGCGGGTGCTCAAGATGGTGGACGGGGTGCTGCTGCTGGTGGATTCCTTCGAGGGCCCCATGCCCCAAACCCGCTTTGTGCTGCGCAAGGCGCTGGAGCTGAACCATCCCGTGCTGATCGTCATCAACAAGGTGGACAGGCCCGATGCCCGGTGCGAAGCGGTGATCGACGAGATTCTGGATCTACTGATCGATCTGGAGGCCGACGCCGGCCAGCTGGAGCATCCGATTTTGTACACCTCGGCGCGGCTGGGCACAGCCACCCTGGATCCCAATCAGCCGGGGGATGATTTACGACCGCTGTTTGAGGCCATCCAACGCTACATCCCCGCGCCCCAGGGCGATCCCGATGGGCCGCTGCAAGTACTGATCTCTACCATCGACTACAACGATTACGTGGGGCGTATCGGCATCGGGCGGGTGGGGCGCGGGCGGATCGCCGCCGGGGCCATGGCGGTGCGGGCCACTTACGGCAGCGATAAAGTGACGGCCCCCATCCGGCTCTCCGGCCTGTTCTGCTTCGACGGCTTGAAGCGTGTGCCGGTGGAGGAGGTGGCCATGGGCGATATCGTGGCTCTCACGGGCATCGACGATATCATGATCGGCGATACCGTATGCGACCCCGCTTTGCCGGAGCCGCTGCCCTTTGTGAAGATATCCGACCCCACGGTGCGCATGACCTTTTCGGTGAACGACAGTCCTTTCGCCGGGCGAGAGGGCGCTTATGTCACCAGCCGCCACCTGCGCGCACGCTTGCACAAGGAGTTGCAGACCGACGTATCCCTGCGGGTGGAGGATACGGCTACCACCGACGCGTTCATCGTGTCCGGGCGCGGCGAGTTGCATCTTTCGATTCTGATCGAGAATATGCGCAGGCAGGGCTACGAGTTTCAGGTATCCAAACCCGAGGCGCTGATGCGGGAGATCGACGGCGTGCGCTGTGAGCCCGTGGAGCGGGTGGTGGCCGATGTGCCCGCCGCTTACGCCGGTGCGGTGATCGAAAAGCTGGGCCGCAGGCGTGGGGTGCTGCGGGAGATGAGCGGGGCCGACCGGGTGCGCCTGGAGTTCAGCGTGCCCTCCCGTGGATTATTTGGATACCGGTCCGAATTTTTAACCGATACCCGGGGGGAGGGCGTAATGTCGGCCGTATTTGAGGGTTATGAACCCCACAAGGGCGAGGTGCCGCGCCGTCCCCAGGGCGCGCTGGTGAGCTTTGAAACTGGCGAGGCCGTGCAGTACGGCCTGTTTTACGCCCAGGCAAGAGGCACGCTGTTTTGCGGGCCGGGCATCCCGGTGTACACCGGCATGATCGTAGGGCAAAACGCCAGAGGCGGTGACATCGACGTCAACGTGTGCAAAAAAAAGCACCTCACTTCCATACGGAACTCCGCCGGAGCCGAGGAGTCGCTGAAGCTGGTGTCCATGCGGGCGCTTACGCTGGAGGAGTGCCTGGAGTTTATCGACGACGACGAACTGCTGGAGATCACGCCCAAGTCCCTGCGTATGCGCAAACGGGCGCTGGATCCCACGCAACGCAAGCGGCAGGAATCGCGCAAGAAGAATGAGCAGAATGGGTAAGGGCGGGTGTGTATGCCGTGACCTTGTAGGGGCGACCCTGTGTGGTCGCCCTGTCTAACGATGCCGCCGTCTGCACAAGGGCGGCCACACAGGGCCGCCCCTACAAAAACCGCATCACCTCAATTTTTACTTCACCGGCGCCGTGGTCTCATAGTCAAAACGATAACTGCCTGCGTCCAAAAGGCGGACGCCTTCCGGGGAAAGGGGCAGATGCACCTCCGCCGTGCAGCCAAAGGGCACCGTTACGTTTATCTCTAGGCGGTTCTCGCCCAGCGCCTTCCACGCGCATTCGTACAGCCCCGCCGCCGAGCGGTAGCTGGCGGACAGATGGCCAAGCTGCAGGTTGGGTTGGGGTTTGATAATCGCCTTGCGGAATCCCGGCGTGTCTTCCACCGGGTTGATGCCCGCTGCATGCCGGAAAATCCATTCCACGATGGAGCCGTAGGCATAGTGGTTCAGGCTGTTCATGCCGGTTGAAGAGATGCTGCCATCTTCGTTGACGCTGTTCCAGCGCTCCCATACGGTGGTTGCGCCTAGCTTGATTTCGTTGAGCCAGCCGGGATACTCCTCGTTGAGCAGCAGCTTATAAGCCATAGCTGAATCGCCCATGTCCGAGAACACGTTGCACATCAGCGGAGTGCCTACAAACCCCGTTCTAAGCTTTCCGCCGGAGAGTTCGAACAGCCTGTCCAGGGCCGCTTTTGCGCGCGTTTTGTCCTCTTGGAGGCCAAAGTAAAGCGTCATGATGTGGGCGGTTTGGGTGTCGATACAGCAGCGGCCTGTGACAGAAAAGTATTCTTCTTGGATGTGGGCAAGCAGCCGGTCCGCTATGGCGGTGTAATGCTTTTCGTCCTCGGTTTTGCCTAGAGCCTTGGCGGCCTTGGCGGTGAGCACGGCGCTGTGGCGGAAATATACGTTGGCGATAAAACCGGTGTCGGTGCCGCCCAGGGTCTCGTCCGGTTTGGTGGAGAAACGGTCTAAGGCCAGCCAGTCGCCGTAATGGAAGCGCTTACCCCATTCGTGGGTGTCGCCGTCCAGCTTTTCGAGGAAGTCCACCCAGGCTTTCATGCTGCCGTAATGCTCTCGGAGCAGGGCTAGATCGCCGGAAAATACGTACATGTTCCAGGGGATGATGCAGGTGGCGTCGCCCCAGGCGCAAGCGGTATTGCCGTGGCCGGCCGCCGGCACCACGTCGGGCACCATGCCGCCATGCTCCTTTTGCTCCTGGGCCGTATCGTACAAGAATTTGCGCATAAACGCGTAGCAATCGGTGAGATAGGCGGCGGTAGGGCTGAAGACCTGGGCGTCGCCGGTCCAGCCCATGCGTTCGTCCCGCTGGGGGCAATCGGTGGGTACGTCCAGGTAATTGCCCTTCTGCCCCCACTTGGTGTTTTCGACGAGTTGATTCACCAAGGCGCTGCCGGTTTGGATGCTGCCCACAGGTTCAATGTCTGAGTACAGGGCCAGGGCGGTGAAATCATCTTTCGCTAGATTGTCAACGCCTTCCACCTTCACAAAGCGATAGCCATAGAAGGTAAAGCGGGGCTGCAGCACATGGGGGGTGCCGTCGGAAATCCATATATACTCGGCTTTGGCGGTGCGCAGGTTGTCGCGATAAAAGCAATCGTTTTGCAGGATCTCACCGAACTGCAGGTGCAGTTTTTTGCCTTTTGGGATGTGCGCCTTCAAGCGAAAGCTACCGGCAAGGTTCTGGCCGATGTCCAGCACGGTTTCGCTTGCGGGGGTGAGAATCAGCGCGATGGGTTTTATCTGCTCGTAGATCGAAACCGCGGTGGAGTAACGGGCTGTGAGGGGCGCGTTGGGCGCCTCGCAAATCGTGGCGGCAGACGGCGTGCCGGGCTCCAGGTTGGCGTCCGCGTGTTCGCCGTCGTATAGGTTGGAAAAAGTGATACCCGACCGGGTGACCTGCCAACTCTCATCCGTGCCGAAAACCGCCTGGCTCCCGTCGGCATGGACCACGCGGACCTCGGCAATCAGCTTCCAGGCATCGCCGTAAAAACCCTTGGCGTCCATCGAGGAGGTAAAACCAAAGCGGCCCTTGTACCAGCCGTTGCCTAGCAGCACAGTCAGTTTGCCGCCCTTTTGCAGTTGCTCGGTGATGTCAAAGGTTTGGTATTGCAGCCACTGTTTGTAGTTGTTGGAATAGGGGGTGAAATATTCCTGGCCGATGCGTTCCCCGTTAAGAAAGGCCTCGTAGAGCCCCAGGCCGCAGATGTACAGCCGGGCCGAGGCAATGGGTTTGCTTACGGGCAGCTCTTTTGTCAATATCGGATGACGGGGTTGATTGCTGTCGCAGGTGATCCAATGGGCCTGCCACGCCTCGTCCATCTTGGCGGTTTCGAACCAGTGGACGTCGGAAGTGGCCTCCTCGCCCGCATCGGTTTGTACGGATACCGTCCAGAAATACCGGGTGCGGGGGGACAGGGTGATGTCGGGCTGATAGGCCAAGCTGTCGATGTTTGCACAAAAGCCGGAATCCCAAACCGGGGCGGACATATCCGCCTGAGTGGATACGCAAACCCGCGCGGCCTTTTGCGCCTTGCCCACAGCCCCTTCCACCTGGTAAGAAAAAACGGGCTTGTCCATGGCGTAACCTAGGGGATTGGAGAGGTGATGGGTTTTGCAGTGTACGATTTCCATGGGGATCTCCTTTACATCATCGATTTGGGTTCTCCATCAACGGGACGCCGAGGGCGGCGTCCCCTACGGCGGAACGGCCGCTCATGGCGTACCTTTGTAGGGGCGGCCCTGTGTGGCCGCCCTAATGTCGCATGGCGGGTGCGGTGATTAGGGCGGCCACACAGGGGCGCCCCTACGGGGATGCTACATCGACAGTTCCGTCTTATACTCGCACCAGCGGTTGCGGCCGGTGCGCTTGGCTTCGTACAGGGCTACGTCGCTGCGGGAGAGAATTTGCACCGAATCCTTGTCCTCCGGCAGAAGGCGGCTTGCGCCGATGCTGATGGTGACGGAGATATTGAGGCCTTCTTCGCATACCACCGGCGTGGAGCGTACGCACTTTAGGATACGGTCGCACACCATGTGGGCGATCTCCATGTTGGTTTCCGGCAGCACCACCACAAACTCCTCGCCGCCGTACCGGGCCAGAAAGTCGGTTTGCCGCGTTTGGGATTGGATGCGCTGGGCCACCTCCACCAGCACCTGGTCGCCGATGGTGTGGCCGAAGGTATCGTTGACTTCTTTGAAATGGTCGATGTCCAGCATCAGCACGCAAAGGTCGCTGTTATTGCTCTGGGCTTCGGCAAAAGCGAAAGCAAGAAAGCGGTTCATGGCCAGGCGGTTGGCCACCTTGGTGAGGGTATCCACATTGGCCAGGCTGATCAGCTGGGCCGTCGTATCCAGTAACCGCTGGGTCATCTCGCTAAAGGTTTCGGAGAATTCGCCCAGCAGCTCCACCTTTTGGGGATAATCGCCCTCGGTGATCTGCTTGGCCTGCCAAGCCAGCTGCCGCATATTGGTTTGTACGGTTTTGATGTTGGATATCACAAACCCCCGACCGGACACGGTGTGTTCCAGCTCCCCGTTGCGCAGGCTGGCGCTTAGGGCGCGGATGTCCATGATTTGGGCAAGCAGCGCTTTGTACTTGGGATGGTTGGTTAAAGCGCCGGGCAGCGCGGGCGCCTCCGGCGGCGTATTTTTGATGAGCAAGTCAAACAGGTACTCCAGCAGGAGTTGGTTCGCTTTGGAGAGTTTGGAGGCGCTGGCGCTATCGGGTGACATGCTATACATCCTTCTGCTCATTGTTAACCAGCCTATATTGTAAACAATAGGAACAAAAAATACAAGACTTTCCGAAAATTTAGATTAAATTTGTCTGCGAGTTGTTCCCAGGTTGCGTCCATGGTATAATCAAAGCGAGGTCATTTACGACGAGGAGGTTAGCCCATGAACGTACGTTTTGTCACCAAGGACGCCAGGCTCTCCGAGGATGTTTTGCGCACCATGGAAAAGAAACTGCACCAGCGCCTGGATTCTTATTATCGCAGCGGGGAGGCGGACGCCGCCACCGTGCTGGTGAAGATCGCGGAAAAGAAAAGTATATTCAAAGTCGAAATCAACATGCCCTATGGGGGGCAGCAACTGCGCACCGAAAATGAGGAACGGGACAGCGCCATGCCCGCCCTGGACAAGGGTATCGACGTGCTGGAGCGCCAGGTGAAAAAGCACAAGACCCGCATGACCCGCCACCTGCGCGATTCCATCAAACCCGCCGAGGAAGCCGACCTTGCCGCGATGGAGGCCGAGGGCGATCCGGATGGCGGCGAGGATTTCCGCGTGGTAAAGATCAAACGCTACGAAGCCAAACCCATGACCGTGCAGGACGCGGTGCTCCAGATGGAGCTCCTTGGGCATAATTTTTACATGTTCCACAACACCGAGAACAACAAGATCTGCACGGCCTACCGCCGCAACGACGGCGACTATGGCCTGATCGAACTAGCATAGGAGGCGCGCGAATGAACCGGCAGCAAAGATCCATGTTGATCGCCGTCGTAGGCATGCTGGCGCTGATACTGGTGGTGATTTTGGTCATCGCCCTGAATCAGCGCGGCCCGGAGCCAGCCGTAACGCAACCGGAGCCCTTGGCGGCTACCGATATCCCCGATGCCTCCGACTTCGCAGCCGCGCTGGACGCCCTGTCCGAAGAGGAGATGGGCCGCCTGGCCATGAGCGAGGAGGAGGAAAAAGACGGGGCCGAAGAGGAATTGCCTATCGACTGATGCCGCCGCCTTACTTGTTGGCATAACGTGCCGTTCGTTTTTCGGCTATGAATACAAAGTACCCGTCGATTTCTTGAATGGAAACGCCGCCAAAGATCGAGATGAATTTATTTCTGTACCAAACCTTGCGCTTTGTCACCATCATCATTTTGCCGCCGATCGCCAGGCGGTTGAAGCCTTTTTCTATAAAGCGCTTTGCAACGCCAAAGTCCGTGTGGTACGGCGGGTTGGATAGAATCAGGGTGAAGCCGGTTTCGTCGATATGTTTGAAACCGTCGCTTTCCGTAATCCGAATACCGGGAACGCCGTTGATTTGGGCGTTTTCTTTCGCGACACCTATCGCGATTCTGCTGTTATCCGTCATGATGACGTTCGCTTCGCCAACCATTTTTGCGGCGTAAATACCCACCACGCCCCACCCGCAGCCCAAATCCAGGATTTTGTCCCCGGGCGAGAATTCCGCAACCGAAAGCATAGCCCCTGTACCGGCGTCCAAACCTTTCGGCGAGAAGAGGGCCGGGGCTGTTTTGAAGTCCATACAGATGCCGTTGATTTCAATCGTAATCATTTATGATACCGCTCGTTGGCAACGATCTTGCAGGCGCGATAGAGTTGCTCCAGCAGCGCCACCCGCGCCAGTTGGTGGGGAAAGGTCATCGCGGAGAGGGAAAGGCGCTCGTGGGCACGGGCAGTAACCTCTTCGCTCAGTCCCAAGGACCCGCCGATGACCCACACCACCCGCTTGATGTCGCCCCGGCCGCGCCAGGCCGATATGCGTTGCGCAAGGGCTTCACTGGAGCGCTGAGCGCCGTTGACGCACAGAGCCACCACGTAATCGCCGGGGCGCAACGCGGCTAGCAGCCTCTCGCCCTCCTTGCACCGCACCTCGGCCTCCTGGGCGGTGGAAGCGTTGACCGGCTCGGGCAGGTCGGGTATCTCGATTTCTACGCAGGCGCCAAATCGCCGCAGGCGCTTAAGGTATTCGTCGGCAGCCTCGCGGAAATGGGCTTCCCTGAGCTTGCCTACGCAGAGGATCGCGGTGTTCATGCGGACTCTCCTATTCTGTTGTTACCAACTGCAGTTCCTCTTTTAGCGCCTTTTGCAACGTTTGGGAAAAATTGATATTAGCGGCCTCCGCCCTCTCATTGAGCCACGAGGGGATATTCAAGGTTTTTTTGATTAAGCGGTTTTCGTAGTAACGTCGATAGGTTTCTGTGTCTGCGGAAATCAGCGTTACGATATCGGTATCTTCCGTATCGATGTCTTTTATATGGCTGACTGCGGGGAGTGGTTGCGATGCTTCTTCCATGCGGTATAGCGCCAAGCTCAAAAAATCTTGTGCCATTTCAATGCATTCTGCTACCGTTTCCCCTTGTGTTGCGCCGCGCCTTATGTCCGGGAAAAAGACGCTGAATCCGCCCTCGAGTTCTGGATGGAAAACTGCCGGATACACATATTTCATGCTGATCTCTCCTCAAGCGTTTGAGTGGTAAGAAGGGCTCATTTTAACCCCAGGTCCTTTAAAATTCGCTCTTTTGTGCCAGTCTTCATCTCTTGCGCCTGATGCCTGGGCACTTGCGCTTCCTGGCGGGTTTTAGGGTTCCAATAAACGTCGTGTTTCGTACCATGTTCTTTGAATTTGATTTCTTGCTTCTTTAGGTATCTTACGAATTCCGCTACTGTCATTTGCGTTGCCCCTTTACCGATATCATTTTACTACGTATCATCTACGTAGTCAAGTCGCCACCCCCGCCCAATGAGCGGCCATCAGCATATTTGCCGCGTACATAAACACGAAGTAGAACAACAATATCACCAGCAGCGCCTTTGCCCCCGCGGGCAGGCGCTCCCCGGAGGGCCCAAACCGGGGCGGGGGATTTTCAGCCCGGGCCCTGCGGCGCGTGGGCAGCCAGATCAGCAGCCAAGCGGCCAGCCCGGCGAAGAACATCACCTGCGCAACGCCTATGGCCGCCTCCACCGTCAAGGCGGGCTGCTCTACCTGATCCACGGTGATAGTACCCAACGCGTGGGCAAGCAACATCGTAACACCGTTGTAAGCGGCGTGGAACAGCATGGGGGCCATCAGCGACCCGTATCCAACCAGCAGATACCCCAGCACAAAACCCAGCAGCAGATGGGCGGGCAGCGCGGTGATCTGCCCGTGCATCAGCGCGAATACCAAGCCGCTGATCACCAGCGCCCGCCGGGTGCCCAGGCGCTCCATGGAGGGAAACACCAGCCCCCGGAACAACAACTCCTCACATAGAGCAGGCGCGACGCCAATCACCAGCATCGATAGCGCCAACTCCCCCATGGTGCCGGGCGTGGGCACGCCCGTTCCTACCGTCGGCAGGCCCAGCGCGTCCATGAGCACAGCCCAGAGCGTGGTGAACATGCTGATGGAAAACATGGTTGCTATCGCCGCCAACACCAAGCATACGCCGGCGCCAAACGACAGGCTGCGCGTACGCAGCGCCGTTGCCCGGGGGCGCTTGAGCAAAAGATACAGAACCGCGGGCAGCGCCATCGCCAGGCACTGCTGCACCAGTATGCCCACGTACCTTGCGCTTACCGAATCCTGGGCCGAGGGAACGAGAAGATGCCATAGCAGGCTTACGACCTGTATGCCCGCGAAGGCCAGCAGGACCAAACCCAGAGCTGCGTTCGGCGACGGGAAAAATGGAGAATGGAGAATTGAGAATGGAGAATTGGGGATGCGGTCGGGCGGTATGTTCTTGCGGTTTCCTTCATTCTCCATTCTCCATTCTCCATTCTCAATTTCTTTACGCGATGGTGTAGGTTGTGCTGGACTGGTCGCGCTTGGCGATATCCAGATGAAAATCTTTGCCGCAGCGGATGCCTTGGGCGGCCAGGGCGTCTTTTACGGTTTGGTAGGCTAGCTCGGGCAGGTTGTTTTCGTGGCTCAGATGGCCCAGGACACAGGTCCGGACGCCGGTGGCGGCCAGTTCGCACAGCGCCTTGCCGCAGTCTGTGTTGGAAAGGTGGCCCTTGCGGCCCCGTATGCGCGTTTTGAGATACTGAGGATAGCCGCCGGTTTCCAGCATGCGCAGATCGTGATTGGATTCGATAAGCAACAAATCGGCTCCTGCCGCAGCCCGCATCCAGCTGGCCTGTATATGCCCAAGATCCGTGGCTACCACCACCTTGCGGCCCCTGTACAGCAGGCAAAAACCCACGGGGTCGGCGGCGTCGTGAGGGATGGAGAAAGGTTCCACGCCGATGTTGCGCACATAAAAATCTTCGCCCGCACGGAACACCCGCTGGTTGCGGGGGGCCACCTCGCCTAGCTTGCCGTCCATGGCGTGCCAAGCGCCCGCGCTGGCGTAGACCGGCAGGTTTAGCTTGCGGCTTAGGATGCCCGCGCCCCGGATGTGATCGCTGTGCTCGTGGGTGATCAGTATGCCGCTAAGCGTATCGGGCGCGACTCCCAACCCTTCCAGCGAAGCCAGGATGCGTCTGGCCGGCATGCCGGCGTCGATCAGCAGGCGGGTATCGCCAGCCTCCAGGTAAATGGCGTTTCCGCTGGAGCCGCTGAACAGGGGGCAAAATACGAAGGGCATGGTTGTATCGCTTCCCATCAAATACTGTATTGCACCCATTATATCCCGTGAGAAGGATTTGGGCAATACCAGGGGTTGTGTTTAGGGTATAATTATTTGCATTTTGCAACTCTCAAACCCTCCTCTTGCAAAAAATGCATTGATTTAGTACAATTGCAGGGGATATCCGCAGGCGGGAGGAATAAAGGGCATGGAGAGCGTGCAAAACATACAGGAAATGCAGGACATGATTCGCCAGCTCAACCTGATGGGCAAGCGCTTGAGCAAGGGGCACCGGCGCATCGTGGAGTACATCGAGGAGCATTACGACAAGGCGGTGTTTATGACCGCTTCCCGGCTGGGCGAGAAGGTGGGCGTGAGCGAATCCACGGTGGTGCGCTTTGCCCTGGCCATGGGATACGAGGGGTATCCCCAGCTGCAAAAGGCGCTGCAGGAGCTGGTGCGGCACAGGCTCACCGCCACGCAGCGTTTTGAGATGGCGTCGGGCATCGATCCCAACGCGGTGCTGCGCACCGTGCTCAAAACCGACATGCAAAACATACGCGCCACCATCGACGACTGCGACGAGGCCGCCTTTGAGCAGGCGGTGGAAGGCATACTCAACGCCCGGCGCATCTACATACTGGGCATGCGCTCCGCCGCGCCCCTGGCCCAATTTATGGGCTACTACCTGCACTTCATCTTTCAAAATATGTGGGTGCTGGGCGAGGGGATCAACGACGTATTTGAGCAGGTTTCCCATATTGGCAAGGACGACGTGCTGCTGGGCATCAGCTTTCCACGCTATTCCAAGCGCACGCTGGAGGCCATGACCATTGCCAAGGGCCGGGGCGCGATGGTGATCGGCCTTACCGACGGCCCCATGTCGCCCCTGCACAAGGTTTCGACTTTTTGCCTAACCGCTCATACCGACATGACGACATTCGTGGATTCCTTGGCCGCTCCGCTGTCGCTGATCAACGCGCTGATCGCGGCCCTGGGCATCCGCAGGAAAAAGGAGCTCTCCGAGCATTTTGCGCAGATGGAGGGTATTTGGGATGCGTACGGCGTATACCTCGGGCAAGAAAAACGAAAAGCGTGACGCTGATTCGGCGGGCGTGCTGGTGATAGGGGGCGGTCCCGCGGGCATGACGGCGGCGTTGTTTGCCGCCCGCGCCGGGGCAAAGGTAACGCTGCTGGAGCGCAATGAAAAGCTGGGCAAAAAGCTGTACATCACCGGCAAGGGCCGCTGCAACGTGACCAATACGGCGGATTTTGACGATTTCTTTCGCCAGGTGCCCCGCAATCCCCGTTTTTTGCAGGCGGCGGTACGCGGGTTTTCCCAGGCTAACCTGCGGGCATTGCTGGAGGAATGGGGCGTGCCCACCGTGGAGGAGCGGGGAGGCCGCGTGTTTCCGGCCAGTCAAAAGGCCAGCGATGTTACCCGGGCATTGGCCCGCGCTTTGGAGGATACCGGTGTGCGGGTGCGGTTGAACGCGCGGGTCGCTTCCCTCGTATCTGTGGAAGAAGGGATGCGGGCCGTACTGCAAAACGGCGAAAAAATCATTGCCCGGGCAGTGGTGATCGCCACCGGCGGGGCCAGCTATCCCGCCACCGGCAGCACCGGCGACGGTTACGCCCTTGCCGGGGCGCTGGGGCACACGGTGCATCCGCCCCTGCCTTCGCTGGTTCCGCTGATCACCCGGGAGCGCTGGCCCACCCAGCTGCAAGGGCTGGCCCTCAAAAACGTGCGCCTGTCTGCCCGGCTGGATGGGAAGATTGTGTTCAGTGAACTGGGCGAGATGCTGTTTGCCCACTTTGGCATATCCGGGCCGCTGGCGCTGGAACTTTCCAGCCATGTACCTGCCGATCGCTGGCTAAGCTGCGAGGTATGGCTGGACACCAAACCCGGCCTGGATGAGAAGAAGCTGGACGACCGGCTGCTCCGGGATTTTGAGGCAAACGCCCGCAAGCAGCTGCGCCACGCCTTGCCCGGCTTGTTGCCCGCACGTTTGGCCGAAGCGCTGCCCGTGTTATGTGATATCCCGGCGGATAAACCCGTGCATCAGGTGACCCGCGACGAGCGCAGGCGGTTGTGTGTGTTGCTGAAGGCGCTGCCGTTGCCCATCATCGAGACAAGACCCGTTGCCGAGGCCATCATCACCAGGGGCGGGGTGGAGGTAAAAGAGATCAATCCCTCAACGATGGGTTCGAAGCGTGTGCCCGGCCTGTATTTTGCAGGTGAGGTGATCGACGTGGACGCCCACACCGGGGGGTTTAACTTGCAGATTGCATTTTCTACCGGCGCGCTGGCGGGGAGCCACGCTGCGCGTGGAGTGGAGAGTGGAAAGTGGAAAGTGGAAAATGAGGGGTAACGGAGGTAGCAGGATGGCAAAGCAATTGACTGTGGTGCTTGAGGGTAGGTCTTTGCAGTGCAAGGCAGGGACATCGATACAGCAGTTGATCGAGGAGCATCTGCCGGAGCGAAAGGCCGATGCCATTGCGGTGCGGGCGGGTACCGCTGTGAAGGGGCTGCGCTGGCAACCCCGGCAGGACTGCGAGTGCGCGCTGCTTACCTACGCCAACGAAGAAGCCCGCCGCATCTACGAGCGCTCTGCGCGCTTTGTGCTGCTGCTGGCGGTGCGGGAGGTGATGCCCGGTGCCCGGGTGCGCATTGAACACAGCGTCCGGTATGGCGTGTACATCACTGTGAAGTGCGACGGCGGGCTGAACAGCGCCATGGTGCGGGCATTCGAGCAGCGCATGGGGGAGATCGTCCAGGCCGACGAACCCCTGATCCGCACCCGCTGGACCCGGCAGCAGGCGATGGAATACTTTGAGGCCGACGGCCAAACCGATAAGCTGCGGCTGCTGGGTTACCGCCCCTTCGAGTATTTTGACGTGTACACCTGCCGGGGCATGAACGATTATTTTTATGGCGAGATGCTGCCTTCCACCGGTTATCTGCGCGGCTTTTCGCTGCAATTCCACCTGCCCGGCATGCTGTTGCAGCTGCCCGCGCCCGACGGGCCCCATCGCCCGGCGCCCATACAGACGCGAACCAAATTGCTTCGCACCTTTGCCGAAGCTGCCCGCTGGGCTAACGTCCTTCGCTGTGACAACGCGGCGGATCTCAACGATCTGATCGCAAAAAACGAGATCCGCCCCTTCATGCGGGTCAACGAAGCGCTCCACGAGCGGGGCATCGCTGCCATCGCGGATCAGATTGTGCAGCGCAGGGCGCGGGTGGCGCTGATTGCCGGGCCGTCCTCATCGGGCAAGACCACCTTTGCCCATCGCTTGGGCATCCATCTGCGGGTGGACGGCCTGGAGCCGGTGGCCGTATCGCTGGACAATTACTATCGCGACCGGGATCAGATCGCCCTGGGCGAGGACGGCCAGCCCGACTTGGAATCCATCGACGCCCTGGACTTACCCCTCTTTAACGAGCACTTGGTGCGGCTGCTCCAGGGCGAGGAGGTGGAAATTCCGCGTTTCTCCTTCAGAACCGGTTACCGAAAGGAAGAGGGCGTGCCCTTGCGGCTGCGGGCGGATCAGCCTATCCTCATCGAGGGCATCCACGGCCTTAACGACAGGCTCACCGCCGATATCCCTAGCGGCTACACGTTTAAGGTGTACATCAGCGCCCTGACCCAACTGAATTTGGACAACCACAACCGCATCCGCACCACCGACGTACGGCTGCTGCGCCGCCTGGTGCGCGATTACAAGTTCCGCCACGCATCGGTGGACCGCACCATGTCGCTATGGGATTCGGTGCGGGCCGGTGAGGAGAAGTACATCTTCCCCTTCCAAGAGCAGGCCGACGCGATGTTTAATTCGTCGCTTCTCTACGAGCTGCCCATCCTCAAAAAGCATGCTTACCCCATTCTGCAGGAGGTGGGGGAGGACAGCCCCTGGTGCCTGCGTGCCCATCGGCTGCTCAAGTTTTTACATTACTTTTTGGATGGGCCCGCGGAGGATGAGATACCGCCTACGTCGATATTGCGGGAGTTTATTGGCGGGTGCTCGTTTTATATGGAGTGAGGGATGAGGATTTCGTGTTGCATTTGTGTTCGCGTTCGGTCATAATAGACTGGAGAGAGGTGATGGGTTATGGCGAGAACCGCCGATTTGCACATTCGTATCGATCCAGAAACAAAAAGGAGCGCGGAACAGCTTTTTGCCGCGTTTGGTATAACCATCACGGACGCGGTGACTATGTTTTTGCGCCAGTCTTTGTTTGTGAGAGGTATACCATTTGAATTGCGCCAGCCGCGTTATAACGCGGAAACTGAAGCCGCTATACAAGAAGCAAGAGATATTATAGCGGGAAAAGTCGAGGCGAAAATTTACGCAAGCGTCGCGGAAATGAACGCCGATATTGACGCAGAAGACAACTAAGGAAGTGGCACACAAGTGTTAAAGCTCCAACCGACCACGCAATATCGGAAAGATCGTAAGCGCATGACCAAGCAGGGGTTGCCTATGCAACTGCTGGATGATGTACTGCAAACGCTTGCTGAAGAAAAGCCTCTTGCACCAAAACACAAAGACCATGCGCTGACAGGCGATTATGCAGGCCAGCGTGAGTGCCATGTCAAGCCGGATTGGCTTTTGATTTACACTATCGATAAGGGAAAGCTCATACTAACGGCTACACGCACAGGTTCCCATTCGGAATTGTTTGGGTGATGATGAGTTATGTTTACCGGCATAAAAAACGAGATGAATCATCCTGTTGTGCACAGGATTCTTTCTCATGTTGCGATGGATAATACGCCGGAAGGTATAGCAGAGATTATTCGAATATACCAATCTGATCCTGATTCGAGTTTCTATGCGTGGATTGAAAAGGGCAAAACTCTCGGTATTTGCGGTTTTGCTATATATACTGATAAAGCAAGGATACGCATTATTTCCGTTGCCGAAGATGCACGCGGCCGCGGAGTGGGCGGTGCGATGGTAGAGGCGCTACAAAAAATCTACGGCAAAGATATTGAGGCGGATACGAATGATGATGCGGTGGGTTTCTACCGCAAGCGCGGTTTTGTCACGCATGAATACATTCATGAAACGCGAGGGAAACGGTATACTTGCATATTACCCTTGCAAAGGACGGTAACACAATGAGCACATTCATCGAGTCGGAAAGGCTTATACTGCGCGAGTTCACAGAAGATGACCTGCCCGCGTTGGTTGAGATTGCGGGGCAAGAGCACATCCTGCGCTGGTGCACCGACTGGCAGGATTGCGGGGCGTGGGTTCACGACTGGTACAAGGGCATACGGTGGCGTTATACCATTGGCGACCCGAATACAGAGTTTATACTGCTGGCCATCATCGAAAAACAAAGCGGCAAACTCATCGGGCAGATCAATACAGGCTGCGAACTGAAGGATGAAAAACCGGGCGAGCTGAGCGTCGGATACTATATTGCGAAAGAAGCCATGAACCAAGGGTACGCGACGGAAGCGGTGAAAGCCATGACGCAGCATTTTTTCCCGGTGAACAAAAATGATTTCTTCTTCGCGATCATCAAACCCGGAAACGCGGCGTCTGCGCGAGTGGCGGAAAAGGCGGGGTTTGCGTTTGTCTCTGAGCTGCAGATTGTAGATAAAGAAACAAAAAAAGAAACGCTGTTTCACTACTATCGGTTGTATCGCTCATGAAAAACATAGTAATTTGGGGCGTTCCCCGAAGCGGGAAGTCCACCTTGGCAATAAGGATTAGACAGGCCTTCGGCCACAGTGTGATGCAGCTTGACGCCATGAAGCGCGTTTACGACATCCTTCGTCCAGAAGACAGTATCTTCTCGCCCGACATGACGGACTTTGACGAAGCCAAAATGATGGCCCCAATGATCGTGCGGCTGATTCAGTGCCTGAGTTGGGGCAATGCCCGGGGCGAATTCTACGTGTACGAGGGCGTTAGCTTTGATATGGATGCGATCCTGCCTGCCTTGCCCAAAGAGATGTTTCCTGTATCGTTGGATGATTTTATCGTGATTTGCATGGGCTATGCCCAAATCTCACCCGAAGAAAAGGTGCAAGAAATAGTTCGGTACGAAACGGCAAGGGACTGGAGTTTCGGCTTGAGCATGGAAGAAAAGCTGGCGCACTGCCAAACATACTGCAATGAAAGCAGGGTTGTTCAAGAAGCAGCGGAGCGATTGGGGCTAAGATACTTTGATGTTTCGTTTGACAGGGCTAAGGTTTTGGATGAAATCATGGAGCATATAACACAAAACGTGCTGTACGAGGTATAGTATGCAAAAGGTATGCCTTATATATTTCTCCGGCACAGGAATGGCAAGATATATTGTCGATAAAACAAGGCTTGCGCTTGAAAAAAACCAGGCGCAGATTGATGTTTTTGATATCGAAAACACCCAGGCTCAAAGCCTCTCATTGGCTCAATACGACGCCATAGGCATAGCGTATCCCGTACATGCTTTGAACGCGCCCAAGATTGTGGTGGATTTTGCGCGCCGCTTGCCCAAAGTGGAATCATTGGACACATTTGTCATCAGCACGGCGGGAGAGCATTATTGGGCAAACTTTGCTTCGTCGGCGCTGCTAATCAAAATACTGCGAAAGAAAGGTTTTCGTGTGTTTTACGATAGGTCATTTGCCATGCCTTCCAACTTTATTGTCAAAGACGATGAAACCATGGTGCGAAGCAAAATCGACAAAGCCAACGCCGACATACCCGTGGCCGTTGATGAGATCATAAAGCGTGTTGCGTATCAGCAGCAAGGGAGCTTCTTAGCAAAAGCCGCCGCTGTGATTGGAAGGGCGGAATGGTTTGGCGTAAAATGCGTGAAGCTGTTTTATGCGGACAAGAATCGCTGTGATCGGTGCGGCCTGTGCGTGGCGAAGTGCCCGAATCGCAATATAAACATAAGAAACGGGCGCATTGTTTTCCGTTGGAACTGCGGCCTGTGCATGCGCTGCCTTTACATTTGCCCTAAAAGCGGCGTCAAAATCCACCGCACGTTTGGGTTCATTGGCTTTGATACGTGGTATGAGGATGCAGATTTTGTATGCATCGCCAGCAACTCCCCTGATACTTCTTCCCGCCGCGGGCCAGAATAGCGGCGAGAGGAGGCGATATATTTTGAAGAGGACAACCCTGGTGATCCTTTGCGTGGCGCTGGTTTGCGCGCTGGCGGGGTGCGCGAGCAATGTCGGCACGCCGTTGCCGTCGCCATCGCCGTTACCCACCATGCTGCCTTCCAGTACCATGATGCCCGCACCCGTGATGCCCGAAGGCACGGCTGCGCCGGGCGCTACCGTGGCGCCGGAAGCGACGGGCGCCATGTCCACGGTGGATGCGACCGCTGCGGCCAAACGTGTGAGCGACGAGGTGGTGAAGCTCAGCGAGATCGACAAAGCCACCACCGTGGTAATGGGCAACACTGCGCTGATCGGCATTCAGTTTGCCACCCAGTACAGGGGCGAGATGACCACGCGCATCAAGGACATGGTGGAGGAGCGGGCTAAAGCGGCCGCTCCTTCCATCCAGCGGATTTCGGTCACAGCCGATCCCGACCTCATCACCCGCATTCAGGCCATTTTAACCAAGATACAAAATGGCGCGAACGCTACGGAGATCGGAACGGAGTTTTCGGAAATCGTGAACCGTGTGGCGCCGATATAGGGCGCCGTCCCTGTAGGGGCGGATGGCAATCCGCCCGTGCTGGCAATCCGCCTGTATTGGCGGGACGATTGCCATCGTCCCCTACAGGGATGCTTGTCTATGATGCGCGATAGTCGCGGTATTCTTCCACCGCCGCCAGCAAGGCGGCCATGTTTTCCGTCGGCACATCCATACCCATCTCCAAGCACAGGCCCAGCCCGCCCTCGGGCAGGTACAGCGCTTCCACGCAGGCGCGCACATGCTGCTTGAGTTGGGCGGGCGTAGCAAAGGGGAACAACTGCCGGTCCAAATCCAGCATCAGCGGAATCTTACCCTTACACACCCGTACTAAATTGTCCAGCCCGTTGGCCCGTATCTGCGGGTTGATCATGTGCACGCCGATCTCCGCCAGGTCCGGCATGATTTCGTAGATCATGCCGTCGGTGTGCATGTATACATAGCGGCCTGTGTCGCGCACCCGCTGATAGAGGGTTTTGTATGCCGGTTTCAGGTATTTCCGCCAGCGCTCCGGGCCGATGGCCAGGCTCCGCTGGGTGCCCAGGTCGTCGCCGAAGTAGACCACCGGGCCCGGGTTATTTGCCAGGACCACGTCGAGCTGATACAGGTTGTAGGCCGTCACCTTGTCGATGAGTTGCTGCAGCTCGTCGCACTCCTCAGCAAAATCCAGCATGGCTTCTTCAAACCCACGCAGGTCCAGCAGCCGCAGGTATAGAAAACCATGGGGGATGCGCCCATCCCGCTGGGGCGGTATCTGCAGGGAAGTAATGCCCTCCCTGCGAGGGATAGGATGGCCGGTGACCACCGCCTCCATGCCCGCCTCCACATTGGTCCACACGCAGCCCCACTCGTCGGTGAAGGTTCCAGCGCGATAGGAGGGCGGCATGTGCGCAAAGGCGTCGTAATCCTCCGCCATCAATTCTTGGGCGTTGGGGAACAGGCTCTGATGGGCTCCCACCAAGTCGCGTATTTCCCGTGGGCGCTTGCGCCAGGCGGCGGGGTGAATCCACACATCCACGGGCAACTGCGGGGGATGATCGTAGGTGATTGCGCGGAGCAACAGCTCTTGCTTAGTCAAGGCAGGATCACATCCTTTTTATTTACACAGATGCCGACCTGTGGTAGGCTTATCATATCACATGAGGAGGTGAGAGAAAATGCAAAAATCAGACGGAATGCGTTATGCGCCCAAGGGCGAGGTGAAGCCGGTGGTGAAGGACGGGGAGTTTGTGTTTGCCGCCGCAGCGCTGCGGCACGGGCATATCTACGGCATGGTCAACGGCCTGCTGGAGGCCGGGGCCACGCTGGGCTGGGTGTACGATACCGACCCGGAGGAACTGGGGCGCTTTTGCGCCGCCTATCCCCAGGTGAAGGTGGCGCGCAGCCTGAATGAAGTGTTGGATGATCAGCGGGTGCGATTGGTGGCCGCTGCCGACGTGCCTTGCGATCGTGCCCGGTTGGGCATGACGGTGATGGACGCCGGCAAGGATTACTTTACCGACAAAACCCCCTTCACAACCCTGGAGCAGGTGGAGGCGGTGGGCGCTAAGGCGGCGCGGACCGGGCAAAAGTACATGGTGTACTATAGCGAACGGCTTCATTCCGAGTCGTCGGTCTATGTGGGGCAATTGGTGCAGGCAGGGGAGATCGGCCGGGTACTGCAGGTGATCGGCTTGGGGCCCCATCGCCTCAACGCGCCCAACCGGCCCGCCTGGTTCTTTAATCACGCACAATACGGCGGCATTCTGTGCGATATCGGCAGCCATCAAATCGAACAGTTTATGTACTACGCCAGCGCAAAGGGCGCTAAGGTGACCCATAGCCAGGTGGCCAATTACAATCACCCCGAGTATCCCGAGTTGGAGGATTTTGGCGACGCCACGCTGTTGGCCGACAACGGTGCCACCAACTACTTCCGCGTGGACTGGTTCACCCCCGACGGCCTGGGCTGCTGGGGAGACGGTCGGCTGTTCCTGCTGGGCACAAAGGGATATATCGAGGCGCGCAAGCACATCAACGCCGGTGTGGACAACCGGGGGGACACGGTGCTCTGCGTAAACGGGGATACCGAGCGGCTGACCAACGTGGCCGGACAAGTGGGTTTCCCCTTCTTTGGCGAGATGGTGCTGGACTGCCTGAACCGCACCGAAAAGGCCATGACCCAGGAGCATGTGCTGACGGTGGGGCGGTTGTCTGTCGAAGCGCAGGTTAAGGCGAACAAGATTATGTAGGGGCGATTATCAATCGCCCGCTGTATCGCGTAAGCCCATGTTGTTTTTGGCGACGGGCGATTGATAATCGCCCCTACAAAAACGGCGCGGCAATCCTTGTAGGGGCGCACATTGTGCGCCCGTCCACGCATCATTTTCCCGACATAAACCCATCCAACTGCCCCTTGGTGATGCCCACGCCCTCCGCCGAATCCAGCCTCTTGCCGTTCATGCGGTAGGCGGGCACGGCCCACACGCCGGATTCTTCGTAGGCGTGGCGGTTGGCCTGATCCAGTTCATCCACGTATGCGCCGGAACGCAGGGCCGCGCTCAGGGCGTCGGCGTCCAGCAAATCGGCCAGGCCTTGCGCCAACGCGTCGATGTCCTCGATGTCGATGCGGTCGTTCAGGGCCAGCTGATACACCCGCGCATGGTATCGCCACAGATCGACGCCATTGTCCCGGGCGAAGAACATGCCGCGTGCGCACAGGTCGGTGTGAGGGCCGTGGGTCTCTGGGCGGGGATGGGCCTCGCAAGGCCGCCAATCCGGCTCCACGTCCGGATGTTTGCCCATCACATCCAGCAGGTATTCGTGGCCCCGCAGGCAGTAGGGGCAGGCGTAATCGAAGAAGATTTCCATCTTTGGCATGAGGGGTTCCTCCTTGCGTTGCGTTTTTCTTGCATTGTAGCGTTTGAGGGACGGGCTGTCAAATGAATGGGAAACGCCGCAGGGCAACAGCATATGAAAACAATATTTTCCAACAAACACAACATTAGTCAAATCGCTTTGCAGAATCCCTCCACCGCTGCGGCGGTCCCCCTCCCTTTAACAAGGGAGGTAGGGGTTAAGGATGAAAACTTGGAAAAAATCCCTTGCCCCCCTTGTTAAAGGGGGGAGGGCCACCGCAGTGGCGGGGGGATTCTAAAGCGGCGATGTGTAAAAATCAAGAATTGGGAAATATTGTTTTTTTAAATGCTGTTGTCCTGGGGAAACATCGGGACGCCGAGGGCGGCGTCCCCTACAAATAAGAGCGATCATATAATCCAATGCGCATGGCCGTGCCCCTGTAGGGGATGCCGCCCTCGGCATCCCGCTATGCATGAGCGTCTTGGGTAATCCTGCACAAAAAAAGGTTGACAGATAGCAAAAATGCGCTATAATGCAGGTAGAAAGAAACAGATCGTTTTGTTTTTGCCATGTGTGCAAACGATTTCGCAAATGCGTTTATGTTGTGTGTTTTTGCGGCGGTTGCTGCCGTAAAAATAGATTGAACCAAATAGGCGATAGGAGGAAACAGCATGAAAAAGGGTTTCGCGCTACTGTTGACACTGGTTCTGTGCCTTGGCATGGCCCATGGGGCCATGGCGTACACGCCGCCCCCGGCGGACACCGAGGGCAAGCTGACCCTGTGGCTCCACGACGAAGGTTGGGGTGAGGCTGTGGTGGAGGCGTTTGGCCTCTTGTACCCCAACGTAGAGATTGAGTTCCTGCACATTGCGCACACCGACCAGCGCAACAAGGCGACGCTGGACGGCCCCGCCGGCGTGGGCCCGGACGTATTTGTTCTGCCTCACGACCATGTGGCCAATGCGATCCTGGACGGCCTGGTGGAGCCCATCGATCCCGAGCTCCAAGCCAAGTATGAAGATGCCATCATCGCTCCGGCGGTTGGCACCGTGATGATGGACGGCGAGATGTACGGCTTGCCCATCTCCACCGAAAACATCGCCCTATTCTGGAACAAGGACCTCTTTGGCGATGTGCCCCCGGCCACCTTTGAAGAGATCAAGGATTTTGCCGAGACCTACAACGATCCCGCTGAAAACAAGTGGGCCATCGCTTGGCAGGTAGACGACGCGTATCACAATTATCCCTTCCTCTCGGCCTTTGGCATGAGCGTGTTTGGGCCCGACAACGACGATTACAAGAACCCGGGCTTTGACAGCCCCGAGGCCCTCAAGGGTGTGGAGTACCACATGTCCATGCGGCCCTACTTTGATGTGGACGTAGCCGACGGCCAGTGGGACAACAGCGTGGGCCGCTTCCAGAAGGGCGAAATCCCCTTCACCATCACCGGGCCCTGGGCCATCGCCGAAGCGAAAAACAACGGCGTGAACTTTGGCGTCACCAAGCTGCCCACCATGGAAGGCAACCAGCCCTGGTGCTTCTCGGGCAACGTCATCGCCCATGTGAGCAGCTACACCGAGGAGTGGGATCTGGCCTACGCGCTGCTTGACTTCCTGGCCAGCGAAGCGGGCGCCGCCGTGATGTACGACCTCACCGGCAAGCTGCCCACCCTCAAGGATTTGACCGGCATCCCCGGCATCGCCGACGATGCTTACCTCAGCGGCATCGCCGAGCAATCGCCCTATTCCGTGCCGATGCCCGGCATCCCGGAAGTGAACCAGATGTGGAACGGCCTGAAGAACCTGTTCTCCTTCACCTGGGACGGTACCCTGACCCCGGCGGAGGCCCAGGAAAAAGCCATGGAGACCTACACCACCGAGCTGGCCGCTGCCGGCAAGTCCATCGACGACTAACATCAACGCAATCGCATGGGCGGCGCTTGGTCGCCGCCCATGCCCCTATTTATGTTTTGGAGGTGTTGGCATGCGTTGGCGTGTTACGCTGATGTCGGCGCTGGTGTGGGGAAGCGGCCAGGTAGCCAACAAGCAAAAAATCAAGGGGCTGATCTTCTTTTTGGCCCAGGTAGCCCTGGTGTGCATCGAGCTGTTTAGCGGTACGCTGGCAGTGCTCACAGGCGCCGCAGACCGGCATTTCCGCAACTGCGGCCTGTTTATCAAGGGCGTATGGGGGTTGGCGACCCTGGGAGAAATACCGCGCACCAGTTCGAGGGTGCCGGTGTACGACCATTCCCTGATGCTGATGATCAATGGTTTGATTGCGCTGGCCGTGCTGCTTCTATTCGCAATTATTTGGGTGATCAACATGCGCGACGCCTACGGCACGCGCAAGCGCATGGAGAAGGGGGAGAGCCTGTCCAGCGTGGCTTCGTTGCGCAGCGGTATGGATAGGTTCTTTGAGTACATCGCCATCACTCCCGGCCTGCTGCTGATGCTGTTTGTGTCCGTGCTGCCGATACTTTTTACGATGCTGGTATCGCTCACAAACTACAATACCAATACCATTCCCCCCAGGAGTTTGGTGGAATGGGTGGGTTTCCAAAACTTTGTGGACATCGTCCGCCTGCCGGTTTGGGGGCGCACCTTTGTGGGCGTGTTTGCCTGGACGGTGGTTTGGGCATTGCTGGCGGCATTTACCTCCTACCTGGGCGGCATGCTGCAAGCGGTGCTGATCAGCAGCAAACATGTGCGCGCTAAAAAGTTCTGGCGCGGCATCTTTATGCTTCCCTGGGCAATCCCGGCTTTTGTGTCGGTGCTGGTGTTCTCCAATGTGTTCCACAAGTTTGGGCCCATCAACCAGATGCTGACCTCTGTGGGTTTGATTGCCAACCCCATTCCGTTTTTGAGCAGCGCCGCCTGGGCCCGGACAACGCTGGTGCTGGTGAACCTGTGGCTGGGTTTCCCGTACTTTATGGCGCTGATGTCCGGCGTGATGTCCACCATCAACACCGAGATGTACGAGGCGGCGGAGATCGACGGCGCCAACGCGGCGCAAATCTTCCGCAGAATCACCTTTCCTTTTATCATTTCCGCCACCGCGCCCCAGCTCATCTTTTCGATAACGTATAATTTTAACAACTTTGGCACCGTGTTTTTCCTCACCAAGGGCGGCCCGCTGGATCCCAACTACATATTGGCCGGTTCTACCGACCTGCTCATCACCTGGATCTACAAGCTGACCTGGGATCAGCGCATGTACAACTTCGCTTCGGTGATGTCTATATTGATTTTTGTACTGCTGGCTACGGTGGCGGGTTGGAACCTGCTGCGCACCCGCGTGTTTAAGGAGGATTGAGCATGAACGGAAAAACCCGGTCTGTGAAGGATATCCTCATCAGCGCGGCGATCCATCTGAATTTGGTGATCGTGTTGCTGATCGTTTTGTTTCCCATCGCTTGGATACTGGGCACCTCCTTAAGCCCCACCTCCTCGGTGGACGCTACGTCGCTGATCCCGGCTGAACCTACCTTCAAAAACTTTGAGGAGCTGTTCAGCAAAACCAAATTTACCTCCTGGTACAAAAACACGCTGATCATCGCGCTGCTGTCCATGGCGTTTACCATCTTGGTACACTCCTTTACCGCCTTTGTGTTTGCCCGCTTTAAGTTTAAGGGGCAAAAGCCGGCGCTGTTTTCCATCATGCTGTTCCAGATGTTCCCTTCGTTTTTGGGCCTTACCGCCCTGTACGTGATCTGCCTCACCTTTGGCCTGCTCAACAATATATACACCCTGGTGATCATCTATGTGGCCGGAGGAATACCAGGCAATATCTGGCTGGTGCGCGGCTTTATGCTCAATATCCCCCGCTCCCTGGATGAAGCCGCGTATATCGACGGCGCTTCGAAGGTGAAGGTGTTCTTCCGGATCATCATTCCGCTGGCTACGCCCATCGTGGCTTTTATGGCGATCACCTCCTTTATGGGGCCGTGGTTTGACTTTCTGCTGCCCAGGATGCTGCTCTCTTCCAACGAGCAGCGCACCATCGCCCTGGGCCTGTATGAATTTGTGGACCCCATGTCCACCCAATACAATTTCCCCCGCTTTGCCGCGGCCAGCCTGATCATCGCCGTGCCCATCGCCACGCTGCAAATGGTGTTCCAAAAATTCTTGGTTACCGGCCTGATGTCGGGGGCAAACAAGGGTGAATAGGTTGTATTGGCGGCTTGCCAGGCAGGTACGGCGTGCCCGCCCCGTGATGGTGGCCGCCATTGCTATCACCGTAACGGCGCTGCTGAGTCTGCCGGTGATGGTATCGGTCATCGTGCAGCCGCCCCACCAATTCTATGCCCAGCATTATGGTGTGGAGATAGGCGAGGAGCCTGCCTTTGGCTTTACAGCCGAGCATGCATATTACGCCGACGCGCACACCCAGCTGATGATGCCCATGGGCGATCTGCCGGAATGGGCGCTGGAAGAGCGAAATTTTGAGGAGATATTCGATAACCTGGCCCTTTACAACGGGTATTTTTATCGCTTTTTGCTTCCGGCCCTGGGGATGCGCCTGGCGATCGTACCGGGGATGCTGCTGGTGTATTACATAGGCATCGGTTACGTGATCGGCCTTACCCGGCTGGAGGCCCACCGGCTTCCCTTCAAGCGCCGGGTCAAGTGCCTGATCGTGAGTTCCTACCCACCGGCGGCTCTTTGTTTGCCTATTGGCCTGCTGATGCCGGTGATGCACCTGTTTTTGTTTCAACTGTTTGGCATGCTCTTGGGGTATATGGTG
>Ga0123353_10000409_pt1 | contig 52970 bp, 49 predicted proteins | sample TergutLab28metaG_3_FD_92763 | JGI IMG/M metagenome (GOLD analysis project Ga0123353, IMG submission 92763) | Labiotermes labralis P3 segment gut microbial communities from Petit-Saut dam, French Guiana - Lab288 P3 | ecosystem: Host-associated > Arthropoda: Insects > Digestive system > Gut ... | reverse complement strand
CGGTTCGACCAGTGAGGGTCTTCCTCGACACCAACGTGCTGGTGTACCGCTTCGACCACGCCGACCCGGCCCGACGACGAGCAGCAGCGGCACTGCTCGCCCGCACCGACGTGGACTTCGTCATCAGCACCCAGGTGCTCGTTGAGCTGTTCGCCGTCCTCACCCGCAAGCTTGCTGTGCCACACGCCGACGCCGCGCGGGTGTTGGACGAGCTGGACCTTCCCGTCGTCACGACCGACCGCCGGTTCGTGCTCGACGCAGCAGCCACAGCGACGTCCCACCAGCTGGCGATCTTCGACGCCCTGATCCTCCAGGCCGCTGCGCACGGCGACTGCGCCGAGCTGTGGAGCGAAGACTTCGCCTCAGGGTCCGAGCTCTGCGGCGTCCGCATCGTCAACCCGTTCTCCGACCTCGCGAAATAGCCCGAAACCGACACGTAACGCTTCCCATGGCCGAAAGCCCTACCGGAACCGTGGACCCGCGAGTTAGTCACCCCCCTGTGACGGCTCACCAGTCCCACCCCTGCCCTCCGGTCTGGCGTGGTCACCACCTACCGTCCCCTGGGACTGGTCGGCTGCGGCAACAACGAAGGAGCCGCGCACATCTGGCATGCGAACTGTTGTTTCAGCCTGATACATATGTTTCAGGCTGACACACATGTTTCAGGCTGAAACATTTCTGGTAGAAGTGTCAGCGTGGCCTATCTCGCTACGGGCCGACATCTAGACGGACGGACTGTTCGGAGCTCGGCGAGACGTAGAATGTGGCCATGCTCTCTGGTGATGTGCTCTCACAGTGGTTGCAGCGCCGCACCGGGACGGTTGTGCAAGGGTCGCGGATCTCGTCCTCCCGCAGTGGCTTGCTGCGGATCTCTGACCGGACAGATTCAGAGCCGGTCGTGCCGATGCTGCCAGTGGTGCACGGCGGGCAGGCGGCGGTCGCCCGTGCGCAGGACCCGTCGGGGGCGGCTCTGGCACTGCGGGTGCAGGCAGTGACGACGGACGAAGAGCAGGCCCGGCAGATGGAACGGCTGATGAGCATGCTCACGGTCGTCACCGCGGCCAGGGAAGACCCCGACGTCTACCCGTCTGTGCTGCCGGTGCGTGAGTCGTTCATCATGACGGTCCCTGGTTCGCAGATCCCGTTGACCGGTGCGGCGCCCGAGTACGAGCTGTGGTGCGACGTGATGCCGTGGTGCCCTGACGACCTGAACGACTGGAAGCGGGTGGCTGGCAAGCACCCGGCGCCCCAGGCGGTGCTGAGTGCGTTCTTGCCGGTGATGGCCACAGTGCAGGCGGTCCACCAGCACCTAGGGATCATCCACCGGGACATCACCCCGAACAACGTGCTGGTGGACTCATCTGGGCGTCTGCTGCTGGCTGACTGGGGTATCGCGCACGGTCTTGCGGAGAACCAGACGTCCACGCACACCCAGCTCATCGGGAACCGGGCGTTCGCCCTGCCGCCGGAGATGGTGGCCGGTGACCCGTCGGTCGGGCGGTACACCGACGCCTGGTACCTGGGGTGCTTGTTGTCGTGGATGCTCACCGGTCAGACCCCTGGACCCCAGCACGCCCCGGCCTGGCTCCCCCCAGACCTCGGCAGCCCCACGGACGTGGTGCCGACAGTGGTCGCCGGGCTGTGCGCCCCCGACCCGCGCCAACGTCTGGCCCTGCCCGACGCGACGGCCGCCCTGCTCGAAGACCGCCCGCTTCCACCACCGCCCCCGACCGCCGCGACCGAGCCGATAGCCGCGTTCGCCACCACGCCGCTGACAGCATCCGTGCCAAGCACGCACCCCACTGACACCGCGCCTGCCCCGGTCCCCCAGACCGCCGCGGCGCCGAAGAAGCCGAGGCTCCTGCTGTGGGCAGGTGCGACTGTGCTCATCGTGGTGTGCGCCGTGTTCGTCACCGCCGCGGCGGTGTACGCACTGACCCAGCAGTCGCACGACGCCACGCCTCCCCCGGTGTCACAGACCGACCAACCTCCCGAGACCGGTATCCCCGATCCTGATCCTGGAGCGAGCATCACGTCGGCTGACCTCAAGGCCATCATGACCCCTCCTGGTGCACGGGTGGTCTACGACGCCGACGGCATGCTGGAACTGAGGTCGGCCGACTCAGTCGACAAGCTCGCGGCCTTCTACGAGGACGCGGTCAAGAAGGTCGGTGCGAAAACAACCCAGTCGTTCAACGTCGGGATGGCGTGGTCGTACTACGGCACCTACGACGACGGCAAGACGCTCATGATCACCCTCGGCAACACTGGGCGGGAACGCACCATCGTCGTGTACTGGGACTTCGACACGTACCGGGACCGCTGAGCCGAGCGAGGCCCCGGACCGAACGCGTCGTCATCGTTCCGCCGAACACTGACGAGCCGTTGATGCGATCACTGGCTCTTGGACCTCGACCGACAGAAGGTCAGGTCGGATACGGGAAAACTGCCTCGATCCGCGGCCCGTCGCTGCTCCAGAATACTTTGTAAGGCGGTCGCCTGGGGACCGGGGTGCGCAGGACGACACCGTCGTGGGTCACGACCGCAGACGCGGCGGCTCGGTGCCGGCTCGGGTCGTCGAGGATGGCTTCGCACGTGTCGACCAGGTCCCGGTACAGGCCGGGATCTGCTGTCTCGGCTATGTCCAGCTGGTCGGCGGCGACCTGCGAGTACGCATGGTGCTGTGTCATGCGGCGGAGGCCGACCGGGGTCTGTGCACTGTCGGGGACTCCTGCGCACGGGCCAAGAGATCTTGCAGGTCGGGGTTGTTGTCGTACTCCAGCTGGGCGTCGGACACGACCCTGCCTGGCATGAGCAGGATGCTGCCGTCCTCGTGCGGCTGGACGATATACAGCTGGTCCGGGTGCCCAGGCAGGACGAGCCGGCTGCGCGAGTCGGTCTGTACGACGAAAGTCTCCATACGCACAGTGTAGCCCATCAACCCACTATGGGCCAAACCCACGGTGGGTTGATGGGCCACCGCCGCCCTGCCTCCCTGCGTCATGTATTGACCATACCGCACAAGACCGGTTCGTTCTTCATTTCTGGACTCCGACAGGGCTACCTCACGAGCTGCTGCGAGAAAGCCCTCGTCGAACCGTCCACAGCCGCTCCTACGAACGAGTTTTCCACAGATCTTGCGGATTTTCCCTGGCAGAAGGACGGGTGTGCGACGCTGGGAACATGTTCACCTACACGTATTCCACGAACTCTCCCGACCCCAGGCCGATGTCCCCCGCGGGGATCGCCTGGATGAGGCTCCTCGCAGCCAGCTCCCGCGAAGACCTGGACCGGGTCGTCGCCGAATGTGGTCACTATCCCGGCATCGCCGAAGCAGCTCGGTTCGTCATGGAGTTCAACGCCGACGAGGACATGGTCCGCGAGGCTCACGCCCATGAGGACGCCAAGCTCGACTCCTGGATCGCCGAGAACCTCCCGGAAGGGGCCTACCCCGACCGCGAGGCCGTCCGCGAGCTGTTGCGGAGCTCGGCCTGCATCGAGATCACCGTCCGGCCCGCAGAGGAGACCCCTGGAGAGCCAGCATCTCCCCAGTGATGGTCAGCGACCTACTGGCTCGCAGGAGGCCGCCGGATCGTGCTGTTCACCGTGTTCGTCAGGACTCGTCGCACCAGCCTGACCGGCGCGGCCTGCGCCTGTCATCCTGGGGCGTCTTGGATATCCCACGGGTCAGGCGCGATGGTGGACGCCGGGGCGTGCGACTGGCGCGAGACGAGCCACACGATGAGAGCCACGACGAACATCATCGTCGCCACCGGTCCGCACACGAACAGCGACACGGCGATGAGGGTGACCGGTGCGACCGACTGGTCTTCCGACGACGTCAGGTAGAACGACGAGCCCGCGTCGGCTTTGAGGTCGTGCACGCACGTGAACGAGTGCTTCCCGCTGACGGAAGGTTTGAAGGTATACACCCGGTAGTCATGCGGCTGTGAGCCGAAGGAAGAGATCCGAGGGTTCTGGTCCTTCATCTCCACCAATTCTTCGTCCGGATCGAACACAAAGCACAGAGCCGTCTTCGTGATATCGCCCGAGACCGACTCGTGGACGTCGTAGGACACACCAGCCTTCAGGTCGATGTCCAGGGACAGCTCGTCGAAGGGTGTCTTCGGGGTGGTGGTGACCATCTCGAAGACGATCGCAGCCGCGAACAGCACGACGGTCAGCACCCCGAAGACGCCGCCCAGCACGACGAACACCGTGACCTTTTTGGACCGCGGAGCCTTCGCAGCGCCCGGCGGGGGCGGGCACATACCTGGGTGCGGGTACACCGGACTGATCATGCCCGTTCGATGGGCCCGCAAGCAGCAGATGTTCCCGACGGAGGTTGTGGGTGGACCGACGACACCGTGATCACTGGGACCCGGCGCCCGTCGGACCCCGTGAACTCGCACAACCTCTCCCGACCGCGTCCAGGGGCCGATCACACCGATCAGCTAAGGTCCGACGGCATGAGATCCCTCCTTGACCGCCGGACCGTCGTGCTGGTTGTCGCATGCGTGGTGGAGACGCTGGGGTGCTGGGGCGTCGTCGTGGTCACCGGCCGGCCGGTTTTCAGCTTCTTCGTGTGGAACCTGTTCTTGGCGGTGCTCCCCGCGCTGGTCAGCCTCGCGGTCGACCGCCTGGCCCCAGCCCGGCCCTGGGTGGGCTGGGTCGGCTGCCTCGTGTGGCTGCCCCTGTTCCCCAACACGGTGTACGTGGTGACCGACGTCGTGCACATCACCCATGTCGAGTTCTTCGTCAACCACCGGGGCTGGTGCACCACCGAAGGCTGGCCTTTCCACTGCTACGCCGGGGACGAGACGGTGTGGGCCCAGCTCATCGTCCTGGCAGGCCTGGTCGTCCTGACATTGTGGATCGGGTTGTGGTCCATGCAGCACATCCACACGTTCCTGGCTGCCCGCTGGGGCCGTCTCGGCGGCTGGTGCGCCGTCGTGGCAGTCGCCGTCGCCTCCGGCTACGGGGTCTACCTGGGCCGCTTCGCCCGCCTGAACTCCTGGGAAATCGTCAACCCCACCGTCTTGGTCCCCCAGATCATCGACGCCACCAACCAGTTCGCCGCAGTCTTCACCGTGATGTTCGGCGTCTACGTGCTGGTGGCCTACCTCCTCTTCTGGGCCTTCACCACGCCCCCCTCAGCCAGGACAATGGGGACGGTTCCTAGTGTCCTGCCTGGTCAAGAAAGGACACCAGGAACCGTCCCCATTGTCCTGTCCTGCCGGACACCATTGTCCTGCGGACAGGTCAGGGGGTGTGGTCTCGTTCGCGGATCTCGACGCGGCGGATCTTGCCGGAGACGGTGACGGGCATGGCGTCGACGAACTCGACGATGCGGGGGTACTTGTAGGCGGCGGTGCGGGCCTTGACGTAGGACTGGATGTCGCAGGCCAGGTCGTCGCCGGGGTCGAAACCGGCGGAGACGACCACGGTCGCCTTGACGACTGTGCCGCGCACGGGGTGGGGTGCGGCGGTGATGGCGCACTCTTTGACGGCGGGGTGGGCCTGGACGACGGACTCGACCTCGAAGGGGCCGACACGGTAGCCGGAGGTCTTGATCATGTCGTCGGTGCGCCCGACGTACCAGAAGTAGCCGTCAGCGTCACAAGTGGCCAGGTCGTGGGTGTGGTAGTAGCCGTCGTACCACGACGCGGACGTCGTCACCGGGTCGTCGAGGTAGCCGGCGAACATACCGATGGGCGTCTGGTCGCCGGTGCGCAGGCAGATCTCGCCTTCTTCGCCGACGCCGACCTCGCGGCCGTCCTCGTCGAGCAAGACGATGTCGTAGGCCGGGGACGGGCGGCCCATGGAGCCGGGGCGGGTGGGCTGCCAGTAGTTGGTGACCACGGCGAGGGTCAGCTCGGTCTGGCCGTAGCCTTCTTTGAGCTCCAGGCCGGTGCGTTCGGCGAACGTCTCGAAGACCACAGGGTTCATGGCTTCCCCGGCGACGGTGGCGTGCTGCAGGGCAGACAAGTCGAAGGCGCTCAGGTCTTCGTCGACCAAGAAGCGGTACACGGTGGGAGCGGCGCAGAACGTGGTGACCTGGGCTTCTTCCAGGTGCCGCAAGAGCGTGACCGGGTCGAACCGGTCGAAGTCGAACACGTCGACGCACCCGCCCAAGAACCACTGGCCGTAGAGCTTGCCCCACACGGACTTGGCCCAGCCGGTGTCCGAGACGGTCAGGTGCAACCCGTCGGGGTCGACGCGGTGCCAGTACTTGGCGGTGGGGATGTGGGCCACGGGGTACGAGTGGCTGTGCACGACCATCTTGGGCTGCGCGGTGGTGCCCGACGTGAAGTACAACAGCGCCGTGTCAGCGGCGACAGGCCGGTCAGGGCCGACCGGTGCGGTGAACGGCGCAGCGGCCGCCAGCTCGGTGTCGAAATCTGCCCAGCCTGGACGCGGAGTGCCGCACACCGCTGCTTTGACCAGGTGCAGGCCCAGGTTGGCCTCGGCCAGGTCGATCTCGGCGCCCACGTCACCGTCCATCGTCGCCACGGCTGCGGTGATCTTGGCGTCGCGCAGGCGCAGCTCGATGTCGTAGGCCTTGAGCAGGTGCGTGGCAGGCGCGGCGACGGCGCCGATCTTGTGCAGGCCGATGATGGCCCACCAGAACTGGGGGTGGCGTCGCAGCACCAGCAGCACCCTGTCGCCTTTGCCGATCCCTACCGAGCGGAACCATGACGCGGCGGCGTCGGAGAGCCGCGCGATATCGCCGAAGGTGTAGTGCTCGACGGTCCCGGTGGTGTCCGACCACCGCAGCGCGGGCCGGTCAGGTTCAGCGGCGGCGATGGCGTCCACGACGTCGTAGCCAAAGTTGAAGTCCGGAGGGCAGTCCAGCCGGTACGTCGTCGGGAACCCGTCGGGTCCGAGGTCTTCGACGAGAAACCGCTGGTGGAGTGTGGTGACGTTTGGCACGACGCCAACCCTACGCAACCGTAAGTTACGGTCCCGTTGGTTCTTCGCACAACAACCAAGGCCTAAGACCGAGCCTCATCGACAACTCGCGGGCACCCGGCCTGGTGCCAGACCGAGGCCGAACGGCGGGGACGAGGCAATGCAGAAGGCCCCGGGACCGCCCCACCACGGGCGGACAGGATCACACGGGCAGGCGCACGGTGGCGCGCAGACCGCCTGGTGGGGAGTCTGACAAGACGACGTCACCACCGGCCTGGCGGGCTAGCTCGCGGGCGATGGACAGCCCCAGGCCGCAGCCGCCGTGGTCGCGGTGGCGGGCGTCGTCGAGGCGGACGAAACGTTCGAAGACACGTTCGCGGTCGTCGGCGGCGATACCAGGACCGTCGTCGTCCACGTCTACCTGGCCTGGGTGCACGTGCACCTGTACGGCCGAGCTGGCGTGGCGCACCGCGTTGTCCACGAGGTTGCGCAGCACCCGGGTGATGTCGTCGGACAAGCCCGTGGCTGTGCCAGCCCCGGTCACCGTGACCTGCGCCCCGTCGGTGACAGCCTCAGCCTCAGGGGTCTCGCCACCAGCCGGGTCGTCGTCGGTGCCTGCGCCCGGCTCGGGGGAACGACCTGGTTCGTCCACCGTCCGTATCGGGCCAGCCACCTGGGCGACGACGTCACCAGCCAGCACCGCCAGGTCGACCGGACCGGTCCCCGGCGCGGTGGCACCGACGCGGGCCAGCACCAGCAGGTCGTCGACCAGCCGTTGCAGACGCAGCACCTCGGTGTGCAGGTCGTCGGCCAGCTCAGGTACCGACGTCGTCGTGGGGTGCTCGGCGGCGACCTCGACCTGGGTGCGCAGCGCAGCCAAGGGGGTGCGCAGCTCGTGGGCGGCGTCGGCGACGAACCTGCGCTGGCGGGCACCTGCGGCGTCGAGCCGGTCGAGCATCTCGTTGAGGGTGCGGGCCAAAGCACCGAGCTCGTCGGTGCGGTGCCCGACCGGCAGGGCACCTGGACCGCCGGTGCGGGCGATATCAGCAGCGGCGGCCCGCAGCTGTTCCACAGGGGCCAGCGTGGCGCCCAGCAGATACCAGACCACCAGCGCGAACACCCCCACGAGCACCGGAACCACACCGAACAACGACACCCGCAACGCTGCGACCAGGCCCTGGACCTCTCCTAAGGGAACCGACGCAGCGACGGTGACCTCAGCGCCGCGGTAGGTGGCAGACGTCACCGCGACCCGCACCGCACCGTCATAGCTGCCCAGGTCAGAGGTCGCGACCGCCATACCGTTGTCGGGGCGCAACCGGTCCAGCTCGGTGGCGGGCAGCAACGGCAGCGTCATCGACGCGTTCGCCGACGAGGCCAGGACTGCCCCCGAAGCGTCCAGCACCTGCACGACCTCCCCCGGCTGGGTCACGGGCAGTGTCGCGGGCACACGGTCGGCGGCGACCAGCGCCGCGGTCTGCTCGGCACGGGCGCGCACGACCTGGTCCAGCGCAGCGACCCGCTGGGCGGACAGCACCGCGGTCAGCGCAAACGCCCCGACGACGAGCACGGCGAGCACCGTGGTGGTGGCCAGCAGCGTCAGCCGCACCCGCACGGTCATCGCACCAGGTACCCGGCACCGCGGACGGTGCGCACCACGTCGCGGCCGAGCTTGCGGCGCAGGTAGCCGACGTAGACCTCCACGACGTTGACGTCTTCGGTCCCCGCGCCCCACACGTGGTCGAGCAGCTCGACCTTGGTGACGGCCCGTCCGGCGTGGCGCATGAGGTACTCCAGCAAGGCCACCTCCCGCGCTGTGAGGTCCACAGGTGCACCGCCGGCGCTGACCTCTCGGCTGGCCGGGTCCAAGGTGACCTCGCCGACGTGCAGCACCGGGCCGCAGGTCAGCGCCGGACGGCGCATGAGAGCGCGCAACCGGGCGACCAGCACGACGAACGCGAACGGTTTGGTCAGGTAGTCGTCGGCGCCGACGTCCAACCCGTCGGCCACGTCGTACTCACCGTCCTTGGCTGACAGCAGCAGCACCGGGGTGTGGTCGCCGCTGGCGCGCAGCTGTTCGACGACGGCGTACCCGTTCATACCTGGGAGCATGATGTCCAGCACGACCACGTCGTACCCACCGCCGAGGGCCATGTCCAGCCCGGTGGAACCGTCGTAGGCGACGTCCACGGTGAACCCTTCGGCGACCAGACCTCGGTGCAACGCGCGTACCAGCGCACGCTCGTCGTCGACCACCAAGACCCGCACCGTGCCATCGTGACAGATAGTGGTCACTCGGCAGCGGCGGCTCTCAGGGGCGCCTCAGGCATGACGCGGCACACTGGTAGGTATGACAAGCACAACGATCTCCCGACGCGCCCGCTGGGGCGTCCCGGCGATCGCGGCCGCGGCCGTGATCGGCGGGTTTGCCGCGCAGTCGCTGCTGAGCGCCGCCAACGCCGACGAGCTGCCCGAGACCACCGTCGCCGAGCTGGTGACGCATGTCATGGCCGCCGACCCGCAACCCCTGTCAGGCACCGTGGTGTACACCGCGGACCTGGGGCTGCCCAGCCTGGCCGACCTGGGACTGCCCAACGGGTTGGACGCTATCGCCCCTGCCCGCCCGACGGACCTGCTGGCCGGGACGTCGACGATGCGGGTGTGGACCGACGCTGCTGACCGGTCCCGCATCACCTTGCAGAGCGCCACCTCGGAGTTCTCTGTCGTGTCCAACGCCACCGAGGCGTGGACCTACTCCTCGGTCGACCAGGCAGTGAAGCACTACACCGTCGATGACCCTGCCCGGCTCGCCGACCTGTCGAAACAGGCCCCGGCGCCCACTGACCTACCGACCCCGGGCGGTGCCGCGCTGACGGTCCTCGCGCAGGTCGGGCAGTCGTCCACACTCTCCTTGGACCCGCAGACCACTGTCGCCGGGCGCTCGGCCTACCAGCTGGTGCTCACCCCGAAGTCCACCACGACGCTGGTCGGGCGGATCACCGTCGCCATCGACGGCAAGACGTGGAACCCGCTGAAAGTGACTGTGTGGCCACGCTCTGACACCCAGAACCCGGCGATCGAGCTGGGGTTCACCGACGTGACCTACGCCACCCCCTCAGACCAAGTCCTGACATGGTCCACCCCCGCCGGGGCCCATGTCGAAGAAGTCGTCGTGCCGCTGCCGACCAACGACCAGCTCACCAGTGCCGCACCGACAATCACCACGACCGGCACCGGCTGGGACCAGGTGGCGACGGTCACCGGGCTCCCGCTCGACGGGCTCCTGGGTATCACCGACCCCACCGACAGCTCCGGCAAACCCGACACCCACGTGCCTGACCTGGCCCGTGACTACGCGCTGCCGTCCGACGATGTGCCGCAGATCGCCCAGAGCCTGCTCGACGCACTGAGCACACCGGTCGACGGCGGACGCTTGGTCACCTCGTCGCTGCTCAGTGTGCTGGTGATGGACGACGGACGGGTCCTGGTCGGGGCCGTGCCAGGCGACGTGCTCATCGCCGCCGCGCGATGAGCGACCTTGCCGTACGCACCCGCGGCCTGACCAAGCGGTTCAGCTCTGGTCAGGTCGCGGTCGACCAGATCGACCTCCAGGTGCCCCGCGGTGCGGTGTACGGGTTCCTGGGCCCGAACGGGTCGGGCAAGACCACGACGCTGCGGATGCTGCTGGGCCTGGTCCAGCCGACCTCAGGCGAGGTCGAGCTGCTCGGCCAGGCGATGCCGCAGGCTGCGGCGCAGGTCCTGGGACCGGTGGGTGCCCTGGTCGAAGGCCCGGCGTTCTGGCCGCACCTGACCGGCCGGGGCAACCTGGTACGCCTGGACGCCTGCGACCCGTCGGCGGACCCGGCCACACGCGCAACCCGTGCTGACGCGGCCCTGGCCCGGGTCGGGCTGCTGGCCGCCGCCACGAAGAAGTACCGGCAGTACTCGCTGGGGATGAAACAGCGACTGGCCCTGGCGGCGACCTTGTTACGGCCGCGCGAGCTGATGGTGCTGGACGAACCGACCAACGGCCTGGACCCGCAGGGCACCCGCGAAGTGCGCACCTTGGTGCGCGAGCTGGCTGAGGAGGGCACCACCGTCTTGGTGTCCTCGCACCTGCTGGCCGAGATCGACCAGGTGTGCACCCACCTGGGGGTGATGTCCACCGGGCGTCTGGTGCTCCAAGGCACCCGGGCCGACCTGGCAGGGGGCCGGCCCCGCCAGCTCGAGGTCACCACGGCACCAGCACATGTCGACCAGGCCCGGCAGGTGCTGGCTGACCTGGGGCTGGGCGACGTGCACGACGACGGCGCGACCAGGCTTTGCGCCACGCTCGAGGGTGTGGCGACCGCCGCGGTCACCCAGGCCCTGGTCACCGCAGGGGTTGGTGTTGAGGGGTTGCACGTGCGCGAGCCGAGCCTCGAAGAGCTGTTCGTCGAGCTCACCGGGGAGGGTTTCGATGTCGCACACTGACAGCGCCGAGACTGTGCGCACCGCAGGTGCCGGTGCCGAACGTTGGGCACCGCGGCGGGGGGCCACTGGCCGCCTCCTGGCTGCCGAGCTGCGCCTGGTGCTCGGCCGGCGCCGCAACCAGGTGTTCGTCGCCGGGCTGGGCCTGGTCCCTGTGCTGCTCGGCGTCATGCTGTACCTGACCCGCGACGACCCGTCAGCCTCTGAGGGCTCCCCTTTGCTGCTGGCCCAGGCCACGCAGAACGGGGTGTTCTTGGTGGTCGCGTCGCTGTTCATGTGCCTGCCGTTCTTGCTGCCGCTGACCGTCGCCCTGGCCTGCGGCGACGCGGTCGCCGGGGAGGCTTCGGCCGGGACGCTGCGCTACCTGCTGGTCCTGCCGGTGGGCCGCACCAAGGTGCTGGTGACCAAGGCTGTGGCGGCTCTGGTGTTCGTCGAGGTGGCGGTCGCCGTGGTCGCTGTCATGGGGCTGGTCGCCGGTGCGGTGCTGTTCGGCCTGCACGACGTGGTGCTGCTGTCAGGCACGACCGTCCCGCTGGCCGAGGGAATGGCCCGGGTGCTCGGTGTGGTGGTGTACGTGGGTGTGTCGCTGACAGGTCTGGTGGTTGTCGGGCTGTTCGTCTCCACCCTGACCGAGGTACCGGTCGCCGCGATGGTCGCCACTGTCGTCGTCTCGGTCGTCTCGACGATTCTCGACTCGCTACCAGCGCTGTCGGCTATCCACCCGTACCTGCTGACCCACTACTGGTACGGCTTTGGCGAGTTCTTGCGTCTGGAGGTCGGCTGGGGCGTGATCAGCTCTGGTCTGGCTCTGCAGGTGGCCTGGATCGTGGTGTTCGGGACGCTCGCCTGGGCACGGTTCACCTCGGCGGACATCTCGTCGTAGGGCTCGACGATGAACAACCTGGTCATATACGTGGTCCGGGTGCGTGCAGCGCAAGGCGGACGACCGCGGAAAAACTGGGGGTCTTTCGAGGGAGGACAACGCAGCGATGTGCGTGCACGGGCTGCGCAGATGACCAGGCTATTCATCGGCGAGCCCTTAGCCTCGTTCGGCCAGTACGAGGACCTCGGCGTGAGTGGTCTGCGGGAACATGTCGAGCACACGGGCTCGCACCGGGCGCAGGCCGGGCATCGCAGCCAGGTCGGCGACCAGGCTGGGCAGGTGGCACGAGGAGTACAGCACGTGCGGCACCCCTGACTCGTCGAGCCAGCGTGCCAGGTCGACGCCCAACCCGCGGCGGGGAGGGTTGACCACGACCAGGTCGGGCAGGTCACCAGCCTGGGCGAGCTCCAGTGCGTCCCCGGCGTGGAAGACCACACCCGGCCCGGCGGCTTGTTGCGCGCCGGCCACGGCGGCGGCGCTCACCTCGATCCCTGTGACCTGCCGCCCGGGGGCTGCCAGGTGCAGAGCAAAACCGCCGACCCCGCAGTACAGGTCCAGCACTGACGCTGGGCTGAGATCGTCGGCCCATGTGGCGGCCTGGCGGTACAGGGCCCCGGCGACCTCGGAGTTCGTCTGGAAGAAGCTGCGTGGGGCCAACCGCAGCGCCACGTCGCCGACCTGCATGGTCAGTGCCTCGGCACGTGTCAGGACGATCTCCCTGCTGCCCTCCAGCACCGCGGCATGGGCCGGCTGGATATTGACCGACGCCACGACGAGCGACCCCAGCGCCTCGTGCAACCAGCTCAGGTGCTTACGGATCCGTGCCAGCGCCTCGGTGGACCGCAGCACGAACCGCACCATGAGCTCACCGTCGGGCGACACCGTGACCAGCAGGTACTTCAGCTCACCACGACGCGCAGGTACGTCGTACGGCACCAGGTCAGCCAGGGTCACGAACTGCGCGAGCGCCTCGAACGAGGCAGCCAGCGCTGGTTCGTACAGCCCGCACCCTGTCAGGTCCACCCCCTGCCCGTCCGGTCCGAGTATCCCCAGCGTCGGACGCTCGGCACTGCCACCGGCGACAAGCTTCGCCCTGTTGCGGTACCCGGCCTCGGCACCCGCGAACGGTGCCACCCACCCGTCGGCGGGTATGTCCGCCAGTGCCGCCACCGCCGCGTCGTGTTTGTCGTTCACCTGCGCTGCATGCTCACGCCCCATCCACACACACGACCGGCAGGCCCCAGCGTCGAACAGGTCGCACCGCACCACCGCATCGTAGACGGGCGCCGGGGGTGTTCTCAGCCTGGATCCACCGATGTACGCCGTCGTCGTCACCAGGTGGGTGCGATGGGCAAGGCGGAGCGGTGAAGGCAGGGTGGAGCCCCGTCGAGCAGCGACAACGCCGTCAGTGCCCGCCTGGTGGGGCTCACGACAGGAGAATCGGCGGATCCAGGTTCAGTCGATGCCGCGCTGGACGAGTCGGCGTGCCGGACGGGCGACGGTCAACGCGGTGGCTAGCCCGACAGCGACGACACTCACCACGATCGTCACCTGGACCGGCCACAGCATGACGGTCTCCAGCCAGTTCTGCGGACCGTAGTACCTGACGCCGTGGACGCCCCACCCGACGGCTTCGGGCTCTTGGAGCGCAGCCTCGTGGAGCCAGGTGACCTGGTAGGCACCAAGACCCAGGCCGCAGGCCAGTCCGAGCGGGACACCAGCGGCGAGGATGACCACCGCCTGGGTGAGCACGAAGCGGCGCAGGAACGACCCGGAGGCCCCGACGGCGTGCATCGTCACCATGTCGCGCCTGACCTGGGTCTTGGCCAGCGCCAGAGAGATCGTCGTGGCGACGAGGGCAAGCACGACGAGGACCGCCACAGGGATGAGGCGTTTGTGCTCACCCCAGGGGTACTGGTACTGCGACTCGCCGACGACGACAAGGCTGGTGTGCTCGTCGATGATGTCCCGGGCCCGGGCGATCTGGCTGGCGGACAACCCCGAGTCGGTGACGACGTACTCGCCGAGGTACGTCAGCGGGACGCCGAACGACCGGGCCGTCTCCGGCGAGACGACGTACTTGGGTGACAGACCATGCACGAACGCACCGGGCAGCTCGACGCCACGCTCAGCCTCGCCCCACACCTGCTGGGAGGCAGCGACCTGTACGGTCCCTCGACGGGACACCAGTGAGGCATCGTTGACGACGACCCCTCCGGCGTCGAGGGTCTGGGCCGCCTTGTCCGCACCGGGCAACCCCGAAGCACGCATCGTGTCCCCACCCATGACGAGGAAGTCCCCGTCGAGCCACCAAGGCTGCTCCAAGAACCCGCCGCCGACCTGGTCGGGGTCGCCGTCCTCGCAGCGCAAGGGCAAGCCTGCCCTGCTCGTCGACCCGACCGAGGGGATCTTGCCCTCAGGGCACAGGTCCTGCGGCCGCACCGGCTCGATGAACCCGCCGTCCTCGGGGTACTCGGAGAAAAGCGAGAACTCGTCGACGGCGTAGACGCTCTCGTGCCCGACGACGGGCAGCTCGGCGGCGAGGGTGTCGACGGCGTCACGCAGGACGAGCCGGTCGAACCCCTCGGAGATGGGCTGGCGTACAGACAGGGTCAGGCCCCCTGGTCCGACGACGTCACCGGTGAGGATCCGGTCGTTGGCGACTGCGGAGCCAACAGCCACCGTGAGGCAAGAGGCCACGCAGACGGTGACGAGGACCGCCAGGGCCGCAGGGACGAACCGGGACGGGTGGTCGGCCGCGTCACGCAGCGCCAGCCGCGGTCCGGCGGGCAGGCGGGTGACGACCCGCGCCGCCAGGGCAGGCACTGACCGCACGACGAGGGCCAGCCCGGTGACGACCAGCACCAGCGCAGCCACCAACAGCCCCACGAGCCTGGACACCGACGACGACGACACGACGGTGAGGGCGAGCACCGCCGTGGCGACCCCGGCCCCCAGGACTGCTGGCCCGAGGAACACACTGTCGAGGACGGCGCGGCGTACCCGAGGGGCGCGACGGTCCTTCAGCGCGTCGACCGGGTGCAGCCGCGAGGCAGTCCACGCGGCTGCCGCTGTGGCCACGAACCCGATGAGCAGGCCGACGCCGACCGCGGCGACGAAGGTCCACCAGGAGAACCGCACGCTCAGGTCGACCAGGCCTTCGGCACCGTCGGGGATCTGCGGTGTGCCGCTGGTGTCCAGGACCGAGCTGAGCGGTGTGACCACGGCGACGAGCACACCGAGGACAGAGCCGAGCAGACCACCAACCAGGCCGACGACCAGGCCCTGGGCAGTCAGCATCCGACGCAGGTCGCGTGGGGAGGCGCCCGCAGCGGCTGCCATGCCGAGCATACGGCGCGACTGGTCGACCGACACCGTGAAAGCTGGCGTGATGAGGAACAGCACCAGCAGCGCACCGAGCCCGGCGGCGGTGACAGCTTTGACGGCGTCGGCGAGCACGTCGCCACGCTTCTCCTCGACGGGGTACAGCTCGGACTTGGCCGGGTAGTGGGTCAGGACGTGCCGGGAGATGACCACCGTGTAGAGCCGGTTGAGCGCTTTGGTCTGGTCCCAGGTCACGGGTTGTTCACCGACGACCAGCCAGTTCCCAGCATTCCCCTCCGGGTGGGCTGCCGCGGCCGCGGCGAGCCAGCCCTCCAGCGCCCACGCCTGCGGAAGGTCGCCCTCGGCGACACCCACGACACGGTAGCCACGCTGGGTGTCCTGCACAGCCTCGCCGAGGGCCAAGTCGGTGAACTCGCCAGCCCCGAAGACCTGGTGCGGTGCGACAAAGGTCATCTGGTCGCCGACGCTCAGACCCAGCAGACCAGCCAGCTTGGACGTGATGACGACCTGTGTGGCGTCCGTGGGCACGGAGCCGACGTCCACAGCAGGCATCAGGACCGGCAGTCCCTGCGCCTGGGCCTCCAACAGAACCACGGTCGACAGCTGTGCCACGTCGATGTCCTCGACCAGGTGCTCACCAGCTGACGACTCCTCGCCTGGTGCCAGGTCGGTGCCAGTCGTCGCGAGCAGCTGCCCATACGCCCAGAACTGCACCAGCTGGTTCTCGGGAGGAAGCAGCCGAGCCAGCTCGTCGGCGCCAGCAGGCTCGCCGTCGCCAGACCACTCGCCGGTGGTGCTTCCCTCTGGAGTCTGGGTCATCGGCGGACCATGACGGTCCGCCGTGGTGGCGGTGAGCACCGCCTGCGCACCCTCAGGGATGCGCGCGAGCACCACGTCACCGTTTGTCGGCATAGAGCCCGACAGCGATGTGTCAGACACCAGCCACGCCACCGGGAGTGACACCAGCACGACCGCCAGGACGCTGCGCACCCAGTGCCGCGCGGCGTCACGTGCGGCCAGCCTCAGCGGTGGGCGCCACCGCGCCATCCACGTCATGACGCGGCCGTTCCGAGCAGCTCAGCGGCGTCTGAGGGGCCGGTGGTGTCCACGACTCGTCCGTCGCGCAAGAACACGGTCCTGTCCGCCCATGCGGCGAACCGCGGTTCGTGGGTGACCAGGAGCACCGCAGCGCCGTGGTCGGCACGTGAGCGCAGCACCTGGACGATCTCGGTCCCGGTCACCGAGTCCAGGGCACCGGTCGGCTCGTCGGCCAGCAGCAGCCGGCGTGGGCCGACCAACGCCCGGGCGATGGCCACGCGCTGGGCCTGGCCTCCTGACATGTCCTCGGGCCGCCGGTCGGCCAGGTCCTCGACCCCCACCTCAGACAGCACGGTGCGCACCACCGGGCGGGCCTTGTGGGCCGACCAGCCGTCCAGCTCGAGGGGGAAAGCGACGTTCTCGGCCGCGGTCAGCCCTGGCAGCAGGTTGAAGTCCTGGAACACGTAGCCCACCGAACGGCGGCGCAGCACCGCCCGACCGGTGGCCGACAACGCCCCCAGGTCCTGGCCCTCGACGAGGACTGTGCCTGATGTGGGCGCGTCCAGCCCGCCCGCCAGGTGCAGCAACGTCGACTTCCCCGACCCTGACGGGCCCATGACCGCGACGAACTCGCCAGCGGCGAGCACGAGGTCCATGTCCACGAGCGCGTCGACGGCCTGGGCGTCACGCCCGTGCACCCGTGACACGCCGCGCAGCTCCAAAACCGGTGTGGGTGCCTGGCTCACCGTGCCACCTCCACCGTTGCCTGGTCGGTGGCCGTCTGCCCGCCTGCGGGAACCGGACCGCGGGTCGCGGTCGCGCGTCCGGCCCGGGCGACCTCGGCCTCGACCACGTCGAGCCAGCGCAGCTCGGCCTCTGTGGCGAAGATGTGGTTGTCCAGCACCAGCCGTGCCGCCAGGTCACCTGGGTCCACCGTCCGCCGGGCCCGGGTCACGTCGTGGAGCATCTGGTGCATGGCCGACCGTTGCCGCTGCACCACCGCAGCGATGTCCACCCCTGGTACGTGGACCGCCAGCGCCAGCTTGACCACCAGCTCGTCACGCCCCCGGCGTTCGCGCGAGACCGGGCTGGCCCACCACCGCGCCACCTCTTCGCGCCCCGCGTCCGTCAGGTACCACTCACTCGTCCCCGGGTCCTCCGGTTCGTCAGACCCAGCCACCAGCCCGTCGCGCACGAGCCGCTGCAGCGTCGTGGAGACCTGGCCGATGTTCACCGGCCACGTCTGGTTCGTCGTGCGGTCGAAGTCCTTCTTCAGCTGGTACGTCGTCGACGGCCCACCGCACAGCAGCGCCAGCAGAGCATGTTTGACCGACACAGCAACCTCCATCATCTCCATGGTTACTCAGTAACCTACGATGCCGTCACCCTATACACACCTCAGCCCCTGTGTCCAGCACCAGAGGAAAACCTGTGAGACCGGGACCTCTGCGGTCTGCGGCCCGTTCACCGTTCCACCTGCCTCAACGTGTTAGTGGTCTGCCCGTCCACGGGCACCGCAGACCCGCAGGCCGTCGCTGTGCCTGTCTGGCCGACCTCGTCCTCGAGCACCTCGAGCCAGCGCAGATTGGCCCCACCCTGGTACGTCGTCACCCCAGAGCACAGCAGGGCCAGCAGAGCATGTTTCGCCGACACAAGGGCCTCCTGACACCGCGTTGGTTACTCAGTAATCGCCTGACGCGGCCAAGGTAGCACACCGTGAGACATACGGGACGAACCAGGAGGTGGCCTTCTCCCACCCACACAACACGGCCGCCAAACCCACACCGGTCACACCCGGCGTAGACGGGCTGGCCAACCCCGAGGTGGGGCGGGACCCGCGAGAACCGAGGACGACTCAACCGCCCTTCACCTGGTACGGTTTTCGTGGGTTGCTGCGCTTGGAGCACCGCAGGTCGTCGCGGCGTGTCCAGCCAGGGAGCTTCACCCCGGTGAAGGTCTGGTCGTGTCTCGTCTCCTGACTGACGGTGCCGTAACCTTCGAAGGTGTAGCCCCCGGAGTATGGGCTCACCTACGGACCGGGTTTTCCTCACCTCAGCGGGACCCGGACCGATGGAACTGGTGGGACCGGCGGTATCGGAAGGAGACCACGGCGTGCACGTCGTACCAAGGCCTGATGGGTCCGTGCGGGAAGTCGCCGTGCCCGACCTCTTTTTCTCCACCACGGACCGTAAAGGCGTCATCGACGGCGCCAACGCCGTGTTCTGCCACTACGCGCAGTACACGATGGACGAGATCCTGCGCCAGCCACACAACCTGATCCGCCACCCTGACATGCCTGGTGGCGCGTTCCAGATCATGTGGGACCTGCTGCTGTCAGGCCGCCCCATGGCCGCCTACGTCAAGAACCTGGCCCACGACGGTGTGGCGTACTGGGTGTTCGCGACGGTGACCCCGCTGGGCGACGGCTTCTTGTCGGTCCGTTCACGCCCGTGCCGCACCGACCTGTGGCAGGCTGCCGACTCGCTGTACCAGAAGGTGCTGCCGATGGAGCTGGCCGCCCGTTCGGCTGGCGCGTCACGTGTGGCGACCGCGAAGCTGGGTGTGGCAGCCCTGGCCGAGGGTATCGGCGGGCTGGGTTTCCCTGGCTACGAAGACTTCATCCGCCTGGCCGTCCCGGCTGAGGTCGCCGCGCGGCGCGAGCTGACGCGCTGGACCGACCCTGACCCGCGTGACCCGGTGTCCGGCCCCATGCACGACATGCTGGCTGGCGCGATCGCCGTCGACAGGACGCTGGACAACCAGATGGCGGGCTTGGACGAGCTCGACACGTTGTCGACCAAGCTTGCTGAGCAGTCGGACCAGACCGAGGCGTCGATCGCCCGTCTGCGTGCTGCTGTCTCTGCCGCTGTGGCCGCCTCTGGTGAGGTCGCAGCGACCGAACCGGTGCTGGGCCGTGTCGTGGGACCGCTGTCGGCGATCTCCCAGTGGCTGGCCGAAGCCATGGAAGACCTGCGTCACCGCCTCGACGACGTGCGCGGACGTATCGGCGAGCTGCGGCTGCGTATCGCGTTGGCCCGTCTGCACGACGAACAGCTCGGCGAGTTCGCCCGTGAGCTGGCTGCTGGCGACGCCCCCGAACGCGCCCCCCTGTACATCCAAGAGCTGGCCTTGGCCCTGGAAGAGACCGCGACGACCGCGGCCCGTGAGGTCATGGTGACCAACGAGGGTCTGCGGACCCTGGCACAAGACCTGGTCGAGGTGGAGCGCGAGATGCGTACGTTCCAGCGCCAGTTGGCCACGTGGCGTCTGCTCATCCCCCGCTACCGCCTGTCGCAGCGCCTCGACCCGTTCACCGAACCGATCGACGCACAGCTGAAGTCGGGGCTGCGCCAGGTCGCGGCGGTGCGCCACCTCGCCGACCAGTGCCTGGCCGCGTCGAAGCCGTTCGACTCCGGTCCGATGTCGGCGGCCCTGCACGCGGTGAAAGCAGCCCGGGCGTCGGTCCGCGAGTTCGCCCACCAGGACCTGTCGTCGGTCAGCTGGTTGGCGGCATCGGCTACCTGAAAAGCCGCCAGACACCCCTGGCCAGCCATGACCTTGGTAACAGATCGTCCCATAACGGATATACCAAGACATACCCGCCATAGCAGGCGATACGCCTATGATTGGGCGCGTGACCACACCGACGCCACTGCCTGACCGTCCCTGTTTTTGCCGGAGGAACGGCCTGTGAGCCGCGCACGGCACCAGGCCCCACGGTCCCGGCGCGGCAGGGCGTGGCTCGTCGTAGCAGTGCTGGCGGCGACAGCGGCGTGTGCCACCGTGGAGCTGCCCCCACCCCCGAGCCCTCCCCACCACAGACCGCCACGTTCGGCTCCCCCAGAGCCCGCGCTGGCTGCGCCACCGGACTTCTACATGGGTGTCGCTGCCCACCTCGGCGACCCCGGTCGCCCCAGCGACGGCAAGACCATCGGCGAGATCGCCCTCACCGAGATGGGTGTCGACTCGTTACGTGAAGAGGTGGGCTGGACCGAGATGGGACCGGGGTTCACCAAGAAGTTCGACCTCGTCGGCAAATCCGGCGGCAGACTGTTGCTCGTCCTGGGCTACGGCAACGTGAAGTACCTGCAGGGCGGCGCTTTCCCGGACACCGCAGCCGAGCGCGGAGCCTTCCTGGAGTACGCCAACGAGGCTGTCAAGCAGATCGGACCCGAGAACCTCGCCGGTATCGAGATCTGGAACGAGTGGAACGTCTACATGGGCTGGTTCGACCCGTTCCCGTACCGCTCGTGGGGCGCCCCGTGCCCAGACGACCCGAAGGACGCCATCGGCTGTCCGGTCATGTACGCCAAGCTGGTCGAGACCCTGATCTACCCCGAGCGCGAAGGGCTGGACATCCCTTCGTTGCGCAAGACGGCACCAGGAGTACCCCTGCTCGCCAACGCGATCTCCGCCCGTGACCAGGACTGGACAGCGGCGTCGATGGCGTACCTGCGTGACCATGACGTGCAGGTCGACGGTGCGATCATCCACCCGTACGTCAGCCACCCCAACGGCTGCCCCGACACAAACACGAGCACACCGGCTGGCCCCCTGGTGTCGGTCAAGTGCATGGTGACGGTCTCTGACGAGATCGAAAGGACGTACGGCCAGCGGCTGCCGATGTGGGCCACCGAGGTGGGCTGGTCACGAGGCGGCGACCGGCCTGTCAGCGCCGACGTCCAGGCCCGGTACGTGGTCGAGCTGTACGTGCGGGCCCGTGCGTCGACCAGGGTACGCGGAGTGTGGTGGTACGACCTGCAGGACGACCTGGTCGAAGACTCGAGCGTGCGGAACTTCGGCCTGGTCGGCCGCCACCCCGAGGACAAGTGGCTTCCTGGTGAACCCCACCCGTCGGGCAAAGCCTTCATGACGCTGGCGAGCTTCTGGTCTGGGTGTTCCACGGTGGAAGGAGACTGGAGGGGCAGGGCGTTCTCGCTGACGTGCGAAGGCGGCGACCGCGAGATCTTCTTCGCGGCAACCTCCAAAGAGCTGACCGAGGCGTCCGCGTCTGGCGCGACCTTGGTCGACCTGCTCGGCCAGGTTCCCGATGTGCCCCCCGAAGGCACTGTCTCTCCCCTGGTCGGACACCCTGTCGGAATCATCGCCGCCCCCACCGCGGGTGGGGCCTCGCACCCGGCGGACGAGTGACGCCCGCTGCTCACGGCCCAGTTCTCACAGCCCAACACTGACGCCCAGCACTGAAGCAGGTCGGCGGCCAGGGCTCGTTGATCACCCGGCGGCGCGCAGCCGTTCTAACGCTCCGACGACGACGTCGCGGTCGGTCGTCCGCCAGAACGGCGGCAGCGACCGGGCCAAGAACGTCCCGTACCGGGCGGTGACCAACCGCGGGTCGAGCACCGCGACAACCCCCTGGTCGCTGGCCGTGCGGATCAACCGTCCGGCTCCCTGGGCGAGCAGCAACGCCGCGTGTGTGGCCGACACAGCCATGAAACCGTTGCCGCCAGCCTTGGCCACAGCCTCTGACCGGGCCGCCGCAACAGGGTCGTCCGGGCGTGGGAACGGTATGCGGTCGATGATCACCAGCCGGCACGTCGGACCAGGCACGTCCACCCCCTGCCACAGCGACAACGTCCCGAACAGGCAGGTCGCAGGTTCAGCCAAGAAGCGCCCGACAAGCGTGGGCAGCTGGTCGTCACCCTGGGCGAGCACCGGCACGTCCAACCGTTCACGCATCGCCTCGGCAGCCACCTGCGCGGCCCGGCGTGAGGAGAACAACCCGAGGGTGCGTCCACCGGCCGCCCGGACCAGCGCCTCGATCTCGTCGAGCTGGTCGTCGGTGGCTGGTTCGCGGCCTGGAGCCGGAAGCCGGGCGGCGACGTAGCAGATCCCTTGGCGCGGGTAGTCGAAGGGGCTGCCGACGTCGATCCCCTGCCACTGGGTCCTCTCGTGGTCGTCGGCGGACTTGTCGTCGTGGTTGTCGTCGCCCGGTCGTGGCTCGTCAGCCGACGTCGGTTCAGCCTGCGACGTCTCGTCGTCCGAGCCCAGGCCGACAGCCCTCGCCGCGGAGTCGAACGACCCGCCGAGGCTCAGCGTGGCCGAGGTGAGCACCGCCACACGGTGCTCGAGCAGCTTGTTGCGTATCAGGCCGCTGACCGACAACGGCGCAGCGTGCAACCGTGTTACTGGGGCACCGCGTTCGGTCGTCCTCGCGCACCACAGCACTGTGCCCTCGTCCGCCGTGACCAGGCGTTCAGCCACCTCGAACAGCCCGGTCAGCGCTGCTGTGGCGACCTGGCGCCCCGCCTGGGCCTCCGGCGTCAGCTCGACGGACCGCACCGCCGACAGCAACCCCCGCACAGTGTCGCGCACGACAGCGACCGGTTCGGCCAGCGCACCAGGCAGACCGTCGGGGAACCGTCCTTCCTGGCTGGCCACGAGCGCTGACGCCAGCGCCTGCCCGGCCCCGTCCAGGTCGTTGGTCGGCAGGCTGGCCAGCCGCCGGGCCGAACGCGCCACCTGCTCGACGGACGCCAGCGACAGCTCAGCCGTGGCCTGGGCGGTGACCCGTGCTGCCAGCTCGTGAGCCTCGTCGACCACGAGCACGTCATGCTCGGGCAGCACCTGGTTCGCAGAGCTGGCGTCCACCGCGAGCATGGCGTGGTTGGTCACCACGACGTCCGCCCCATGAGCAGCCGAACGAGCCCGGTCAGCAAAACACGCGCCCAGCTTGGGGCAGCGCTGTTTGAGGCACTCCAGCGACGTCACCGAAACTTGCCGCCACGCCCGTTCGCTGACCCCCGGCACCAGGTCGTCGCGGTCGCCTGTCGTGGTCTCCTCGGCCCACTCACGCACCCGCACCACCTGCGCCCCCAAGCCGTCGGCGTGGCGCGGCCCCGCCGGTTCGGGTATGTCGAACAGCGCAGGTTCGTCCGGGTACCCGCCCTCGACCTTGTGCACGCACAGGTAGTTGTGCCACCCCTTGAGCAGCGCCACCTCCGGCCGCCGCGGCAGGTGCGCCTCCAACGCCTCGACCACCAACGGCAGGTCTCTGGACACCACCTGCCGCTGCAGCGCGAGTGTCGCCGTCGACACCACAACCCGCCCGTCGTCGCGCACCGCATGGTCCACCACCGGCACCAGGTACCCCAACGACTTACCCGTCCCCGTCCCCGCCTGCACCAACAGGTGCCGCCTGCTCTCGACAGCGTCCGCCACCGCCCGAGCCATCACCACCTGCCCCTCGCGCCGCTGCCCACCCAGCGCCTGGACCGCCACCTCAAGCAGCGACGTCACACGCTCGGACCCATCCACGCCCTCACCCTATGCCGTGCCCGATACGCCCCCACCCACGAACCGCAGCAGGCAGACGAGTCGCTACCAGTACCCGCTGAGATCACGGATTCCAGGTGACCGGGACATTTTCGATATCAGGGACAGTCGGAACCCTCACGGTCACAGTTTTCGTACCTGTCGGCAACGGGCCCATCCACGCTGTCACCACCGTGACTTGGTCGAGATACACGATGGCAGAGCACGCGCAGTCCAACCCCGCGACCGGACCCAGCGGACCACCTGGATTCTCGGGATCAAACAGCGCAGGGCTGATAGTCGTGCCGCTAGCGGGATCGACGAGGGAGATCGTCTTCAGATTGCCGCCGCCCCCTCTGAGACTGACGACGTCGCCGGAGGCCTCCCCGTTCCCGGCGAGCGACATCGCGAACGTCACCAACGTGCTGTCCGGCCGGGCGTGAACCGACAACACATCGACGTGGTAGGACCGTCCCTCCCCCGAAGCCAGTGGAACGGCGTTCGGATCTGGCACTGCCGACACCACTGCTTGGTAGTACTGCTCTGCGGTGAGCGGGTCCCCCTTCACCAATCCAGTAGAAGCAGAGTCGCCAGACGCACCGCCAGTCGTGCACCCACAAAGTGTCACGACGACCGCTACGACGAGAGCCGCCAGACCTGTTCTCACTTTGCCACCTCGTACTCCACCGTCACCCGACGGTTCTTCTGTTGTCCCTCCGGGGTCGAGTTGGGGGCGATCGGCTCTGTCTCGCCTTTCGCCACCACTTCGAACGTCACGTTCTTTCCAGAGAGCGGAACCAGCGCGTCGACCACGGCCTGCGCCCGCCGACGAGAGAGATCCATGTTGTAGGCGTCTGTCCCGTCCGAGTCTGTATGCCCGGTCACCACGACAACACCCGTACCCCTGTCCTTGAGGTCCGACCCCACCATCGCCAGAGCCGAGGCTGCTTCGTCCGACAAATCCGCGGAGTCCTTTGCAAAGAGCACATCCGCCGCAAAAGTAGTCAACACTTCTGTGGAACTCTCGACTGTAGCGACAGCGTCATCATCGGTACCAGTTTGGTAGTACAGCGGGAACGTGTGAGCGGCGGGGTCGGCACCTTTGAGCAGGCTCGCCTGGGGGATCACGGGCCACCCGGCACCCAGCTCAACGGGGACTTTATCGACCGTCGGCTCCAGGGGCCCGTCGCCCACCGGAACGGGACGGTCTGCCATCTGGTGAAGATACCCAATTCGTACGTACACCTCCGACACGTCGGGAGGCAGCTCCGGGAACACAGCATATCCAACCAGCATCCGCCCGCTGGTGCTCCAGGCAACTTCTTTGGGATCCGACGCAGCATACTCTCCGTTGGCGAGCACCAGCGGAGCATAGACCGCCGACGCCTGCGGGACGACCAACGCCAGTCCATCCACAGGTCCACCATGGATCCCGAACAGGCAACTGCTGTTCGTGGTCGTGGGATCGACCTGCAACGCTGCTGACCAGTACAGAACCGTCCCACCCTCAACCCGGTTGACAGCGTGCACCGCGCCAACCACCGCGCCGGAGCGCCCGACGCCGAAACTCTCGACCCGGAAGACAGCCACCGTGGGAACATCAACCGAACCCACCGCTCTCGTCGTGCCTACCACGTCCGACGGTGACAAGACAGCGGACAGGGATGCCACCAGACCTATCACGACCGGACCGAACCCAAACACCTTCTTCATCGACACTCCTCCTGCAGTCGACTCCCCGACAGCAGACCAGGCCCGGCAATAATGCTCCTGGTCTCGCTGAGCACCACCATACCTTGCCGCACCGACGAAGTCCTAACCCCTTCCAACTCTGGAGCGGATCCTTTCTGAGGAACCTGATCCATTCTCACAAGGGCTCCCGGCAGGAACTGTCTCGTCTCACACCGTCGCCTCGGCCTCGGGCATGTGCAGGGCGGACGACCAGGCGTGACCTGGTTCGCAGAACTGGCGTCCTCTGCGAGCATGGCCACCACCACGCCCGCCCATGAGCAGCCCTCTCCACCCACGACACGGACGAGAGCCTCTAAGCAACCGTCCCGGGTGTCTCAGCCTCGTCGTCCATATCGCCATGGATGGAGAACTGCCCCATCAGATCGGCGTCCCCACAATCGGAGTACCCGTCAACGGCTACCGACTGGACACCGAACGGCACCTGGGCCGCAGCGCCTTCCAAGCGCTGCCGGGCTGCCGCAAGACTGCGTCGTGTGTCCACGGTGCGTTGGTGGTCAGAGCCGAGCACCCGCACCTCGTCAGCCAGCACCTCCTCGAACTCGGCTATCCCAGCGACATCTCCGGACTCGGTGCGCCAATAGGCGATCCTGTGCCGAGTGCTCAAAGTGTCAGGATGGTCCGGACCCATCACCCGCACCCGATCGGCCAACACGTCTTCCAGGCCGGCCAGACCACCGGCGACATCACCGGACACGGCGCGCCAACGAGCAATGTTGTGCCTTGTAGACAAAGTGCTCGGATGGTCCGCCCCCAGCACGCGCACCTTGTCGGCCAAAACACTTTCTAGCCCGGCCAGCCCTCCGTCAACATCACCAGCAATCACACGCCAACGACCGATGTGGTGCCTGGTGGAAAGAGTGCTGGGATGCTCTGGACCCAAAACTCGCACCCGATCGGCCAGAACCTCCTCCAAACCAGCCAGACCACCAGCGACATCACCCGAAGCGGCACACCAACGAGCAATATCGTGCCGGGTGTTCAGGGTGTCGGGATGGTCTGGACCCAGCAGCCGCACCCGGTCGGCCAGAACTTCCTCCAAACCTTCCAGACCACCCACAACATCACCAGACACCGCACGCCAACGAGCAATATCGTGCCGAGTCGACAAAGTCCGCGGGTGTTCTGGCCCAAGAACCCTCACCCAGTCGACCAGTATCTCTTCCAGCCCAGCCAGACCACCCACAACATCACCAGACACCGCACGCCAACGAGCAATGTAGTGCCGGGTGGACAAGGTACGGGAGTGATCCGGTCCCAACACCCGCACCCAGTCCTCTAGGACTTCCTCTAGCCCGGCCAGACCACCTACGACGTCACCAGACACCGCACGCCAACGAGCGATATTGTGCCGCGTCAGCAGGGTGTCAGGGTGGTCTGGTCCTAACACCCGCGTCATGTCGTCCAGCAATTCTTTTAACGTCACCAGAGCACCAGCCACATCACCGGCCTTTGCACGCCAGAACGCACAGCAGCGCCGCGCAGCCAAGGCATCGCGGCAGTAGGGGTCCGAGGCGTCGAACCGGGTGAGAAGATCTTCGTAATAGACGACCGCACGCCCGACACGGCCTGAGTTTCCTAAAGAGTCTCCGGAGAGGAACAGGGCCGGGTGGGCCTTGGTGGTCACCAAGACTTGTCCAGCAAGGTCACGCAGGTTCGTGGCTGTGGCACGTAAGCCACCAACGGCCCCTGGCGGAGCACTGTGCCAGACCTCGGTTGCGGCGTCGGCCAGCGCGTGCGCGGTGCGCGTCTGTTGTTCGGCGTCCAGGGTGTCGCGGATTGTGCGTTGGGCCAGGGCGTGGACAGTGACCGGACCCCACGGGTCACGGCCGACGGTGACCAAGGACACGAGCGAGAGCGCGTTGAGGGCGGACCATGTCTGCTCGTCGGTCAGCGGGCCAGCGACATCTGGGTCGCAGGCACGGGCCAGGTAGTGGCGGGCGGCTTCGGTGAGGAACAGGATCCGAGGGGTCTGGGTGGGGTGGGCGAACGACAACAACGCCGCCATGGCCGGTGCATACTGCGAGTGCTCTGTCGCGCGTTCCACAGCGATATCCCAGGTCGCAGCGATAGTCCATGGGCCGTCGCCTGGGCGCCCGCGGCGGGCCAGCTCTGCGTAGGGGGCGTCCTGGCCAGGCAGGACGTTCGCCAGGGAACGTGAACGGTCGGCCAGCACCTGGCGGTACTGGTCGATGGTGGCGAAACGGGGGTTGTCGAGGATGACCGCTGTGGCCAGGCTCAGCGCCACGGGGTGGCGGCCCAGGTCGTCAGCCAGAGCCTCGACCTGGGTCGGGTCAGTCGGTACTGCCCTGGCCAGACGTTCGGTGATGTACGACGACGCTTCCGCAGGGCTGTACACGTCCAGGTCCACCTCGACCCGGTCCGACCCCTGGTACCCGGCCCCTCGACGACGGGTGGTGACCAGCGTCTGGCCTCCGACCGGAGGCCACCACGGCGCGAGCTGTGGGGGCTCGACGTCCAGGTCGTCGAGCACCACGAACCACGACCGGTCCGTCGCTGCCAACCAGGCACGGAACGCCTGCGCCAACGCCTCGTCGTTCTCGCGGCGCAACCCCAGGGCACGTGCGGCTGCGGCGTAACCGCTGATCACACCGTCGAGACGGGAGGCGTCGACCCACACCTTGACCTGGGCGTCGCTCGAGCGGAAGTACTGGCTGGCCAGCTGCGACTTACCCACCCCTCCGTCACCGCGCAGCACCTGGGTCAGCACCACTGTCTGCATTCGCGACCATGCGGTGTCGATCGCGTCACGTGCCGCCGACCTGGGCTGCAACGCCGGGGCGGCGTCCGGCGGGTTCCCCACTGGCGGTACCTGCGCAGGAGCCTTCTCTCCCAGCTTCTGGTCGATCGACACCAACAGGTCCCTCTGGTGCTCGGCGTTCGCTACGAGCCGGTCGGCCTTGCCGTCGATCCGGTCGGTCGTCGTGGCGACATGTCCCAGCCGGTTCAGCGCCTCGACGATGAACACCTGGTGAGGCACCATCGCCCGGTAGGTCTCCTCGATGACGACCTGGGCGACACCCATCCCGCCGACGTCCTCGAACGTCTCGCAGGCGCGGGTGACGACCACCTGGGCAGCCCGGCCTGGGTCAAGGTCCAACGCAGTCCACTCGTCCATCGTCAGTGCGTGTGCCGCCATGATGTCGCACGCCAGACGCCGACCAGCCGCGAGCTCGCTGCGCCCAAGCTCGGCGAGACGCGCTGCCACCGCGGACCTGACCTGCGTGTCGAGCGCCTGGCGCGTCGTGGGACCGAAAAGTCTGTCGACCGCGTCCCCTCCAGCGGACGCGACCGCCCCACCCGCGCCCGCCACCACGACCCCCAGCCCCGGATCTCCCGTCGTGACGACCACAGCGGCACCCCCAAGCGCCGTCAACCCCTGGACAGCGGCCCTGACAACCGACCGTCGCACCGGCACAGCAACCCCGTTCCACGCAACCGACCTTTCCAATTGGCACCCTACCTGCTGAGGCGTCCGAATCTGCGCCGCGGTTGGGTAGCCAGCTCCTCAAGACAGTCCTCAGCGTCTTTGCTGCTCCGACTGCCCGGCCCCGGCTGCAGGCCGACAGGTGAATCCACTCGGGCTTTCACTCAGCAGCGAGGCGGCGTTCAGGCCGAGGAGGGCGGCGCTTCCGTCGTCTCGGCCTCGACCAGGAGGGTCAGGCCGCGTTTGCGTGTACGCAGCACCCTGAGACCGGAGCGCTCTGCGTCTGAGCGGATCTCGCGGTCTGAGGGAAAGCTTTCGACGTGGTGGAGGGCGCGGAAAAGGGCGTTCAGGGGTGGGCGCGCGATGCCGAAACGGGGTTCGGCGATGACCAGGCGGCCTCCCGGGGCCAGGACGCGGGCTGCTTCGGCCAGGAACTGCTCGCGGGAGTCGAGGTGGTGGTAGGCCAGGCAGGTCACGACCATGTCGAACGTGGCGTCGTCGAAGGGCAGGTCTTCGGCTGAACCTTGGTGGATATCCATCTGCGGGTTGGCGCGCCGCGCCACCTCGACCATCTCGGGGGCGATCTCCACGCCGGAGCCGACCGCGCCTCGCTCGGCGAGCAGGGACAGCAGCCGTCCTGTGCCGCACCCGACGTCCAGCACACGGCACCCTTGAGGGATCTCGCAGGTCAGCACAGCCTGGTAGAACCACCGCGCCACCCGGCCCTGGATCCCGCTGTCGTACCCTTCGGCCCACTTGCCGAACCCCACGTGCCGGTGCGCCATGAGCTTCCCTCCGCCGGTGTTGGCCACCAGTGTCCCGCGCAAACCCCGTCTCACCAAGCACGACATCCAGGCTGGAACGTGGAGTACCTATCTGCTGCTGCTCCACGTTTCGGCAAAAAGTGGAGTAGTGCGAGGGCGATGGTCACAGCGCGAAGACGGTGACACCGCGGTGGTCGGCCGTGAGGTCGGCGATATCGGTGGGATCCGAGGTGACGATCGGGACGGTTCGCCGAAGCATCGCTGCACGCTCGACTCCTGCCACGAACGACAGGCCAGGTGGTACGTTCGTCAGGGAATGGACGGAGGCTGTGATGAGTGACCTGCTGGACCTTCCAGAGATCGGGCCGGTTGCTGCGGCGAACCTGGCGGCCGTCGGAATCGAAGACGCTGAGACGTTACGTGAGGTCGGTGCCCAGGAGGCGTTCGTACGGATCCGCACGGAGGTCGACCCTGGAGCCTGCTTGCAGATGCTCACCGGCTTGGAGTGCGCAGTCCGGGGTGTGCGGGCCTCCATGCTTCCCCCAGCGGACAAGGCCGAGCTGCGCGAGTGGTTCCGGAGCCTGGACGCGTCGTGAACACGTGCCCCATGGACTGACTGGTTGCGGACATGACGGCTCGGCTCACGCCGCAGGGAGCACACCGACGGGACGGCCCACAAACTCGGGGACGTCAGCGGCATCCGAGGACTCGGGAAGGTCGCCGAGCAGGTCCACGAGGGTGCCACCGTCGTCGATGGCAGCGTCCAGCTCGTCCTCCTCGGCGTCGAGGATGATCTGGCGAGGTTCGTCAGGGCATATCACGGTGAACTCCCTGTTGTCAGCCTTGTACGACCCGTCTACCGAATGGCATTCGTTCCAGAAACCAGCGAGCGCGGCAAATGCGCGCCCGGAGGGTTTCAGCTCACCAGGCACCGCGAGGTGGTAGTTGGGGTCTGCGCGGCGCATGAGGCCGAACTGCGCCTCGGCAGGGTCTTCGTGCCCGTCGTCGTTGATCAGGTCGTACCACCAGACCCCGCCGACGTCGCCGGTGGCACGTACGCGCACGTACAGCTCGACGAGGTTCACCGCCTGGCCCCTTTCGGAGACCCCGCCATCGAAGTCGTACGACGACCACCCAACCTCGGTGACGTACACCGGCACGCGGGAGCCGTAGGCCTCGGCGACCTCTTCGGCGACCAGGTGCACGCAGTTGGCCGCGACATCCGCGCCTGCAGGTGCGCTCGACGAGCCGGGACAGCCGTCGGGGGCGTGGACGTACGGGTGGACGACCGCACCGTCGACCTCGATGCCACGTTTGCCCATCTCGGTCATGACAGTCTCGGTCCACTCCGGGTTCCGTGCGGAGATCGCGTTGACGATGACCGGAACCCCGGGGGCGGCCTCACGGAAAGAAGGCTGGTCGATACCCACACGCTCCGGGTAGAGCATGGCCTCGACGAGGTCGACGTACATCATCGGGCAGCCTGGTTTGTCCTGCGGGTCCGTCGGGCACGGGCTGCCCACGGCTGGGCGTTGGGGCCAGCCCATGTAGATGTCCCACTCGTTCCACACCTCGACCCCTGACAGGTTCTCCGGGCCGACCTTGGTCACCACGGTCGACGCGTACTGCAAGAAGGCCGCGCGTTCCTCTTTGGTGTCCGGGAAACCCCCGCCCTCCATGAAGCGGCGGTTGCCGTAGTCGAGCAGCAGCATGACCTTGCCGCCGTGCTCAGCGACGGGCTGCAGCGGAGTGGTCCAGTTCGGTTCGTCCATCTCTCCCCAGGAAGCCTCGTCGCGCAGGCTCTGGACACCCATCTCTGTGATGGCGATCTCGGCGAGCCCCTTGCCGTCTGAGGGGCGCGCCCTGCTCCACATCAGGTGCGAGGCGACACCCATGATGAACCCGTCGGGCCCCACCTCGGGCGTCTCCTCCTCCACGTCAGGGGTCTGCGACGCCGATGGCGTCTGGGTGCCGGGGGGGACGTCGGCGGCAGGGGAGCACGCGGCCAGGGAGGCGACGGAGCAGGACGCGACGACCGCCCACGCCCCGATGGCGCGCAGGAGTCTGTGCCGTGTTGTGGGATGCATGAAATCCACCCTACGTGCCGAAACGCGCATTATCCAACCGCTGGGCACGGCAGGCGCCCGGCCACAGCCGGCACGTCGTGCCTGCAAGGTCCGCTGCACAACCCCACGACCGTGGGCCAGGGCGTGTCTCTGAACCCCCCGGGCGAGCGCGGCGTGTCCGGTGCGTGCGCTGGCAAAGCGACGGAGGAGAGCAGCACTGGAGGTGCTGCCGACGACGACGACGCCAGCGTGCGTGCCGGGCGCGTCGCGGCGTGCGGGGGGTTGTGAGACACGCCCTAGAACAGCCCGCGCAGCAGGTCAGCTGGTGGCGTCGTGGAGCTGTCGGGCGAGGGCACGGTCGACGCGGGCCCGCAGGGCGGTGCCTTCCTCGCGGTGCTCGGAGTGTTCCACCTCTCCGCGTTCGTGGACCAGGTGGACGAGGTCGCCTCGGTCGTAAGGGACGACGACGTCGACGAGGACGTCGGGGCGGGGCAAGGCATCGGCGATGACGTCCTGCAGCTCATCAAGGCCCTGGCCGGTGCGGGCGGAGACGACGATGGCGCCGGCTTCTTTGGTGCGCAGACGGGCGATGGCCTCGGTGTCGGCCAGGTCAGCCTTGTTGAGGACGACGATCTCGGGGACGTCGAGCGCACCTTCGATATCGCCGAGCACCGCGCGGACTGCGGCGACCTGGCCTTCGGGGTCGACATGGGCCGCGTCGACGACGTGGACGACGAGGTCGGCGTCGGCGACCTCTTCGAGGGTGGAGCGGAAGGCTTCGACCAGCTGGTGGGGCAACGCCCGGACGAACCCGACCGTGTCGGTGAGGGTGTACACACGCCCGTCAGGGGTGGTGGCGCGCCGGACGGTCGGGTCGAGGGTGGCGAACAGGGCGTTGTCGACCAGCACCCCAGCGTCGGTCAGCTGGTTGAGCAGCGACGACTTACCTGCGTTGGTGTACCCGACGATGGCGACCGACGGGACCGAGTGGCGTTCGCGCGAACGCCGTTTCGTGGCCCGCGCCGGGGCCATGGCGGCGATGTCGCGGCGCAGACGGGCCACACGTGTGCGGATCCGGCGACGGTCCAGCTCGATCTTCGTCTCACCGGGACCACGCGACCCCATACCCTGCGACGTCCCGCCGACCTGCCCACCAGCCTGCCGGGACATCGACTCGCCCCAACCGCGCAGACGCGGCAGCAGGTACTCCAGCTGGGCCAGCTCGACCTGGGCATTGCCCTCTTTGGACTTGGCGTGCTGGGCGAAGATGTCCAAGATCAACGCGGTCCGGTCGATGACCTTGACCTTGACGACGTCCTCCAGGCCACGGCGCTGCGACGGCGCCAGCTCGCAGTCGGCGATGACGGTGTCCGCGCCGAGGGTCGCCACCAGGTCCGCCAGCTCGGCGGCCTTGCCAGACCCCAGGTACGTCGCCGGGTCAGGGTTCCCACGCCGTTGCAGCATCCCGTCGAGCACCTGCGACCCGGCGGTCTCGGCCAGCGCCGCCAGCTCGCGCAGGCTGGTCTCGGCAGCCTGCGCCCCGCCGCCGCTCCACAGCCCCACGAGCACCACTTTCTCCAGGCGCAGCTCGCGGTACTCGACCTCGGTGACGTCTTCGAGCTCGGTCGACAACCCCGCGACCCGGCGTAACGACGCACGTTCTTCCAGGTCCAGCTGGTCACCGTCAGCAGCGGTGTGCTCGGCGTCAGTGGCCTGCACCGCCGTCCCGACCCGGCTGAGCACCCGGGCCACGACGTCGTCAGCCACCTCCTGCGCGCTACGCGCGTCCGCAGATCCCATCACCATCGTCCTTCCTGGTCACTCCAGCGTCCCACGCCCCGCCCCCCAGAGGCGACCCAATTCGCCACTGCGCACCAGCTCCACGCCTGAACCAGCGACCAGGCATTTGCGCTCGCTCACCGTCCGAGAGCCCGAAGCAGGTCGGCGCCAGCGGTCTGCGACATGGGACGCTCTGACCGGCTCGCCGCGGCGGCCTCGGCAATGGCACTGTCTTGTTCACGCAGGTCGCGCACGTCCGCTGTGGTGTCCACCGGCGGACCGCCCGGCGCCGCTGCCCACACCCGGTCACGTACTACCTCGCGGGCATTGGGCGTCACCCGCACCCGTGGATCCTGGCGCGGGTTCATGCGGCCCGCCAGAGGTCGGCCAGCGGAGGCCCGGTCACCACGGCTGCGTCTGCTTTGAACGACGTGACGATAGGGTCGTCGTGGTCCTGGGCCTCCTGGAGGCGACGAGGTGTTGTGGCATAGACCTGCACTGGCTGGCCTGTCCAGCGTCGTGCCTTGGTGTGCAGAGACAAGACGAACGCGTCGACACGGTCAGGGGTGTCGTCGTCGGGGGTGACGACAAGCAGGTCGAGGTCACTACCCAGACCTGCCTCGCCACGTGCGACGGACCCGAACACCGCCACTGTGACCGCGTCCGTGTCGCCGTACACCTCATCGACGACCTCACGGACGCGGCGCGTGAACAGCGACCAGACGTCGACCTCACGGAACGCGGCGTCGACCGCTGGGAAGAGCAGGTGGTCACGGTTGATCGTATACACGTTCGACGCACCGACGGCCTCAACATCCACCACTCCCTGCTGCACGAGCCTGTGCAGGGCGTACTGGATGCCACGAGCACTTCCTGCCTCCCCGGCGACGCGCGCCACCTGCCGGCCGGTCATCCCTGTGCCTGCACGCCAGAGCACCCCCAGACACGTGGCCTGAAGCCCACCGAACACGCTCTCGGGGCCGCTCCAGTCCATCACACCTCCAACCAACTGCCAATGAGCATATTATTGCTCACATGCGCAGGATTCTGCAAACTACAGAGAAGCGCGCCGCCGACCCAGGGCGTGCCTCGTCACCACACAGGCGAGCAGAAGTCGGCAACGTTCCAGCTGGTCGCACCCTTGGACCGCTCGACCTCTGGTCCGAGACACGGTCCGATCCACCACCGCCTGACGAACGGTGACCGACACGCCATGATGGGGGCACGCCGACCTGGGAGGATGGCAGGCTGTGACGAGATACTGTGCTTTTCTGCGAGGGGTGAACGTCAATGGGCGCAAGATGCTCATGGCGGACGTGCGCGCTGTTGCCGAGCAGGCTGGGTTGCGGGATGTGACCACGGTGCTGGCGACAGGGAACGTCGTGTTCACCAGCGACGAACCGGCCCAGGTGGTGGCACGACGGTTGGCGGACGCGCTGGGCGAGCACTACGGCGGACCGGTGTTCTTGTTCGTCAAGGACGCCGCGCAGGTGGACCAGATCGTCGGCGCCGTGCCGTTCGAGGACGACCCGGACCTGCACGTGTACGTATTCGTCTGCGACGACGGGTTCACCGGCACCCTGCTGGAGAAGTTCGCGGAGATCACCCCGGTCGTCGGCGAGACTGCAACCGTCAGCCAGGGGTGTTTCTTCTGGCGGGTGCCGAAAGGGTCGACCCTCGACGCAGGGTTCTCCAAGGTCTTGGGCAACCCGCGCCTGCGCGAGAAGCTCACCAGCCGGAACGTGTCCACGATACGCAAGGTCCAGGCGGTGATGGCGGCGCCGTGACCGTCAGCGGGTAGGGTCGGCGCGGTGAGTGGGCACTACTTCACGCCTGAGCCGGGCGGGGCGGACGTGCGGCGTCAGGTTGTCGTGCGGTTGGCTGGGCGCGACGTCACGGTGACGACCTCGGGTGGGGTGTTCTCGCCGGGGCGGGTGGACGCCGGGACGCGGGTCCTGCTGGACCATGTCGACGACCCTGCGCCTGGGGACCTGCTGGACCTGGGGTGCGGGTGGGGGCCGTTGGCGCTGGCGGCAGGGTTGCGCGCACCTGGGGTGGATGTGTGGGCGCTGGACGTCAACTCCCGGGCGCTGGACCTGGCAGCGACGAACGCTCGTGCGCTGGGGCTCGAACGGGTCCGGGCGGTCACAGCCGACCAAGTGGGCGCGGACCTGCGGTTCACGACCATCTGGTCGAACCCGCCGATCCGGATCGGCAAACCTGCGCTGCACAAGCTGCTGGCCACCTGGCTGGGCAGGCTCACCGACGACGGCACCGCCTGGCTGGTCGTCGCCCGCAACCTTGGTGCCGACCCGCTGCACCGCTGGCTCGCCGAGACCCTGGGACGACCGGTCGACCGTGTGGCCTCGGCCAAGGGGTTCCGGGTGCTGCGGGTCACACCAAGGTAGTACTGGGCCTGCGCCCACCATCCGGGACGGGCTGTCCCTGACCCGGGGTGATACGGTCAACAGTTTGGGTGAGGACGCGCGAGTCTTGGGCACGGCCGACGCCGGTGCGCTAGTGTGCGGATTCGTCAGTGAACGTACGTTCCTACTCTCTGGGGCATCCTCCCCGTCTTCTCACCGCGACCAAGGAGACACACCATGCGACTACGTCGCCTCGGCGCCACCAGCGTGGCCGCCGTCATCGCTCTCACCCTGGGCAGCGTCGCCCTGACCGGCTGTGGCAACTCCGACGACTCGGCTTCTTCCGACCAGTTCACGATCGGGGCGGCCATCATCGTGTCGCACCCGGCGCTGGAGGCTGTGGTCGCCGGGTTCGAAGAGGTCCTCAAAGAAGAGGGTGTCAAGTACAAGCTGATCAGCAAGAACGCCCAGGGCGACCAGGCGAACGCGGCCACCATCGCGTCGACCTTCGCGTCCAACAAAGACATCGACCTGATCCTGGCGGTCTCGACGCCGATCGCCACGACGATGGCCGCTGCCGAGAAGGACCGTCCGATCCTGTTCGCAGCCGTCACCGACCCTGTCGGCGACAAGTTGGTGCCCTCCTGGGACAAGGCTGGCCCCAACATCACCGGCGCCTCCGACCTGCCCCCTGAGGCCAAGCCTGTGTCTTTGGTCCAGGAGGCCATGCCTGACGTGGCGAACGTCGGCGTGCTCTACTCCTCGTCCGAGTCCAACTCCCTGGCCCAGGTCGAAGCGTTCGAGGCAGAGGCCAAAGAGCTCGGCATCAAGATCACCAAACAGGGCATCACCGGACCGAACGAGGTCTCTGCCGGGCTCGACGCCCTGGCCGGGGTCGACGCCATTCTGATCCCGACCGACAACACTGTCGTCGCCGCGATCGCGTCAGTGATCCAGTTCGGCCAGGAGAACAAGATTCCCGTCTTCTGCGCTGACAACTCCACCGTCGAGCTGGGCACCGTGGCAACCCGCGGCCTGAGCTACCACAACCAGGGCCGACGCGTTGGTGAGATGGCTGTGGCGATCCTGCGGGACGGCAAGACGGTCGCCGACTTCAAGCCGGAGAAGCCCACCGAGACCGAGCTGCTCGTCAACCCGGACGCAGCCAAGAAGTTCGGGCTGACACTTCCTGAGGCACTGGTCGCCCAAGGCACTGTCGTCGAGACCAAGTAACGCCCGTGCTGGGAGCCGTCGACCAAGGTCTGATCACCGCAGTGCTCGCACTGGGGGTGTTCTTGACCTTCCGCATCCTCAACTTTGCGGATCTCACGGTCGACGGCTCCTTCACGGCGGGCACCGCCTCCACCGCCATCTTGATCTTCAACGGCGTCCCGCCGGTGGTGGCGATCGGTGGCGGGATCGTCGCCGGGGCGCTGGCTGGGTTGGTCACCGGCGTCTTGCACACCAAGTTCCACATCGACCCGCTGCTCGCGTCGATCCTGGTGATGCTGGCGATGTACACCGTGAACACGCGGATCATGTGGATGGGCCACGACGGTCTGCACCGCTCCAACGTCGGGCTGCTGGGCAAAGACACGATCTTCACGCCGCTGGTCGAGAACCGGTTGCGGGGGACGTGGGTCTCGGTCGGCTGCATCGGTGCTGGTGTCTTGGTCGTGGCTGCTGTGATGGTGTGGTTCTTGGCCACCAAGTTCGGTTTCGCCGTCATGACCACCGGGGACAACCCGGGGATGGCGTCGGCCATGGGTATCAACACGGCGATGACAAAAACCGTGACGCTCATGGTCTCCAACGGCCTGGTGGGGTTGTGCGGAGCGATCACAGCCCAGTACGTCAGCTCGTCGAACATCGAAGACGGCAGGGGCATGATCTTGATCGGGCTCGCCTCAGTCATCTTGGGCAACGCCATCTTCGGCACCCGGTACCTGTGGCTGGCGGCGATCGGTGTCGTCGTCGGGGCTGTGCTCTACCGGGTGGCGATCTTCTGGGCGTTGAAGTGGGAGTTCATCGAGAACTCCGACATGAAGCTGATGTCGGCGGTCTTGGTGGTCGTCGCTCTCGTGCTCTCGCAGTCCAAGAGCGCGAACACCCTGGTGACGAAGTTGTCTCCGTGGCGCCAGCGCGCTGATATCCCTGAGCAGATGAGCGTGGTCCCCAACCCCTTCTCCCCCATGGCAGAGCTCGACGCCGCGCACCAGGCTTCGACTGCCCAGCCGACCCACACCGGGTCTGGACACGCCCGGCACAAAGCTCCCCCTCCGTGCGGTCCCGACAACCCCAGACGAGGTCCCGATGACCCAGGCTGACGAGAACGGGCCGGCCTGGGGTACACCGCAGCAGACGCCTCCCGACAAGACCGCCGACGACAAGGTCCCGTCGATGCTGTCTCTGGCGGGGATCTGCAAGACGTTCTACCCCGGGACTCCCAACGAACGTGTGGCGCTGCGCGACGTGGACCTGGAGCTGGCGACCGGAGACTTCGTCACCATCATCGGCTCGAACGGGGCTGGCAAGTCGACCTTGCTCAACGTCACCGCGGGGTCGTTGTCGGTCGACTCCGGAAAGGTGCGGATCAACGGCAAGGACGTGACGAGGAGTCCCGCCCACCGGCGGGCCGCGCGGATCGCCCGGGTTTTCCAGGACCCCCAGGCCGGTACCGCCCCGCACCTGACCATCGAGCAGAACCTGTCCGTCGCGCTCAACCGGGGCCGGCGTCTGACGTTGGGCCTGGGGCTGACCAGGTCGCGCCGCAGGTGTTTCGTCGAGCAGCTGGCCACGCTGGAACAGGGCCTGGAGCACCGGATGAACCACCGGGTCGGGCTCCTGTCGGGGGGTCAACGCCAGGCCCTGAGCCTGTTGATGGCGACCTTCACCCACCCCGACCTGCTGCTGCTCGACGAGCACACCGCAGCTTTGGACCCTGAGCGTGCCGAGCTGGTCTTGCGCCTGACCGCGCAGATGATCTCCGACCACCAGCTGACCGCCCTCATGGTGACCCACAACATGGACCACGCCCTGCGTATGGGCAACCGGTTGCTCATGATGCACGACGGCGAGATCGTCCGCTCGCTGAGCCCAGAAGAAAAAGCCAAGGCCACGGTCTCCGACCTCCTCGACCTCTTCGCCACCAAAGGCGGGCTCAGCGACCGGACCCTGCTGACCTAGAAGACAGTGGGGACGGTTCCTATGTCTTGCCTGGTCAGCGCCGAATCCGCAGGTGGTCTCCATCACAACCTTGGGTCCGTAGACGGCTGAGGTGGATCTGCATCGGTCGGGGCAGGGCAGCAGAGGTGGCGCTGACCAGGCAAGACATAGGAACCGTCCCCATTGTCTTCTAGCCGGGCAGCGGACGACGGGTGGGGGCGGCTGGGTCGACGAGGCGGCCGGCGTCGGCGTCGGCGACGAGGGCGAGGGCTTGGTCGAGCAGGTCGGGGGCGTCGGCGGCCAGCCAGTGGACCCTGGGGTCACGGCCGAACCAGCCCATCTGCTTGCGGGCCAGGCGCCGGGTGGCGGTCACGGTCTGGGCCTGGGCGGTGGGTTCGTCGACCTGGCCGTCGAGCATGGCCAAGACCTGGGCGTAACCGACGGCACCGCGGGCGGTGCGCGACATCCCGGCGTCGCGCAGGGTCCGTACCTCCTCGACGAGGCCCGCGGCCCACATGGATTCGACCCGGGTGGTGATCGCTGCGTCCAAGGCTTCGCGGTCCAGCTCTAGGCCGAGCTGGACGGCGGGGACCTCGTAGGTGTACGTGGGCAGGTCAGTCGTGGGGGGTCTGCCGGTCAGGGCGTAGACCTCCAGGGCCCGGACCACCCGGCGGACGTTACGCGGGTCGATCGCTGCGGCAGCCTGAGGCGCCAGGGCCGCGAGCTCGGCGTGCACAGCTGCGGCGCCTTCGGTCTCGGCCCGGCGTTCGAGGGTCTCACGCAGCCCGGGGTCGGTTCCGGGGAACTGCATGGGGTCGAGCAACGCCCGTACGTACAACCCCGACCCTCCCACGACGACCGCCCGCTGGCCCCGTTCCGCCAGGTCTGCCAGCACCGTCCGCCCTGCCTCACGGTACTGGGCGACCGACACTGCGACGTCCGGGCCGACGACGTCTACCAGGTGGTGCACCACCCCCCGACGCTGGGCCTTGGTGGTCTTGGCGGTCCCGATATCCATCCCCCGGTACAGCGCGAACGCGTCGGCGTTGACCACCTGGCCGCCCAGCGCGAGCGCCAGCTCGACCCCCAACCCAGACTTACCCGTGGCGGTGGGCCCGACGACAGCGACGACGTTCACCCGACGACGGTACCGTCAGCCCAGCAGGTCGGTGACGATCTCGTCGGCTTCGTCGTGGAGGCCCGCGCCGCGCAGGAGGGCGACGAGGTCGTCGAGGACTTTGACCTGGGTGTCGCGCTGGTGGGCACGACCGAGCTGGGCGGCCGCGGTACGGTAACGCCCGGCTGCGGCACCGGCGTCACCCCGGCGGGCGAGCAGCCGCCCGACCAGCCAGGACGCTTGCCCGGCCGCTGCCCACGAACCGAGCTCTTCGAGCACGTCGGCGGCCTGGCTCCCGCTGGTCACCGCTTCGTCCCAGCGGCCCAAGGTGGCCAGGGTGCGGGCACGCACGTCGGCGACGGCTGCGGCTTCGTGGCGACGGGCACGAGCCACCTGGGGGCGGACCGGCACCGCACCAGCGGAACGGTCGTCTGCGACGGCTTCGGTGACCAGGGTGGTCGCTGTGCTCGCCAGGCGGTCAAGAGCGGCTTCGGCGTCCCCGACAGCGCACGCGGTGGCCGTCCACGCGCGGACCACCGGCGCGACGAGCGCTGGTTCGGCTCCCCCGGCGGCCAGCAGGTCCACGGCACGGGCAAAAGCTGTGTGGGCACCGTCGTGGTCTTCGAGCACCTGGGCGCAGTGGGCGGCCTCGGCGAAAGCGAAACCAGCGTCGACGAGCATGCCTGCCTCGACGAGGTCGCGCCCGGCCTGCTGGTACTTCGGCGCCGCCTGGGCGAGGTCACCACGGCTGGACGCCTCCTCAGCCTGCTCGACCAACGACGTGCTGGAGATCTCGGTCTCCCAGGCAACAGCCGGCTGGCTGCGACCGTCGGACCCGCTGAGCACCTCGACCCTGTCGACGGCGGGCGGGCTGTCGGGATCTGGGGTGCTCAGGACCGACAGGTCGACAGGGACGACCGACAGCTCCCACGCTGAGGCGATCCGACGGCTGACGTGGTCGTCGCCGTACCGGGCGTCGAAAGTTGCGGCGATCTGGTCAGCCTGGGCGCGGCACCAGGCGGCGTACCCGGCGACCGTCGTCGTCCCGGAGGCCAGCGACCGCAACTCACGGTCCGGGTCGGTGGCGGCCACGCACGAGGCTGCCGAGCCCAGGGCCACGAACGCCCCCATGCGGTACCCGGCGGACTCCCCCTGTGCGAGCATCACCTGCTCGTCGTCGCTGATCCGGCGCACCACCGCGTCGTGCGCGCCGACACGGGCCAAGAACCGCAGCACCTTGCCGCGCACCCCGACCAACGGCACCTCCGCCCGGTCCAGCTCGGCCAGGGTGCGCCGGTGCGCGACGACCGCCTCGTCGGTGCGGCCCAGGTCCAGGTACGCCAGGGCTGCCCGGGAGAGCATGTCGGCTGGTTCGGACAGGCACCGTTCCCCCTCGACGAGGGTCTGCTCGATGATCCTCACCGCTTCTTCGGTGCGGCCCCAGCCGTACAGGTACCCGGCACGGTCGCCGGGGTCGCACACCGAGCACTGGGAGAAGTCGTCGCGGGGTGTGGCCACCCACGTCTCGTAGACCGACTGCACGGACGGGTCATCGCGTTCGTCGGCCCACACGGTGCGCAGGTACCAGATGGCGTCCAGCCCTGCCCCGGCGACCACGAACCGCCGCTCCATGTCCACCAGCAGCGCGTCGACCCGTTCGACGGGGACCTGGGGGGTCTCGATGACTTCGTTGACCACCCACTTGGCGGCCCACAGCAAGGTGTGCGCGTCGTACTCGTCGAGCAGGTCCGGGCTCTGGTCGGCCAGACGCAGGACTTTGGTGTACGGGACGAGCACCTTACGGCCCTCCCCGCCGTGGGCGTACGCCTCGACGAGCACCAGGTAGGCGAACGCCAGGCACGCCTGCGGGCCCTCGGCCTCGATCTGCGCGACGAGCCGTTCGGCGGCGACGGTACGCGTCGTGCCGTAGGGGATCTTGCGGACCGCCACCAGCTGGCCGTCGACGCTGTTCTTGTCCCTCATCAGGTGTTGTCCAGCAGCCGTGCCAGCGCGGTGGACAGCAACGTCGACTCGGCCGCCCGTACCGGCTCCCCGGACAGCAAGACGGCACTGACGTACAGCGCGTGCACCCCTGCGTCACGGCGCTCACCAGCAGGGGCAGCGAGCAGCGACTCGACCGCAGCGTTGGCGCAGTTGAGCACCAGGCGGCGCGACGGGCCCGAGGGCACGTCGGTGAGGTCCCCCAGGGCCTTGGACCACACGTCGTCACCTTCGGCATGGGTCTGGCGCACGGCGCGGCCGAAGGTCGCCTCCCTGTCGGTCAGGAGCATCGCCGGCAGCACGTCCGGTTCGAAGGTGCGCAGCAGGACGTCGCAGTCCTGGTCGGCCAGGAGCCGCACAGCGTCGCGGCGGGCCTCTTCCAACCGCAGCGCCTCGTGCAGGTCCAGGTCGGCCAGCACCGCGGACACGTCGGAGGTGAGCAGGGGACGTACCGTCCAGCCGGGCTTCGAGGCGAGCCGGGCGAGCAGCTCGGCGTCGTAGACGTACCCAGCGTTGACCACCGCCAGCCCCTGGGCACGGGCCACCGGCGCGACCCGGCGGAACTCTTCGGTGGTGTCGGTGTACAGGACCTGGCCGTGGTCGTCGCGGACCTGCACCAAGGTGCGCAGGCCGTCGGTCGTCTCGTACGGCAGGACCTGTGCGACGAGGGCGAGCATCTCGTCGTCGGTGCGGGCCATGGCACGCAGCGCGACGTCGTGCACCTTGATGAACTGGTCGGCCAGGGAGCCGGGCGACCAGGTCGCGCTGCTGAGTGTGTCGAGCACCCACGCCTTGATCTGCGAGGCCAGGGCGTCACGCACCGCCAGCAGCACCTCGTCCTCGTACAGCGCCTCACGCGAGGCGGTGGGACGCAGACCGTCGGTGTCGATGACGCACCGCACGAAGAACGCCCAGTCGGGCAGCAACAGCTCGACCCTGGTGCCCAAGAGCATGCGTTTGAGGTACACCCGGTGGGCTCCCGGGCCAGGCGGCGGCGCTGTGGGCAAGACGAACGCCACCCCGCTCAGCCCCGCCAGAGGCACCGACAGCTCGAACCAGGTCAGCGGGGCGAACCCCAGCAGGTCACGGCAGTAACCCTCCAACGCCTCGGGGCGTGCCCACGGCAGGTCCGTGCGTGACGTGCGCCGCCACAGCTGTTCGCCTGCGGGGCTGGTCACCGACACAGCCACGTCCACGGGCAGCAGGGCGCCGAACTCCTCAGCGAGCATGACGACGGTCTCGGGGGCGAGCCAGTGCTCAGCGTCACGGCGGGCGACCAGGCGCAGCCTCGTGCCGCAGGTGGGTATCTCGTCGTCGGCCTGGGCCGGGTCGATCGTCTCGAGGGTGTAGCGCCCGTCGTCGAAACCACGCCAGCGCACGGCAGGCGCTGACGGGTCTGCGGCTGAGCGCGAGACGACCTCGACCGACTCGGCGACCATGAACGCCGAGAGCAGCCCGATACCGAACTGGCCGAGGAACTCCGCGCGGCCCAGGCCCAGCTCGACGTCGCGTTTGGACGACCGTCCGATCGTCGCCAGGACATCAGCGGCCTCGGCCTGCGTCAGGCCCACACCGGTGTCGGTGACCTCGAGGGTACCGTCGGCGGGGAAGGTGAAACGCACCCGGGCAGGGGTGTCCGGGTCGAAGGCCCGGCGTGCGGTGATCGCGTCGACCGCGTTCTGCAACAGCTCGCGCACGTACACACGCGGACCGGAGTACAGGTGGCGGGCGAACAGGTCGACCACACCGCGCAGGTCGACCTGGAACGCCTGGGGGTCGCTCACTCGTCGCACCAGTCGGGGTGCTCGGCGCGGAAAGCCTCCACAGCCTGCGGGAACTTGTGGTCCAGCTCTCTGAACGCCGCCAACGACGTGGCGATCGCGCACTGCACGTGCAGCAACAGCTGCTCGTCGGACGCACCGTGCTCGTAGTTGATGGAGTGCTCGGCCGCCACAGCCAGCCCGTCGTCGTCGTCACGCTCGACGTACAGCTTGGGCCAGATCCACTGCCAGTTACGGGTGTTCAACCATTCCAAGAGCTCAGGGGTGTGGTCCTCAGCCAGCGGACGGCCCCAGTGGGCGCGGATCTGCAGCACCTCACCACGGAAGATGAACTCTACGAGGTGGTCGTCCCAGAACCCGCCGAGACGGGAACGGTCGTCGCTGTACCCGAAGTGCAGCGGCGGATCCTGCTCCTCGAGGATCTCAGCAAGCCGGTCGACCGAGACTGGCACCAGCGAAGCAGCGGCACCGATCGACGTGGCGAAGTACGACATGCCCGAGCTCCCGATGTATCGACGCCCCCGAGGATACCGGGTCGGCCCGCCGGGCGGGTCCGTAATCCGTCGGTGACCGGAGGTACTCTGCCATACATGTCGTGGTCGTCACGGATGAGGCGTTGGTGGTCGCGCGACCACTCGCCTGGCTCCGCCGACGACATCGTGGCCCTGCTCGTCCACGAGCTCGGTGAGACACCCACAGCCTTGTCGCCTGACCGTCTGGCGCGCTGGCTGACCGACTCGTCGTTCAGCTTTTTCGTCGACAACGACGGGGATGTGGGCGGGCTGTGGCGCTCGCGGGTGTTCTACTTCTTCTTGTTCGGCGAGCACCAAGAGATCTTGCAGGTGCGTGGGCACTGGCAGCGCGAGGGGGCGATCGAACGGCTGGTCGAGATCCTGGAGTTCTGCAACACCTGGAACACCGAGCGGATCTGGCCCAAGGCGTACGTGCGTGTGCGCGACGACGGGCACGTCCACGTCGTCGGGGAGGTCGCCGTGGATTTCGAGCACGGCGCGACCGACGAACAGCTCTCCGGGACCCTGCACTGCGGCCTGGCCACCGCAACCATGCTGTTCGACGCCCTGGACAGCCACTACCCCGACCCGGTGGGGCAGGCGCCATGAGGACACCGTGGACGCAGTGGGCAGCCAACCGGTGGACCAGACGTTTCGGCCGTCCGGCGCTGGAGCCTGAAGTCACCCCCGAGCCGCTCGGCGGCCTTCCGCTCCCGGTGGACCACGACCGCATCGCCACGTGCCTGCGCGGGCGCGGGTACAGCTTCGTCGTCGACGCCGACGGTGACCTGACCGGCAGCTGGAACACCCACCAGTTCTGGTTCTTGCTGCTCGGTGACGACGCGGACGTCGTGCAGGTGCGCGGACGTTGGGCCCGGACCCTGACCCTGCGCCAGCGCCGCCCTGCCCTGCTGGCGCTCAACGACTGGAACCGCGAACGGATCTGGCCCAAGTCGTACCTGCGCGAGGAGGACGGCCGGATCGCGGTGTACGCGGAAGTGTCGGTCGACCTGGAGTCGGGCGCCAACGACGACCAGCTCGACCAGATCATCACCTGTGGGCTGGGCACCGGGGTCCAGCTGTTCAAAGCTCTCGACAACCAGGTGCCCCCAGCCGAGGACTGAGCGCGCCAGCTGCTTCCAGCTACAGGGTGGGGACCAGGGTTTCGAGGTAGTCGACGGTGTCTTGCCAGCCGGTGACCGCGTGGGTGGGCACACCGAGGGCCTTGACGGGGTAGTCGTTGCCGTCAGGGTCGAGGCGGTCGCCGACGAAGAGCATGTCGGCCAAGGCGATACCAGTGACCTCGGCGAGCTTGCGCATGCCGTACGCCTTGTCGATGCCTTTGCGGGTGATGTCGACCGACGTGGACCCGCCTGAGCGGACCTCCAGGTCGGGCACGAGGGCGGCGACGGCCTCACGCAGGGCGGACTTACGCGCTCCTGTCGGGTCCCACGCACTCTTGTCGGCGACGGGGGCCGCCTGGCCGAGGGCGGAGAACGTGATCTGGCTGCCGCGGTCTTCGAGGATCGGGCCCCAGGTCTTGGTCTCCCACAGCCCCAGGCGCCGGGCTTGTCCTTCCAGCGCCGCGGTGGCGCGGTGTTTTTCGTCGTCGGTGAGGTTCTCGGCGTAGACCGGTGCCCAGCCGGCCGCGTCCGCACGCCAGTACTGGGTGCCGCAGGTCGGCATGAGGTGCAGGCGGGCGGTCTGCGTCTGGTCCAGCTGGGGTAGCTGTTCGACCACCTGGGTGCGGAACTGCTCGAACTGCCCCCCGGAGATGACGCACACCTCGACGTGGTTGAGCAGCTCGGCCAGCAGCTTGCTCATCTGCGGTTCGAGGGGCGACTTCGACGCGGCGAGGGTGTCGTCCAGGTCGAAAGCGACCAGACGTGGTGCGGTGCTCAGCAGGACCTCCTTGGATCAGACCTGCGCGCACTGTAGCTGATGGCCTGGGGGCGCCGCTCCCCGGTCTGACGCCTGGGCCAAAACGGTAAACGCGACACGTCGCAATAGGGTAGCGTGTGCGCGGGCGCCACCGACGACGCCCAGGAAGCGTGAGGCTGGCAGTGCACGTCCCCGACGGATACGTCTCGCCGCAGACCTGCGTCATCGCGTTGGCGGCGACGGTGCCGTTCTGGGTGGTCGCCACCCGCAAGGTCTCCGACGTGGTCAAGACCAAGGACGTGCCCCTGCTGGCCATGTTCTCGGCCCTGGTCTTCCTCATCATGATGTTCAACATCCCCCTGCCTGGGGGGACGAGCGCGCACGCTGTCGGGGCGGTGGTGGTGGCGGTCGTCCTCGGGCCCTGGTCGGCGGTCATCGCCGTGTCGGTGGCACTGGTGCTGCAGGCGCTGGTGTTCGGCGACGGCGGGGTGCTCGCCTTCGGGGTGAACGCGCTGAACCTCGCCGTGATCATGCCGTTCGTCGGGTTCGGGGTGTACCGGCTGGTCGCCGGGGGCTCACCGCTGGACAGCCGACGACGGCTCGTGGCCGCTGGTGTGGCCGGGTACGTCGGTATCACAGTCGCGGGGCTGTCCACAGCAGTGTTCCTCGGGGTGCAGCCTGCCTTGCACCACAGCGCCGACGGCACACCCCTGTACTCCCCGTACACCCTGGCCCAGACCATCCCAGCCATGGCTGTGCCGCACCTGACGTTCGCTGGTGCGGCCGAGGCGGTCCTCACCGCCGCGGTGCTGGCCTATCTCGTGCGCGCTGCGCCAGGGCGTCTGGCTGGTACCCACCCCTTGCCGACCGGTGCTGCCTCGCGTGCTGCGTCACGTCCACGGGTGCGGCCCGTCACTGTGGCAGCCGGGTTCGTCGTGGCCATGGTCGCGCTGTGCCCGCTGGGGTTGCTCGCCCCCGGAGGAGCGTTCGCCGAGGAGGCCCCGGCGGACCTGGACCTGGCAAGCCACGGCCTGCAGGCGGTCCCTGTGGGGATGGACCGGTTCGCAGGGTTCTGGAGCCACACCCTCATCGACGACTACGGTTTCGGCGAAGGCCAGAGCCCGGTGCTGGGGTACTGGGTGTCGGCGCTGCTCGGTGTGGCGGTCGTGGGGGTGGTGGTGTACCTGCTCGCCCGCGCCGTCCAGGCCGTCACCGCTCGTGGCCGGGCTGTCAGCGATGCCGTCTGAGTGCGCGGTCCGTGGTCCGGATGCCGTGACGGTGCCGGGTTGGCTCGTCGCGGATGAGCCCAACCTCCCTGCGTACGAACCGAACGGCCAGCGCCGCCGACGCGGGTTCTTGGAGGCCACGGCGGACCAGTCTGCGCAGGTGCTGCGCCAGGTCGTCGTGGCCGACGAGACTGCTGCCCGCCGCGGGCTGCTGCAGCGCCTCGACCCACGTGGGGCGGCAGTGGCCATGGTCGCGGTGCTCGTCGTCTTGGCCCTGGTGCACCACGTGGTGGTGCTGCTCGCCGCGTGGGCGCTCGTGCTGGGGTTGGCCTTGGCGAGCCATGTGCCCCTGCGCCAGACGAGCCGGGCGTGGGTGCTCGTCCCCGTCTTCGCGGCGTTCGTCGCAGCCCCGGCGACGCTGTCGGTGGTCCGGGCCGGGGATGTCGTCGTGACGTTGTGGACGTGGCACGGCACCGGCCACGGCCTGACCTCACAAGGGCTGACCGCGGCAGCGCTGCTGGTCACCCGGGCAGGGTGCTCGGTGTCGGTGGTGCTCACCATCACCGCCACCACGTCGTGGAACCGGTTGTTCGCGGCCCTGGGCTCCCTGGGGGTCCCGCGAGTTTTCTGCATGGTGCTGTCGATGGCGCACCGCTACCTGGTGCTGGTCACTGGTGTGGTCGCCGATATGGTGACCAGCCGCCAGGTGCGCACCGTCGCCGGGGTGCGTCACGACCGGACAGGCCGGGCCGTCCTTGGTGCGTCGGTCGGGGCGCTGGTCGGCAAGTCGCACCTCATGGCCGACGAGGTGCACCAAGCCATGGTCGCCCGCGGCTACCGCGGCCACACCCGCACCCTGCAGACCTTCCGCTTCGGGCTGGCCGACCTGGTCGCGGTGCTGGTGCTCGTCGCGACGCTCGGTGGCCTGCTGGTCTGGGACGGTGCCCTTGGGTGAGACGGACGTCGTGCTGTCGTGCCACGACGTGTCCTACTCCTACGCCGACCGCTTCTGCGCGCTGGACCAGGTCACCGTGGACGTCCTGCCTGGCCAGCGTCTGGCTCTGCTCGGTGCCAACGGCTGCGGCAAGACGACGCTCCTGAAAGTCCTCGCCGGGCTGGTCTTCCCCGGTTCGGGCACGGTCACCGCGTTCGGGCAGCCCCTGACCGAACAGGCCCTGGAAGACGCCGGGATCTCCGCCGCGTTCCGCGCCAGGGTCGGCTTCTGCTTCCAGAACCCTGATGTGCAGGTCTTCAGCCCGACCGTGCGCGACGAGGTCGCTTTCGGCCCCCTCCAGCTGGGTCTGACCCCCGGTGCGACCGCGGACCGCACCGCCGACGTCCTGCGCCTGCTCGGTATCGAAGACCTCATCGACCGCACCCCCTTCGAGCTGTCCGGCGGCCAGAAGAAGAAGGTCGCCATCGCCTCGGTCCTGGTCATGAACCCGCAGGTCTTGCTGTTCGACGAACCTGGCGCCTCCCTCGACCCCCGTTCGCGCCGCTGGCTCGACGACCTGCTGGCCACCCTGGCCGCCTCAGGCACTGCCATCGTCGCCGCCACCCATGACCTGGACCGTCTGGACCAGGTCGCCGACCGTGTGGTCATCCTCGGCGAGGACCACCGCGTCCTCGCCGACACCACCCCCGGACAGGTCCTGGCCGACCGCGACCTGCTCGTCGCCGCCAACCTCGTCAGCGAACCCTGACCGTCCACTGGCTTGTCCACAGGTTTTCACGATGGGCGCAGGCCACCCGGGCGGTGCCCCACCCTGGACCTATGACACGACGACCCAGACCCATATCCACCGTCGACAAGACGTCCACCTGGGAGGATGACATGGGTGTCGCACCGATGACCTCGGGAGCTACACTTGCTCTTATGCCGACGACAAAGCCTCGGTACGCGGTCACCGACACTGGCGACGTGGCCCGAGCCCTCGACGTGGCCCAGCGCAGATGGCCGGGTATCCCCCGGTCCCAGGCGTTGGTACGGCTGGTGGTGGCAGGCGCCAAGCACCTCGAAGACACGCAGGACCAGCACGCCGCTGCCGTCCATGCCCTCGCCCAGTTCGCAGGAACGTACCCCGAGGGTTACCTCGACGAGCTCCGGGCGGAGTGGCCGCAGTGACGGGCACAACCGTGCTGGACGCGAGCGTCCTCATCGCCGCTCTCGAACCGTCCGACGCCCACCATCGCCGCGCTGTCGCCCTCATGACATCCCTCGGCCCCCAGACGATGACTGTGCACCCGCTGACGCTGGCTGAGGTCCTGGTCGGCGCTGTCCGCAAGAACGTCGGCGCCAAAGCCCAGGCAGCGGTCGGCGCGGCGGGAGTGACGACACAACCAGGCGACGTGGTCGCCCCTGTGGCCATCGCCACAACCCGTGCCGATTCGGGGCTCCGCATCCCCGACGCCATCGTCCTGGCCACCGCCCAGGCACTGGGTGCCGATCTCGCGACTTTCGACACCGTGCTGGCCGACCGCGCCACGAAGGCAGGGGTCGACGTGACGAACACCCAGCAGCAGACATAGCCGCCCCACCGAACGACGGTCAGTGGTGGTGTGTGCCGTGCAGAGCGCAGGTGCGACAGGTGCCGGAGAGGGCGACGTGACCTGGGTCGAGGAGAAAGCCGGAGCGTAGGGCCAGCTGTTCGGCGACGTCGTCGAGGGTGTTCGCGGGCAGGTCTTCGACGGCACCGCACGACTGGCACTGGGCGTGGACGTGGTGGTGCACCCCGTCGGACAGGTGGTAGGCCGTCCCACCGTGGCCCAGGTGCAGGTGCTGGACGACACCCAGCGCAGACAGTGCGTCCAGGGTGCGGTACACGCTGGCGCGGTGCACGGACGGGTCGACCTGCCCGACAGCCTCGACGACCTCAGCAGCCAAGACGTGCCCCCCGCGGCGGGCCAGAGCAGTCAGCACCGCGCGGCGCGGACGGGTCATCCGCTCCCCCCGCGCGCGCAGCTGTGCGCCGACGTCTTGCAGCAACGTGGCAACAAGCACGTCGTCTGGCACCGGGGAGCCCACAGCCCCAGTGTGCCCCATCACCGGGGTGCTGTCGGTCCTCACCACCGCGCTGTTGCACGCCTGATGGCTAGCTCCTGCCCCGCCGATGGTGCCCCCGCACGGGGCGTCCAGCCCGCAACGACCCCACACCGTCAACCTGACCAACGTCGGCACCAGCCGCTGCCAGCTGTTCGCTGAGCTCGGCCGCCCGCGCGCGCACTGTCTGCCAGGCCGCCTCGCAGACTCCCGGGTGGTCGTCGGTGGCCTGCTCGGCGTCGAGAGCGGCACGGAACTGGTTGACGGTTGCGGTGGCCAACGTCTGGCACTGGGTGTCGGCCAGGCCCCACGTGTGGCCTTCGGCGACCAGGTCCTCCCAGCCGATGTCGTCGAACGCGCTCTTGTGGTTCACCTGGAGGGCGACCTGGCGGCGCACGGTTGTCGAGTGCAGGTGCATGGCGATGTCATAGGCGGGCGCGAGCGCCGTGCCACCGCTGCGGGGGTGGACGAACGACACGTTCTTGGCGTGCAGGTCGGTGTTGCCCAGCAGGTGGTTGAGCACGACGAAACCGAACAGCTGGTCGAGCCGAGCACCACCTGCGGCCAGGACCTTCGCAGCGTGGCCCCAGGACGGTATCGTCGCGGTACCGCGTTGTGCTTTGCGCGCGGGGTCGTCGGTGTTGAGCCCGATGGCCTGGGCGAGGTCTTCTTGGTGCAGGCGGCGGACAGTCCCGTCGGGTTGGACGGCCCGGTCGTAGCGCCGGACCGCGATACCACGAAGACCACCCAGCTCGACCACGTCGGCGTCCACATTGGTCAGTCCCAGACGCCGGGCGACCCGCAACGACAACACTTCGGTGGCGACGATGTCGGACGCTGGCCCCTCGTCGGACCCACGTTTGACGATCCACGTCGACGGCGCACCGCGCTGGGGGGCGAACCACTGGTCACCATCGCGGTGCAGCAAGACCTTAGGAACAACACCTGGCAACGACGAGTACGAGTCGTACCCACTGCGCCGCCCGGTATGCCGCAGACGGTCGGCAACGTCGTCGTCTGTCAGCGGCTGGTACCCCGGGTCGTCAGGTTCAGGCGGTCCACCTGCGGGCACGACGACGAGAGCCCCAGCAAGGTCCCGCCCGTACACGCTGACGAGCCCGAACGTGTCGTCCGGTTCGACCCCCGCCTCGACGCCATGGTCTACCCGTGCCGACCCCTCAGGCAGGTACCCGTCGAGGAACACCTTCGGCGCCAGCGGGTGCGGCACCTGCCCGACCGGCAGCAGGTGCGAGACCACCCGGCTGTCGCTCCCCCACTGGCGCACGGCGTCATCGGTCCACTCCCAGGCGATCCGCCGCTCGTCCACACGCACCAGCTGGGCCACGTGCACCCCGTAGCACCACGCGTCAAGCACGTTCAGACCTGCCACGGGTCGTTCTCCTCGCTCTCGGCTCGTAGCACCATCTGGGCCCTCAGCAGGTTCATCAGCGAGAACAGCCGAGAGTAGGCCAAGATCTGCTTCCCACTCTCCAGCTCGTGCAGGTACCGCCGCGGTATCCCCAGGTGCTCGGCCACGTCTGCCTGCGTCCACCCCCGCTGCACCCGCAAGTGGTTGAGGAAGGTCCCCAACCCGTCCGCAGACCGGACCGTCGCCCAGTCCAACTCACTGCTCACCTCTCGCCGAACCATGCCGTCTCCTCTAGTTGAGAGGATATTAACACAACTGGCTATTGTGTGTATATCAACACATCAGAATGGAGTGGGCTGACGGTCTTGGCGCGAGGCCGGACGTCGCGAGTCGTCCGCGGGTGCTTCCTCGCTCGACCTTGACTATCTTACAATGTAAGCGTAATCTCTTTACATTGTAAGGTTTCTTACGCCGTAAGACGAGGACCGACGGATGCACACGACTACCCAGCTCGACCCCCGCAGCACCGGTGTCACTCCCCGTGGGCTCGCTGCCATCGTGGCAGTCGCCCTGCTCACCACCATTGTCGTCGCACCGATCGCATATTTCGTCCTGCTGCCACCTATCCTCGACAGCACCGACCCCATGGCGACGCTGAGCAACGTCTCGTCGTCGCAGCTCCAGCTCCGTGTGGCGATCGGGCTGCTCACCGTCAACACGGTGGCGGACCTCGTCGTGTTCTGGGGGTTGTACTACTTCTTGAGACCCGCGGGTAGAGCCCTGTCG
>Ga0123353_10000408_pt1 | contig 53004 bp, 52 predicted proteins | sample TergutLab28metaG_3_FD_92763 | JGI IMG/M metagenome (GOLD analysis project Ga0123353, IMG submission 92763) | Labiotermes labralis P3 segment gut microbial communities from Petit-Saut dam, French Guiana - Lab288 P3 | ecosystem: Host-associated > Arthropoda: Insects > Digestive system > Gut ... | reverse complement strand
TACGTATGGCGAGTTCGATTGGGCAAACGGTGCCACCATACCGACTGTGACCAATGACGGATATAGTGTGACTTTTACTCCAAACCAGCATACAATAGATAACTATGAGACTATTACAACATTAACCGGAACCGTTGCAATAATAGTAAATCAAGCAATACCCAACCCACCTGCTCCGCCGACAGTATCAGATATTATTGTCGGACAGACATTGGCTGATGCATTACCTTTCATTGGCGGTTCAACAAATGGAACCTGGGCATGGGATAATGACGCAATAGTGCCATCTGTAGGAAGCAGTGATCATGATGCTATATTCACTCCAACAGATACAACAAACTACAATTGGACAGGCATAACTCTTACGTTTTCTATATCCGTAAACGCAACCAGCGGCCCAATCCCTCCAACAATAAGTACTCATCCTGCAAACGCTACAGTAACTGTTGGAACTGCTGCTAATTTCACAGTAACAGCAGGTGGTACTGCTCCGCTGACATATCAATGGGAAGTAGCAACAAACGGTGATAATTGGACTGTTGTGTCAGGCGGCACCGGAGGAACAACGTACTCTTATACAACTGCTGCAACCACGACAACAATGAATTCTTATCGCTATCGAGTCATTGTGAGTGGATCCGGCAGTGAAGTAACCTCTGATATTGCAACACTTACAGTTAATAGAATGACTCCGACAGTAAATTGGCCTACAGGTTTGACTGCTGTGTACGGACAAACACTCAATGATGTTGCATTACCACCAGACAATGGTTCAGGAACTCTCGGTACATTCGCATGGAATAACCCGAACCCGACAACAACATCGGTTGGTACTGTCGCCGGACCAAACAACTTCAGTGTGACTTTCACGCCAACAAACACTGACTTTGACACCGCTACGAGTAACGTACAAATAAATGTCACGCGAAGACCCATTACCATTACCCCGAACACAGGTCAAACAAAAGTCTTTGGCACTGCCGACCCCACGTTTACTTATACGCCGAGCGAATCTCTTCTCGCAGGCAACTCTTTCTCAGGTGCATTGGGGCGTGTTGCAAATGAGAATGTTGGCACTTATGCATTTACACTAGGCACTCTCAGCGCAGGCAATAACTATACTCTTTCATTAGGTGGAGCCTATACCTTTGAAATAACAAGAGCGACCATATCCGGCACAGAACGGACTGTCGCGTTCACACAAGGTGTTGCCGCAAATCAGAATTTTGATTTGAACACATTGGCACCGGGTGTTTCGAACTGGGGTACATCCGGTCCGACATTTGCTGTCGGTGCGATAACAGATACTGATAACATACTAGCATCTACACCCTCCCCTGTTGCAAGCACATTAAATATCAGTGTAAGAAACACAGCACAAGCAGGGCAGACAGCCACAATTCCGATAACTATAACAAGCGGTAATTATACAAACATCAATGTCAACATAAATGTTACTATCGATGCAAAAACGCAGGTCACTATATCAGGCATCACAACATCAAGCAAAGTGTTCGACGGTGTATCATTCGCACCGACCGGGACGGTAAGTGCCGGTGCTGTAGATGTCAGCACGCTTGTTTGGTTATATGAATCAACAGATGGTGGTGGTTACTCCAGTGCCACTCCTCCCACAAATGCGGGAGCATATACACTGACCATCTCTCTGCCGGATACTAATCCGACACACTTCGCAAATCCACTTGAAATGACCTTCTCTATTACACCACGCCCAATCACGCTCGTAGCGACAGACCAAATATTGGCCTACCACGCAGATATGCCGGAACTAACCTTCACAATTACGAATCTTGCAACGGGACACGGAGTAGCGGATGCGCTCAGTGTTATGCCTGTTCTTGAGCCGCCGGAATTTGACAATCGGATAGCCGGTACATATCCCATCGTATTGACCGGAGGTACGGCAACGGCGAATTATAATATCGTTGACCGCGTAAACGGCGTTTTGACAGTGGAAGCTCCGTCATTTATCGAAGAGCCGGAACCGATAACAGAGACTGCAACAGACGCGGTATTTGCAATCCGAAGTGTTTTTGTTCACTTGCATGCGACAAGTCTTAACGGCAACACTCTCAACCACACAGTCGCTAACGGCGGAACAAAAATCCTGCTCTCGGGCTATCCGGGCTTTGACGGCTACATAGGCGAAGCAGTAAGCGGCAGTACAATCATCACATTCTACAAAGAATTTCTCGACTTTTTACCGAACGGAACCCACACCCTGATGGTTGCTTTCCATGACGGAGTTGCAGCAGAACCATACGCTACACCGACAACAAGCTTTGTAATAAACCGCGCAGTTACAGGTGGCGGCGGCGGTGACAATATAGTCAACTACACTCCCGACGACCGCTCAACACGTTCAACCCAAACCGGCGACTACAGCAACACTGTTATATGGCAGGCAATTTTAGTCACATCGGTATTTGGTATAGTTCTTGCAGTAGCATGGATGGCACGCAGAGAAATTAAATACAAATGGGAACTGCTGGTTGATGATTTGAAACGAAGGAATTAATCGGATTCCGGATATAAAAATGGATAAAAGCAAAAAAAAACATATACAGAAAAAATCAGGGCGGCTTATATTTGCCGCTCTGATTGCCATTTTTTTGACCACCGGAGTGATTGCCGTATATAACCTGATATCAACCCAACAGAGTTACAGTGCCGCACAAAATGAATACGCGGAGCTTCGGCAATGGGCACCGGCAATAGCATCGCAGTCCCCCGCCGGCAGCGATAGCAGCAGCAACAACGAAACACAACCATCCGGAACAGAACAGGACTCCGCAGCAGGACAGGTTCATATCCCCATGCCCGATCTTTCGCTGCTTAATCCCGATTATATAGGATGGATAAGAATAGACGGGACAACTATCGACTATCCAATATTACAAGGAACAGACAACGTAAAGTATCTGACAACGACATTTATGGGCGAAAGAAACCCCTCGGGAGCCATCTTCATGGACAGTGAAAATGATGACGGATTCAAGGGCTTGGCAATACTGCACGGACATAATATGAGAGACGGCAGCATGTTTGCCGGATTACACAACTTCCGTGATGATGATTTTCTTGCAAGTCATTCTGAAATTGCTGTATATTTGCCTGACGGAGAAGCACTGCTGTTCAACATTTTTGATGTAATAATATCCGACATATACGATCCGGTATTCGATTTGCCAATAGAAGGTCAGGAAGCATTTACGAAATACTTCGGAGACTATAACCTCGTAGGACACTATGTACGCGACCGGTCAGGTATCCTCGTCCTGTCAACCTGCACAGACGGAAACAGAAATGAACGCTTGTTAATTCTCGCCGTACGTGTATAAGCAAATTTTTTATTGACAACATAAGCACAAAGGTATAAAGTGCTTATGTTGGACATTTTTGTTTCAGGAGGTGAGGACGTGGACGCCGGTGACAGTCGAAGTAGATACTTAAATGGTGGTTTAACTCTAAATATGCAGATTCACAAAACACAAATGAAACGTCACACACACGTGCTCGTCCGGCGAGGTGTGCCAACTGTTTAACTGTTCATGAACTTGCAGAGAAAATCTTTGAGCCATCATTTGGAGAAACCAAACGATGGTTTTTTCTTAGGAGGTGCAAGCTGATGAGCAAAGAAAAATATAATGAAGAAAACAAAAACATTAAAGCTAAAGACACGGTTTTACTCAACCTTAAATCCAAAGATATCGGGGCATTAAAGCTCATAATAAACAACGCAAGTGAGCTTGATTTGCTCAATATAATTGACGGATTATCGGCTGAAAATCAGGCAATTGTGTTTCGCTTGCTTTCCAAAGACAAGGCATTATTCGTATTTGAACAGCTTGATATAACAGATCAGGAAAAATTAATGCGCTCTTTTACAGAAGAAGCAACGATTGAAATGATTTCCGAACTGGACCCCGACGACCGCGTACGTTTGCTCGATGAAATGCCGGCAACAGTCGCAAAAAGACTAATCGCTGCACTCTCCCCTGCTGAACGTGCCGCAACCAACTTGCTGATGGGATATGAAGCTCATACAGCAGGGCGCATAATGACTCCCGAATATGTACGGCTGCGAAAAGATATGTCGGTCGCAGAAGCTGTTGAGCGGATTAAGCTGACTGCTAAGGACAAAGAGACAGAAACAATATATACACTTTATGTGACAGACTACACAAGAAAACTCGAAGGTGTTCTCTCTTTGCGCGACCTGTTTTTCGCCGACCCGGAAGTAAAGATTGAAACAATCATGCAAACGGATATAGTAAAAGTCTCTACAGACGAAGATCAGGAAGAAGCCGCAAGGCTCATGCAAAAGCTCGACCTGCTCTCCATCCCCGTAGTTGATAAAGAAAACCGCATCGTCGGAATAATAACCATCGACGATGCTATGGATATCATTGAAGAAGAAACTACCGAGGACATTTTTAACCAGGCGGGTCTCGCTAACGTGTCGGGTACAGAGTTTGACAGGAGCGATGTACTGGTAAACGGCAGCATATGGAGGATTTGGAAGGTCAGACTCCCCTTCCTTGTGATAACCTTAGCCGCAGGACTGCTTGCAGGTCTTGTTATCGGCGGGTTCGAAGAAGCTCTTATGTCCACAGCCGCCGTTGCTATATTTATTCCCTTGATAATGGACATGGGCGGCAGCATTGGCACACAATCTTCAACAGTATTTGTGCGAGGTTTGGTTCTGGGGCACATCGACACCGGTAAGTTTATGAAACACTTCCTCAAAGAAATAAGTGTCGGACTTAGCATAGGTGTGTTAGTGGGAGCGGTTGCAGGGACTATTGCCGCCATAATATCCAATGTGTGGCAAGGTCAACCCATGCTCGGCATAGCCGTCGGGCTTGCGCTGATCTGTACTATTACATTAGCGGCATTGCTTGGTTTTCTTGTTCCGTTTGTATTGCACAAAATGAATGTTGACCAGGCGGCAGGCTCTGCTCCGATAATAACATCGATAAAAGACATCTCCGGACTGTTGATATATTTTGTACTCGTTAATGCGTTTATGAGCGGTATAATGTAGGGAATTATTGTATTTTTCGTTATTCAATAATTTTTTATCGTTTTTCGATATATTTTTCTTGCTTTTCGATATATTATGTGATATCCTCTGTCCATCAAACAAAATGGACGGAGGGTAACTTTTATGTGGACTGACAGCAGATCGCTCAATTTAAGTAAGATTTTTACAATGATTTTTATGGTACTGCTTGTAGCATGTATGATAGCTGCACCATGGATGGTGACAAGGCTTCTTTCCATGTCTCAGCCGGCGCAAAACGCAGGAAGCACACTGTTTCTTATATCTATTTACATAGGCAGTGTTCCGGCGGCGACATTATTGGCTCTGCTTTATGCTCTCTTACATCAAATAGGCTCGGGTCATGTGTTTATCGCTGAAAATGTTGCTTATTTGCGGTATATTTCATGGTGTTGTTTTGCAGGGGCTGTAATATGTATCGCATCAGGCTTTTATTACATCCCGTGGTTTGCACCGGGTATTGCAGCCGCATTTGTGGGTCTGATTATACGTGTTATTAAGAATGTCGTCGCTGAGGCTGTCACACTTCAAGACGAATCAGACTTAACAATATGAGACGGGTGGTGAAGAGATATGCCGATAATTGTAAACTTGGATGTAATGATGGCAAAGCGAAGAATGCCCTCAGGTGAGCTTGCCGCGAAGATTGGATTGAGCCAAGCTAATCTGTCAATCTTAAAAACGGGAAAAGCAAAAGCAGTACGTTTCTCAACGCTGGAGGCAATCTGCAAAGAACTAAACTGCCAGCCGGGAGACATACTGGAATATACGGATGACACATTTGAACCATTGGATTCTCAAGGAGGCGAACAATAATGAATAACGAGAACAATCCGTCACAAAGCCAAGAAGCAGCAGCGCAATACTCACAAAGCTATGATGAGTGGCAGCAAGCTCACCAGAATTATATTGCATGGCAACAGACTTACCAAGACTATAACGCATCACAGCAAACACCTCACGGTTACGGGACATGTCAGCAACCCATTCCCGCAACGCCGTCAGGGACACCTGTAGGAGTAATTCCGGCAGCAGTGTCTCTGCCTGAAAAAAAAGAAAAATCTCCCTTTAAGCCCGATATATATGATTTCTGCTTTGCTGTTTTTGTGTTTATCTTGGGATATCTATGCTCTCGCTGGGTAGTATTCTCATGGCTTGGATGGGGCGTTACACTCTTTACAGTTTTGTACCTTGTTTCAACCACTGTATACCTTAATAGAAAAGGGATTTTTGAAAATACCCGTTCTACATGGTTTTGGTTTACCGTTACATGCCTTATCGGCATATCTTATGCACTCTTTGAAAATGCAGGTATAAGCGCAATCAGGGCGTTATTCCTGTTCGGCGCGGCGGTATACTATGTTATAGTTGCTTCAGGCAGTACAGTTATGAAAGAAACCGGAAATTATCTGTTACTCGATTGTATTAACGGGTTCATTGTTATTCCGTTCAAAAATTTCTTTAACCAGTATGCAAGCTTCTCCTATCCGAAAAAAAGCAGTAAGCAAAGCAGACCTCTCCCGATTATTATGGGGATATTGATTGCACTGATTTTAGCCGGTGTGCTGATTCCTATGTTGCTGCGTGCCGACAGCGGCGGGTTCAGAATGGTAGTGAACATGATTGAAGAGTTTTTCACTGTCAGAGTTGTTGAATTTCTTATTTTTGCGTTTTTTGCCATACCCATAGCAGCATATATGTACGGATTAATCTCGGGAGCAGCGCACAGAAGGCATACAAACATAATAAACCGGGAATCCGCAGAAAAAAAAGTTACCGCGATGCGCTTTACACCTTCTGCGACAGTACACATCATACTGTGTACTGTTTGCGGATTATACCTTGTGTTTATTCTTAGTCAAATACCATACTTCTTCTCGGCATTTACCGGCAACAGACCTGAAGGCTGGCTTATCTTCTCCGAATATGCGCGTCACGGCTTCTTTGAGCTTTCCGGTATAGCAACTATCAATCTCACCATATTGACAATCGTAAATGTAACCTCAAAGGAAAAACGCATTGATTCAAAGATGCTTAAGGCTTTGAATATAACCTTAGCGCTTATAACGCTTGTACTGATAGCGACTGCTTTTAGTAAGATGGCTCTATATATTGATGCATACGGATTGACGATGCCAAGGCTTCTGCCATGTATTTTCATGGTGTTTCTTGCAATAGCGTTTTTAGCACTAATAGCTCTGCAGAAATGGAATTTTTCAATTGTACGGCTGACCCTCGTAACGGGTGCGGTAATGATTACCTTACTTTGCTTGTCAAGCCCCGATGCCCTTGTTGCAAGCTACAACACAAACAGATTCCTTAGCGGAACATTACAAGAGTATGATGTGGAAGTACTTTACCGCGCAGGTAAAGCAGGTATCATCCCGGCACTGGAAGTGTTAAATCAAACAGATGACCGGGAACTCAAGGAAGAAATAAATCTTTATCTGCTTTTCCAAGCCGGTTACAAAAGAGAGCTACACACATTAAACATTGAGTCATTTCTGGCTCTACAAGCAGTTTCCGAAAGGGATGACTGAGTGAAATAATGATTAGTAATGGCAAACTACATCCATGATAAAAAACATCTTGACAGCCCCTATTTTATAGGGTATACTCTACTGTAGGAGAGATATATTGAATGACTAGGGTATTTGTTTACATAGCAGAGTTTGAAAAACAATGCGAACACTTAGGCTTGACAGAAAAAGATATAGAAGATATTGAAGATTTTTTGTTAACAAATCCAACTGCAGGCAATATGATACCGGGCACCGGCGGTGTGCGTAAAGTTCGTATACGTTTACCAAATCGGGGAAAGCGCGGTGGAGCCAGGATAGTATATGTGGACTTTACACATTACAAAAAAATGTATATGCTAACTGTTTACAGTAAAGGGGTTAAGGAAAATTTAACGCAAGCAGAAAAAAGTGAGTTAAAGAATCTTGTAAACGTGTTAAAAGCAGAAAGCCGAAACATATAAGAAAGGAAGAGCGAGCATGAACAGCTTATTTGAATCCATAAAGCAGGGGTTGACCGAAGCTATAGAATATGAGCGCGGGAATCTTCCAAACACAAAAATCAGTAAAGTTACATATACACCTGTGCGCTCATTTTCTGCGGAAGAGATAAAAGAGATTCGTACACAGCTTGGCATGACACAAAGGATATTTGCGGGAGCTATGGGTGTATCAATAAAAACAATTGAAGCGTGGGAAGCCGGAACTAACCACCCATCAGGTACAGCATGTCGGATGCTGGAATTACTGGAGCAAGACGGTATGTTATTTGAAAAATATTCTATTGTTGCAAGATGTCCGGCATAACCAGCACTATAACATTTTACAATGTAAATTAGCGGGATTGTGTAACGGTAGCACGACAGACTCTGACTCTGTTTGTCTGGGTTCAAATCCTAGTCCCGCTGCCAAAAGTCTCGCAGGCGAGACATTGGGAAAAGCGCATCTGCGCTTTTCTTACATAAGGACTTGTAAATGTTATGTTTTTACCGGTACAAGGTCCTTTATTAAGCCGGAAAGGGTTTTTATATATGAAAAAAGCAAGAATCATTATCAGTGTAATATGCCTCTTTGTAATGATTGCAGGCTGTTCTTCCGGGACAAGAGGGCGTTTAGGCACACATGATAGAGGACCCGACAATACTGACGATGCAAATGCAAATGTTGAAGTCAACACAGAGCCGGATAAGTATGACGATATTATTGATGATGCATCTGATAATGAAATACCTGATTTCAATATAGATGAGAGACTTTTTGGTGCATGGAAAAATTCATTGGAAGATTTTTCAGAATATTTCGGGGTTGATACTACCTTTATGGAAACCACATGGACATTTCGAGAAAGCGGTGTCGCATTAAGGACTTGGGAGGTTATGCAGGGCTACAGTTTTACATACTATTGGCATTTAGAGGATAATAATCTATATCTCTATTCCTATACAAGGTGGGGAGAGATTATTAATTGGCAGCCCGACAATGACATGCATTATATTATTGAGTGGATAGACGAAAAAACAATATCGCTTTTTAATCTTGGTTTAGAACTTGACGAGCCTGATCTGTTTTTCAAGATAGACCAAGATTAGAAGGTGGAACGAAAATAAGAAGATAAGAAGGAAGAATAGGTAATAATTATGCGAGTATTATTAATATGCGACGATTATTGGCATCCCGGGCAAATACCGATTGATGGTTTATCACCACTTGCAGAACGCGGCTTTCAGTTTGACATTATAACAGATGCAAATGACTTTAAATCGGAAATGCTCACAGACTATCCTGTTGTCATTTTAAGCAAATGCGACGAAATATCAAGCAAAGATAAAACCTGCTGGAAAACCGAAGCTGTCCAACAGGCGTTTATCGATTATGTTGATAATGGCGGGGGTCTTCTTGTTGCACATACTGGTCTTGTTGCCGGAGAGCATACAGAAGCACTTGATTGTTTTATCGGCTCAAAGTTCACTTTTCATCCTCAGGATTGCCCGGTTACGGTGCAACCTATCAAACCGCACCCTATTGTTAAAGATGTCCTAATGTTTTGTGAAGTAGACGAACACTATCGTCTTGAGATTTTATCGGAAGATGTCGACATTTTCATGGCATCATACTCACCGCCGCAAGGTGAAGAAGCAAAATACACGGACGAGCCATATCACAACACTCAAGCATGGATAGGTGCTGCCGGGTACACCCGCACCCAAGGCAAAGGCCGGGTATGTGTACTAACCCCGGGGCATCATCTGCTAGTCTGGCATAATCCGCAATACCAACGTGTGCTGGAAAATGCATTACTCTGGTGTGCCGGGAAGTTATAATTATAAATGCTCAGAGGGTATCCGGGAAAATTTTATAGTTCCAGCCAATGCACTAGCACGGTAATGAAACTCAGCATTGTACGGCAAAATTTGTGTGCTGACTGAAACTATAAAATTTTCCCGGATACCCTCTGAGCAATTATTACACAATAAGCATCAGAAATTTTCGAGAAGCTCTACAATAAACGGAATACTCTCGCCGCCGTTGAGATACGAGTAACAACCGCTGCCGTCTCCGTAGTTGCCTTTTTGCACCAGTTCCATGCCAAACTCCTCGCAGGATTTTATTGAGTTTTCCATACCCTTTACGTTGAAAGCGATATGGTGCAGACCCTCTCCCTTCTCATTTAAGAAATCCCGCCATACACTGGGAGTTTTATTTGGTTCGATAAGTTCCAGTTGAACATTGTCCCCGACAGAAAAGAACGCCATCTTACATTCAGCATCCGGTGACGGCTTGCCCATCACTTCTGTTTGCGTTATAGCAAAATCACCGCTGCCGATTGTCGGCGGTACGGGTATACCGAAAAATTTTGCGAGACGCTCTTTAGTCTTTTCGATGTCATTGACAACAAGTGCAACCTGGGTCATAACGTTTGTTCCGATTACTTGCATTTTCTTACCTCCGAATTTGATTAATTTTGGTTTTTTCAAGTTCAAATTAGACTATACTATATAATGCTATATAAGCAAAGAATATTTTATGCATTTTTAAGAACACAGGGGACGGTCCTCTTTGGATGTTAAGAGAACCGTCCCCATGTGTACATGTAAAGAGTAAGTTATGTATTTTTCCACATAAAAGTGTGGTTTTTCACAATTGCAGCCTGCTTTTTCAACATTATATTCATATTGAGAAATACCTCCGGATAGGTGTATCATATACATACATGAAGCACACTATTGGGAGGTTATTGCTATGACGGATTTTGTTGAAATGCCAAGAGAAAAACTATGTAAAAGAGGTGCGTCGGCTTTGAGTGACATTGAATTACTCCAAGCCGTTATCGGCAGTGGCGGTAAGGGAAATGATTTTAAGCAGATAGCGAAGAATTTAAACTCGAAGATAACTAAAACAGGGGCTGAAAACCTTACTTTGGACGATGTTAAGTCAATAAAAGGAATCGGTGACGCTAAATCGACAATTGTTTTCGCAGCTCTTGAATTTTGGCGAAGGAAATTTACCAAGCAAAGTGCACCGCTTATTGATTCACCTGAAAAAGCCGCTGCACAGTTACATCAAATAAGTAACAAAAAGCAGGAGTATTTTGTCCTGCTGACTCTTGATGGTGCAAGAAGACTTATTAACAACAGAGTTGTCACAATCGGAACCTTAATGAGTTCGCTTGTGCACCCTCGCGAAATATTCGCTTTGGCAATAGAAGACAGAGCCGCTTCAATAATCATTGCACATAACCATCCCAGCGGATTGCTGGAAGTATCTCAGCAAGACCGTGAAGTCACGCGCCGAATCCGAAAAGCGGGAGATATCATCGGGATACGGCTTGACGATCATATAATTGTATCCGGCGATGAGTTTATAAGTGCTTATTAGTGTAACATTTTTGAAATGACTACCCCTTCCATACACTTTTTCTTGCGTGTTTTCTGCAAGACTGATAGTTCGCCGTAAAGCCTGCAAAAAAGCGGTTGGTAAAACCGACCGCTTTTTCGCGCGTAGTGATTGCATATATGAAGAAAACAAAAAAGAACTTAAAATGACATTGTAAGGAATCTTAAATGCCTTCTTGGCTTGCTTTTCTCTTCTTCCAGCTTTTTCATTTTTTCCTGCTTCTCTGCCATATACGGGAAAAATATTTCCCAAAGATCATCATTTTCAGGATTAAGTAAATCTTCGAAATTATGGGTATCTTTTTTTTCTTCCATACTTTTCGCCCTTCCAGTCCTATAAAATCGGCTACAGAACTTCCTTACTTACCTTTTGTTTACCTTTTGCTTATCTTATTGTTTACATAATCTACAGTAGTTTTTCTAATTTGTCAAGCTTTTTTTCATCACCTTAACAATTTATTCATTATTTGTCAGTTTTTTCATTACTTTATGGTTTTATCTCTACAGCTCTTGCTATTACAGAGCTTGCGAAAGCATCCTTATTTTCTGGTGGTCATGTATATCGGAGTTGCCTAAAACATCCGGACTTTCAAGACTGCCAATCCAGCCGGATCCATATCTTGCTTCCCATCTTGCAACTGTTTCCAAGCCCTTTTCCGTGATTTCATACTCCACGTCCCCGGCTTTCGTTACTTGCCTTACAATACTCCCTCTCGCAATAAAACCGCCTGCACCAACTAAGGTTCTGGAGTTTCGAAGACATACTTCTTCAAATTCTCTTTGAAGCATTTTCCCGCCGGCATCACGCAAACAGGCCAGAATTGCAACGGCTCTGCCCTCCCCTATCCTGATAACCTTTGTCCGCACGGGAGGCACAACAAGCCCGCCTTCGGCTTCGATATAAGCAATGGCATTATTGAGGGTCTCGCGGGTTTTTTTCAGTTCAGCCAAAATTACTTCCCTGTTAATATTGCATCACCTCTTTTGTTTTGCTTTTGCTTACCTAATGTTTACCAAGAGTATCAGACAAAGTTGCATTTGTCAACAATTTTTATATCATCAGGACAAGGGGACGGTTCATCTGTCTTTCATATCTATAGTTAGTCCCATTTCCCATAGTAGATTTTCCTTACTGAATATTCGTAAGCGGAATATTCAAATGTATATTATGTCTACTTTTATACATTTAACAAAAAAAGCTTAAATCCACTTGCGAGCCGTCTCGATTTATGTATGTATTCCTTATTATGCATTGATACTACAGCACTATCCGACTGTGCAAAACCATGTGGATAATGTTAATAACTCATTGTACTTTACTTTTATGGTAATACTTATGTAGACTGATTATGAATCTGTTTACACATTCTTCACACTTATTTCTTATATTTTTTCAACAATTATCACACTAGAATGTGACAGTTCTCACAGAACCTCTGATGAGTAATGCATAGCCAATGAATATTCAATATCAATATTCATTCACTATTCGTAGTATACAATTTGTAATCAAATTTCATATTGCGGGATGCTCACCTGTATGGTAAGATTTATTGGAATTAATTTCTGCATTCAATTACCTTTCCCTGCAATTTCTTACTTAAGCAATTTGACACGAGATTATTCTTCCGACATCGTGTTTGAGTATAACGATTATAATTGGGGGTGCATTTTATGGCAGGACATTCCAAATGGAAGAACATACAAAGGACAAAAGGGGCGGCAGACGCAAAAAGAGGTAAGGTTTTCACGAAAATCGCACGTGAGATAATCGTTGCTGTTAAAGAAGGAGGAAGCGGCGATCCCGCAAATAACTCACGCCTTGCGGCTGCAATAGCTAAAGCCAAAGCCGCGAATATGCCTAATGATAATGTTAAGCGCACTATCGAAAAAGCAAGCGGTTCCGGCAATGCCGATATGTACGAAAGAGTAACATATGAAGGGTACGGACCGCGCGGTGTTGCAGTTATTGTTGAAGCAATGACCGATAATAGAAATCGAATTGCAGCAGAGGTTCGTTTAAACTTTGATAAATACGGCGGCAATCTGGGAACATCCGGATGTGTTTCATGGTCTTTTGATCGTAAGGGTCTAATTGTCATAGACAACGAGAATGGAAAACTGGACGAAGAAACCGTCTTAAATGATGCGCTTGAAGCAGGTGCTGACGATATAGAGCTTGATGACGGTATCATCGAGGTATATACAACTCCTGATGGCTTTGCTGCTGTCAGCGGGGCGATGGAAAATATGGGTTACACATTTCTTTCCGCTCAAATAGAAATGCTCCCGCAAAACTACGTTACCCTGACCGACCCTGCAGACATAAAAAACATGACAAAGATGCTTGAACTCATGGAAGATAACGATGATATTCAAGATGTCTGGCACAATGCAATTATGGAGTAAATCAGAAAGGTATGAATAGTATGTTTAAACACGAGAAAGTCCTATGGATTACAAGAACGGCTGTTCTTATTGCAATCACTGTAGTACTTCAAGCACTTACGCTGCAACTGGGAAACCAGTTCATAACAGGGTCTATAGTGAACTTAATGCTCATTTTAGCCGTCATGACCTGCGGCTTGGCGACCGGTCTTACAGTTAGCGCGGTCACACCTGTTCTTCCGACGCTTTTAGGCTTTGGTCCTTTGTGGCCAATAGTACCCTTTATCGCATTAGGAAATATGGCACTCGTTACCCTATGGCACTTTATCGGGAATCGAAAAATCGGCAGCACCGTGTATATTGCGTACATTATTGCATTGGTTGCGGGAGCTGCGGCAAAGTTCCTCGTTTTATTCTTCGGAGTCTCAAGACTGGCTGTACCGGTGCTGCTTCAGTTGCCGGAGCCTCAGGCAACTGTTGTTTCGGGGTTGTTTTCTTACCCACAGCTAATAACGGCATCGATAGGCGGAGTATGTGCAATTATCCTGCTACCGTTATTACTGAAAGCCGTCAAGCAGCGAAGCTCATAACGTTAGCAAGCTATAGACCCCTTGCGGCGATAGCCGCATTATGGTATAGTTTAATTACTTTAATATTTAAAATAATTACCTTAGGAGGAATATTATTAATGGCATTCAACAACAACCCTTACGGACAACAACAACAGCAACAACCCCGAGACCTCTTCCCTTCCCTGTGGCAAAGTGAGGATGAATTTAACAGTGCGGTATCAACATGCCTTGCAAGAGTATTTATGAGAATGTTCGCAGCCCTACTTGTAACAGCCGCTGTTTCATTCGGAATTTATCAAACACCCGGAGCAATGGATTATATTATAATGAATCCGACAATCGCTATTGTAATGATGATAGCACAGATTGTTGTCGTGCTTATATTGTCATTTCGTGTGATGAAGATGTCCCCCGCAGTATCAAATGTCATGTTCTTTGCTTATGCTATTTTGACAGGCGCGACCTTGTCGATAATTTTTATAGCATATGATTTGGGTACAATCTTCCAGGCATTTGCAGTTGCCGCCTTGATGTTCGGTGCCATGGCGATTTACGGCTCCATCACTCATAGAAACCTAATGGGACTCGGGAGTATTTGTTTTATGGGTCTTATAGGTATAATAATCGCAAGCATCATAGGCATTTTCGTTGGTTTCAGCGACACTACTTACCTTATAATTAACTATGTTGCTGTTCTAATTTTCGTAGGACTGACTGCTTATCACACTCAACGGATTAAGAATATGCTTGCCGAAGCAAATGCGGCAAATCAAGAGGAAGCAGTAAGGAAAATATCCGTTTACGGTGCCTTGGTGCTTTACCTCAGCTTCATCAACTTGTTCCTGAGATTACTGGCAATTTTGGGACGCAGAAGATAACCATAGAATTTTTGAACCCGGACAAACAGAGTCAGAGTCTGTTGTGCTACCATTATATAAAATATAAAACTAAAACCGGCGGGACACATATCAATCCTGCCGGTTTTATCTTGCTTTTCTAAGGAAAGTCCTTTCCGGGTCGCTTTTATGTTGCGCCGGAATTCGGATATTTCCTCTTATTCCCTGATTTTTCTGCATTCCAAATAGTATCTTTTATCATGCGCATGACCTACAGAAAAGCTTTTTCTTGGAAATACGCCGCTTTTTTCGACGGTTTCGAAAAAATCCGACTTACACATTGCAGGCAAAATCAACCCTACACATTTATCTCCTTTTGAAAGGGTTACTGTGGAATCATCGCCATGGATGTAATCAACTATCGACTCTGTGTCTTTAATATAATTGTCAATGAAATCCTGCATTACCGTCAGCATATCACCAATACAGTCAGCTTTAATCCCTATTTCTCCGCTTCCGTCTTTCGATGACCAATTAATCACATAGTCAGTTCCGCGTGGTACCGCTTTTTCAAAATCACTAACAAACTTTGCTGCGTCTATATTAAACAGGACTCTGTGAATAGCCTCGAAGCTGATAGCCGGGTCATATACATTGTTCAGCTCCACAAGTGCTTTTCTTGCAGGGTGGTTTTCTCTTTCGGCTTCGCTAAGATTTTGTTTAAGCTCATCCCAATAGACCTTTGCTGCAGCCAGCGAGTGATTACCGTCGCCCATAATCATAAGCATCTCGTTTTTCTCGTGAAGTACCTGCATTGCTTTCATTACATTCTCTGCATCCTCACCTTTGACCAGCATACCTTTAATATGCCCGCCGCCTTCCATAAGATCGAAATCATAAATAAGTGGTAGTTTGCTTGCGATTTTTGCCAGTGGTTCTACAACAGTTTCTTTTGCGTCATCTATAAAGGTAATGATATGCGGCAACTCAAGAGATGCGGAACGACGTACTCTGATTCTCGGTGGTAATCTGTCGAGTACAGTGCCTTCGCTGGCACGGATAGCCGCTGTTACGCCTGTAAAGTCATACTCTTCAAGATCAACAGCACCTACGATTCCTTTGCGTATACGACCATCGGGTTGTGTTCGCTCAACATAAATGAGCGATTCCGTGTATTCGCGGAATATCCCGCTACTGAGATATTTTTCCATTGCGGAGCTGATTTTTCCGATTTCCTTTTCTTCATTAATTTCCTCTAAATAAGCCTCTGGGATTATCATGTTAAGCGTTGATGGTTTGTCGCCGACAATGTCGCTTGCGCGCTGCCAATATTCCTTCTCTGAAGAAAATTGATCGCAGGCAATGACACTCCACGCCTCCATCGACACTCCTTCCGGGATAAGTATACTTGTTGCGCTAAATACATTTTTCATTGATTTCCTTTCCTTTCTGTTTTCTATTTTTGTCGGCAGTGGAAATTGGAGTTAGTATTTGCAATTCCTACCGCCAGAGTAAACATCGTGTTTACACTGGCGGACGCTCCACCGTCCATGGCTACGCTTGACGGAATTGAAAATACTAAATCCAATTTCCACTGTTCAAGCGAGTGCAGATTTGTGTAATTCCTTCCACGATTTAAAGATCTTTAAATCGTTTCTTCAATGCTTTGATATATTCCGGTGTAGTACCGCAACAACCACCTATTATCCTTGCCCTTATTTTAGCAAAGGCTGTCATCTGCGCAGCAAACTCCTCTGCTCCTGTGTGATACTCACCGCTTACTCCATCAGGCAATCCGGCGTTGGGTTTTACTATTAACGGAAGTTTTGTTGCTTTTGCTATGCGTTCTGCAACCGCAAGCATTTCCATAGGTTCAAGAGAGCAGTTAAGTCCTACAGCCGCAGCCCCCAAGGCTTCTGCCGTCTCAACAAAGTTCTCCGGAGTGCAGCCCATAAATGTGTATCCCGATTTTTCAAAGGTCATTGTTGCCAAGATTGGCAGCTTTGTATTTTCTTTGACTGCTGACATGGCGGCTTTGAGTTCTTCAAGGTCGCTCATCGTTTCAATTGCAGCAAAATCCGCATCGGCGTTTTCTCCTGCAATTGCCATTTCTTTAAATATCTCATACGCTCGCTCAATTTCAAGCTCTCCAACAGGTTCAAGAACATGGCCTGTCGGACCTATATCAAGCGCGACTTTCGCATTGTCGCCACAGGCGCGCTTAGCTAATCTTACTGCGGCTGATATAACTTCTGCCGGTGTGTAACCTGTTTTTTCCAGATTGAGGGCATTTGAGCCAAAGGTGTTTGTGCAAACGATATCGCTTCCGGCTTCGACATACATTCTGTGGATACTTTCTACGGCTTCCGGCTTTAGAATATTCATCAAATCAGGCTTTTCCCCCGACTTTAAGCCATATTTATAAAGCATTGTCCCCATTGCGCCGTCATAGAAAATATACTTGCCGCAAGTATCAAATATCATTGAAAATTCCTCCGTTGTATGTTACAGTAGGTCATCATTCTAACATATGGAGATACAGTAATGGAAGAACTTTCAAAAAATTTCATTCATACATTTATTGAAGAGGATATCGCGCCCGGAGGAAGATTTGAGGGCAGGCAGGTTCATACCCGGTTACCGCCCGAGCCAAACGGCTATCCGCACATCGGGCATTGCTTTGCATTCTCAATCAGCATAAACGCGGCTGCGAGGTTTGGAGGTCTTTGTAATCTGCGGTTTGATGATACAAACCCGGACAAAGAGGAAGACGAGTTCGTTGAAGCTATCTGTGATGATATTAAGTGGTTCGGGTTTGATTGGGGAAACAGGCTTTATTTCGGAAGTGATTATTTCGAGAAAACGTACGAGCTTGCTCTGGGTCTGATTGAAAAAGGACTTGCTTATGTTTGCGAATTATCTCCTGAAGAAGTGAAATCAAGACGCGGCGATTTCGATACTCCTGCTACCTCACCTTACAGGGACAGACCAAAAGAAGAGAGTCTTGATTTATTTATTCGAATGAAAAACGGAGAATTTCCCGAAGGTGCAATGACATTACGAGCAAAAATCGACCTCGAAAGTGGTAATATGAACATGCGTGACCCTGTAATATACAGGATAAAGTACACACATCACCACAGACAAGGTGATAAATGGTGTATCTATCCCATGTACGACTTTGCGCACCCCATCCAGGACGCACTTGAGTTTATCACACACTCTTTATGCTCCAATGAGTACGAGGACCATCGCCCGCTTTATGACTGGGTTATAGAAAACACTGATGTGCCTAGTAAACCAAGACAAATCGAGTTTGGCCGCCGTAGTTTAGATTACTCCGTAATGTCAAAACGAAAACTCCGCCGTCTTGTCGAGGAGGGATATGTCAGCGGTTGGGACGACCCCCGTTTCCCAACGCTGAGAGGACTGCGACGACGCGGATATACTCCGGCTTCTGTTCACGATTTCTGTGATCGGATAGGGGTAGGAAAAACACCAAACTCAATTGAATATGCACTGCTGGAACACTGTCTGCGTGATGACTTAAATGAACACGCACCGCGCACAATGGTTGTTGTGCGTCCAATTAAGCTGATAATAACAAATTATCCCGAAGGCAAATCCGAAACGTTCAGTATAGAAAACAATCCAAATGATGAGAGCATGGGGTTTCGTGATGTGACGTTCTCACGTGAGCTTTGGATTGAGAGTGATGATTTTATGGTTGAGCCGTCAAAGAAATACAATCGTCTGTTTGTTGGTAACGAAGTCAGGCTAAAAGGCGCGTACATAGTTAAGTGTACCGGTTACGAGCTTGATGATAATGGGGATGTTGCAATTGTTACCGCAGAGTATGACCCTGATTCACGGGGCGGAACTGCCACCGACGGACGCAAGGTCAGAGGTACAATACATTGGGTTGATTCGAATAATGCAGTGGATGCAGAAGTACGGATCTATGATAACTTGTTCACTGACCCGAACCCCGATGCAGCAGGTAAGGATTTCACGGAATGTTTGAACCCGAACTCACTGGAAATCCTGAAAGGATGCAAAGCAGAAAGATCCCTGGAAAACGCAGAAGCCCCGCAATCCTTCCAATTCCTGCGTTTAGGTTACTTTACAGTAGATAATAAAGACTCAAAACCCGGCAATCTTGTCTTCAACAGAGCAGTAGCATTAAAAGATGGGTTTAAGCCATCCTGAGACTAAAGCGTTGCTTTTAACGCTTGTGCCAGTTGATCAGCACATGATGTGTTTTTATTTCCGCACCTTATGCCTTCCAATCGCTCTATCGCCTCTTTAGCGCTCATGCCTTTTACAAGTTCCGAAATTGCCAAAAGATTTCCGGGACAACCATTTGTGAACTTAATGGATTTTATAATACCATCTTCAACATCGGTCTCTATCAGATTTGAGCAGGTTCCTCTCGGTTTATAAGTTGTTTTCATTTACTACCACTCCAAACTGTCTTATTTGTGTTCAGTTCTATTGTATTCATGCGCCTACATATTATAGTATATCTTAATAAAAAAACAAGGGGATAACGAATTAATGGCAAGTATGTTTGAAAAATACTCTAAAATAATCCCTCATATAATTGTTGAATCGGGAGCAATAAACACTGTCGCTGATTGGGCATTACGAAACGAGTATAAAAATATACTCGTTGTTTTTGACACATGCACCCGCGAGGTTGCGGGTACGCGTGTAGTTGACTTTTTGGTTGCTGCTGATATAAAAGTTGTTGAGTGTTGTTTCCCCTCTGATGAGCCTGAGCCGGATGAGTTTTCTATCGGATATCTGACAGCGGCTTATACACCGGATATCGATCTTATTCTGGGAGTTGGTTCCGGAACCATAAATGATATTTGCACCTTTGTCGGTGCCAAGGTCGGCTGCCCGTCGGCAATAGTAGGCACCGCGCCATCTATGGACGGGTATGCGTCTCTGGGGAGTGCAATGCTTCTTGACGGCTTAAAAGTGACTCCATCGACTCAATGCCCTGTTGCTGTTTTTTGTGATATCGACATACTGGCAGCCGCGCCAGTGAATATGATTGCGGCGGGATTGGGAGATATGCTTGGTAAAATAACCGCTATGGCTGACTGGCGGCTGGCAAACTTGCTAGTTTCAGAGCCTATGCCTAAGGATATTGTATCGATTGTTGAAACAGCACTGGACAAAATCATTAAAGGAGCACCGCATTTACCGGATCGCAATCCCGATGTAATAAAAAGTGTAACGGAGGGTCTTATATTAAGCGGGATTGCGATGAGCTTATACGGTGACAGCAGACCGGCATCGGGAACCGAGCACCATCTTGCGCATTTTTGGGAAATGAGAATGATAGCGGAAGGCGTCAAACCCGCATTGCACGGTATCAAAGTCGGAATTGCCACAATAGCCGGATTAGTAATGTGGAAAGAGCTTCTTGCTTTATTATCCGATAGCACTTTTGAAACCTTCGGCTCTTTTGAACGCTTTGGCTGCGTTGATAACGCTGACAAGTGTGCTTCAAATTATTCAGAAGAAATACATCGGCTATATGGCCGTTCCGCTGAGAATATACTCAAAACTAAAAATCCGGGGCTTTCGATTGATCATATCAAGGCGAATCTGAAATCAATAATCGACATTGCAAAGTCATTACCTTCTCCTGAAGAAGTTGCTGCTATGCTTACATCTGTAGCTGCTCCGGTGCGACATTCTAAAATCAGCTTAAGCGATGATACATTGCGTGACAGCATCATCTATGCAAGAGACCGTAAGAAGATTTATACTATTATGCAGTTATTGGGTGATTTGGGTTGTTTGGACGATTTTGCAGAGCATGTAAGCTTGTTTTTTGCGGCAAACGCGCTTTCAGGCGTTAAGTGTTATATTTTGGATATGGACGGGACAATATACCTGGGAGATAAGCTTTTCCCCTATACATTGGATTTTTTGAATCACTTAGATAAAGCAGGCAAGGACTATATTTTTTATACCAACAATTCATCACAAAACAGTGCGTATTATATCAGCAAGCTTCAAAAAATGGGCATCCCGATAGCAGCCGACAAGTTATATATGTCCACTCATGTACTTTTGGAACACCTGAAAAACCCGGTGAATAATACGGGAAAAACGGTTTTTGTAGCGGGCACAAAAGCTCTTAAAGATGATTTCGAAGCCGGCGGATATATTTTAACAGAAATTGACCCTGATTTTGTTGTTCTCGGTTTTGATACAGATATGGATTATAGCCGTCTTACAAAGCTATGTGATTTTGTCCGTGCAGGGCTGCCGTACTACGGTGTACACACTGACTACAACTGTCCGGTAGAGGGTGGCTTTATACCGGATTGCGGTTCTCTTGCCGCGGCTGTAACCGCATCTACAGGCATCACACCCGAATTCTTCGGCAAGCCTTCAAGACACACTATGGACTACATTATTAATAAAACAGGTTATAAAGAACATGAACTGTGCGTCATAGGCGATCGCCTGTATACCGATATAGCAATAGCTACAGGTACAAAAGCCCGTTGCGTCCTTGTCCTCTCCGGCGAAACTAAACGCAACTCGTTAGTTGGCTCAAAGTATGTCCCTGATCTGATTGTTAAGGATTTAGCGGAGCTTGTTGCTTATATAAATTAAACATACTGTATTTCTGCTCCGTACTCTTCGACATACATACGTTCTACATATCCTAATATTTTATACCTGTTATTGTCCGGAAGTTTTCTGAACATGCCTAACAGGTTTTGTTCGGTTTCGCTGACGATTGATGATGACGCGCCTTCCATCATCAGCCAATCAAGAGGCACGCCGTAGTAGTCTGCCATTTTTCTGAGTGTCGGCTTTCTCGGCATTGCCAAATCATGCTCCCACCTGTAAACGGAGTTGATCGATACCTTAAGTATCCTGCTTTGCTCGGTCAGTGTTTTTTTTGTTCTAAGTCTAAGATTTCTAAGCTTCTCCCCCAAACTCATCATCACGTCCTCCAACCCTTCAATTTTTGTGGAGATTTATTTTATTCTTAGAACAAAGAAAAACAAGTTAGATTGCTACGTTGTTTTTCGTTGGAGTACCTTAACCACCCCTGCGACTGTTTCCCGTGCTTCCCTGTCAAGCCTTTTGTAACCTGAAACCATATCAGTTACCTGATCCGGATCATCATTTTCCAAATCAAAAAACTCCTTTTGTGATATATTCAGATAATCGCATATATCAAAGAACACTGCCATTGATGGCAAAGACTTACCGTTTTCAATCTTATTTATGTAATTTGCACTCATTCCTATGGAAAAGCTCATTTCTCTTGCCGACACATTTTTCGATATACGTAAATGTGCAAGCCGCTCGCCTAAATTTTGTAATTCCATATTAATCGTCCGTTCCTTATCGTGCGCGGGCACAGAGTTGAGTGAAAACGTCTTCCCAAATTGCAAGGAATGGTAAGACTATTGTGTAATTAACCATTATAGATTATACAGGCGTTTTATTCGGGGATTGTAAGGTGGCATTCTCATTGACTTGGGGATTTTCAGGGGTTATAATAAGTCAGGTGATTTAGTTTTATGTTTTCGCATTGCAAGGAACGGACGGTTAATATGACTGACAATGAATATGCTGCTAAGGTTTACTGCTCTGTCTTTTGTACCGCTGACGACAATGGTGATACATATACGCGCGGTGTTCTTGATATGTTGGGTATGCTCTGCAGCCGCGAGCAAACGGCTCTTGATTGCTATATTCGGCAGGGCAAAACATTTAAGCAAACCGCAACAGCTTTAGGAGACATTGCCGGTGAATCGGCACGCAGGATTGTATATAAAGCGCTCTCTAAGCTGCGTCATCCGTCAAAACTGAAAAATCTGAGTGTGAAGTTGTTATTAGAAGACCGTGACAAAAAACTCATTGAGGCTGCTCATGAAATCGACGAGTTATATGACCAAATCGGACTTCTCGCTTCAGGCACTCCTGTAATTCCAAAAATTCAATCTGCACTGGAATCCCGCAAAAAAAGCATCGTTGAGATAGGTTTTTCATCACGGGTTTACAACCATCTTCTTGATGCCGGTATTAACACTGTTGAAGCTCTGCTGGCACTTGATTCGCTTGATATTCTAACACATAGGCGAAGCTTCGGCAAAGCGTCAAAACATGAAATTGTGCAAAAAATGCGTCAAAGCGAGTATACGCAGTGGGCTGATAAAATGGAGGCTTAGTACACCGCACATAAGATAACTGCTGCATTGGTTTGCTGCTAATGACTTTAATATAACTGCTAGCTTGCTTTGCTGTTCATAATTTTCAGAAGTGGTATTGAAGCATCACCGGAGCAAAAACTCATGATTGTTTCTGCTCTGTATGTCTGTAATACATGTTCTGATTTATCATCGAAACATATTGATATTGATTTTGTAAAATATGAGAACTCAGGCTCAAATTCCGTAATTGTCAGGCTTGCGTTGCTTTCATTTAATATCTTGAATATTTCCATATACCCTATACCGCTGCCGCCCTCACGTATCCGGGTTGTGGTTTTCTTTTTACCAAGGCTTATAAACGTTTTCGCATCAAAACAAACACCGCTGTCATACACGCATAAATCATAAATACCGTTATCTTCGCATAACGAGATGAGAACATGCTTGACACTGCTTTCATCGGTTGCATTTATTGCGTTTTCCAATAAATCTACAAGCAATGTCTGAAGCTTAATTGAAGGTATCGTTGATTCCGTCAACCTTGACACATCACTCATCTCGGTTATTTCAAACTTTACTCCTTCTGCAGATGCCCTCATCATCATATGCCTGATAACTCCATCGATTATCGGGTTTGTTTGTGGCTTCGGTATTGAACATTCATGGTTTTCCTGCTTGAGAACACTCCTACGCTCATTAAGAAGCTGTTCTATCTGCTCCAGTATTTCAATACCATTAGATGTTATGTTTCTATCTGATCTCAGATACAGTAGCACGCTTTCGACCAATGCAGGCAGTATTTTATTGTCCCTGTGGATTACTCTTGCCATCATCTCATTATCTTCCTGCAGCTTTTTGATCTGAATCTCATTATCGCCGATAATCCTCTCCAGGTCTTGAATGTTTCTTTCCTTAACGCTCTCCCTGTATTGTTTCGTAAGTCCCCGCCGCCACCAGTAAATCAGCCCTATGACACAAAGTACTGTCCCGGTTATGACCCAACCGCCGGTTTCTATTGATATACCTCTGTTGATAATAGAGTATGTGATAATGATAATTCCGCTAATCGAGCAACCGATTGCACCCGCTGCTTTTTTCTGTAAAAAAGGAATCCCTTTGCTAAATCTTTTTATTCTAAACAGGCAAATGACAGAAACTGATTGTAATGCGACAGAAACTATCGTTGTCAGAATGAGTCTTTGTTCACTGAATACAAAGTGAATTAGGGTCGAAGAAATAAACGTTGACACAAGGAGCATGCCATAGCTGATTCCAACCGATATTATTGTCGCCGTTAACACCGGAGAAAATTCCATTTTTGTGATTATACTCAAAAAGATTGCTAACACAAAAATCATAAATACAAATCGCAAAAACGGAATTATGTCACGAAGCAGATATATAAAACATGCCAATACTACAGAAAACGCTATCCCGCTGACGCAGACGGGTGCTCCTGTGATTTTGTGATTCATTACTCTTGCAAAAACAAACAAGCTCAACAGGATTGTTACAAACCATATTGTAGCGAGAATAATGTCGTTTTGCATTTAATTCTCCATGATAGAGATAGCGCCGGCTTCCACACAGTCAGATAACCGGCGCATCTCATTCGGGTTAATTACTTAACCACTCATAAGGAACGAGAATGTTGCCCAGACGTCTGCCCAAAATGCTGCCCACATAATTACTTTACTCCCTTCGTATGTATTTTGATTTGTACACACAAAGGTAAAGTAAATGCGGAAATAAAGCTGTTACTTCAAAAGCTTATATTCTGTTGCTTTTCGTTGGTATCCGGTTGAATGCCGAACTTAGTATTCAGTTTTCAATTTATTTGCATAAAAACAAATGAACTCCGTAACCGTCGGTACGGCTTTGTCCGAATGGATACGCGCTGTATAATGCAGTAAGAGGTCATCCGGATGCATTGTGCTCCACGCTTTGTTTATTGCATTTTGCATCGCTCTCTCGACACTTGCCTCTGTCTTGCTGTACTTCTTGGCAATTGCTGAAACTTGTCCGTGTTGTCCATCTGCCCTGTGCATTATTGCATCTATTAAATAATTGCGGCCCAATGCTTTCGGGCTGATTCCTATTTGGTCGATTTCAGCGGTTACTCTCATTTCCAATCTTTTCTTTATATCATGAGGCGATTCTTCATCAGAGCCGTTTCGTTGTAAAATCTTCTTTCTTGATTCGTGAATTGTCTTTTTCAACGAGCGAAGAAATTCGATAACATTTTTTGTGCTGTAGTCCTCCTGACTCTTTACCATAATAAAGTCTGTGCCCTCCTGGCGAACTCTATCATGTGTCATGCGGCTTATATTGTGTGTTGTTACAAGTATGTAAGGCGGAAGCTTCATGTGCATCATTTTTAAAGCTTCCAGAAAAGCTATTCCGTTACCCTTGCCTTTGTGCAGCTCCAAATCTAAAATAACCGCATCCGGCAGGTGATCCTTTACATATTCCAGTGCTTTTGTTTCGTTGTTGGTAACTCCGATTAAGCGGACATCTTCCATGGTATCTATAAGTCTTACAAATGATTTACACTCTTCCTGATCATCCTCTACTAACAAAACTGTTAACGGCTTATCCAATTACTAATCTCCTCTAAGTTTTTTCATCCTCCAAAGAGGTGAAAGTATTTTCCCCATTATACAACAATATCCAACAATTATCAACGTTTATTTTGCAGCTGCTTTATATTTTATCGTTGAACGTATTACCGTCATGTGGTAAAGTTAATGCAATTGGAGGTGTGTCATGCTAAAAAATATCAATACTTCCCAAAAGATGGATAAGGATGAATACAAAAAGGAAATTAACTCGCTTGGGCTGCGTCTCAGTGAAATGCAGCGTGTTTGCAAAGATGAAAAAATCCCGATTATGGTTATTGTTGAAGGCTGGAGTGCCGCAGGCAAGGGTTCACGCATACGCTCGTTGATACGTTACCTTGACCCGAGAGGATTTGAAGTATTCACCACAAATAAAACAACCGAAGACGAAAGATTTCGACCGTATATGTGGCGTTTTTGGAAAGTACTTCCGGCAAAAGGTAGAATACATATTTATGATCGCAGTTGGTATCAAAGCATTATGAGCGGACATCGCAAAAAAGAGGCAAAACTCGCTGCCCCTGTCTACGATATAACATCATTTGAAAAAACTATTACTGATAATGGCGGAGTGATAGTAAAGCTGTTTTTACATATCTCTAAAAGTGAGCAGGAACAACGTTTGACATTACTTGCCGAAGACCCCAATACCGCGTGGCGTGTCAATAATTCGGATATAAAACAAAACAGAAAATACAAAAAAAACCGCGACAGGTTTGAACGTATGCTCAGTGAGACCAACCACAATGCGGCTCATTGGACAATTGTTGAAGCCGATGACAGCCGTTTCGCCGATGTTAAAGTTTACAGGACTGTGCTTGCAGCTATGGAGAGTGCTGTACAAGCCAAGCGGGATAAGACTACCGAAAATGTCGATATTGTATTATCGGCAATACCGGAAGGTAGCAGTAAACTGGCTGAAGCCGATCTCAGCCTTAAAATCGGACGTGATGATTATAGTACAAGGCTTAAAGCAGCCCAAAATGACCTTGAACGGATTCATAACGCAATGTACAAGCATCGGCTGCCTGCGGCAATGGTCTTTGAGGGATGGGATGCAGCCGGAAAAGGCGGAGCAATAATACGGACTGTCGCTTCACTAGATCCGCGCGGTTACAAAGTCGCTCCGTACGGCGCGCCGAATGATGTGGAAAATGCCCATCATTACCTGTGGCGCTTCTGGAACGAAGTTCCGAAAGCAGGGCATATGACAGTATTCGACCGCAGTTGGTACGGACGGGTTATGGTCGAGCGGGTTGAGGGTTTTTGCTCGACTGCCGATTGGAAACGTGCTTTCGGGGAAATAAACGATTTCGAAAAACAGCTTGTCGACAGCGGCATTGTGCTGCTGAAATTCTGGCTTCACATAGACCCGGATGAGCAGCTAAAGCGTTTCGAACTACGCACCAATACACCGGCGAAAGAATGGAAAATTACAGATGAAGACTGGCGTAACCGTGATAAATGGGATCAATATCTGGAAGCAGTCGACGAAATGATAAATCGTACATCCACGGAGCATGCACCGTGGACAATCGTTGAAGCAAACGATAAGCTGTTTGCAAGAATAAAGGTAATTGAAACAGTCAGAGACCGCCTGGATGAAGCATTGTCATTTTAAGATAAGGGAACAGTTCAGAGGGTATCCGAAACTTTTAATAGTTCCAGCCAACGCACTAGCACTATAGTGGAAACTTGTAATAACCGGCAAAATTTGTGTGCTGACTGAAACTATTAAAAGTTTCGGATACCCTCTGAACTGTTCCCTTATCAAAGCAAATCTCTTACAATTGTTATCATCAAAATTACGACAACCACCAGCATCACCGGCTTTATTAGTTTTGCGCCGTTTTTTACCGTCAGCCTTGCGCCTATTATGTTACCCAAAATCGCAAATGCTGCTCCCGGTAGAGCCAGAGCATAGTTGACTGTACCTGCCATGATAAAGACGGCAAGTGCTGCAATGTTTGAGCAGAAGTTTACTACTTTTGTATTGCCGCAAGCCGTGACTGCGTCAAGCTTTAATATCCCAACAAATGCAAGCATTAGAAATGTTCCTGCGCCCGGACCGAAAAAGCCGTCATACCAACCGATTGTCAATGCAACTATTGCTGCGGTTGTTTGCTCGCGAACCTTGCTGAACTCTCGTGTTTCGGGAGTCATCAAATCCTTCTTAAAGACAATTATCAATGCAAGCACCGGAATGGCAATAGCTATAATCCAGCGTAAAACATTCTCGTCAAGCAGGAGGATACTTCTCGCGCCGATCCATGAGCCTATTAGTGCTCCGGCAATGGAAATCGGAATTAAAGGTTTATAGATATATCCTTCACGCAGGTATGTCCCCGTCGAAAAAACCATGCCTATTGAAGATGACATTTTATTTGTTCCAAGCGCAAAATGAGGCGGCAAGCCCGCCATGTAGTATGCCGGAAGAGAAATCAGCCCTCCCCCGCCGGCAATGGAATCAATAAACCCCGCCAGAAATACGAGCGGACAAACTATCAATAATTGTTGATAATACGGCAATTATTCTTCCTTTGTTGTCAGGGGGACGGTTCTCCTGACAAACTATGGTGAATTTTCATCATTTATTGTCAGGAGAACCGTCCCCTTGACAACATGCTTGTATATAGTCATCGATGCAATCGCCGATTCTGTCTAGAATCAATTCATCGACACTGTTCACAAGAGTGCCGTCGCGCACTCTTGTGTATTGCATTGGCATGAACTGGCTAAGAAGTGGAAGGGCAACCGGTTCGCTGAGATTCGACACAAGACGTTCTATCGCTTTTTTTACCGCAGGCTCAGGTAAATAATATCGCGCTCTGTCAGAAAACCCGTATGCGCGGTTGATCCATTGCTTTTGTTCATCTCCATGATAATGTTTGTTCCATTGATCGGGTTTTTCAAGCATGGCTTCTTCAAGCACCCCGGAAAATCTACTAAGCTTTACTCCACGTCCATGCAGGGCGATTTTTTCAATGTTTTCAAGAGCAAATAAAGCTTCACGCAATGCAAATGTTAAGGCAGGACCGACTTTAAGGATGATTATCCCGTCGCTTACAAGCTGCCGCATTGCCGCTCTTGGCTGGTAATCAGTAGAATGACCTTCAAATACAAATCTATCGTTCTTTATTGCAGAACACAAATCCTCTGCTTTTTTACTGTCATATTCGTATACATCATCTTCGCTAAACTCAACGCCGGGTTGAACCACCACAGCCACAACACGCTCCCATGCTTTCATAAGTCCCTTTTCATCAAAAGCCTTTTTAAACGCGGCTATGGTCGCAAGACAGTTTTCTTTGCTCGTTACTCCAAGCTCTTCATGCTCTTGTGCGCCCCCCGGTATCGGGACTTCGCTTCCTATTATATATACAGGGTTGGCAGCATCGGGAAATTTCTGTCGTCTCTTTTGAAGAGCTGCTTCTGCCGCAAGGCAAAGTCTTGCACCTCGCTCCGCTATTATTTCGTCCGCAAGTCGCTCGCCCGGATTGTCATCAGCGAGTCGCATGCTTGTATCAATGTGAATTTTAGTAAACCCTGCAAGTACATAATCACCAATCAACCTCCGCGCTTTTTCCATTGCTTCTGCTTCGCTAAGCTTAGTCCAAGTAAGCGGTCCCAGATGGTCGCCGCCCAAGATTAGTTCTGATTCACCGAAGCCCTCGCTCTTCGCAAGTGCTAGACACCACTCATAAAAATCCTTCGGCGTTTGTCCGGTATATCCGCCATCTTGATTGACCTGGTTTGCAGTAGATTCAATAAGCGCATAAAGACCATGTGCCTTACATCTGCGCATAACAGCACGCAGCACATACTCATTGGCACTGCAGTTTGAAAAAATCCCAATGTGCTGACCGGATTTATATGAGGTTATTATTTCTTGTATCGGGTGCATAATTTAGTTTCTCCACTGTTCTATTGTTTCTTGCGCAATCATCTCACCTGTCACTTAAAGTGCAATCCACGGGTCTAGACCCGTTGGTTTGTCGGGGTCTGCTCCTGTTTCTTTTGACTTGTAGTATGCTATCATTTGGCATAACACAATGAATAGTATGCCCTTTGCGATATGAGATAACGGCTTTGCAAAGCACGAAAAAATTACACCGTCGATGTCATTACAGCAATCGCCGGCAACACAATTATCACCATCATCACAAAACGCCACTACATATGCGCCTTTCGCTTTAGCGTCCTTCAGAAGATTAATTTCGAGTTCGCACTTTGTTCCGAGAGCTGCAATTACAAGTGTTTCTTTGTTTACCATTACCATCGGTCCGTGACGCACATCCAGCAAGTGATGGTAGCTTGAAGGCAATTGGCATACTTCCTTGAAAACAAGCGCGCCCTCTTCCGCTAATCCTTCAAGCTCCGCGTCAGCGAGTACTACGGCATGTGTCCACGGCAAGACTGCAAGCTCTTTCGCAAGAGTTTCCGCTTTTTCGATATATGCCGGACCTTCAGTTATCGTAAGTTGTAAGTCATTTAATGCCGCCGCGTTATCTGTCAGTTTAGCGAAAATATATGCAGCCATAAAATATGCATTTGTTACACACCGTGTTTGGCACACGCTTTCATCAAATGCCCACGGTGTTGATAATACTATGTCACTCTTTTCACCAAGCGGGGTATCGTCCGCACAAATGAAGGATGCAACCTCAACATCACAACCTTCCGCCTTTAATGCGTCAAGCGCTCTGATAAGCTCGCTTGTTCGTCCGGAGCGGGAAATAAATACAACACCTGCTCCGTCAATGCTTTTTTTATAACGCTTTGCATGTAGCAAAACATCCCCTGCCGCAAGAGCCATAGCCGGAACACCCATACTCATATTACATATCATCGCAAATGATTTCGCATTGCTGTAACTGGAGCCGCAACCAATAAACACAAAGCGGTCTCTACCTCTAAAATATGCTTCAATATCCGCCCGGTTTTCCTCAATGTAGTCAGCACTCTTCGCCAGTGCATTAAAGGTATCATGCATCTCTTTGTAAGTAATTGCCATTATCTTTTCTCCAATCTTTTTTGTAGATTCGGTATTCCTTCAGGGTTACTTTTTTCGAATGCGAGCAATAAGGCTCCGTACATTGGCTCGTATTTCGGTGACACCGGTTTGCCACCTAATGCTTCTATTCCTTCAAAGAAATACGGAAGTATCAAATCTCCGGTTTTGAAAAGTCCTCCGGAATATGAAACCATGTATGGGTTTTGTTGAAAATTCAGAGAGTTGCGAATTGCAAACACAAGATTGCACAACTCCTCTGCGGCTGTTATATAAAGATTTCTTGCACTAAGAGACCCGGCAAGAGCAGCATCTCTTACAACAAACTGCAAAGATGCGACTTTATCCCGGCTACCGGTATATTGGTCATGTACTATATCAATAATGTCGAAATCGTTTTCTATGTTCAACCTTTTGCGAAAAACCGAATAAAACTCATCCTCAGGTACTCTGCCGTCGGCTTGTTTCGAAAACAATTGTAACGCTTTACGCCCTATATCATAACACGAACCTTCATCACTGAAAAACTCGCTCCATCCGCCGCACCTCGCCGTAGCTCCCGCTTCATCCTTCCCGAATGCAATTGAGCCGGTTCCGGCAACAACATTAATCCCCGGCGTTAAGCCGAGCGAGCCTGCCCAGCCAACCTCAACATCGTTAGTTAAGCATAAAGGTATTTCGGAAAATGCACTCGTAAATGCCCGCAACAGTTCACGATCCCCTTCTTCGCTTTCACCAAAGCAAGGAAGTCCCATAGCAACACCTGCAATAACAGCATCATCTCCCAAGGGAAAACCGCTTACTATACTTTTAATATTCCGCACTACATGTTCTATCCCGTATTCTCTCCACGAAGAGCTGCTTGATTGTTCTGATAGCAGGATGGATGAATCAGCTGCCGCAATACAGACAGCTGTTTTTGTGCCGCCGCCGTCAATGCCTACGTAATAATTGATATAACGTCACCTCCATCTTCGGTTAGTAATTTGTGTTGTGCATTTTACAACCGGTTTAATTGAATTGTAGATTGCCACACCGACTGCGGGCGGTTTTTTAACCTCTGCGGAGGACTAAATATCTCGCAATGACGATGCTAAACAGACTGCCTGACTATCAATGTGGTTGGGTAAATGATTTTTACCGGCAGTCCGGAAAACCCGTCTATCCTGCGCAAAAGCATCTCTGCTGCTGCAGTTCCGATTTCCTCCATAGGAATCGATACCGTTGTTAGAGGCGGTGATGTGTAAGCGGAAAAATCCAGATTGTTAACACTTACTACAGCAACATCTTCAGGTGTAGATAAACCTAAAGCATTAACCGCACTCAACACTGCTATAGCCAGATTGTCCGATCCGGCAAATATTGCTGTCGGACGGTCTTTGCTTGCACATAACTCCAACACTAATTCCATGCAGCGGTTAGGCTCCCAGCCGCAATCCATAAAATACTCCGGAGGTGTCGGAAAACCCCGCAGAGACATAAGATCGGCATAAGCAACACTGCGATTGTGCATGTAACGTTCATCTCCGCCGACATATGCAATTCGTTTATGTCCTCTCTCCATCAGATGTTCGACAGCTTGTACACCGGTTGCATATTTATCGTGGATAATATTATCAATCCCCGTATAGTCAGTTTCCACGCCTACAATGTGTGGAACGGCACTCCTCAAGCGTTCCATGCTTTCAATATCGAGTGTGTCTTCAAAAAGTATCAACCCTGATAACAACTCTTTTTTGCAAACATCTTCTACAACATCAATTTCACCCGTGGTATACAGCGGAGCCATTGAGCATCCTGCGTCCTGTAAGCTGCTTCTGATAGCGGAAAGTATTGTCAGAAAAAACTCATCGGAAAACTTTTCCGCTGTGTAGCTGAGCATACAACCGATTCTTTTGTTGCCCTGTTCTCTCTTTATGTACCGGTAACCTAAACTGCCTGCAGCCTCGAGAACTTTTTGACGCGTTTCTTTCCTGACACAGAAGCTCTTATCTTCTGCAAGGATGCGTGACACAGAGGATAATGACACTCCCGACTTTTTTGAAACATCTCTCATAGTAGGCATTAATATATCTCCCGTATAGTGTAAGTTAGGTGATTGCGAGTAAGACTTCCCCCATTATTGCATAACATAACAGTAAAAACAAGAGTTTGTTTACTAAAATAATTACTTGTTTTCTTTTCGATTTATGAAATTTATGTAAAAAAAGTGTTGCTTTTTTGTTTTTTGCATGTATAATTGATGGTATTATAATAGTTTTAACGCACTGTTTACTAAACAATATATCTATTCGTCAGCATCGATTTATTTTTTCTTCCTTTTGTAAACATTACAACGGTGTTTAGTAATATCAACATAAAGAAATGGAGGCATTCTAATGAAAAAACGCATATTCTTCCTTGCACTTGCGTGTGCAATGCTCTTCAGCGTGATAGCGGCATGCGGAGAATCTGAAACCCCTGCAACACGCGACTTTGTACAACCACCTGCAGGCAACTGGGATACACCCTATGACACACCGGTCAGAATTCTGGCAGTTGCACCCGAAGGTTCAAACTGGTATTTCGCAGAAGGCGACAGCGTCAACAACAATCCGTGGACCAGACTATACAAGGATGTATTAAATATCGAAGTAGAGTTTGAATGGACCACTGTAGACGGGTATGCAGAGCGTCTGAACGCGGCAATTGTTGCCGGAAATCTTCCCGACGTATTTGCACTACCTTATTCTGATGTTGACCCTCGTCTGTTTGGTGAATTACAATCAGCAGGCTTGCTCCTCGACCTTACCGACGCATTGGCACAGTACGCATCACCGCGCATAAGAAACCACCAGGTTGTTGATCCGTTGACCATTCAAGGTTACACGGTTAACGGCAGAATCTACGGCATCCCCAGATACTACTACGGTCAAATAGACCAGCCCTGGCATATGTGGGTACGTAAAGATTGGTATGAAGCAGAAGGTTCGCCGGAAATCAAAACGGTTGCAGACCTTGAGAACCTCGCAAAAGCGTTTATGGCAAACCATGGCGCTGCTTATGGTATAGCAGTAGACGAAAACCTGCAGTGGCTCTTCAGAACTGCCCCAATGTTTGATGCTTATGTCGGCAACATACATAACAATGAGTACTTCTGGCGCGATGACGGCACCGGAAGACTGAAACCGGGTATTGCTTTCCCCGAATTCCAAACAGCACTGGAAAACTGGGCACGTTGGTACGCTGATGGCCTTATAAGTCCCGAATTTATGCTAATGGAAGAATGGGGACGCGGTAAAGAGGATCTCCTTAGCGGACGAGTTGGTATCCAATGCTGGTGGCAATGGTGGGGTTGGTATTCCGGTCCCGATATAGTCGCACAACAAAATGAAGACGCATACTTCATCCCGCTCAACCTCCCGCACACGTCAGGCAGCAGACCTGCAAACGGGCAGGTATTCTATCCTAACATAGGCGTTATTGTCGCAAGTGCGGAGTTTAATAATCCCGCCGCGCTAATGAAGGTTATCAGCCTGCTTGATCATATGATGTTCAGCCCGGATACCCCGATGACAATGGATGACCTTGCCGAGTACATCGAAGAAGGCCGCGAGCATGCAATGACCGCAGCATTCCAGGTAATAGACCCACAAGCAGATATGATTCAATATAAGCATGTCCTGCATGCACTGGAAACGGGAGACACAAGCGAACTGTTTACAGCAGGCATGATGTTTAAGTACAACGACTCACGGGCATGGATTGATAATAAAGAACCGCACGGACTCGGCGCATTCCTGCAAATGGGCTTTAACGGAAGCGCTTATGCAAGAAGCCAGCATCTGTTTGATAACAACTGGATTATGAGAACAGCTATGTGGGGACCTCCACCTGCTGAGTTTGCGCAAGCCGGCAGCACAGGTGATATAATTATGGAAGAAGTTATGCAAATAATAATGGGTAACAAACCTGCAAGCGATTGGCCGTCAATTCTGGAACAATGGTATGCACAAGGCGGGCAGATTAAAGAAGATGCAGTAAATCAACACTTCAGATAAGTAACTACCATCCGTTTACACCTTACAAAGAGCAGTTGCACTGTGCATATATCAGTGCAACTGCTCAAATTTATTTGAGTAGAAACCGCATAATATATAATGTATAATAATCGATATGCAAACAAAATGACAAGGTGGTGTGTTTATGGGATCGGGAGTCGATTTAAAAGGAACACCTGCGTCTCCGGGTGTACGCATAAAAAAAGAACGGTATTTCAGCGGCGGCGGCAGGATAATAAGACGTTTCGGCAGGGAGTGGCCATTACACATACTGATAGTACCCGCATTTATTGTTACCGCGATTTTTTCCTACGGCCCTATGTACGGGCTGATTATGGCGTTTCAAGACTTTAGCCCCGTTAGAGGATTCAGCGGCTCTCCGTGGGTTGGCCTGGAAAATTTCAGATGGCTCTTCGATCAGCCGCAATTTACCCGGACTATCTACAACACCCTCTTTATATCTATAGCAAAAATCGTCATTGGTACCCTGGCGGCAATTTCGTTTTCCATATTGCTAAATGAGATACGGATTTCTTTTTTCAAACGTTTTTTCCAAACTGTTGTTTATATACCGAACTTTATTTCCTGGATAATAATGGCAGGTGTTTTGAGTACAATTCTTGCTTCGGACGGACTTGTAAATGCTTTTTTAGGGATTTTCGGGATTGAGAGAGTTCCGTTTTTATCAGACCCGAGCATTTTTCCATGGACTATGATATGGACGGATGTGTGGAAAACCTTCGGCTTCGGCACTGTCGTATATCTGGCGACAATCACCTCTATAGACCCGGAAATATATGAATCGGCTGTTGTTGATGGTGCGGGTAAGCTTAGACAAATATTCTTTATTACTATTCCTATGATGGGTCCAATCATTGTTCTTATGGCAACACTTGCTCTCGGGAATGTACTCAACGCCGGATTTGACCAGATTTATAATCTATACTCTCCGGTTGTTTACTCCACAGGAGATGTTATTGATACATATCTCTTCAGACTGGGTTTCCAGAACGCAAGATTCTCACTTGCAGGTGCTGTTGGATTAATGAGATCGGTAGTGTCAATGATATTGATGTCACTTTCATTATTCTTTGCATATAAAGTGGCAAACTACAAAATATTTTGAGGGGAGGACTGAGAGATGCACTTCAGATCAAGAGGCGAGAAAGTTTTTAATGTAATCAACTATATATTTATTACTGCGGTTTGTCTGCTTTGCGCTTTGCCGATTATTCATATACTTGCGATATCTTTTAGTACTTCTCATTATGTTTCTGCCAATCAGGTGGGTCTTTGGCCTATGGGTTTCACCACGGAATCATATGAATTTGCCTTCCGGAGCGGTAGGTTTATGCAAGCCTTCATGGTTTCTGTCCAAAGAGTCGTCCTCGGTGTCGGTATCAATATGATATTAATGATATTGACTGCGTACCCGCTGGCAAAATCCACCAGTGAATTCAGTGCGAGAAACTACTATATGGCTTTTTTTGCAATAACTATGATTTTCGGCGGAGGACTCATACCTTTTTATGTTTTAATTTATAACCTGAATATGCTCGATACAATTTGGTCACTTGTTATTCCCGGTGGACTGCCTGTTTTCTCTATGCTTATTTTGATGAATTTTATCAGGGGATTACCTAAGGAGCTTGAGGAAGCGGCTATGATCGACGGTGCAGGGTATTTTACTATTTTAATCAGAATTTTACTGCCTGTACTAAAGCCGGCACTGGCGACCATTGCGCTGTTTTCTTTTGTAAATCACTGGAACGAATGGCTTTTAGGAAGGCTCTTTATGAATTCTCCCGCAAACTATCCGTTACAAACCTATTTACAAACACTGCTCAGCAACTTCAGAGAGCTTATGCGGCAGATGGGTCCTGACTATATGCAGCTCGTGGCGCGGATGAATGAGCGTTCGGGACGCGCCGCACAGCTTTTCCTGGGTATGTTGCCGATATTGGTTATTTACCCGTTTCTGCAGAAGTATTTTACAAGAGGCCTGGTCATCGGCAGTGTGAAAGGATGATATCTGTGAGTGGCGGGATGCTGTTAAGTGAGTATAATCCTGTATCAATGCAGTGTACTCAAACACATGAAGTAATAAAACCAAAGTTCCCGGTATTTGATTCTCATACACATATCGGTGCGTTGCTGATGGACGATCCGCCCGGAGAGCCGGTTGATATCGGAGCAATGGTCGAATGTCTGAAAGAATCCGGCGTGACAGGCGTAATCGAATTAAAAATGTTTTGGGGAGAGCCTCTGAAGCGGCATATAGAATCATTAGAAGGATATAGGGATTTTATCCATACATTCGCTACATTGGATGTAAAACGCCTCGAGGAATCCGGCTTTGCAGGATATGTTGACGAGACTTTAAAACGTTATTCAGAACTGGGTATCCGCGGTTTGAAGTTTTGGAAAAACATAGGGTGTGTGTTAAAGGATTCAAGCGGCAATTATATCCGTCCCGATGATGACAGGTTACGTCCGGTATGGGAAGTAGCGGCGAAATATGGTTTGTTTATTTTATTTCATATTGCAGACCCGAAATCATTTTTTACACCGATTGATAAACACAATGAGTTTTATGAAGCTCTTTGCGAGAATCCCGACTGGTCTTTTTATGACAAGGGTAGTGAAGGGCGTTACACTTTTGAACAATTAATGCAGCAGCAAGATAATCTTCTGACAACGAATCCGGATACCACATTTATAATACCGCATATGGGATCTTGTACCGAGGATCTTGCGTGGGTAGGTAGTCAACTGGACAAGCACTCCAACATGTACATTGACACTTCGGCACGCATCAATTTGCTGGGACGCCAACCCTATACAGCAAGGGAGTTTTTCTTGAAGTACAGCGACAGGATTCTGTTTGGAACAGATTATGGCTTTGGTGTAGGAGGTGATGAAACGAGGGGATTCTATGAGGATCATTATCGTTTTTTCGAGACCTTTGATGAATATTTCAGACCCGTCAAAAGTTGGGGGTGGGGACAAGGACGTTGGAATATCTATGGGTTGGGATTGCCTGACGACATACTTAAGAAGCTGTATTATCAAAACGCATCTGATTTGTTCGGATTTTTATGAGAGTTGCCGGTTAACCGTGAAAGGACAAGTGGCTTTAAATGGCAAGATTTTAAAATTCATATTCTCTTTCATGGTATTATCATTGTGTGGTATGATAGACAAATAGTAGTCCTATAGATGGAACAGGTTAACTAAAGGACAGGAAGTACGAAAGGAAATACACTAATGGGAAAGAAATTTACTTTTATCGGAGCGGGTTCATTGGGCTTCACTTTGGCACTGGCAAGGGACATTCTCAGCTATGATTCCTTTAAGGATTGCCAAATCCACTTGATGGACATCCATGAGGGGCGGCTGGGTTATGCAGAAAAGGCGATCGCAAGGCTGATTGCTGCAGGAAATTATCCTGCAACAGTACATTCTACAACTGATCGCAAAAAGGCACTGGAAGGTGCAGACGGTGTCCTCATCACCATTTTACAAGGGGGTGTGGATGTATGGCGGCACGATATCGAAATTCCGAAAGCATACGGAATAGACATCAATGTCGGCGATACCCGAGGACCTTCGGGTGTAATGCGTTTTCTGCGCACAGCTCCTGTTATGCTGGATATTATTCGTGATGTTGAAGTTTTATGCCCGAATGCGGTTGTTCTCAACTACACAAATCCCATGGCAATGCTATGCGGTTATCTTCAAAGGCTCAGCAAAGTCAATCTGACAGGCTTATGCCATAGTGTTCAAGGCACTGCCAACATGCTTGCGGATTGGATCGGAGCAAAACATAACGAGATTGAGTTCACTTGTGCCGGAATAAATCATACAGCGTTTTATCTTGACTATAAATGGAACGGCAAAGACGCATACCCGCTGATTTTGGATAAAGTCAAAAACGACCCGGAGGTCGCAAATCACGAACAGGTCCGCAACGAGATGTACTTACAATTCGGGTACTATCCGACCGAATCATCCGGTCACAACTCCGAATACCTGCCCTGGTTCAGAAAACGCCCGGATCTGATTGAGAAATACTGCACACACGGAACAGGCTGGAATCCCGGTGTACACGCATATATCTTAAATGAATATTTAAACGCGGAGGCAACATGGGAGTCTAGATTTGTTGAGTATATCGAAAAAGAAGAAATAGATTTGGAACGAGGCGAAGAGTACGCCGCAAATATCTTCAACGCATTGTTCGGCGATGGCAAACCATTTGTGTTTAACGGAAATCTTTTAAACCATGGTATTATCACAAATATGCAGCCAATGGCATGTGTGGAAGTCCCTGTTCTTGCCTCTCCAAACGGACTGCAACCGATTCATGTAGGAAAGCTGCCGGACAACCTTGCAATTCTTGTAGATTTATCCGCAAGAATTGAGGAGATGGCTGTAAATGCCGCTATTGAGGGCGACCCGTGGAAGGTCTTCCAGGCAAATCTGTTCGACCCACTAACTGCAAGCGTATTATCAATGGCGGAAATCAGGGAAATGACACAAAAAATGCTGGATAAAAACGAAGCGTTTCTGGGATATTTTAAGTCACTTAAAATATAGTTGCTTTACAACATGTTATTACATAGAATAAGACAAAGCTGACTATCCGGTTTTGTCTTATTTTAAACCAATCCGTCATTCTGCGCGTTAGTCGCAGAATCCATGTCGTCATTATGAAATATGTCCGGGAGAACACCTTCACACAGCAATAGATTCTGCGACTAACGCGCAGAATGACAGGGTCGGGAATATCCCACTGTACAAAAACTTTCAATTTTCAATTTTCAACTTTCAATTTTTTGATAAGGATGTTCACCAGTATGATTAGAATCCTCAAATACCTTACACCCAAAGAGTGGCTTATGGCTGTACTGAGTTTGGGTTTTATTGTTATTCAGGTTTGGCTGGATTTGAAGTCTCCCGATTATATGGCGGAGATAACTACGCTTGTTCAAACGCCCGGCAGTGCAATGCGAGATATTTGGGTTGCCGGTGGTATGATGCTTCTTTGTACGCTTGGAAGCTTGTTTGCAGCCATCATCGTAGGATTTTTCGCTGCCATAATCGGCTCAGAGCTTTCAAGGCGGCTTCGCAGCCTGCTTTTCAGAAGAGTAGATTCATTCTCTATGGAGGAAATCAACCGTTTTACAACCGACAGCTTGATTACCCGCTCCACCAACGACATAACACAGATTCAAATGGTCGTTGCAATGGGGCTTCAACTTATAATAAAGGCACCTATCACCGCAGCCTGGGCTATAACAAAGATAGCGGGAAAAGGTTTTGAATGGACAATGGCAACGGGCATTGCAGTTCTCACTTTACTTGTAATGATAACACTTCTTATGATATTCGTTTTGCCAAAGTTTAGGAAAATGCAATCACTTATTGATAACATGAATCGTGTTACACGCGAAAACTTAACGGGGCTGCGTGTTGTCAGGGCATATAATGCAGAGGATTATCAGGAAGCAAAATATGAAGAGGCTAATGACGAGCTTACGAGCACCCAGTTGTACACAAGCCGTGCAATGGCATTTTTAATGCCCGTTATAACAATGGTAATGAGCGGCGTGTCACTGTCGGTTTTTTGGATAGGCGCATACTTGATAAACTCTGCACAGGCTGTAGACAGACTTCCGATTTTTTCTAATATGATGGTGTTTTCCATATATGCAATGCAGGTCATCATGTCGTTTATGATGCTGATGATGATTTTTATTATGCTCCCGCGTGCAACGGTTTCAGCCAACAGGATTAGCGAAGTGTTAGATACAAAGCCGACAATTCATGACGGTGACAAGCTTGACGGTCTTCCCGGACTGTGCGGTGAGGTTACGTTTAGTAATGTCGGGTTTAAGTACCCCGATGCTTCGGAATCGGTATTGAAGGATGTGAGTTTTACTGTCCGTCAGGGTGAAACTATCGCTTTTATAGGTTCAACAGGCAGTGGTAAATCAACGCTTATTAATCTTGTGCCACGTTTCTTCGACGCAACCGAAGGCGAGATTTTGATTGATGGTGTCAACATCCGTGAGTATAAGCTTGAGGTTCTGCACAACAAAATCGGCTATGTACCGCAAAAAGCGGTTATGTTTAAGGGTACCGTGTTTTCAAACGTAGCATATGGGGATAACGGAAAAGGTGAGTTTACGGAAGCCGATGTTGAAAATGCGATATCTATTGCGCAGGGCGCAGACATTATTGAGAGCATGGAAGGGAGGCTCGAAGGCGAGATTGCACAAGGCGGTACAAATATATCGGGCGGGCAGAAACAACGCCTTTCAATCGCACGTGCAGTGTGCCGCAAACCGGAGATTTATATTTTTGACGATTCCTTTTCCGCTTTGGACTACAAAACCGACAGGCTTTTGCGTAACATGTTGAAAAAAGAAACCGCAGGTGTTACAAGCATGATTGTCGCACAGCGTATCGGGACTATAATGGATGCAGACCAAATCATTGTTCTTGACAAAGGCAGGGTCGTCGGGAGCGGATGTCACAAGGATTTGCTTCAAAACTGCGAGGTATACAAGCAGATTGCGGTAAGCCAGCTAAGTGAGGAGGAACTTGTATCATGAGCGGAAGACAAAATGACAGGGGACCGCGGGTGCGTATGGGGCATATGGGAGTTGCCGAAAAGGCAAAAGATTTTAAGGGTACATGGGTTAATTTAATCAATTATTGCAGAAAGTATATCCCTGTAATAGTATTTTCGCTAATTATTGCAGCCGCAGGTACGGTTCTTACTATAATCGGACCCGATCAAATCGGTAAGATGACCAACGAAATCCAAAAAGTCATTGCACCGCTCATGGCTGCGGGGCAGATGGTGAATGTAGATTTAAGCGAAGTCGGACGTATCGGGATGCTGCTTGTTATTTTATATGGAGCCTCTGCAGTTTTGAACTTCGTTCAAGGTTATATAATGGCGACCATCACACAAAAAATCGGTCGTAATATGCGTACGGGAATATCACAAAAAATCAATAAGCTCCCTCTTAAATACTTTGACAAAGTGAGCTTTGGAGATATCCTCAGCCGCGTTACAAATGATGTTGATACAATCGGACAGACCATGAACCAAAGCATTGGTGCACTTGTCACATCGATAACAATGTTCTTCGGATCTGCAGTTATGATGTTCTACAACAATTGGCTGATGGCTTTGACCGCTATAGGTGCAAGTATACTCGGTTTTGTGCTTATGATACTTATAATGGGTAAATCACAAAAGTTTTTTATGCGTCAGCAAAAGGATTTGGGTGCCGTCAATGGTCATGTTGAGGAAGTTTATTCCGGACATAATGTAGTCCGGGTTTATAACGGGGAAAAAGAGGCGGGAAGGTTCTTTGATGAGGTTAATAACCGCCTTTATGACAGCGGCTGGAAGAGCCAGTTTATTTCAGGGCTGATGATGCCGATTATGATGTTTATCGGCAATCTCGGATATGTCGCAGTGTGTGTGGTCGGTGCGGCTCTTGCAATGAACGGAACTATTCAATTCGGTGTTATAGCGGCATTTATGATATATATCCGTTTGTTTACACAACCTCTTTCTCAGCTTGCACAGGCATTCCAAAATTTACAACGCACTGCTGCTGCGGGAGAGCGTGTTTTTGAGTTTTTCAACGAAGAAGAGATGGAGGATGAGAGCGGCAAAACAAAAGAACTTGCCGATATCAAGGGTGAGATTGAGTTTCGTAATGTACGCTTCGGCTATGACCCCGAAAAGACTATAATCCATGATTTCTCTTCAAAGTTTGAAGCAGGAACAAAAATCGCAATTGTCGGACCTACGGGCGCGGGTAAAACGACTATTGTAAATCTCTTAATGCGCTTTTATGAATTAGATAGCGGAGATATCTTGATTGACGGCATACCGTCAACGGGAGTTCGCAGAGATAACGTTCAAGAGCAGTTCGGCATGGTGCTTCAGGACACATGGCTGTTTGAAGGAACAATCAAAGAAAACATAATTTATTGTAAAAAAGGTGTAACAGATGAACAAGTCGTTGAAACATGCAAAGCTGTAGGGCTGGATCATTTCATAAGCACATTACCGAAAGGATATGACACTGTTCTAAACGACAAAACCACCCTCTCACAAGGGCAGAAGCAGCTTGTAACAATAGCTCGCGCAATGATCCAAAACGCGCCAATGACAATCCTCGACGAGGCAACCAGCTCTGTCGACACAAGAACCGAGCACCTCGTCCAGGAGGCCATGAGCAATCTGACAAAAGGCAGAACATCATTCGTAATAGCACATAGGCTGTCGACGATTAAGAATGCGGATATAATTCTGGTGCTGAATAAGGGTGACATAGTGGAGAGCGGAACACATAAGGAACTGCTGGAAAAAGGCGGCTTTTATGCCGAGCTGTATAATAGCCAGTTTGAGAACGCTTCGTAAGATTCTACCCTATTTCTTCATCTTGGTGCAAGTCACCAAATAGGACAGAAATATAGTCTCGACCTCCGTATAGAACTCGGATTATGTATATATCGCTTACATCGATGCGATAGAAAACAAGGTAGTTCTTACAAACCAAATAACGATAGTTGGAATTTACATCTACTATCGATGACAGTAAAGCTCCCATTTCGGGAAATTGCCTTAATCCTCGTATTCGTTTTACAATATATGCAACCATGCGTGCAGCGGCGGTAGGATTGTCAAATTCCACGCTAATATATTCTTTTATTTTTGCAAGGTCGTTTCTCGACTCTGTAGAATAATGTAATCTATGCATTTGTAATTCCTAAATCTACCTCTACTTCATCCGGCGATAGCCAGCCCAGCTCCAGTCCGCTGCGTTCACCTTTTGCAAGCTCGGACATAAGCTTGATGATGGACTGTGTTTCTTCGTATTCACGCATATCGATTATTGCATACTTGCCGCGTCCGTTTTTTGTTAAAAAAACGGGTTGTCCAACTTCAATATCACGCAAGACTTCCGAATAGTTGCGCAAATCGGAAACAGGTTTTATATTTGGCATAATCTCATCTCCTTTAGCAAACATTATAGCCTTATTTGACGTAATATACAACATTAATTTTTACATCAACAGCAAGAAACAAATCGCTAAAAGGGTGCCTCAGAAACTATTTCAAAACACAAGACATTGGGACGGTTTATCTGTCTTTATGAACCGTCCGCTTGACAATTTTCCTATTTCACCGCGCTGTCAACCATACCCTTAATAAAATACTTCTGCAAGAACAGGAACAGAACCACAAGCGGTAGGACGCCGAGGACTGCTGAAGCGGCGGCGGCGCCTATGTTGGAGTTTACTTGCGCGAAGAATCTTGAGACAGCCAAGGTTACGGAAGAGATTTGTGGTGACTGCAGGAAATAGAGTGAAAACTGGTAGTCATTCCAAGCGGTTACTCCCGTTAAAATAACGACAGTTACAATGACAGGCCGGAGCTGCGGGAAGATTATACTGAAGAAGGTTCTGAGCAGACCGCACCCGTCAATTGCCGCTGCTTCATCAAGTGCGGGTGTCAGTGACCTGATAAAGCTTGTGAAGATGAATATTGCCAGCGGCAACTGATATGTCAACTGCAACAGTATAACGCCGTGATATGTGGACATTGCATCAAAAAACAACATCGTGCGATAAAGCGGTACAATTATACTGAGCGGTGGTATCATCATAACGCCCATTATCAGGATACGGACAAATTTATTAAGACTTGATATACGGCGTGCAAGCGGATAAGCAGCCATTGCACCTATAATTACTATGAGGGTAACTGTGAACATAGTTACTATAAAACTGTCTTGAATGCCTTGTATTATTCTGCCGCTGTTAATCGCTGTTTCAAAGCTCCCGAGATAGAGATAACCCGGCATAACCCATCGTGACGATGCATCATGCGGATGCTTAAGTGCCACGGTAAGCAGAATATAGAAAGGTGTCAGGTACACGAACAATATAGGAAGTGAAACCAGATAACGCCACCATGATTTCTTCCTCACAATACCACCTCCATCTTGTCAAGGAGCTTAATTACTACAATACTTACAATCAAAATAAACGCGAACGTAACTACGCCTATGGCGGCAGAATATCCCGCCTGTTCGATATTAAAATATTGATAAGTAAGGAAGGTGACAAGTGAGTGTGTACCGCTTGACGGAGCAGCAGGGCTGAGTGCTCTGATAATGTCAAACAGTTTTAGTCCGCCGATGAGGTTAATGACCACCGAGGCACTTAGAGCCGGTGCCAGCAAAGGAAGTGTAATATGCCAAAATGTGTTCCATGGTCCGATACCGTCCACAGAAGCGGCTTCTTTATACATATTGGGGATGTTTTGCAGACCCGCGAGATAAATTACCATAGATACGCCCATATACTGCAGTGAGTTTACGAGAAGTATTACTGTGACCGCGCGATTTGGTACACCAACCCAATCCAGTCTGTCCATCCCGAATAGCCCGACGAGGTCGTTAAGCGCTCCACCTCGAAATTGAACTATGAAAAATATTATATATCCCATAATCAAAGGTGCAATCATAATAGGCAGATAGGATATTGTGCGGACAAGCCCGCGTGCTTTGAATTTACTGTCAAGAAATAATGCCATGGATAATCCGATGATTTGTTGAATGATTGTGCTGCCGAATCCGTAAATGATAGTATTTCTAAAAACATTATGAAACCATTGGTCACTTACCATATTTATATAATTTGTTAACCCTATATAGTTGTAAGTTGGTAAAAACCCATTCCAGTTTGTAAATGATATTCTTATTCCATCAATAAAAGGGTAGACTACAAACACACCGAAAAGAATCAGAACCGGTATATAAAATAAATTAATACGCTTCCTGCTTCTCAAAACATCACCCCCGCTGTTTTGTTTAGAAAAGCGGGCGGAAAGTACCGCCCGCTGTTTTGTTAATTGCTCTGATGATATCGATTAGTTGATTCCTCTTGCTTCAAACCAATCAGCCAGTCTGCTGTCATAACTCTGTTGCATGTGGTCTATAACCGCCTGTCTTGTCATTGTGCCGTTGAAAAGCCCGAGACTTGTGTTACAGAGGTCTTCCCACATACCGCCCGGGAGATATACGCGGTCAAAGTACGGGAATGTTCTGATGTTTGACCATCTGTTAAAATCTTGTGTAAGGAAGCCTAAGTCAACTTCAACTCCGTTAAATCCTGCGACATTACCACGAGCTTGCGCAATCTTGGCAACATTTTCCGGACGTGCGATGAACTCGAGAAATAGAAGGGCTTCTGCTTCGTGAGGGGTGTCTTTCCATATACCAAATGTGACACTCTCGCCTGCAATGAGACTGGGTGTATCGCCCGCAAAATACGCCGGAAGCGGCATCATACCGATGTTGGCAGGACCATTGCCCGCTGCATCCATTGCGGCGTGGTTGCCGGTGAATGAAAACGCGACTTCGCCTTGTCCAAGCATTCTTGTTAATGTGTCATAATCTGCCGTGGTTACGTCCTCATTAAAGAATCCGCGGTCAATCCAATCCGTTAACATATCTACGAATCTACCATAATGATTCCAGTCGAATGTACCGTCAAGCAGTGCGTCTCTGTGGTTATCGCCGTCATATGTTATAAGGAGTGACGGAGGAATCCAGTCGGCTGCCTGGCCGAGCATCCAGTCATCAGCTCCGCCGATAAAAATCGGAATATAACCCGCAGCAAGGATTAGTTCACATGCATCCGCAAAGTCATCCCAAGTTCTAATGTCTCCGGGGTCAACTCCGACCTCGTTGAGAATGTCACGGTTGAATACGAGACCCGCGATGTCTATATCAACGGGTAGAACCATGAGGTTGCCTTGATGGTCTGTTACTATACTTTCAATTTGTGAAGATACTCTGCTTACCCATGGTTGGTCATTGAGAGGACGCAGGAATGTTCCGTAACGAATGACCGCCCAGCCGTGTGTTGTGAAAAGGTCGGGCATATCGCCTGTTGCCATTCTTGTTCTCATAAGGTCTTCATAACCTGATGGGTTGTCGAAATCGACAGCAATACCGGTTTCTTCTGTAAACGCTGCGATTACTTCCCTGATTGCATCGTTGCCTGCACCGGGAATGTTTGACCTGATTTCAAGTGTTACAGGTGCGGTTGTCTCTTCCGATTCTGAACACGCAGCCAGAGCAAACAGCAGAACAATGGCGAGAATTGCAACTAAAATCTTTTTCATAAAATCCTCCATTTCTAATTTTGTTGTTTCTTTTATGGAAACCAGTTCCTTAATTTTAACATTAAAACGAAAATTTCCCATTGTATATTGTGTTATTCGTTTGATATAATGTGTCATATGTATTCTCTGTAATCATCCGCCAATTGCAATATGTAACAATTGTGTTTGATATAATGTGACATTGGTAGGCGCATAATATTGAAAAGGAGTAGTACGGTGCATGAATATATAAATGAAATTTTTATTGAAAACAAAGAACTAAAGGACATAAACCCACGAGCATGCGGTGATGCAAAATGTATGCCGGGTCATTACTGGCCGGAGTCAGGTATGCCTAAAGGTTCACGGCCGTATTATATGCTGCATTACATAGTATCCGGACGCGGTCTTTACTATACGCCTGATGCTACATACGAATTGAAGGCAGGCCAGATTTTTGTTGTGATGCCAAATGAACTAATAGCGTATGAGGCAGATGAAAAAGATCCATGGAGATATTGCTGGGTAAACTTTGAATCAATGCTTGACCTGTCAGATGTTTTTTCGCAGTATGTTATAACCGTTCCGGAATGTGCTCATATATTTAACGCCTTCAGGGATTGCAAAGATATTGCGCGAGGTACCGAGTGGTATATCTGCGGCAAGATTTTTGAACTTATTTCTTTACTGGACAAACACAGAAGCCCGGATAATAATCAAATTCACAGATATGTGAGAATAGCAAAAAACTACATTGATGTTTATTACACCGACCCGGATTTGCGGGTCAGTAATATGTCTGAAAAACTAAATCTCGACAGGTCTTACTTCAGCAAGATATTCAGCAAACATATCGGAAAATCACCACAGCAATACATTGTGGAGTTAAGACTTGACAGAGCCGCTGATATAATGGTTAATCAAGGATTAACACCCGGAGAGGCTGCTCAACATGTCGGATATGGTGATATTTTCAATTTCTCAAGAATGTTTAAACGCCGTTTCGGTGTCTCCCCGAGCTCCTATGCGGTAAAGAAATAATCTTATCGATAAGTCGGTGACGGTTCGTAGTACTCGAATATTACCGTGTCGTTTTCTCTTTCGCATTCCGCTATATCCGCTGTTGGCAGTACTGTCCAGATTGCTTTCATTGGTTTCATGCTATGGCAGAGTTTTACAGTTAAGGGGCGGCGGGTGTTGCTAAATGCAATGAAATGCGGACGGGACATAAAGTTTGTCAGCAGATTTCCGAGTAAAATAGACTTGATTTTTGATATTCCGTCAAACTTCCCGGGCGGACAGCTTAATTGACCTCGCAATACATCGGGCGCATTTTTGCGAAACCATGCTCCGATACGAGGGTCAAAGCTTTCTATGCACCAGTATTTTCCTTGCTCACGCAGTATTTTTAATGTTTCTTCGCAAAGCTTTGTGTTCATCGGCCCTGCGGATTTTAGTTCTACAATAACAGGAGTGTCATCCAATACTTCCAAAACATCTGTAAAAAGCGGGATTTTTTCATCCGAATCAAGTAGCTTAAGTTCAGATAGTTCCTTTAGTGTTTTGCTGTTTACCCTTGCGTCAACTCCACACACACGTTCAAGGTCATCATCATGGAATACAACAACCTGATTATCTTTTGATAATTGGACATCAAGTTCAACGCCATAACCGCCTTGCCTCGCTGCCGCGAACGCCGGCAATGAGTTTTCCGGTATTTTTTGGTCTTCGGAATGTAACCCTCTGTGAGCGCAGTTCAATCCGAAAAATATCTTCGATGTTTTCTTTGCTTCCGGCGACATTTTTCCCGGGGCAATGCAAAAAACAAGAGCGGTCAGCAAAAAAATACCTATACCAATAATTATCCAAACAAATACCATAGTTTACTCCTCAATTTTTCCGAAAGATAATATACCACGATTTATTCTTGAATGCAAATTTGCTATTGCTTACTGTGCCAATATCCTATATAATCTGACGTGGAATTCATTAATGTTCCCAAAATTGAATTGACAGAGTAGAAATCATGCGTTAAGTGCCGGTGGATGGGAGGTCGCCGCCGGACGAAGGGTAAGTACAAGGTATGTACAAGCCTGCGGTTTGATTTCGCATCCGCTGCCATAAAAGAAAACCCTCTTTTGTGGTAAAGCACAAAGGAGGATTTATTTTTCATGAAGCAAACAAGTTCAAGCAAAATCGCTGCTGTCTTTCGTACTCGGATTTCCGTGCGCATACTTAGCCAAATTGCAGTTCTCATTGCACTAACTTATGTCCTTGAGCGTTTAATCCCAATAATCAACTTACCTGATTTGCGAATAACCCTGTCTTTTATTCCTATGATGATTTGCGGTATGCTTTTCGGTCCTGTATGGGGTGCAGCGGCATATGGAATCGCTGATATAATCGGTTGGCCGATTATGGGGCAGCCGCCTATCCCGCTCATCCTCACCGCCCGTATTGTAAACGGATTTCTTTTCGGTTTTATTTTACATCGCGAAAATATAAAGATGTGGCCTCATGCCATTCTTTCGGCATTATTAGTACAAATCATATGCGGCATGTGGTTGACTACGATGGGATTATCTCAGCTTCGCGGAGTTCCATATCAAGTGTTGTTATGGATGAGACTTCCGCAATTCGGCATTTTGATTGCATTGCAAATCATTGTCTTCCCGGTGCTTCTGAAGCTACGGTATGCATTAATAAAAGCAGGTCATGTCACAGTTAAGAATAACACAGCTTATAAAAGTGAATAGCAAATAAATGCAGCAGTTTTTTACTGCAGAGGGTTTTTTCTGCACAATCAGAGTTTTTGACAAAGCAGCAAAACTACACCTCATTGCTGTAGCGGCGTCGCTTTCTTCTGTAGCGGCCTGTGAAGTCGTTTGCGACAACACTAATACTTCCGTCAACTTCGAGTACGGCAAGATTTACATTATCGAGTGAATCTATGCCGTGCTCTCTTGTTGCTTCTTCAAGCTCTTCAACGCTGACTTTTGCTTTTTTCATGTTATCCGGAAGCTGCTTGCCGTCATATATGAGCATTATCGGATGTCCCTGCACCCATTCGGAAACTTTGGGAATTTTATAGATAACATTTTTAATAAGGAAGTTTACTATAAAAAGCGTAACCGCTGATGTTATGCCGCCCCAAAAAGAGAAGTCCGCCGCTATCATTGAATTTTGTACTGCATTGCTTATCAGGAGTATAAAGACAATGTCAAATACGGAAAGTTGTGAGAACTCTTTCTTCCCAAACAGGCGTATGGCGACAATAAGGAATACGTACACGGCAGCGGATGTGCCTGCTACAATTAGGTATGGTAATATAGCTTCCATGATTATACCCCTCTTTTATGTAGTTACAGTTAGTATCAGGTTTTTTTCAGCTGTGCCAAAAAGTCCTCTGCACGCTTAATCAGCTCGTCTTTGAGGCCTTGCGGCTCCATAACCTCGCATAAATCGCCGAATTGGAACAGCCAGCCGTAGAATATCGGTGATAATGCAACGCGGACTCTTATCAGGAAATGTTCATCTCCGTCAGGTATCATTATAACGTCTTTTCCGAAACGGTCAATAACCCCTCCAATCAATTTGTTGTTTATTTTGAGTTTTATGTCTGTTTCTTCACCTCCGAACATGCCAAAGACTTTTTTTGAATATTCTGCCAGTTTAAAATCCGTTAACTCGGTAGTGCGGGGTTCTGTAAGTTTTTTAACACTGCTCATTCTGTCGACTCTGAAATGTGTGAGTTTTTCACGCTTGTCGGAATACGCTATTAGATAATAATTCTCTTCACTCCATGTAAGAGCAACGGGGCTGACTATGTACAGCTCCCCTTCCCTGCGGAATACCTGCTTTTTTTGGATGTCATAATTAAAATATTTGAAACTGATTTTTTTATCTTCCGAGATAGCCTCATGCAGTGTGTCCACGCTGTAGTATATGCTTTCGTTCATGCTCTTTACACGGTTTTGGACGTAAACCTGACGGCGGAGCTTACCGGCGTCGTGTTTGCTCATAAGCTGTTCCAGTTTCTTTATAAGCCCGATTGTTTTCCTTTCAGTAATAAATTTTGAGGATTGAACGGCATCTGCGAGAAGCTTTAGTTCAGGTAGTTCAAACTCTCGTGAAGCAACATAGTAACCATAAGTTTTTGTTTTTTCGAGTACAATATCAAGACCGAACTGCCTGAGCGCTTCAATATCGTCGTATATTGTTTTACGCTCCGCCTTAATTTCATAACCTGCAAGCTTCGAAATAAGCTCATTTACCGAAAGCATATGTGTTTCATCGGTATGATCCAAAAGAATTCGCATCAGATATAAAATTTTAAGCTTTTGATTTGGTGATTTAGGCATACTGTCACTCCCCCCATTTTTAACTGAAAGTTGCGTTTACTTTTTCAATCTACGTCCCCTATGTCCGCAGTTTATCATATTTCATTGTCCAATAAAACGGATTGTTGAAATATTCAACGATTTTCACGTTCCATTCTAGGTAAAATCTTGCTATAATATGCAAACATCACTATATTGAAAATTTTTTTGGTAAACTACTATGTGGATTATATTAGCGTTTGCGTCGGCATTTTTTGCCGGAGTTATGTCAATACTTGCTAAAATCGGTATTCGTGATACCGATCCTGACTTAGCTACGGCACTTCGTACGGTTGTTGTGGCTTTTTTTGCGTGGATAATAGTTTTTATTGTCGGCTCCCATATGACTATCACGGACGTAGATATTAGGAGTATTGTTTTCCTTGTGCTTTCAGGTTTTGCTACAGGCGGCACATGGTTATGCTATCTCAAAGCGTTAAAACTCGGTGATGTAAACAAAGTTGTACCAATTAATAAGACAAGCACTGTTCTTACAATGCTGCTTTCAATGCTGTTCCTTGGCGAAGGCTTCACAGTTATTAAGTTTGCCGCCATGGCTTTGATAGGCATCGGTACATACTTTATGATTGAACAAAAAAAGATTGTTCTAAACGAAGCGAACACAAAACGGAGTTTTAAGTGGATTGTCTATGCCGCTCTATCGGCTGTGTTTGCAAGCTTAACCGCCATTTTGGGCAAAATCGGGATAGAAGGTGTTGAATCCAATCTCGGTACGGCAATTCGCACGATTGTAGTGTTAGTCATGGCATGGGGTATAGTATTTGCACAAGGCAGGCATAAAGAAATCAAACAAATTAACAGAAAAAGCTGGCTGTTCCTCGGTTTATCGGGACTTGCAACGGGCTTATCATGGTTGTGCTTCTACAGTGCCTTGCAGCAAGGACCTGTAAGCGTTGTTATCCCGATTGATAAGCTCAGTATTGTTGTTACTATTGCTTTTAGTTACTTCATCCTGCGCGAAAAGTTGAAAAAGATGTCTGTATTGGGTCTTGTGTTAATCGTCATAGGAACATTAAGCCTTCTGATATAGGTTATTATTGAATATTCGTCATTGTATTCATTGCATTTCGTGAATTTGCAATGGTTTTTCTATGAATATTCAATAATTTGTGAATATTCAAAATAACTATTGAATATTCATGTAGATACTGGTATAGTTGAAAAACTTCCAAAAAATGCGGCGCAGTATTCTAGTCAGATCTGCCGTCTACCAGGAAGGGCCTAAAAAT
>Ga0123353_10000407_pt1 | contig 53023 bp, 52 predicted proteins | sample TergutLab28metaG_3_FD_92763 | JGI IMG/M metagenome (GOLD analysis project Ga0123353, IMG submission 92763) | Labiotermes labralis P3 segment gut microbial communities from Petit-Saut dam, French Guiana - Lab288 P3 | ecosystem: Host-associated > Arthropoda: Insects > Digestive system > Gut ... | reverse complement strand
TTTTTCCGTCGCACTGCGTTAAAATTTTTCGAAATACGGGCGTATTCCTGCAAAATTTCGCCTTGTGCGGCGAAAAAATCACTCAAAAATCCACACACGGGGATTTTTCAAACACGCCCTAGTAGCACATTCGGAGAGAAATTCGTCCGAAGTCATTATGAACATAACGTCAAGCCGCTCAGAATAAAAAATGAAAAAATAGTTATTCCTGTTCTCATGGCTTAAAGCCGCGAATAAAGCTGCGTCTCCCTCTTTAACGGTATTCGAGCGAGCCTTTATCTGTACCTCTATGTATTCTCCGTTTTGTTTTCGGATTACAACATCAATGCCATCGTCATCGACGAGCGGCATATAACAATCCAAACTTTCTTTGAGCATTAAGCCAATTATATAGTGCTCCATTCTTTTTCCGAATGCCGCAAGGTCGCGAAATCGCATATTGAAATCTCCTTATATTTCCTGGAACCCAACCACTTTTCTGTTTACCCCATCATATCACACATCATCGCAGATCTCCGGCGGGCTGTGCCCGCCGAATCTGGGCGGCCAACGACCGCCCAAGGCTGCCGCGCGGCTCCGCGAAGCGGAGCCAACAACGCAACGAAGTTGCGTTGTTCACGAAAACGCAGTTTTCGTAGCGCGGCGGCGGGACAATGCGGGAGCACTGCTCCCGCGTGGGTGTCGTACCGCGTCTAAAAGCTAAATCACAGGTGTTGCATTACCCCCCAAACCGCGTTATAATATAGTCAAAGCTCCCCGAAAGGAATGATATACATATGACCGAACGTGATATTTTTCGTGCCGCCCTGCAAATCCCGCGCAAAAAAACGCCCCGCCTGCCGCGTATCGAGTGGGCGGCCTGGTGGGACAAAACGATTGACCGCTGGGAAAACGAGGGCTTGCCCTCCCTGGAATGGGAGGACTCCCTGCGATATTTCGGACTGGACGTCATGCGTTGGCTGGGCGTTGAGCCGCGTGCCGAGCTTATCCGCGGCGAAGATGACTACGAACGTCTGCGCGGCGAATTCTACTGTGAAGAAAGCATAGACCGTATGCTGCGCGAGGCGGAGCGTCTGGCGCCCCGGCATGAGCGCGGCGAGTTCACTGTCCGGTTTGTGATCAACGGGTTTTTCTGGTATCCGCGGCGGCTGTTCGGCATAGAGGGACATCTCTACGCTTTCTATGATTTCCCCGATCTGATGCGCCGTATAAACGAGGACCTGCTTGAGTTCAACCTGAAAGCTATGCGGCGCGTTTTCGAGGTCATCCGTCCCGACCTGCTCTCGCTGATGGAGGATATGTCTTACAACCACGGGCCGATGCTGTCAAAGGCCTGCTTCGATGAATTCCTGCGGCCGTATTATCTGGAAATTGCCAAGCTGGCAAAGGCCGGCGGCGTGCCGTTTTTCGTGGACACCGACGGTCTTGTAGACGAGCTTGTGCCGTGGATACTCGACTGCGGCGCGGAGGGGCTGCTGCCGCTGGAGCGGCAGTCGGGCGTGGACGTAAACGCGCTGCGGGATCGGTATCCCAATCTTTTGATGCTGGGCGGCTTTGATAAAATGACGATGAACAGGGGAGAGGCCGCGATGCGCGCGGAGTTCGAGCGTCTTTTACCGCTTATGAAAGCGGGCGGGTTTGTGCCCTCGGTGGATCATCAAACGCCGCCCGGCGTGAGCCTTGAGGACTACAGGCTGTATGTCAGGCTGCTGGAGGAATACACGTCTGTCTAATTGATCGTAAAAACGCGCCTCTGGCTTATGTCACAGGTGGCCGTAAAGCTGGAGAAGGGCTTGAGCCTTGCCTGAATGTCAGCGTTCATGGTCATCATGTATTCCGCCTTGCGCACACGGTTGGTCGCCTTGTCGATGGTGTATATCACATAGCTGTTTTTATACGTCGGGGCAAAGCTTTCGATAACGGCGAACCAGGAAAAAGATTCGATATTGCTGTAGATCGCGTCGTATGTAAACACCTCGTACACCTTGCCGTGGTCGTGCTCGGCGCCGTTTTTAGGCAGGCTGCTGCGCTTCTCGTCTTTCATATCGACGCGCAGGATGTACTGATTGCCTTTTTCCGTCAGCGTGATTTTCTTAACCATCGCGGGGGTAAGCCTTGCGCCGTATGGCTGAAGGGCCGCACCGAACCATTTGTGCTCAGACGACCCCTTTGGGACGGGTTCAATGATATCCTCGTCCTGGGGAACCAGGGGGATTGCGAAATTCGCCACCGTCTGCAAAAGACCGCTGGAGCTTTGAGGCTCGCCGATTGTGATCTGATGCGTGCCGGTGTAGCCGGGCTTTTCGGTCTTGACGCGGTCGGCTACCTCGTTGAAGTAGGCGACAAGCTCGGCCGTGGTTTGCGGGACTTTCACGGCGGCTGTGGTCGTCTCCGTGGAGGAAACAGTCACGCCGTCTGCCGGTTTGGTCGTGCCTGCGCTTGCGTCGGCAGAGGACGGTTCCGCCGTCGGCGCCTCGGTTTCGGTCGTGTTTACGTCCCCGGTAGTTTCGGTTTCACCGGCGGGAATCGTTTCCTCCGGCCAGGTGAACGACTCAAGGTCGTCGGGAGAGGTGGTGTCCGCATTTGCCGGTTTATCGCCCCCGCAGGCGGCGAAAGCAAACAGCGTCGCGGCGGTCAGCAAAAGGGCAAAAACTTTTTTGGTGAATTTCATGCAAGGTTCCTCCTCATTATAAAATACCCAAATTTATAGTAACACAAAAATTTCCGTTTTGCAAGTATGAATATACCACAGATATGTACCAAAATATGCAAACCAAATAACATGTTCATCTTTCTTGACATTTGACCCGCGCTGGTGTATGATAAGAGCGTGGAATTATTTTGGAAGGGGTTTTACAGTGGGAGAACAAGCAAAATTATCGCAGGGTCGAAAATACGTCGGCACAGCGGAATCGGCGGGCTATGTGCTATTTGACGTGGCGGCTAAGATGCCGATAAAACCCAACGAGGAATGGACCGACAGGATACTCAACATTGACAGAGGCGTGCAGGCGGCGTTAGGGCCGATCGCAACCATATGGGATATTGTCAACGACCTGTTCTGTGCGGCGATGGCGGACAAGACCCGCACGCGCTTCGGCAAATTCAGACCCTATCTGGGGCTTTATCCCCTCTACGGTCTGCCGATGTGTCTCTTCGTATATCTTTTGCCTTACTTCTTTTGGGGCACCGACAATGCGTTTATACCCAAGATCGTCATGTGGTTTTTGCTGGGCCTGTTCAATGAGCTGACCCAAACCATCAGCGACATTGCCCGCACGGGCATGATGGCCAACCTCACGCCAAACCCGGAGGAACGGCTTTCGCTGATTATGAGAGCGAAGTTCCTTGAGATGTTCGGTTCGGATCTGCCCAAGCAGCTGTTCGACATTGTACGTGACGTCATCTCCCGTAACGTGATGAAAACGGCGCTTGAGGTCAATAAAAATATGCGCACGATGTTCCTGATGTTCGGCATGGGCACTACGCTGATCGCCGGCGCCATGTCGCTTTACTTCGCGATGGTATCCAAGGAGCGCGTGTTTGGCGCTGAAACGCACCGGGAAAAACCGCCCACCATACGCGAGTCCATCAACGCCCTGCGCCACAACCGCCCGCTACTTATGCTGATGCTGGCCGAGGTTCTCAACGGTTTTACCCTCAAGCGGCAAATGGACACCTACAAGAAATCCATCCTCAACTTCGCGAATTTCAGTCTGATTTCCGGCATCCCAGGTTCGCCCGTGAGCTACATAAGCTTTGCCTACGTCGGTAAGCTGCGCCAGCGTTTCTCCACCAAAACTCTGTGGCTGATCGGGGATTATATCAACACGCCCTTGTACATTATGATCTATTTCTTTGGTATCATGAAAGTGAGAAACCCGGCGAAGATTAAAAAGGGCGTCACCCGCAAATTTATGGATCTGTGGCCGATGCTTGCCGTCTTCGGGATACAAAATACCATTGACATGACGCTGTACGGTACCAAAAAGGTGATCCCCAATGAGTTGCGCAATGAGTGTATCGACTATGGCGAGTGGAAGAGCGGCTTTCGCAGTGAGGGAATGACTGGCGTGCTGCGGGGTATGCCGTATAAGATCACAGATATGATCGGCAGAACCATAACCAGCTTTGTGCTCAAGCTCATCGGCTTCAAGACGGGCGAAAACTACCTCTATCAGAGCGAGAAAACCGCTAGGGGCGTGTTTGCGTTGACCACGCTGATCCCAGCGCTCATGGGTTTAATTTCCTTGCCGCCCAAACTGCTGTTCAATATCAGTCAGAAGGATCGCGAGCGCATGTATGTGGAACTGGCCGAACGCCGCGCGGCGGCCATTGAGGCCGCGACCGCTGTCGACAATGCCGAAGCGGCCAGCGGCCAGTGATCAGGCTCAATGAGATTTTCATAAAAAAAAACAGACGCTGAATCCGATCGCTTTTGGATTCAGCGTTTATTTTTGTTTGAGGAAAATTGATATGAGCCGCACATATATCGGATAAATGTTTTTTCTGAAAAAACGCACCGCCGGAAGCGCCGCCCCGTACAGCCGGAAACGGAGTCCCGCGCACTCGATCGTCTTTCCGTTTCGCTCAATGGACCTGACCGCGGCGATGATCTGCCGCGGCGCGACGCCGCGCTCGTTCACCCACTGATTGTCGCCCCGCAGAATATAGCCGTCCCGGTCCCGCCCGACGACCCGATGCAAAACAAAGGAGCCGTCCGCCCGCGTGTACAGCACGATGTCATTTTTTCGCGGCGGCTTTGACAGCCCGGTCAGTGTCACTTTGTCCCTGCGGTCGCGCAACGTCGGAACCATGCTCACGCCCGCCGTGACGAAAGAAACCGCGCCGCCGCTTTTCAGCACGTCAAGGATCGCGCCCGACGCTTCACTCAGATACAAGGAAGCCCGCTCCCTTCAGCTTCAGCAGGAACTCGCGCAGATCGCTTTCCGCCGCGTCCCGCGTCACGTCGTACTCCGCCATGACGGCGTTTATGACGTCCGCGTCCGACCCGCCGTCTGACAGCATTCTCCAGATCAGCCCGCCGGTGCCGTTGAGCGTCACCAAGCCGTCGAAGTCCATGACGGCGCTGTCCGCCGCGACGACGACGTGGCTGCCGCCAACCTGATACAGCTTATAGCCGTCCTTGATCCTGCTCAGTTTAAGTCCCTCCGTTTATTGCATTGTACGCCATTTCTGCCGCGTCAAGCGTCGCGGTGCATTTCATCCTGTAAACAGGCACGCTATTCACGATGATTTTCACCGTGGACATAAGGCGATCCATCTCGCCGCCGCCGGTTGGTCGCAGCGACTGGTTCAGCAGCGCGTAGACGGCCCGCGCCCCTGACAGGCGCTCTATGCCGTTACGCGCCGATTGCTCCAAAAAGCAGACCGCTTTTAACGGCGCGGACATGTTTTCGTTCACATCGTCCTTGCCGCAAAAGGGTGTGCCGAAAACAAACGCCCTGCCGCCCACGATGCGGACGGCGGGCTTGTCGTCGTTGATAATAACCGACCTGCCGCCGAAATAATCAAGCCACAGCCGCGCGTGCGTGGACTTCCCGACACCGCTCTTAGCGGAAAACAGGTAGGCGTCCCCGTCCAAAGCGACCGCCGACGCGTGAAGAAGCATGCCGTCAAAGCGGACAAGCTCGCGGTAAAAGTCCGCGCCCGTGAGCATGTACTCGCACAGCTCTTCGCTGAGGTGCGGCGCGCTTAGTTGCAATTCGGCTATGCGGCTGTCCGCTACGTTTATTGTTATGTCGGAGGTTTCTTCGTCCGACACGGCGTATTTTTCGCCGCGTTCACGCAGGAGGGCATACCTCGGCGTAAACCGCACCGTAAGTCCCGCGATTTTATATATGCCCATATTTGCCTAGAAGCTGGCTGTCTCAACGGTGCTGTAATAAATCATCTGAACGCCCTGTGGATTTTCGCAGATCGCGTAAGCGCGCGCGCGGTAGACCGTGCCGGAGACAGCCTTTGCCTTGGACAGCGAATACGTGCCGCAGGACTCGTTTGAGATGCCCGTTCCGCGCTTGACCGCCGCCGACGCGCCCAGGCCGGCCGCTGAAACCACAAGCTCCGCCGAAGTGGACGTCAGCAGTATACCGTGCTGAATCAGGGTGTGACCATCGGGGATGCTGCGTTCCGCGAAGAAGGTGACTTTCTCCAGGGGCGACTCAATGGCGATATCGGAGATTCTGATGACAGGCTCGGGCGTCACGGATCCGCCGTACACCGCCGTCAGCGTGACGTTTTTTGTGATCCTGAACGTGTAATTGCGCTCATAGCTGACGATCGCGCCGCTTGCGTCTTTCCAGCATGAAAACGGCTGACCCGACCCGTTTACCCCGTCGGCCTTGGCGTAGACCGTATCGTAAAGCGGGAACTGGCCCGCGCCGGAGACGTTTTGCGCGTTTGTAAGCGACAGCGTACAGGGGCGGTTGTCAACCGTGTAGCGCGGCCTCACGACGGCCGCCGTGGCGCTTTGCTGCACCTGAGTGGATGTCATGCTCCAGTCCAAAAAGGTGAAGCCCGGAACGCTCGCGTCCGCCGCCGACGGAACGGGGACCGGCTGGCCTGTCGGCACGTCATTGGAATAAATGATTGATCCGGCGTAGTTCAGATACGCGACGTAATGGAAATTTGCGTCAGGCTCACTGAAAAGCGCGTACAGCTGCGTGGCGGTTGACAGCGTGAATGTGACGGTCTCGTCAAATGAAAACACGCGGTCGGTATAGACATTATACCAATACAGAAATTCCGCGGCGTTTCTCGGCGCGGCGGTCAGCTCCACGGGCGTACCGACGGCGTGGGTGTTTGTGTACCTGCTGAGGGTGCGCGAATCGGTCGAGCCTATTTTATAGTAGATCATGCCGCCGCCCGCGGGTGAAAAGGTGAGGGAAACGGTGTTGTTTCCGTCGCCGGTGTTGACAACTCCGGCGGCGAGGGCGTGAAGTCCCGCGAAAGCGCAGGACAGTATAAGCACCGCCGCTAAGGTTACGGAAAACAGCCTTTTAAAAATCGACGTCATACCGCGTCAGTCCTTTCATATATATAATACCACTTTTATTATAGAATGTTTCAGAGCGGAAATCAATAGTTATTTTTAAATTTTTACCCGCCTGACAAGCTCGTCAAACCATTCGCCCGCTTGCGGCAGTTTTTTCGCTATGTCGTCAACAGAGCATATCCGCGCGAAGTATTCAAGCTTTTGCCTTTCGGAGTCCGGGATATGATGTGAAATGTGGAGCAGGTAATAATCAGCGTATGCCGGGGTGTAAATCAGCCGGAGAAGGTCGATGAGCGGCTCCAGCGCATAGCGGTTGTAGTAAGCGTACGCTTCGAGATACTGCTTGCGGCGGACATATTTCTCCGCGCGAACATGCTGCGTTCTGCGGTATATCGCTTCTTCAAGGCGAATTTTATTCGATTCGGCAAAATCCGACAGAACGAGCTTTTTGTACCGTATAATGTTATCCTTGTCGAATATCACCTTGACCGCTTCGATGCTGTCATTTTCGTAGTACGTGTATTCGTCTTTCGGGCGGCTGTGAAGCTGCCAGCAGAAGTCGATCATCAGGTATTCGCCCGTACCGCTAAGATGGTATATCCTCTGTCGGATTTTCGGGTGACCATGCCGCATGACGTATTGATAGTCGATATCGGCAAGCTCTGACAGGGCATTTTCGACGGCCGCGTACGCCTGCTCCTCGTATGCATCCTCAAAGTCTGCCCAAAGATCAATGTCGCTGTATTTATCCGCCGTGCCGTTCGCGTCCGCACCCTCAAGCCAAAACGCGTAGATGTAAGGCAGCGGGCTCAACGCTTCATGAAGCTTGCCGATGATCTTTTTTCTGTCAAGCATAACAAGAACCCACTCATTCCAATCCAAGATATTGTTTGAGAAGCGCCGTCATCCCGCGCATCTGTTCGATCTCGCGCCGCTGGTTGCCTGTCATGGCGTATTCCTTCGAGCGCGTAACCGTCGTGATTCCCAGCCCCTCAAGCGACAGGTGATACTTCGCATTGACAGGATATATCTGCAGCTCCGCCATCGACGCCATCCCGACAAAATCCTGCACATGCCGGGCTTTTTCCGGCTCTTTTTGGAAGTTTTGACACAGCCAGCGGTACAGCTCCGGGTGGAAATTCGCCATGACGCCCGAGAACCCCGCAGCGCCGTCTTGCAGGCTTTCAAGGATCGACGAGGAATTCGCGTTGAATATTTTCAATCCCGTACCGTTCACCGCCGCGAGCTTTCGGCGGATGATTTCAGGGTCACAGCAGGTGTCCTTCAGAAACGCGAACCGTCCGCTTTTCGCAAGCTCGCCTAAAGTCTCCGACGACAGCAGCCGCTTGTACGGGTACGGGCATTCGTATACCCCGAACGCGACGCCGGACAGGCGCGACGTGACGCAGTCCGCATTTCTCAGGAAAACCGAGTCGCCCTCGCCCGCTTTGGCAAAGCGATTCGCGATAAACACATACGCATCAATCCCCGTGCCGATGAACGCTTTGGCCTGTTCGATCTGGTCATCAAGGCTGTCGGCAGTGTGGCCGGACGCGACGACGGACATCCCTTTCGGCGCGTGTTCGACGACGAATTTCATCAGTTCAAGCCGCTCATCGAAGGACATGAAGAACATCTCGCTGGACTGGCAGACCGCGAATATGCCGTCCGCTTTGCCCGCGTACCAGTTCAGGAGCCGCTCCACGGCGTCATAGTCGATCTTGTTGTCCGCGGTGAATGGCGTGACCATTGTCGGATATACGCCGTTATTGATCGTTTTTAGCATTATAAAGTCTCCTTAACACAGTATCTGTTATTATATTATAGGATTTCGGCAAAAAATTCAAGCAAAACAATTGATTTGGTAAAAAAATAGTGATAAAATGATTTTATACTGCAATTTAGAGCTTATTTATTTAGGAGGAGTCAATTTGTTTAACAGCTTTAGCGAGTTCAAAAAATTCGCGGACGAAAACGGCATCCTGATGGTCGATTTCAAGGAGATTGATTTGGCCGGACGCTGGCATCACCTGACGATACCTGTCGAGCGGTTTACCGAAGATTTGCTTGAGAAAGGGATAGGCTTCGACGGTTCAAGCTATGGCTTCTTGACCGTGGAGAAGTCCGACATGGTGTTCATACCCGACCTGACAAGCGCGTTCGTAGATCCGGTTGTGGACGTGCCAACCGTTTCGATGATCGGCGACATCTACAGGATCGACGGAGACAGACTCCTGCGCTTCGAGAGCGACCCGCGCTTTATCGCGGAGAAAACGGAGAAGTTTTTGAGTGACACAGGTATTTCCGACAATTGCCTGTTCGGCCCGGAATTTGAGTTTTATGTGCTGGACAACGTGGAATACCGCAACCAGCCGAACCATATCGAGGTGCACCTGGACTCGGCCCAGGCCGCGTGGAACACCATCAAAAGCCCATATGACCCGGAAAGCGGCAATTTAGGCTATAAGGTTCCCGGTCACGGCGGCTACCATGTGGATCTGCCCAAGGACGTCAGCTTTGCCCTGCGCAACGAAGTGGTGCGGACGCTGGAGGACAACGGCATTCCTGTAAAGTACCACCATTCCGAAAACGGCGGCCCCGGACAGGTCGAGATCGAGGTGGAGTTCGCGCCGCTCAAGGAGATCGGCGACCGCACGCAGAAGCTCAAGTACATCACGAAAAACCTCGCGATGAGGTACGGCAAGACGGTCACGTTCATGCCCAAGCCGTTTTTCGGCGAATGCGGCAGCGGGATGCACGTGCACATTCAGATGTTTAACAAGGGCAAGCCGGTTTTCTACGATGAAAACGGCTACTCGAAGTTAAGCGATACAGCTCTGGCGGCGATTTGCGGGATACTGCGGCATTCGCCCGCGCTGCTGGCCTTTACGAACCCGACCACCAACTCGTATAAGCGGCTTGTGCCCGGCTATGAGGCGCCCGTGACAATCTGCTTCGCCACGTCGAACAGAAGCTCCGTCATCCGCATCCCGGGCTACGCCAGATCGCCCGGGGACAAGCGCTTCGAGTTCCGTCCCGCTGACGCGACGGCAAACCCGTACCTTGCCTACTCCGCCATCATCATGGCCGCGATCGACGGCATTCAGAAAGGGATGAAGCCCACGGCGGAGTTCGGCCCCTACGACAAAAACATGTACAACCTGACCGACGAGGAGAAAAAGGTCGTGAAAGGGCTGCCGAAATCGCTGGATGAAGCGGCGGATGCGCTGGAAAACGACTGCGAGTTCCTGAAAAACGGCGGCGTGTTCTCCGAGGATGTGATACGCAACCAGCTGAAGAAGATACGCAAGGACGCGGAGGAGGTCAGTATGATACCGCACCCGATTGAGTTTGAGAAATACTACGATCTGTAAATTTAGACTGTAGATTGCAGATGTCAGACGCGGTCAGAGGAAGTGTTTTCCCTGACCGCGTCTGACATCTATAGTCCAGCGTCTAGCATCTAATTTATAGGTCGTTTTTAATCAGATCATCATAGCTTTCTCCGCGCACGACAACTTTCGTTTCGCCCTCTTTAACCATGACGATGGCGGGACGCGGGTTGCGGTTATAGTTCGACGCCATGGAATAGTTGTACGCGCCCGTGGACAGCACCGCGACGATGTCGCCCGGCTCGACCTTTTGCAGCCGTGTGTGCTCTTGGATCAGGTCTCCGCTTTCGCAGCATTTGCCGGCAAGCGTCACCGTTTGATCCCACGGTTCATTTGCCCTGTTCGCGCAAACCGCCTCGAACTTTGCTTTGTATAACGCGTAGCGCGGGCTTTCAAACATGCCGCCGTCTGTGCCGACGTAGGTCCGTACGCCGGGGATCTCCTTGACGAAGCCGACGGTGTAAAGCGTGACGCCGGCGGAACCCACGATCGAACGACCGGGTTCAAAAAGCACGAACGGCATTTTCAGCCCGTAAAGCGTCGCGCATTCGCGTACGGCCGCGGATATGCTGCTTACGTATTCCGGGATTTTCGGCGGATTGCCGCTGTCCGTATACTTTATGCCGAAGCCGCCGCCGATGTCCAGCTCCGAAAGCTCGGCGCCGGTTTCCTCCTTGATTTTCGCCATGAATTCCATAAGAATCCTGACGGCGAGGACGAATGAATCCGAATCAAAAATCTGTGAGCCGATATGGCAGTGTATCCCCGTTAAGTTCAGGCAGCCGGAGGACAGTACGCGCTTCACGGCGTCCATCGCCTCGCCCGTTTCGAGTGCGAAACCGAATTTTGAATCGATCTGTCCCGTTTGAGCAGCCTCAAAGGTATGTACCGCGACACTGGGCTTGAGGCGCAGCATGACGCTGACCGTCTTGCCCTTTTCCGCCGCGATTTTGGTTAAGGATTCAAGCTCCGGCAGGTTATCTATGTTGATTCTGCCGACTGAGCTGTCAACGGCCAAGGAAAGCTCCGCTTTTGATTTGTTGTTGCCGTGGAAAGAGATTTTTTCCGCAGGAAAGCCCGCTTTCAGCGCGGTATACAGCTCGCATCCCGACGTCACGTTAAGCCCCAGACCCTCTTCATCGCAGATATTGCAGATGTACTTGCAGCAGAGCGCCTTGCAGGAGTACAGCGCGAGGCCGTGTCCGTCAAGGCCCTCACGGATAGCGCCCGTGAACTCACGGCAGTTTTCGCGAAGCTGTTGCTCGCTCATAACGTACAGCGGCGTGCCGTATTGCCCGGCGATTTTGACCGTGTCAACCCCGCCGATGGTCAGGCGCCCCTGACTGTTTATGCCGATGCATTCAGGTAAATACATTTTATCACATCCTTAGATTATTGCCCTTTCAATAGCCTGTTTTACGAGGTCAGCGCCAGTACCTTTTGTTGCCGAAAACGGGATGATTTCTACGCCGAATTCGGAAAACTCGGTTTTCGCGGATTCCATGCGATCCTGGTACTCGGTTTTGTTCAGCTTATCGCTTTTTGTCATAACGACCGCGAAATTGATGCCGTGATGTTTTAGAAAACGCATCATGTCCAAGTCGTCGCCCGTCGGCGGGCGGCGCATGTCCACAAGCTGAACGACGAAGCGGATATCGCGGCCTGAGGAAAAATAAAACTCCATCAGCTCCGCCCAGCGCTTCTTTTCAGAACGCGCCACCTGCGCGTAGCCGTAGCCCGGGAGATCGACTAAGCGCGCGACGTCGCCCCTGAAAAAATTGATTGTGACCGTCTTGCCCGGCACGGAACTGACCCGCGCGAGGTTTTTGCGGCCCAAAAGCCTATTGAGCAGCGACGACTTTCCCACGTTCGAGCGGCCGGCAAAGGCGATCTCCGGCAGGTCGGACGCGATGAGCTGCTTCGATACGCCGAAAGAGGTTTCAAAGGTGAAGTTGTCGAATCTCATCGCTGACTGTCCTTTCCCGCTGCAATATACTACATTAAATTAAACTCTTTTATAAGCAATGGCCATAAAATGTCCTGAAACTCCAAACAATTCAGGTATGTTTTCGGTTTGCCTAATATATTTTAACAACAGTTCTTTTTTATGCTCACTCTCAAAATATTCTTTCACATTAAGAATATTTGCAAATCCCTCAACTGGAATGATAGATATTTCAGCAAAGCCGGCTTCTTCTAATTCATTGTAAATTTCATCCGGTGTGTGGAAATAAGCCGTGGTAAAATACGATGTATCGGCAGGCGAATGTTTTCCTGTTGATAAGTTTTCATCTAAAATTTCAATAAAACGCTCATCATGAATTAAGTTCCATTGAAACCCTTCAAATAGATTTGCGTATCTTGAAATAACCTCACATATAATCACAGCGCCATTTTTCAATATACGCATTGCTTCTGATAAACAACGCATTCTGTCTTTTTTATCCTGTATGTGATATAGCGGTCCCATTTCAAGTACAAGATCAAATTGTTTGTCATGATAAGGCACTTGTCTTGCGTCGCCGCATGTATAGGAAGTTAAAGTAATATTATTATTTCTTCCTTTTTCTTTTGCTTGCTCAATATGCAATGGCGCATAATCTAACAAGTGAACATCATGATTCATCTGAGCTAGCCAATATGAAAAGACACCTGTCGCTCCGCCTATATCTGCAATTTCCATTTTACCCTGAGACAGATACCGGGATATGATTTCTTTGCACCGTAAAAATTCAAGCGGTTCCCGTTCCATTCGCTTATCTTCGTTCGCTTTATGATCATAAAATTCTTTTATTTCATCTTGCTTACTTTTCATATTTATGACCATTCCTTTCTTGGGAATTGTGTGGTTCCCGCCGTACGAATTTTCCCGCCGCGCGGATTTTTTTGTGAAACAAAATTTCGGCTTGCCTTATGGCCGAAAAGCACAAAACCTAAGTTTGAGAAATCTTATTTTTCAAACTTTATGCCCCCAAAAATAAAGTAAAGAAAAATGAACACTTTACGCCCTGCATTTCTGGCGTGATTACGTCACCTGCGGAGCGATGCCGTGGGATATCCCGTAAGCGGCCATAGGCGGAGGCATCTCATCCGCCTTAATGGGTTTGGCGATTTTGTCCAGCGCGCAAATCAGCACGTCGTCAACCCTTTTCGCCGTCATGAACGTGATCCGCTCGCGCACCTTTTCGTCCACCTCGGCCAAATCAGGCTCGTTGCCCACAGGGATGATGACCGTTTTGATGCCGGCGCGGTATGCCGCCATGGTCTTTTCGCGCAGCCCGCCGATGGGCAGCACGCGCCCCGTCAGCGATATCTCGCCCGTCATCGCGACGGTTCCGTTTACCGGCGCGCCGGACAGCGCGGACACCAGCGACGTCACGATTGACACGCCTGCCGATGGGCCGTCTTTCGGCACGGCGCCCTCGGGCACGTGTATATGTATATCCTTGTTTTTGTAAAATGTTATGTCAATTCCCAGCTGTATGGCCTTTGAACGCACGTAACTCACGGCGGCCCTGGCCGATTCCTTCATCACGTCGCCCAGCGAGCCGGTCAGCTCTATCCTGCCCGTGCCGTCTAAGACGAGCGTTTCGACCTTGAGCATCTCGCCGCCCACCGGCGTCCATGCCAGCCCATTGACGACGCCGACCTCGCTTTCAAAGGTTATGCCGTCGTCTCTGTACTTGACGGGACCTAAAAGTTTATTGAGCATATCCGCGTTTACGGTCAGCTTTTTGCCGCTGTCCGCAACGGTCATGGCGGCCTTGCGGCAAATCGCGGCGATTTTGCGTTCCAGCTTGCGCACGCCCGCTTCCCGCGTGTAACCGTCAATGATCTGGCGGATCGCCTCATCGCTGATTTTAAGCTGGCTCGCCGTCAGCCCGTGTTTCTTGATCTGCTTTGGAATCAAGTGCTTGCGTGCGATGTTAAATTTTTCCTCGTGGGTGTAGCTGTCCAGCTCGATGATCTCCATACGGTCAAGCAGGGGATGGGGGATGGAGGTTTTGTCGTTCGCCGTCGTGACAAACAGCACGTTGCTGAGACTGAACGGCAGCTCTATGTAATGGTCGCGGAAAGCGAAGTTCTGCTCTGCGTCCAGCACCTCCAAAAGCGCGGACGACGGGTCGCCCTTGTAGTCGCGCCCCAGCTTGTCGATCTCGTCGAGGAGCATCAGCGGGTTTTTTGTCCCCGCGCTCTGCATGGCCGCCATAATGCGTCCGGGCATGGAGCCTATGTACGTTTTGCGGTGGCCGCGAATCTCCGCCTCGTCGTGTATGCCGCCTAAAGAAATGCGGACGTATTTGCGCCCCATCGCCTTGGCGACCGATTTTGCCACCGACGTTTTGCCGACGCCGGGCGGCCCCACAAGGCAGACGATCTGCCCGTTCATTTTCGGCGCGAGCCTGTAGACGGCCAGCATCTCTATGATCCTGTCCTTGACCTTTGTCATGCCGTAGTGGTCGCGGTCCAGCACGCGGCGGGCCTCGGTCAGGTCAAGCTTGTCCTTTGTAAATTTATCCCACGGCAACGCCAGGCACGTTTCTATGTATGTCCGGATGACCGCACCCTCCGGCGACTGGGAGGACGCGCGTTCCAGCCTGTCGCATTCGCGCAGGAGCTTTTCCTCCGACTCCTGGGGCAGCTTCAGCTTTTTCACTTTCTTGCGCAGACCGTCGGTCTCCTCCTCGGGAGAAGCGCCGTCGTTCAGCTCGATGGAGATGGCTTTCATCTGCTCACGCAGGTAGTATTCGCGCTGATTTTGGTCGATCTGGTTTTGCACGCGTTCGCCGATATCGTCCTCAAGCTCCAAAAGGCGGCACTCCTTGAGCAGGATGACGCACAGCTTCTCGAGCCGCTTTTGCGGATTGAACTCCTCCAAGACCCGCTGCCTGTCCTCCGGGCGCAGCAGGATGTTGCCGGCGATCAGGTCGCCCAGCTTGCCCGCGTCGTCCAAAGCGGCGACGCTTAGGGTAAAATCAGGCGATATATGGGGAACGAACTGGGAGTAATCGTCGAACAGATCTTTCGTCTGCCGGATGAGGGCCTCCTCCTTGAGACGGTTTTGAGAGCGCACCTTGACATCGTGCTTCGCGCTGATCTTCGCCAAAAGATACGGCTTTGACTGCGAAACCTCCGTCATCTCAGCGCGGTTCAGGCCCTCGATGACCACGCGTATGCCGTCGTCACCGGGCAGGCGCAGGATCTGCCGGACCGCCGCGACGACGCCGATGCTGTACAGCTCGTCTCCGCCGGGATCATCGGTGAGCATGTCCTTTTGGGCGGTCAGAAAAACCTTCTGATCACCTGCCATGGCCGCCTTGAACGCGGCGACCGATGTGTCCCTTCCCACGTCGAAATGCAGCTGCACCCCCGGGAATACAACCAGCCCCCGCAGCGCCACAACGGGCATGACAACGGGCGCGGTTTCACGTTTGTTCATACAACAATCCTTTATACAAAATATGTAAGGGCGGGCGTAGAAGCCCGCCCAACTTACAGATTTATCCGGCGCTTCTCGGTTTAAGCCGCGCTTTCGTTCCCGAAATGAGGGGGCTTTCCACGGGCTTTCTGTTTGGATTGCGCTCAATGACCGGCGACACGCCCTCGCGCACGCAGTCCGCCGTGATGTTGACGCGCTCGACCGTACTGTCGGACGGCACGTCGTACATGACAGGGATCAGGACGTTCTCCATAATGGAGCGAAGTCCACGCGCGCCCGTCTTTTTCTCAAGCGTCTTTTCGGCGATGGCCTCGAGCGCGGCGTACTCAAAATCAAGCTCCACGCCGTCTATCTCAAACAGCGCCTTGTACTGCTTAAGGATCGAATTCTTCGGCTCGGCCAGGATGTTGATCAGCGACTCCATGTCCAGCTCGTTGAGCGTTGTGATAACTGGCAGGCGGCCCACAAGCTCCGGGATAAGCCCGTACTTCACGATGTCCTGCTGGGTAATCTGCGGCAGAAGCTCGTTATGACTGAGATCGCGCTTGCCCTTGACGTCAACGCCGAAGCCCAACGCCGATCCGCCGATCCGTTTTTCGATGATCTTTTCAATACCGTCAAAGGCGCCGCCGCAGATGAACAGGATGTTCGAGGTGTTCACCTGAATGAACTCCTGCTGCGGATGCTTGCGCCCGCCCTGGGGGGGGACATTGGCCACGGTGCCCTCGATGATTTTCAAAAGAGCCTGCTGCACGCCCTCGCCGCTGACGTCACGGGTGATGGAGGCGTTTTCGGACTTGCGCGATATCTTGTCGATCTCATCCACGTATATGATGCCGCGTTCGGCCTTTTCAACGTCGTAGTCCGCGGCCTGGATGAGCCTGAGCAGGATGTTTTCCACATCCTCGCCCACGTATCCGGCCTCGGTCAGCGTCGTCGCGTCGGCTATGGCGAAAGGCACGCCCAGGATTTTCGCCAAAATCTGCGCGAGATACGTCTTGCCCACACCGGTGGGGCCTAAGAGAAGGATGTTGCTTTTCTGTATCTCCACGTCGTTTCGATTGTCGGCGTTGATTCGCTTATAATGGTTATATACGGCGACGCTGAGGACGATCTTCGCGTCCTCCTGCCCGATGACGTGCTCGTCAAGCTGCGACTTGATCGTACGGGGCTTGGGAATATCATCTATGTCGTGCCCGAAAGTGTCTTTGCGCTTGCCGTGGCGGGGACTGTCGTCGTTGGCGATGATGGCCTCGCACAGCTCAACGCACTCGTTGCATATATAGACGCCCGGGCCGGCGATCAGCTTATCGACCTGCGCCTGCTGCTTGAGGCAAAAAGAACAGTGAACATTCTTATCATATCGTTCGTCATCTCTGGGCATGGCTCTTCTCCTTATATCTTCTCACGATGGAGTATCTTGTCTACAAGGCCGTACTCAAGCGCTTCCTCCGCCGAAAGATAATTGTCGCGTTCCGTGTCGCGGGCAATGATGTCGATGGGCTTGCCGGTGTTTTCGGACAATATGCGGTTCAGCTTATCCCTTGTGCGCAGGATATGGTCAGCGATGATCTTGATTTCGGTGGCCTGACCCTTAGCGCCGCCCAAAGGCTGGTGTATCATGATTTCGCTGTTGGGCAGAGCCATGCGCTTGCCCCGCGCGCCGGACGACAGCAAAAACGCGCCCATGGACGCGGCCATGCCCATGCAGATCGTCGAAACGTCGCACTTGACGTACTGCATCGTGTCGTATATAGCCATGCCGGACGTCACGGAGCCGCCGGGGCTGTTGATATACAGGCTGATGTCCTTTTCGGGATCCTGTCCCTCCAAAAACAGCAGCTGCGCGACGACAAGGCTGGCCGTCGCGTCGTTCACCTCGTCGGACAGGACGATGATACGGTCGCTCAACAGGCGTGAAAAAATGTCGTAGGAGCGCTCCCCACGGTTTGTTTGCTCAATCACATACGGAACTAACGCCATTGCAATGCCCTCCCATGTGGCTTTGTTTTGTAATTAATATTATGGTTAAGTTGACGATTATTTATTCAATTGACAATCTCTAAAAAACCTGTTGCCCTACGCCTCAGCGTCATTCTCGCTATCTTCGTCATGCTTATGTTCGCAGACAGTTGCGTGCTCAAGGATAACCTTGATAGCCTTTTCGCAAAGCAGGTCGCCCCTGACGGTTTCCTCCGCAAAGAAAGATTTGACGCTGTCCGCCGAAACGCCGTATGCCCCCACGAGCCTGTCGTACTCCGCCGCGAGATCCTCATCGGCGATTTCGATGCTTTCCGTCGTCGCAACTTTCTCAAGCGCCAGACGCACCTTGATCTGCTGTACCGCCTGGGCCATCATGTCCTCCTCGAACTGTTCCTTTTCGATACCCATGTACATCAGATACATATCGACGTCCGCGATGCCCTGCGACTTTAACCGACGCGCGAAATTGTCCATGTTTTCGCTTGCCTTTTTATCGAACATGCACTGCGGTATCTCACCCTCCACGTTTTCGGCGAGCTTCATCAGTACTTCGTTTTCAAAGTCCGCGTCCGAATGCTCCTGACGGCTTTTTTGCATGTCGGTTTTGATATTATTTTTCAGTTCGTCCAAAGTCTCCGCTTCCTCGCTGACGTCCTTGGCGAATTCGTCGTCAAGTTCCGGCAAAACGGTGGCTTTGATTTCATTGAGCTTTACCTTGAACACGGCGTCTTGACCGGCAAGCTCCGGCGAGTAGTCCTCGGGGAAAGTCACGTTGACGTCAAACTCGTCGCCGGTGTTATGGCCGACGATCTGCTCCTCGAAGCCGGGAATGAATTGTCCCGAGCCTAACACAAGGTCGTGATTTTCGCCCTTGCCGCCCTCGAACGCGACGCCGTCAACAAAGCCCTCAAAGTCGATGACAGCCGTATCGCCGTCCAGGGCGGCTCTGTCCTCGACGGTTGTGACCGTGCCGCCGCGCTTGCGCAGACGCTCGATCTCCGCGTCAACCTCGCTGTCAGCCACTTCGACCGGGTGCTTGCAGCCCTCAAGTCCTTTATACTCCGTTACCGTGATCTCCGGCTTGACAGTTACCTTCATTGTGATTTCAACGCCGTTTTCACCGATCTCCTTGACGTCCACATCGTGGGGCGAATCGACGGCTGTTATGCCGGCCTCCGCGATGGCGGCGTCAACTACCCCGGGGTAGAGCATTTCAAGCGCGTCGTCATAGAAAACGTCCTTACCGTAGATCGTCTCTATCAGATGCTTCGGGGCTTTCCCCTTGCGCCAGCCGGGAACGCTTATTTTGCCCTTGTTTTTGTTGTAGGTTTTAAGCACGGCGGCGTTAAAATCCTCCGCGCTGATGGAAATCTCAAGTTCATAAACGTTCGTTTCGATTTTGTTTGACGATTTTAAAGACATGTTAATCAATTCCTTTCATTTACACCTATACATAATTACTCTTTATCATAACATATATCGCGGAAAATTTCCAGTGTTTTCTTCAATTATTTATAGTCTGTTCAGATTTAAGAACCCGCAACCTGTTAAAACCGCTGGACAAGCTTCGGGCAGAACCTGAGATAATCGGCTGATATCAGCGAAAGCCTCACGCCCCGCACCTCGCCGTTGACAGCGGCCCTGCACGCCGGGCCGTGGAGATGCCCGAAGTAGCAGCGGCCGATGCCCTCATCAACGAGGATATCAAAAATTTCATGGCAGCACGCGCCGTCAACCGTGACGGGGGGATAATGCAAAAACGCGACAAGCTCGCCGCCTAGAGCCTTACCCGCCTTGATAGACATGCGCAACCGTCCCGCCTCGCGCAGCAGGACCTTTTTGTCCCCATCGCATGGATTGTCCCCATCGCATGGATTATCCCCATCGCAGGGATTATCCTCCCTGCCGTCAGGCGTGTCCGCGCAATCGAAGAACCAGCCCCGCGTACCGCAGACGGCCACGTTACCGAAACGGTAGGCGTTGTTGTTCAGAATGTGGAGAGTCGTCAGGCCGTGGGCGGCGAAAAAGGTATCGGCCTTTGTTTTCGTCGTCCACCAGTAGTCGTGGTTGCCTTTCATGATGAGCTTTGTGCCGGGCAGGCTGTCGAGAAACTGAAAGTCGCGCAGCGCGCCGTCCATGGTCATGGCCCAGGTGACGTCCCCCGCGATGACAACAATGTCGTCGCCGGACACAACGCCGCGCCAGTTTTCCTCGAGACGGCGTTCAAAGTTCTGCCAGCCGCTGAATATGTCCATCGGCTTGTCGGAGCCGAAAGAAAGATGTGTGTCGCCGATTGCGAAGAGAGACATTTTTGCACACACATCCTTTCAAATGATTTGACTATAATTCCGCAATGGATTGAAGAACCGCTTCTTCCATTTCGTCCTGTTCGCAGCACTGCGTGAAGCGGACCTTTTTCGTGTTCAGATCGGCCAGCTGCGGCGGGCAGACCTGCCCCGTCAGTTTTTCCAGCGCGCGTACCATCCCGAACTCGTCGAGTCCCTCCGCGGCCTTTTGGTCAAGCGCGCCCAGGACGCTGGCGCAAAACTTGAACGGGCTTGCCGTGGACGCGATTACCGCATAGGTTTCGTCGCCCGTTTCGGCCCTGTAGCGGTTGTAAACGTCCACAGCCACCGCCGTATGGGTGTCGCAGAGGTAGCCTTTTTCCGTGAAAACCTGTTTGATCAGCGCGGAGGTTCCCGCTTCGTCACAGAAGCCGCCCGCGAACAGCACGTTCATTTTTGCTAAAAGCGCCGCGCCGGCGTCGTAAACGCCGTCTTTCGACAGCGACGTCATCCACTCACGGACAAGCGTGTCGTTTTGCCCCGTCAGCAGGAAAAGAAGCCGCTCGAGGTTGCTGGAAATCAGGATGTCCATGGACGGCGACATGGTCGTGTAAAAATCACGCCTGCGGTCGTAAACGCCGGTGCTGATGAAGTCGGTCAGCACGCGGTTCTGGTTTGACGCGCAGACGAGCCTGTTCAGCGGCACGCCCATCTCTCCGGCGTAGTACGCCGCTAAAATGTTGCCGAAGTTGCCCGTGGGGACAACGATGTTGATTTTATCGCCGTTTTTGATTTTGTTCTCCTGAATCAGATCACAGTAGGCGGAGACGTAATACACGATCTGCGGCACGAGCCTGCCCCAATTGATGGAGTTGGCGGACGAGAACATCAGGTTGCGCGCGGCGAGTTTTTCTGCGACGGCTTTGTCCGTGAAGATGGCCTTGACGCCGTTTTGCGCGTCGTCAAAGTTGCCGTTGATGGCGCAGACCGCCACGTTTGCGCCCTCCTGCGTGGCCATTTGCAGCTTCTGCATCGGGCTGACGCCTTCATTCGGGTAAAAGACCATGATCTGTGTGTCGGGCACGTCCTTGAAGCCCTCAAGCGCGGCCTTGCCCGTGTCGCCTGATGTCGCGACCAAAATGACGATCCTGCGCCCCTGAGCCGCCTTCGAGGCCGAAACCGCCAGCAAATACGGCAGGAGCTGGAGTGCCATGTCCTTGAACGCGCAGGTGGGGCCTTTCCACAGCTCAAGGATGTCCACGCCGTCCGAGAGCGTCACGAGCGGCGCTATTTTATCGCTGGCGAACTTGCCGGGCGCGTAGGCGCCGTCGACGCAGGCTGATATCTCGTCAGGCGTGAAGTCAGTGAGGTAAAGAGAGAGTATCTCTTTCGCGCGGCCCTTGTAGTCCATAGATGACAGTTGCAGCAAATCATCCGCCGACAATCGTGGGATGTTCGTCGGCACGAACAGGCCGCCGTCAGCGGAGATGCCGCGCGTGATAGCCTCAGAGGAGGTCACGCGGACGGATTTGTCGCGGGTGCTTGTATACGTCATGTTTTTTCACCTTTCTTCGTGATAGGAAATTAAGATGTTAATTCAATTGAGAATTGAGAATTGTGGTGGCCGCTTCGCGGCATTACAATGAATTATTTATTACTTGAAAAAATCGTTTTGCGTTATAAAAAAAGATTTTGTCCAAAAGACTCTGCGGCCAGCCCTTTTCCATAAGATACGCCGCCAGCGCGGAAATCTTATCTATGCCGTCAAGCTCGGGATTGACGTTGCAGCCGTCATAGTCGCTGCCGATGGCCGCCGCGTTTTCGCCGCCCAGATTCAGGATGTGTTCAAGGTGGCGGCGGACGGCTTCAAAACCGTCGTCTCCCGGATCGCCCAGAAAGCTCCGGCAGAAATTTACGCCGATCAGCCCGCCGCGCGAAATGATCTGTCTGATCTGCTCGTCATCGAGATTACGGTTGACAGCGCGCGCTTTATCCGCACTGTCAGCGCGGGTTTTTTGGAGCACGGCGCAGCAGGTTGAATGGCTCGCCACAAACGGCGCGTCCGAGCGTTTCGCCACGTCCCAAAAGCCCTCACGGCTCAGGTGCGACACATCCACGGCCATATGAAGCTCATTCATGCGGCGGAGAACGTCCCGCCCAAAAGCCGTCAGTCCGCCCTCACTGCCCGACTGGCAGCCGCGGGCGATCTCGTTATCGCCGTTCCACGTCAGTGTGATGAGTCGCACACCGCGTTCAAAAAGGCTGTCGAGCCGCGCGATATCCCCGGCTAAAACGGCGCCGCCCTCTACGGAAAGTATCGCGGCGGCTTTGCCGTTTGCGGCGCATGAGCCGAGTTCATCGGACGAACGGCATTGTTCTATAGAGGAAACATTGTCCTCAAACTCGCGCCGGAAATAATCGTACGCGCGGTCAAAATAACCGACCGCAGCCGCGCCCCTGTATTCGTCCGGCACAAAGACGGCGAAAACCTGTGCCCACTGGTCAAAACAGGCCGCCTTTTTCAGCGAGATATGCCCGTTGTTTTCGGGCAACCGCTCATTTTTGTTCATACAGCGGGTTATTGTATCGCAATGCAAGTCGAAAAAATACATAATTACCAACCAGACTCCGCGTCAAAGGCGGACTTGATGTGCTCAATTTTTTTGAGCCTGTGCTCCCTGTCGAGATACACCTCTATCACGTCGAACCGCGCGTACAATTCCGTCGGGTGCTTCGAGAGAAAATCGGCGGCGGTCGCGGAAATCTTCTTTTGCTTGCGCAGGTCAACGGATTCGCCCGGCGCGGCGATCATGCCGTCACTTCGCGCCTTGACCTCGATGAAAACGAGGCACCTGCCGTCCGACGCCACGATGTCAATCTCGCCGAAGCGCGAGCGGTAGTTGGCGGCGGCGATATCATAGCCCTGATCGCGCAGATAACGCGCGGCGAAGATCTCGCCCCAGGCGCCGGCGGGGTTTTGGATCATGGCGCTGTCCCCTTTATTGTCATTTATATAGAATTTTCTTCAGGAAAGTTCTTCTATGTACGGGCGATATGCCGTGCTCCGCGAGCATTTCGTAGTGGAGCTTTGTGCCGTAGCCCTTGTGCTTTTTGAACTGATATTGCGGGTACTCCTCGTCAAGCGCGTACATGAAGCGGTCCCTGCTGACCTTGGCCAAAACGGATGCCGCCGCGATGCTTTGACAAACGGAGTCGCCCTTGACGACGGCGCGGGCGGGAACCTCCAAAGCCGGGCACATGTTGCCGTCCACCAACGCGAGTGAGGGGAGGGGCAGGAGACCGCCGGCGGCCCGTTTCATCGCGAGGAAAGTTGCCTGTAAAATGTTGATTTCGTCGATCTCTTTTTCATTGGCATACGCCACCGACCAGCATACGGCGCTTGATTTGATGATATCGAACAGCGCCTCGCGCTTTTTTTCGGTGAGCTTCTTTGAGTCATCCAGACCGTCGATGACAAGCCCCGGAGGTAAAATGACCGCCGCGGCGAACACGGGCCCGGCCAAAGGCCCACGGCCTGCCTCGTCGATACCGCAGACGGTCTGAAAGCCTTCGCCACGCGCCGTGGATTCAAAGGGTAAAAACTCCGGCATCCGTAAACACGCCCTAATATTTATAGTCAAGCCCCAGAAAAGAAACTTCCCGATCCTTGCCGCTGCCGTACAACTCTTTGCGGACAGTTATCATGCTCAAATTTATGTATCCAAGGCTAAAGGCCAGCTTCATTGAGTCAGTATTGCGGGGACAGATGTCGACGCAAACCGCGTCATAATCTTTATCCCGCGCTATTATTTCCTCCGCGAGCCTGACAGCCCGCGACGCTATGCCCTTGCCCCTGCGCTGTTTATCAACGTATATATCTTCGATCCACGCGACATTTCCGCCGCGATACCCTATGTGAATAAAACCGGCTGATTCGCCGCCGTGAAGAATAACATATAAAGCGTGATCCTCCGAGATCCATCTTTCAAGAGTTTCTATCGTCACCCGGCTTACCTCGGGGTTCGAACCGTCAAACCCGTCGTACAGACTTCTGTGAAAGCCGAAAAAGTCCGCCATTCTTTTCAAGGTTTCTTCTTCATACCTTGAATCATATTCCGCTAACTCAATCATTACAATTCCCCGCATGCTCCAAAGTGATTCGCCCAAGCCGCCCCGCGCGGTATTCGTCCAGCAGCATGGCCGCCGCGCGCTGCGTATCCGTTTCTCCGCCGCGTATCAGCATACCGCGCTTGCGCCCAATCGTTTCGAGCAACTCGTACGCGGGCGTTTCAGGCGTGAATTCTATGTTGTAGCGGCTGGCGAGCCTGTCGCCGTAAGCGTCTTTCAGCGCTTCGAGCAGGCGGACCGCCATGGTTTCGCCGTCGGTTATCTCGTCCTTGACGGAGCCGATGAACAAAAGCCTGTCGCCGACGGCCGGGTCGTCAAACTTTGGCCACAGTACGCCGGGCGTGTCAAGCAGCTCAATGCCGTTCCCAATAGAAAACCACTGGTTCTGCCGCGTAACCCCCGGTTTATCCGCGACCTTGGCCTTGTACTTGCCAGCCATGCGGTTGATGAAAGAGGATTTTCCGGTATTCGGTATGCCCACGACCATGACCCGCAGAGGCCTGCCCGCCATACCTTTTTCCTCATTGCTTTTGATCTTATCGGAAAGCAGCTCCCGCACGCGGGCATGGAACGCGTTCAGCCCCTGGCCCGACCGGCAGTCAACGGCCATAGCGACCGTTTTGCTTGAGTCAGCGCCGCTTTTTTCAAAGTGACGTATCCACCGCTTCGTGGCGGCCGCGTCGGCCAGATCGCACTTGTTGAGCAGCACGATCCTGGGCTTGTGCCCGATAAGCTCCGACAGCTCGGGGTTGCGGCTGCTTTCGGGGATGCGGGCGTCGAGCAACTCGGCCACGGCGTCAACAAGCGGCAGACTTTCCTTTATCTGACGCCGCGTTTTCGCCATGTGACCGGGGAACCATTGTACCGTTTGATCCATATGACACTCCATGTCAATTAAGAATTGAGAATTTTGGCGGCCGCCGCGCGACAATTCTCAATTGTATTCTATTCCTACTTTGAATTCCCCAAACGGCAGCAGTCTGAACACGACCCTGCCCAGCACGTAGTTGTTGTCGATCATGCCGATCAGGGCCGAGCGGCTGTCCGTGGAATGGGGGCGGTTGTCGCCCAATACGAATACGAAGCCCTGGGGGATGGTCAGCGGATAGGCCGTAATGTCCTCTTTTTCCGTGACGACTTGAGAGCTGATATATTTTTCCGTCAACTGTTCACCATTCACGTACACATGGCCGTCCCTGATATCCACGGTCTGCCCGCCGACGGCTATGACGCGCTTGACGATAGGCTCGTCGAAAGCGTTAGGCTGCGTAACGACGACGATGTCGCCGTACTTCGGCTGCCTGATGAACGCCGAAACGGCCAGCCAGTTGTCGCGGAACAGCGTCGGTTCCATCGACGGGCCGACGACTCCCACGAAGCGGAACAAAAACGTGAACACCACCATGATCGCGATGATCGCGGACGTCACGATGGATACGGCGTCATAAACGCTTGACACGAATTTTTCACGCGGCGTTTTTGTGACAGGTTCAGGTTGCGTTGTCATGTTATATCATTCCTTGATTGTTATAGTAAGCGATTGTTATTTCAGCTTAAAATCGCCGAACGGGTACAGCCTTGCCTTGGCGACGCCTAACACGTACCGCTCGTCGATAAAGCCGACGATGGACGAACGGCTGTCCAAAGAGCTGTTGCGGTTGTCGCCCATGACGAACAGATGACCTTTCGGCACGGTCAGAGGGAACTCCACGTCCGACGAAACGGCCGTGGGCGAGTTGATAAACGGCTCGTCAAGCCGCTGGCCGTTGATGAACACCTCATGGGTCTCAAAATTGATATCGACCACGTCGCCGCTCAGACCGATGACGCGCTTGACCAAAGGCTCGTTCAGATCGTTCGGCTGGGTGATGATGACGATGTCGTTGCGCTTGATGTTGAAGTTGATGCTGGTTACCGCCAGCCAGTCGCTGTCGCGCAGCGTCGGCAGCATGGAGTTGCCGATCACGCCGACGGCCCGAAACGCGAATGAAAAGATGAGAAAAATAATGACGACGGCGCTTCCCACAGAGCTGACGGCGTCATACAACACCGGCCAGCGCTTAGAGCCCGTCTGTTCGTTTTGATCCACAAAACGGATCCAGTAATCATAGACTTCCCTTCGCACGGTAAACCACCCCTCTGCGAGGAATTAGGAATCAGGAGTCAGGGATCAGGAATTCTAACATCTGCAATCTACAGCCTAAAATCTAAAAACCCGGCTCGCCGCGCCGCATGGAAGCATCGCGAAGCGCCGGGTTTTGAGAACGGTTTTTAAACAATCAGCGGATCTTTGTCCTGACCTTGGCGGCCTTGCCGACCCTGTCACGCAGGTAATACAGCTTGCTTCTGCGTACGCGGCCAAGCCTGACGGTTTCGACCTTGACGACGTTCGGGGAATGTATCGGGAACACCCTCTCGACGCCTACGCCGTAGGAAACCCTGCGCACGGTGAACGTCTCTGAAACGCCGGAACCCCTGCGCGCGATGACGGTGCCCTCAAACACCTGAACTCTCTCTCTTTCGCCCTCGCGGATCTTCACGTGCACCTTCACGGTGCTTCCGATCTCGGGCACCTGCGCGGATTCCTTTACGTTTTCCTGCGCAATCAATTTTAACGCGTCCATTTTCTTTTCCTCCAAATTTATCAGATGTTCGTAACGTAATGACTGCGACAGAGGAACATCAGCTTTAATGTATCCCTGATTCGGGACCGCATTAAACCCCGTCAGAAGTCCAGACGGAAACAAATGCCTAAATATACTATCACAAACTCGCGTGAATTGCAAGAGCTTTTTTGTTAATTCACTAACTTTTTACTTTCTTTAACTTTCCAGCTTAAACCCGTTTCCCAGAATCTCCCCAGCCTCCGTGATGATGGTAAACGTCTTGTCGTCCAGCTCCCGCACGATTTTGTTGACCCGCGCGACCTCACTCTTGCGCACGGCCATAACGAGCATCCCCTTGTCCTCGCCCGTATAGCCGCCTTTAGCGGGGAGAAGCGTCACGCCGCGCGGGTAGTTTGCCGTAAGCTCTTTGGACATCTCCTCCGCCTTTTCCGTCACGATGAGCAGCAGCTTGCCGTTATCCATGCCATAGAGCGCGTAGTCCACCACGCGCGTACTCAAAAGGATGACGATTGCCGCGTACATGCCGCTTTCGACGCTGCGGAACGCCGCCGCCGAAATCACGATGATGATGACGTCCGCGATCAGGATCACGCGCCCCATCGTGACATGGGGCCAGCGCGTGCGCACAAGGCTGCCGACGATGTCCGTGCCGCCGGTGGTCGCTCCGCGAAGCAGCACCAGCGACAGGCCGGCGCCCATCATGATCCCGCAAAAGACGGCCGCAAGCAGACGGTCGCCCGTGTACGCATGCTTTGACAAAAACGGCACAAGCAGGTCGATGGCCACCGACATGACGGAGATCACCCACAGCGTTTTCAGCACGAATTTGCGCCCGATGAATATCCATGCAAGCACGATGAGCGGCAGGTTCAGCACAAAATTAGTCACGCCGACGGGAAGCGAAAACAGGTAGTTCACGACGATCGACAGGCCCGACACGCCGCTTAAAGCGATGCGGTTCGGGATGGCGAAGATGTTGATGGCGGCGGAATAGATTGCGCTGCCCAGGAACCACATCAGGTTATCTAAAAGCATATCCTTTACGCGGGACTTTGTGAGCTTTGACGTTTTTTGTCGCTTCGGTTTTTTTTGTTTTTTACTCAGGGGGGCGGCCTCCTTTTTGCAGAAAATGCTTATTAAGCGAAGCTGTACAGCTTGCTTCAGTAATCATTATCAAGACTGTTTTTTACGAAGCTTCATCGAAATTCCTCTCAATTCAGCCATTTCTTCAAATAGCCGCACGGCGGCAGCAGCTTTGGCTTTAACAGAAGTTTCGGCTACGGTTTCGCTTCCAATCTGTTCCATAACCGCTCTTATGTCTTGCAACTCCAAAAGATTAACCGCCATGCAGTAGAGATTCTTACGTCGTCCGCCATTGTAATTGCCGAGAAGTTCTTCAAAAATACCGATCTTTTCATGAAGCGCGGCTGAGTAGGCTTCCATACCGATTCGTTTGGCTTTTTCCATGTCAACAAACTGATTTTTATGAGTGATAAACGAATCGTATATATCCGCACCGTCGTACTTCTTGCAGGGAAATTCATCGCAATCGAAACAATACTCAATGCCCTTGCGTTCACAGCACGGTATCATGCTGCATGAGCAATGAACCGCTAAAAAACCCTCGCCGCCACAGCCGGGACATCTTGATGAGCCTTCGGTGTAATATCGCGGACACAATCCACAATTCAATCCGCACGCTGAGAATAGCGGATATTTTCTTGTTTTGTACTCTGCCATATTTTTATCCATTCACATTATATAAATTTTCTACAATTTTTCATTCTTCATTTTTAATTTTTTAAACTCTCCTCTTGCATCAGCTCAAAAATTTCCCTGAGCCTTTCCAAGTCGCCTTTCAGGTACAAATACCCAACCATCGCCTCAACCCCCGTCGCAAGGTGGTAGTCCGCGTTTGTGGCGTTCTTCGGCGTATGAAACGTGTGGGCGTTGCGCCCGCGCTTGAACACCGCGAACTCATCCTCGGTGAGCAGTCCGCCATCCAGCAGCCCACGCGCCGCTTCGGCCTGCGCGCCCGCGCACACGCGCTTCGCCGCCAGCCCGTGCAGCTTGCCCACAGAACGGTTCGCCTCTCTCACAAGTGTTTCGCGTACCATTAAATCGTACACGCTGTCGCCGATAAACGCAAGGGTCAGCGGGCTTAACTGAGACGGATTTTGCGAGCCCGGATCAGTTGACAAATTCAAATTCAAGGTCATAGATAGACACCGTGTCCCCTTCGTTTATTCCTTTTTCGCGCAGAGCGTCGATGATTCCGCTGGACTGCAAAACGCGCTGGAAATATTGCAGCGACTCGTAGTCGTCAAGGTCGGTGCGGCGCAGGATTTTCAAGAGCCATTCCGCCTCCACAAAATAGACGTCGTCCCGCGCGGTCACGGTAAAGCCCGTGTTCTTTTTTTGCTCAAACAGCGCGAGGGGTATCTCCTCCTCGCTGAACCGCCTGATCGGCGGCAGATCGCGCAGCTTCGCCGCCACGGCGTTGATGACCTCGCGCGTACCCTCCGTGATGGGAGCGCACATGGCATAAAAATCATAGCCCTTGCCCTCGATGTACGCGCGCAGACGCTCGAGTTGATCGTCGCTCGCCAGATCGATTTTGTTCGCGACGACGATCTGCGGGCGCAGGGCAAGCTCCGCGTCCCAGCGCTCAAGCTCCGCGTTGAGCTTCTCGAAGTCGCTCACGGGGTCGCGCCCCTCGCTGCCGCCCGCGTCCAGTATGTGCACGAGCATCCGGCACCGTTCCACATGGCGCAGGAATTCATGCCCGAGTCCCACGCCCTCGCTCGCGCCCTCGATAAGGCCCGGGATGTCGGCCATGACGAAAGACCCGCCCTCGCCCATGTACACGACGCCCAGCACGGGAACGATCGTCGTGAAATGGTAGTCGGCGATGATGGGCCTGGCCTCGCTCACGACGGAGATAAACGTAGACTTGCCCACGTTGGGGAAGCCTAAAAGCCCCACGTCGGCAAGCAGCTTAAGCTCCAGCCTGACCTCCCATTCCTCGCCGGGCGTACCGCTTTTCGCGAAGCGCGGGGTCTGGCGCGTGGGCGTCGCGAAGTGCTTGTTGCCCCATCCGCCGCGCCCGCCCTTGGCCGCGATGAAAGGCTCGCTCCCGGACATGTCGGCTATCAGCGCGCCGCTCTCAGACTCCCGTATGACCGTGCCGCGCGGAACCCTGATGATCATGTCGGAGCCGCTTTTGCCGGTACGGTGGCCGGTCTCGCCCTTTTTGCCGTCCTCGGCGCGGTATTTCCTTTTGTAGCGGAAATCGGCAAGCGTTGACAGGTTGTCGTCCACGGAAAAGACGACGCTGCCGCCCTTTCCGCCGTCGCCGCCGTCCGGCCCGCCCGACGCGACGTATTTCTCGCGGTGGAACGTCACCGCGCCGTCGCCGCCGTCACCGGCTTTTATTTTGATGGTGGCTTTGTCGATGAACATATATTTCTCCTTGTTTTACATCATTTTTAACCAATCGGCATTTTACCACAATAAGATGGTTTTAACACAGCCGTCGGGTACAAAAATTTTTTCAGCAATCTCCGCTATTTCTTCCTCTGTGAAGTCGGCTGCATTCATCGAGTATACGGCTATTTCCGCGACATCGGGATATTTTGAAAGCATTTGATTCAATTCATCCATACTGTTTGTGATGGGCGCCAGCGGAACATATCGGTTGTTAGAGCTTGGCTCTATATGGTAGATAAAATATTCGTACCACTCGTCTTTATATACGGGATTCGCGCCGTTTCTTAAAGTGAAATAAACATCATAATGGCCGTCTTTGTACTCCTTGCCGTTATATCCCCTGTTCATGCCATGACCGCTTATGTCTCTGTAATCATTGTCGAGCCAGACAAAAATATGTAATGTTGTTATCGGTTCAGAAACCGTGTGCCAGCCGCAAAAATCCATGTAAGCGAAAGTGTCCTCGTACGTTTGCCGCGTAATCTCCTCGTTTTGCATCGTGTCAAGATTCAACCGCGCAAAACGGAAATCCTTGTAATCCAAATAGACAAAGCTGTCATGCCCGGTAAGGCCGCCGCCGGTAAACGTCCTTACGCCGTACCGTTCTTTTCCGTGTCCGTAATACAGGAAATTATCCAGAATAAAGCAACCCCGCGGCTTTTCCCATAAAGCGGCGGCCACCTCATCTGTCATTTCTTCTATTACTATTGCTGAACTGTATTTTTCAGTCGTTTCATGTCCGGGCAGAACAAAGCCGCCCGTTATAAACCATGTCAGGCATATGGCCGCGATCAGCAAAATCAGAATTGAAATGATAATTGCTTTTTTTGATTTTAACATATGTATGATCCGTCCTTTCAGCGTTTATATAGAGATGCAGGGTGATTCCAAACATTTCCTATAGCTGGTCTCTTGCAGTTTTTATGTTTTGCACAAACAGCCGCGCCGCCTCCGTAACGCTCTTATAGTCGCCGTTGTCCGCGCCTTTCGTCAGCGCGCTTCCCGCGCCCACGGCGCACGCTCCGGCTTTGATCCACTCGCCGACGTTTTCTGTGTCCACGCCGCCGGTCGGCATCATCTTGGCGTAGGGGATCGGCCCTTTGATCGCCTTGATGATCTTCGGCCCGAACAGCTCGCCGGGGAATATTTTCAGGATGTCCGCCCCGGCGTCCATGGCCCTGACCGCCTCCGTCACCGTCATCACGCCCGGCATGACCGCCGTGCGGTAACGGTTGCACAGGCGCACCGTCTCCGCGTCAAAATATGGGCTGACTATGTACTGCGCGCCGTTCAGCATCGCGATACGCGCCGTCGCGGCGTCCATCACGGTTCCCGCGCCCAGGATGATCTGCTCCGGGGTGTACGCCGTCGCCAAAGCCTCGATAACCCTGTCCGCCCGGGGCACGGTGAACGTCAGCTCTATGGCCGCGACGCCGCCCTCCATGCAAGCCTCGGCGATACGCCGCGCCTTGTCGGCGTTTTCGGCGCGGACGACCGCCACCACGCCGCATTCGCATATTCTTGACAAAACCTGTTCCTTATCCATGTATTTACATCTCCTTATCATAAGTTTGAGTACTTCTTATACACCTTAACGACTATAAAATCCGCAAAAAACAAGCAAAAGCTTTGACATACGGGTTTTGTGCAGTTTTTTGCTATGATTTTAAGGAGTTAAGGAGTATACTACATTTTACCATCTGATTTTATGCAAGTCAATTGATTTCACAATTTAAGCGATTTAAGTTTACATTTAAGTTTACAACGGTTAAAAAATATGATATAATTTTTGCCGGAGGGTCATTTTTATGAACAGTACGAAGCTTTCCAAACGCATATGGTTCAACTTGATCCTGTTCGGATTTATGGGACAGGTTGCCTGGGCTGTTGAAAACGTATATTTCAACACATTTTTGTTCAACTATATCGGCGGTACGACGCGGGACATCTCGCGCATGGTGGCGTTGAGCGCGGTCACGGCCGTGCTCGCGGCTTTCGTCATGGGAACCTTGAGCGATAAGCTGGGCAGGCGCAAGGTTTTCATTTCGGCGGGGTACATAGCGTGGGGAATCACGGTCACGGCGTTCGCGCTGATCAGCCGCGAAAATATCGCGCGTATTTTGCCGCGTGAGGCGAACGTCCTGGCGGTAACCGTCAGCGTCGTGATCATCATGGACTGCGTGATGACTTTCATGGGCGCGACAAGCAACGACGCCGCCTTCAACGCCTGGATCACCGACGTGACCGTGCCTGAAAACCGGGGCGTCGCCGAAGGCGCGCTGGCTACGCTGCCGATTTTGGCGACGGTTTTCGTCACGGCGGCGTTCGGCGCGGGCGTCACGGCGGCGGGATATCCAGCCTGCTTTCTGCTGCTCGGGCTGCTCGTTTCCCTCTGCGGGGTCGTCGGCCTGTTTTCGATCAGGGAGTCAAAAATTGAGCGGACGCCCGGCGGGAGCTACCTGAGCGACCTTTTTTACGGCTTCCGTCCCAGCGTCATCAAAGAGAACAGGGAGCTTTACCTTTCGCTGTCGGCGGTGTGCGTATTCTCCGTCGCGGTGCAGATTTTCCTGCCGTACCTTTTCATTTATATACAGCATTTTTTAAAGTTCGACTTCAACTCGCTTTTAGAAAACATGTCGGCGAAAACGGTTGCGGCGGCGGCCGGCGCGATCGTCGGGTTCGTCGCGGTTACGGTACTTTTGGGCAAGCTGCTCGATAAGGTCGGCAAGGGCAGGTTCATCGCTCTGTCTATATTGGTCTTTATCGCGGGGCTTGTCCTCGCGTCACACGCCCGTACCATCGGCGTTTTCGGGCTGCTCGCGCTGATCATGCTGTGCGGCTACGGGCTGCTCATGATCATCCTCAACGCCTCCGTCCGCGACTTCACGCCTGAAAGCAAGGCCGGGCAATTCCAGGGCGTCCGCATGATCTTCTTCGTGCTCCTGCCGATGGTGATCGGCCCGTTCGCCGGCAACCGCGTGATTGAGGCGTTCGCGGGGAATTACGAGGTCTCGCTTTATATCAACGACTTCGGTGAAGCGGTCAGCGCGCCCGTGCCGGAAATTTTCCTGGCCGCGGCCGTTACTGCGGCGCTTATATTCCTGCCAATTATTCCGATGCGAAAAAAGTTCAAGTAACGTTCAATGATTGTACAAATATATGGGGTAAAATTTAATTGATTGTTACTTAAGATGTGTACCGTGACATCTCATATCTTCTGTACATCTCGAATTTCAGGCATGTGCACGCCTGCCTGTAGTACGGCCACACGTAAAACACCGGCAGGACCAGCAGACAGAGCGCGAACCACGGCGCGAAGCTCAGTTTGAACATCAGCGCCGCGAAGCAGTGTCCCTCCGTCGCCCGGACACTTTGCCGTATCGCTTCTCCAGGTTTGATGGCGGGTTGTTTTGCCATGATCGCCGCCGCGAGGAAGTACCGCTGTACGGTCAGCAGGAAGAACACGGCTCCGGTAACAAGCACAAGAGCCGTGCCCGACAAAAACGCGAGGAGAAGCCGCCGCGTGATCCCCTCGGTGATCACCGCGTACGCCGCGCCTCCCGCCATGGCGAGTCCCGGCAGGAAAAATACGGCCGCCCAGCCCAGCCCGCGCAGCCGGACCGCAAGCCACAGGCCCACGCCCCTGGGCATCCTTTTCGGCCTGTACCAGTACAGGATCTGGAGTATGGACGGTTCTTTCTCCGACGCGCTGCAGCAAAACCACGCTTCGCACCCCAGCTTCAGCGGAAGCAGGAGAAATGCCGCGCATAAAAGAATCAGGAGATTCAGCGAAAGCCTTACCCACGGCGTGAGCGAGCCGGCTGTCCCTGTGAGGTTAAGCAGGGCCGGTGCGATGCCCGTCAGTGCGGACACCGTAAACGAAACCAGCAGCATGGAGGACGCGCGCATGCCGCGTCCCGCGATCAGCGCTTTTCCTCTGAGTTTCAGTGTTGAATTCATCGTCGCGTTCATCCTTTCTTTGCGTCTCTGTTGTCCTGGATAATTTTCACATTTAGTCTTGGTTTTTTGTGCATTATTATACAAAAGACAGTTGAAGTTTTGTAGTCTCTGACATGTGAAAACGTGCCCCAAAAGAACTATTGGTTGTTTTGCACAAAGCTATACAAATCAATTTCTTTGAATTTTTTGTATCATTTCTACAAAAAATGGGGACAAAAATCAACTTTTTCACTAAAAAACTCGAAAAAATCAAAAAAAATTGTGAAAAAGGTATTGCATTCTTCAACAAAATTGTGTAATATGTATATGTTTCACCTTTGGAAACGTATCATGAATGTGAAAAATATCTTCACAGAGGGGTAAAATCTAATGTCTAACAGACTTTTTCAAAGTATCATCCATCAAATGCGCGACGCTGTAGACAGTACGGTCGGAATCATTGATGAAACGGGTACGATTATTTCATGCAGCGATCTGGGCAGGATCGGCGAGGTTTTTTCGTCGGCCGCCGCTCTGGTGTTTTCGGAGCGCGAGGCGGTCGTCTACGGAGGTCATGTTTTTCGCGCTTTCGGCTCGCAGGGCCACATGGACTATGCGGTCTTTATTGAGGGCACGGGGGACGCCGTCAAAAAGCACATCGACATCTGTTGTGTCGCTTTAATCAACATAAAGCAGTTTTACGATGAAAAATACGACCGGGGGAACTTCGTTAAAAATATCATCATAGACAACATACTCCCCGGCGACATCTATCTCAAGGCGAGGGAGCTGCGTTTTGACGGCGAGATATCCCGCGTGGTGATTCTTATCCGCATCGCCGAAAACAGCGATATCAGCGTGTTTGATATCGTGCAGAACCTCTTCCCCGACAAGACGAAGGATTTCGTGATCAACGTCAACGAAACGGACATTGTGATTGTCAAGGAGGTTCATCCGAACATAGAGACCTCTGACCTTGAGAAGCTGGCCCGCTCCGTCTGCGAAACGCTGAACGCCGACGAGATGTATGAGCCTGTCGTAGGCATCGGCACGACCGTGACGGATATCAAGGATCTCGCGCGTTCCTTTAAGGAGGCGCAGGTCGCCCTTGAGGTCGGCAAGGTGTTCGATACCGAAAAGGCCATTGTAAGCTACAACAATCTTGGTATAGCCCGTCTTATTTACCAGCTGCCAACGACGCTTTGCGAGATGTTCCTGCGTGAGATTTTCAAGCGCGACTCCATCGAAAGTCTCGACACCGAAACGCTGTTCACGATCCAGAAGTTTTTCGAGAACAACCTCAACGTTTCGGAAACCTCGCGAAAGCTGTTCGTGCACCGCAACACGCTCGTTTACAGGCTTGAAAAAATCAAAAGGCTCACGGGACTTGATCTGCGCGAATTTGACGACGCGATCGTGTTCAAGGTAGCGCTGATGGTCAAGAAGTACCTCGACGCGAAGCCCGTGAAGTACTAAAATTTTGCCTGATCCGCTGTTGCCGCCGTATGCTGTAGATAAGACATGCTTTATCATTCAATAAATATTTAGGATTGGGTTAATAATGATTGAATTCAAGCATGTTTCAAAGATCTATGAAAACGGAACTCATGCCCTGCACAACATCAATCTCCAGATAGACGACGGAGAGTTCGTTTTCATAGTCGGCGCTTCCGGCGCGGGCAAGAGCACGTTCCTTAAGCTGCTGATGCGCGAGGAGGTTCCTACCAGTGGCTCGATCGTTGTAAAAAAACACAATTTGGGCGAGATGGAGCCGAAAGAGATACCTTTTTTCCGCAGGAAGATGGGTATCGTCTTTCAGGATTTCCGCCTGATCCCTTCAATGACAGTGTACGACAACGTGGCTTTCGCCATGCGCGTTGTCGGAACCCGTGAAAATCAAATACGCAAGCGCGTCCCCTATGTGCTGAACCTGGTGGGACTCGCGTCAAAGGCACGCTCTTATCCGTCCGAGCTTTCGGGAGGAGAACAGCAGCGTGTCGCCTTGGCGCGCGCGCTGTCCAATAACGCCGACCTGATCGTCGCCGACGAGCCTACGGGAAACGTGGATCCGCAGATGTCGCTTGAAATCATGGAGCTGCTGTTAAGGCTGAATGACGGCGGCACGACTGTTATTATGGTCACTCACGAGCACGGCCTGGTCCGTCAGTTCGACCGCCGTGTTATCATTTTGGAGGGCGGAAATATCGTCCATGACGGTTTATCCGCCGACAGCGACGAGATGATACGCTCCTCGCAGGGGCACCTCGACAAAGCGTATATTGACACCTTTGACCCGACCTACGCGGCGGGCAACGCCGCCGAGCTGGAGCTTGAGACGGTGGATGACCTGGGGCGTTACGGGATTAAGGATGCTGGGATGGACGACCTTGAGACGCTGCCTAAGCTTGATCAGCCCGATATTCTCAGGGACGTCAGCGAGATCGACTTCACCGTATATCTGTCAGACGACAATCCGGCGGGCGGCAGACAAAGGAAAAGGCAAAAGGAGGACGGCGCGAAATGAGAACAGGCGTAAGTATACGATATCTTACCAAAGAGGGCATCCGCAACGTATGGGTGAACCGTATGATGAGCTTCGCGTCCGTCTGCGTGCTTTTGGCGTGCCTTGTGATGATCGGCATCGCTTTTTTGCTGTTCGTGAACGTGCAGGCGCTGCTTGACAGGGTTGACGATCAGAACGTCATCATGGTTTTTGTCGAAAACGACATCACGCAGGAGGAGATCGACCGTATCGGCACGGAGATCGGCGGTATAGCCAACGTCTCCGACTATATCTATCATTCCGCCGAGGAAAACATGGAGGATTTTAAGGAGCAGTTTAAGGACGTGATACTGCTTGACTTTATCATAAAGTCGGAGGCCAACACGATTCCGGCGTCTTTCGAGGTACGCCTGGAAAACATGGAGCTGTTTGACAGCACATATGCGAGGATCCAAAAGATCAGCAACATACAGTATATCCGATCAAGCCGCCCGCTCGCGACGTTTTTGGTGTCTTTACGTAAGTCCGTTTCGTATATCAGCATCGGCGCGATCGTCATGCTGCTGCTGGTGTCCCTGTTCATTATCTCAAACACCGTGCGTATCACGATGCACAGCAGGCGCCTTGAAATCGGCATCATGAAAAATGTCGGCGCGACGAACTCTTTCATTCGCTGGCCCTTCATGGTGGAGGGCATGGTGCTTGGGGGATTTTCCGGGTTGCTTTCGCTGGGCGTCGTCTTTGGCATATATACGCTGATCGTGAAGTCGCTGGAAGCGGCGCTTGAGCTGACGGTGGCGATCAATCCCGTTCCCTTTATGTCCTATGTGCTGTGGATTTTCCTGGGCTTTGAGGTGATCGGCGTATTTACCGGCGGGTTGGGAAGCCTGATCTCCATTAAAAAATATCTGAAGGAGAAAGATTACGATGAAATTCTCGAGGAAGAATGATCGTGTGCGGGACGTTAAAAAATATGTTTCCCTGTGTGTAATCCTCGGATTCCTCGTATCGCTCGTCTCGTTTTCCCCCGCGTCCCTGACCGCCTCGGCGGAAGCGCCCGCGACGACGGCCGGCGTGCTGGACGGTCTGCAAAACGAATACGACTCGCTGGAGCAGAAGATCGCCCAAAGCGAGAAGAACCTGAAAACCATCGAGGCGGGCAAAACCGAGCAGAAGAAAAACATCTCCGCTTTAGAGACGCAGATATCGGGTTTGAGCAGCCAGATCACCGTGCTTGAAAGCAGGATATCAGTTTTGAGCGGCGACATACGCAAGCTAAACGTGTCGATTAACACCTTGAACAAGGAGATCGACCGTCTCCGCGAGGAAATCGAGGAGACGGAAACCATGATCTACGAGACGCAGCGCAGCATTGACCTGCTGGCGGCCAAGGCGCAGAGCCGGCTGGCTATGTCTTATATGTCCGGCGGCGTGTCGAAGCTTGAGATGCTGGTGGGCGCGAAAGATCTTTATTCGTTTTTTACGAGAATTCAGATGATCAAGAATATCACGGACTATGACGCGGATCTGATGGAGCGGCTGACAGAGCAGCTTGAAAAGGTCAGAGAGCTTGACGATTCCCTCAAGGCCGACATGAATGTTTTGCAGGAGAAACGCGCGGCGCTGACGGGGGAGCAGGCCACGCTCTACGCGCGGCAGTCCGATATAGAGTCGTCCGCCTATGTGCTCGAAATGAAAAAACAGCTGAACGAGAATAAATATAAGGAAGCGACCGACTATTTCAAGACCCTGGACAAAAGCAGCGGCGACTATAACGCCATGCTCAAGATATTTTCCGACGAGCAGGATAAGATCGACGCGCAGATAAACGCGTATCTGCTTCTGCACGGCTCCTCCGCCGACGACGCGGTCCCGGTTGAGCCGACGGCCGCCATTACGGTGACGGTGAGCGAGCCTGAACCGGAATCCGAGACCGTCCCCACAACCACCGAGCGGTTCACGACCGTGCCGTTCGTTCCGCAAAGCCTGTTTACCTCCGCGACGACGACGACAACGACCACAACCGCCAACTACAGCGGCGGCAGTTACTCGGGGCTTGACTTAACCGTTCCGACCACCGTCGTCAACGTCGTATCCGCCACCAGCACAGACCTGATATGGCCGATGCCCTACAAGAACTGCTACATATCAGCCTACTACGGCGAATACCCATCCGGCGGCGCGCACAGGGGGATTGACATCTGCGTGCGCGGCGGCACCGAGGGCAAAAACGTTGTAGCGGCGGGCAACGGGCGCGTGATACAGCGCGGATACAACCACTGGTCGATGGGCAACTATATCATCCTTGACCACGGCTACGGCCTTTTCACGGCGTATTATCATTTGCAGGTGCTGTACGTCGATCTGAACGACGTCGTTTCACAGGGCAAGGTCATCGGGCTGGCGGGGAACACGGGTAACTCGACGGGGCCGCATCTGCATTTCGAGGTGCGCGTCAGCAAGGGCGGCAGCATCACGTATACGGACCCATTCAAGTGGGTTAAGATGCCAAGTTAGAATTCTAGATGCTAGATTGTAGACGGTAGACATTAGACGCGGTAAGGGAAAGCGGCGCGTTAAAAGTAGGGGCGATTACCAATCGCCCGCATAAGAAAACAAAAAGGGAAGATGAAATTTATGAAGACGAAAATGTTTACAAAAACGAAGTTATATTTGCTGACAAAAGGGGTTGTGTCGGCGCTGCTGGTTTGCGTCCTGCTTTGTTCATCGGCGCTTTTCATGCCGCCGACGGCGCGTGCCGAAAGCCTTGCCGACCTTGAGCGGCAGTATAATGAAATTGAAACGAAGATGGCTAAAAACAAAGCCGAAATGGATAAAATCGAACAGAGCAAGATCACGCAATCGCAGAAGATCGACGCCCTTGAGGCCGAGATCGGCGGCCTTGACGATCAGATCGGTATCCTGGACAGCCGTATCAATCTTCTCAACGCGAACATAGGCGACCTGAATAATTCCATTGAGTCCCTCGACGCGCAGATCAGGCAGATCGACGACAAGATCGAGACGACGAAGCTCGAGATCATCGAAACGGAACAAAGCATCGACGATACGGCGGACACGCTGCTTCAGCGCCTTGCCATAACCTATATGATGGGCGACGCTTCCATGCTTGAGTGCATCATGGGCGCGAAAAGCCTCGCCAGTTTGCTGACGCTGAATCAGTACATCCAAAACGCGTCGGAATACGACAACTCGCTCATTAAGGGGCTTGAGGCGGAAATCGCCGGTCTCGAAACGCTGAACGAGACGCTGAAAGGTGAGATCGTTGAGCTGGAGGAGTCCAAGCGGGTGGTCAATGAGAAGAAAGTCGAGCTTATGACCAGGCAGGCCGACGTTCAGAAGTCGGCAAACGACCTGGGTTCCAAGAAGTCCAAGCTTGAAAGCAGCCAGGGTTCCGCTGTTTCCATGCTGAAAACGCTGAACAGTCAAAGCGCGGAATATGCCCGCGTACAAAAGCAGCTCGCGCAGGAGCAGGAGAAGATCGACAGGCAGATCAACGAATTTCTGGCGGCGCAAGGCTCGAACGCCTCCACGCCGCCCGAAAACGACGGCACGCTCATATGGCCCATGCCCTACGACAGCTGCTACATATCCGCGTACTTCGGGCAGTATCCGTCGGGCGGCCCGCACAAGGGCATGGACATCTGCGTGCGCGGCGGTACACACGGCAAGAACGTCGTGGCGGCGCAAAGCGGCAAGGTCATTCAGTCCGGCACGGATCACTGGTCGATGGGGAATTATCTCATTTTAGACCATGGCGGCGGGCTGTTTACGGCGTACTACCATGCCAGCTCCTTAAAGGTAAGCCAGGGAGCGACCGTGACGCAGGGACAGGTCATTATGCTGGCGGGGAGCACGGGCAACTCGACGGGGCCGCACCTGCATTTCGAGGTGCGCGTCAATAAAAACGGCAGCGTCGTGCAGGTTAATCCGATGAATTACTATTCGAAAGACTACCTCAAGCAATGGGGAATTACATAATAGACGCATTAATACTACTCCGCAGCAAGAAACGTGACGAAAAATTCTGCGCAAAAATCCATATATCATAGCTTTTTGCTTGATTTTTCTATGCTTCTAACTGCGAGTAGTATAAAGTGAAAATTGACGATTGACGATTATACGATAAAGGCGGTTGGACTCTTGAACAAAAAGATCTCACTGGGACTCGCGCTGACTCTTGTTTTCGCGTCCATAACCGCCACCTTTTCCGTTACCATGCTCGTGTCGAGGCGGATTTACAACGGGCTTATAGCCGATCTCGCCAGCCGCGTCGAGATGTACTCCGCGATCGAGGACATCAACGCGCTTGTGCGGACGAATTATTATTACTACAGGTCGATAAAATCCAGCCAGATCAACCTGAACATTTCAAAGGGTTATATCGAGGGACTGGCGGACGGCCACAACCGCTTCCTGACCGCCGCCGAGTATATCGAATACGAACGCAGGCTTTTGGGAAACGCTAGCGGCGTCGGGCTTACCGCGTCGTGGGACAGCCAAAATGGTACGCTGACGGTCACGTCCGTGGCACCGGGCTCCTCCGCGTCGGCAAGAGGAATCAAAGAGAAAGACGTCATCACGAAAATCGACAATGAAAACGTCAACTCCCGGAATTACGCCGAGCTTCTGAAAAGGCTCGAGGGCGATAATCTCACCACCGTAGACGTCACGTGCAGGCAGGACGGCGAATTAAAGGAGTTCAAGGTGACGATCGGCTACAGCTATGTTTCCGTTTCGCACAAGACGATCGGCGAGCTGGGCTATGTGAGAATTTCCGCCTTTTACGCCAACACCAGGGACCAACTGCGCAGGGCTGTGGAAGATTTGCGCGAGTCCGGGGTGAAAGGCGTCATATTCGATCTGCGCAACACGTCGGAGGGCGGCGTCGAGTACGCGGCAGCGGCAGCGGACTGCATAACGCCCCTGTGCGCGCGGGAAACGGACGTGCTCGTCTCGCTGATCGACAGAGACGGGTCGGTCGCTTACTCCCACGCGTCCTCGTCGAGCGACCTTATACTGCCGATGACCGTGCTCGTCAACAAGAGGACCGGGGGACCGGCGGAGCTTTTCGCCTGCGTCCTGCGGGACTTTGAAAAGGCGTCGCTGATCGGCGCGGGGACGAGCGGCAACGGGACGTCCCAAAAGGCGCACAAGCTGGCCGACGGCAACGCGGTGATCCTGACCGTGGCGAAGATCAGGCCCTACCGCAGCGAGAGCTTCGACACCGTGGGGCTTATCCCGGATTTCGAGGTCGCGTTGCCTGACGAGACCGAGGCGCGGCTGGAGCATCTTGAGGTAGATGAGGATCTTCAGCTGCAAAAAGCGATTGCGGAGTTGTTAAAATAAGGAGGTATTGAGGTTTGAGGATGAAAACAATTGATCTTGTCGTCCCCTGCTACAACGAGGAGGCCGTGCTCCCGCTTTTTTACGAAGAGGTGAGCGAGGTCGCCGGGAAGCGTCCCGAGTTTGATTTCCGCTTTCTTTTTGTCAACGACGGAAGCCGCGACGGTACGCTGAAAACGGTTTTAGAGCTTGCGAAGCGGGACGAAAGAGTCAAATACATCTCCTTTTCGCGCAACTTCGGGAAGGAGGCCGCCATGCTCGCCGGGATGAAATATTCATCCGGCGATTACGTTTGTATTCTCGACGCCGATTTGCAGCACTCTCCCGAGCTGATCCTCGACATGCTGGACGCGCTGGAAAGCGATCCCGCTCTGGACGTGGCGGCGGCGAAGCGCTCCGACCGCGACGGCGAAAATAAATTCAAGAGCGCGTTTTCGCGGCAGTTCTATAAGCTCATCAACAAAATGAGCTCGGTCGATATTCCTCAAAGTGCCCAGGATTTCCGCGTGATGCGGCGCAAGGTGGTGGACGCTGTGGTGTCCCTGCCGGAATATCACCGCTTTTCCAAGGGCATTTTCAGCTGGGTCGGCTTTAACACAAGGTGGTTCGACCATGAGAACAGGCAGCGCGCCGCCGGGGAGACAAAGTGGTCTTTCGGGAGCCTTTTGAGCTACGCCGTTGACGGCATCATCGGCTTTTCCGTCATGCCGTTGAAGATATCGCTGGCTTTGGGGACGGCGTGCAGCTTTGTAGGACTGGTCTACGCCGCGTATATCATCGTCCGTACGCTTGTTTCGGGCAGTGACGTGGCGGGATATCCCTCGATCATATGCGCGATCCTCATTATCGGCGGGCTGGTTTTATTGTCGCTCGGCATTATCGGGGAGTATCTGGCGCGGATATATCTTGAGGTTAAACACAGGCCGGTGTTTTTGATTGATCAGACGAATATTGATCCGATGGGCAAATGATTGCAGTAATGTCAATAACTCAAGCGGTGCGGCATGGAAGCCGCGCCCTACAAAGCCGCGTTTTCTGTAGGGTCGGGGTTCCATCCCCGACCTCTACATTTTCATGAGAAGTTTTATGAAAAAACTGTAAACAAACAAATTTACCTATTGACATTCTGTGCTAACACGATTACAATGTAACACTGTTAGGCGAAATACAGAATCGCGTTGAGGTGATAAACAGATGGATTACGCTGAACTGGCCGCCGAGCTTATGGAAAACATGCAGGAGCTGCATAGATCACGCTCCCGCGGGCGCGTTGACGAGGCCATGCGCGGGGAAGTGTTTGTCCTGCACTACATCGCCGGTCAGGGCGGCGATGTTCTGCCGGGAGAGATAAGCGGCGAAATGAACGTCAGCTCCGCGCGAACCGCGTCGATGTTGAACAACCTGGAAAGCAAGGGGCTTCTCACACGTCAGATCGACACGTCGGACCGCAGGAAAGTATTGGTCAGGCTCACGCCGAAAGGAAAAGAGCTTGCGCAGCAGCACCGGCGGACCGCGTTGGAGGACGTCGCGAACATGCTTGAAATGCTGGGCGAGCACGATGCGCGCGAATATGTCCGTATCATCGGCAGACTGGCGGGGATGCCACAAAATAACAGTCAGGAGAAATAGCTTATGCGGAAAGTTTTGAAGTATCTGGAATTCGGCGAGTGGCTGCAAATGGCGGTCAGCGCCGTTTTTATCGTCGGGCAAGTCTGGCTTGAGCTTCGTCTGCCGGATTACATGCAGAAAATCACAGTACTGGTACAGACGCCCGGAAGCCCTATGAGCGAGATCTGGGAAGCGGGCGGCTATATGCTCCTGTGCGCGTTCGGGAGCTTGCTTTCCGCCGTCATTGTGGGCTTTCTGGCCGCGCGGGTCGCGTCGTCATATTCTAAAAGGCTGCGCTCCGCGCTGTTTAGCAAGGTGGAGTCGTTTTCCATGGAGGAGATCAACCGTTTTTCCACCGCGAGCCTGATAACGCGCTCCACCAACGACGTGACACATGTGCAGTTTTTGCTTGCGATGGGCATGCAGGTCATCATCCGCGCGCCGGTCATGGCGGTTTGGGCATTAACGAAAATTGCCGGGAAAGGGCGTCCCGAGTGGTCGATAGCGACGGGAGGTGCCGTACTTTTTCTCATCACGGTCTTTATCCTCATCATGATTTTTGTCATACCGAAGTTTAAAACCATGCAGGTGCTGATCGACAACCTCAACCGCGTCACAAGGGAAAACCTGACGGGGCTTCGCGTCGTCCGTGCCTATAACGCCGAGGATTATCAGGAACGTAAATTTGAGACGGCGAACAAGGCGCTGACGGATGTGCACCTCTTTACAAGCCGCAGCATGGCGATCGTGACGCCCATGATGACGCTCATGATGAGCGGAATCAGCCTGGCCATATACTGGATCGGCGCGTACCTGATAAACGCCGCCGACGTTACGGAAAAGCTGACGCTGTTCTCCAACATGGTCGTGTTTTCTTCCTACGCGATACAGGTCATCATGTCGTTTGTGATGCTGGCGGTGGTCTACGTCATGGCGCCCAGGGCCATGGTCGCCGCCCGGCGCATAAACGAGGTTTTGGACACCGCGCCCGCCATCACCGACGGGCCGCTCACGGAAGGCCTGCCGGGCGTTTCGGGAGCGGTTACGTTCAGTCATGTGAGCTTCAAGTACCCCGACGCCGCCGAATACGTCCTGCATGACGTAAGCTTCACAGCGAAAAGGGGAGAGACGGTGGCGTTCATCGGCTCAACCGGCAGCGGCAAAAGCACGCTGATCAACCTTGTGCCGCGCTTTTTCGACGCGACGGAGGGCGAGGTGCTGATCGACGGCGTGGGCGTTAAGGAGTACACCCTTGAGTCGCTGCACAATAAAATAGGCTACGTGCCGCAGAAAGCCGTGCTGTTCAAGGGGAGCGTCGCGTCGAACGTCGCTTACGGCGACAACGGCAGGGATGAATTTACCGAGGAGGACATACGCCGCGCCGTACATATCGCGCAGGGCGCGGAGTTCGTCGAGAAAATGGACGGGCAGTACGGCGCCGACATCTCTCAGGCGGGCGCGAACGTCTCCGGCGGGCAGAAGCAAAGGCTTGCCATCGCCAGAGCCGTTTGCCGCGAGCCGGAGATATATATATTCGACGACAGCTTCTCCGCGCTGGACTACCGCACCGACCGCGTTTTGCGAAGTGTGCTGAAAAAAGAGACGGCTGGGGTCACGAGCCTGATCGTCGCGCAGCGCATCGGCACCATCATGGACGCCGACAGGATCGTCGTGCTGGACGAGGGCCGCGTTGTGGGAACCGGCAGGCATAAAGAGCTGCTGAAATCCTGCGCGGTCTACAGGGAGATTGCCGAAAGCCAGCTGAGTGAGGAGGAATTGAGCCGTGAGTGAACAAAGACAAAGGCCGAGAGGCCCGCGCGGGCCTATGGGCGGGCACGGCCCCGTTGAAAAGCCGAAAGACTTCAAAGCGACGTGGGCAAGGCTTATCCGCTATGCAAGGGCTTACCTTCCCGCCATCATCATATCGCTTGTCGCCGCCGCTTTCGGCACGACACTCCAAATACTTGGGCCGGACAGGATCAAGAACATGACCAATGAGATTCTCAGGGGTCTGCCCGCGCTCGTGAACGGCGTTCCCGTGATGGGGGCCATCGACATGGGGGCCGTAAGCCGCATCGCGTGGTCTTTGGTCGCGCTGTACTGCTGCTCGATCGTGCTGAGCTTTGCCCAAAGCTACATCATGGCCACCGTCACGCAAAGGCTCACAAAGGGTATGCGCACGGATATATCGCGCAAGATCAACCGCCTGCCTTTCCGATATTTTGACAAGACGAGCTACGGCGACGTTCTCAGCCGCGTGACCAACGACGTGGACGCCATCGGCCAGACGATGCAGCAGAGCTTAGGCTCGCTCATAGCCGCCATTACCATGTTTATCGGCTCACTGTTTATGATGCTGAAAACAAACTGGATCATGGCGCTGACCGCCGTGGGGACAAGCTTTATCGGCTTTATGCTGATGATGCTGATCGTGAAACGGTCGCAGAAATATTTCACCGTGCAGCAGCGCGAGCTGGGCGTTATCAACGGGCATATCGAGGAAATATATTCAGGCCACAACGTCGTCAAGGCCTATAACGGCGGCGCGGGCGCGAAAAAAACCTTTGAAGCGATCAATCAGAAGCTTTACCGCAGCGGTTGGATATCCCAGTTCCTGTCGGGGCTGATGATGCCGCTGATGGGATTTGTCGGCAATCTGGGCTATGTGGCCGTCTGCGTCGTCGGGGCGTCGCTGGCGATGAACGGCAGGATTGAGTTCGGCGTCATCGTCGCGTTTATGATCTACATCCGCCTGTTTACCCAGCCGCTTTCGCAGATCGCCCAGGCGTTCAACAACCTGCAAAGAACGGCGGCGGCAGGGGAGCGCGTGTTCGAGTTCTTCGACGAAAACGAGCTTCCGGACGAAAGACACAAGCTGTCTCTGCCTGAGCGCGTGAAGGGCGATGTGGAATTCAGGCACGTCAACTTCGGCTACGTACCCGAAAAAACGGTTATCCACGACTTCTCCGCCGAGGTGAAAGCCGGGCAGAAGATCGCGATCGTCGGGCCGACCGGCGCGGGTAAAACAACTATGGTCAATCTGCTGATGCGATTCTATGAGCTGGATGGCGGCGAGATCTTGCTTGACGGTACGCCCATCAGCGAAGTGCCGCGCGAGAACGTACATGAGCAGTTCTGCATGGTTTTACAGGACACATGGCTGTTCGAGGGCACCATCAAGGAAAATATCATCTACGCGAAGCAGGGCGTGACCGATGAGGATGTCGTGTCCGCCTGCAAGACGGCGGGGTTGCACCACTTCATCCGCACATTGCCCGACGGGTATGATACCGTGCTCAACGATAAGGCGAGCCTGTCGGAGGGGCAGAAGCAGCTGATGACAATCGCCCGCGCCATGATACAGAACGCGCCGCTCTTAATCCTCGACGAAGCCACAAGCTCCGTTGACACGCGCACCGAGGTCATTATCCAGGAGGCGATGGACAAGCTGACGGCCGGGCGGACGTCTTTCGTGATCGCGCACCGCCTGTCAACCATCCGCAACGCCGACCTGATACTCGTCATGCGCGGCGGGGATATCGTCGAAAGCGGCAGCCATGAGGAGCTGCTGGCCGGGGGCGGGTTTTACGCGGAGCTTTATAACAGTCAGTTTGAAAGTTAGACGTTAGATTGTGGATTGTAGATTATAAGACGCGGTGCATTTTATGTGCCGCGTCTGTGTTCTTTTATGCGGGCTGTTTGCCGCTTTACCGAATCGACAGCGTTAAATCATAGATCGTCTCTGCCAATTCGCGCGGGGTTTCTTTCAGCCCGTTTTTCAGCCAGTGCCGCACAATTCCGACGCCGCCATTGACCACATAAATCAATCGGATATCCTCACTAAAAGGAGGCGTGAATTTGCTCTCCGGGGTAATGTCACAGGCCTGGCAAGCCGAAAAGAACACTTGCTTTTGAAAGGCTATATTGCCCTGCTCGCTCATGAGTACTTGTAGGTATTTGCTGTTCTCAACCATATACTCGAAGAAGCGTTGCAGCGAATGAACCGCCGCTTCCCGGTTTTCCTGCCATGTGCCAGACAATTCCCCCAAGACCTTTCGCATCCAGTCGAGGGTATCATCTTCGATGGAATGCAGCAGAGCATAAATGTCCTCGTAGTGCATGTAAAAGGTGGAACGATTGATGTCTGCGCAGTCGCAAAGCTCTTTAACTGTAATTTTGTCAAACGGCTTGCTTTTCATCAATTCAATCATGCCGTCCGCCAGGGCCTTGCGGGTATACTGTGTTTTTCTGCTTTCTTTCATTGACTAAAATCTCCCGTCTGAGTATGCTAAAATTATTTGCAAACCAACAATTTTGTGCTGCCATGCAGATCACAAAATGTTATATAACAAACTGTCAGTTGTGAAACAGACTATGTGTATATTATAATGCATTTAAAAGCGGATGTCAAGACCCGATCTCACCCTTGCTACCGATGGGTTTTCATTTTTAAGGTTAATTTTTTTAAATTTGTATGCAAACCGACGTCTATGCAGAAAAACGGGGATTACACGATGTTTTACAACAAACTGATGGTTGAAAAGCAAACACGGCGTACGTTATAATGTGTATGGAAACGGAAGCCAAACCGTTTATCAGTTTTGAAAAGAGGTTATCTCATGCCTTGGGTCGAATCAATCATCGGTTATCTGCAATTCTGGGTTGACAAGCTTCCGCTGCTCAGCGGACCGATGCGGCTGGTGGTCGAGTGGCTGCAAAACCTCCTGTAATGCTTGCCCTCGATCAAAGCCCCTTGCCATGCGGCAGGGGGCTTTGCATTCGCAGGCGCACTTTTTATCAAGCTCTTTCATAAAATAAGTATGGTTATACCTCTTTTATAAGGATGGGTGATAATAATGAATCCTTGCGAGCTGACGATGAGCATAACGGCTCTCGCGAACGCGATTTCGCGCGGGCTTTCAGACGACGACCTGAACCTGGCATCAACAATTTTTCTGCAGTTGGGAGATACTTTGGCCGTCATTTCGGCGCAGAGGGACAGGTGCCGCAATTTAGAAAGCGGGAATCAGGCGTCAGGCGCCGGGGGCGGTCAGGAAAGCCAAAGCGATCTTGAATAAACGCCGCTTGTATGTGTATTTTCAAACAGTGATCGGCAGTAGCAGAGGACGGCTGATCACTGTTTTTTTGCGCAATCGTATAAAAAGCCTTGATTTTTGTCGGCGAATAGTCCATAATTAAACTTATATAAAATTGACGAAAGGGGAAAGTAACAGAGTTATACAAATCAGGACAACCCTGTTACGCGTGATCTTTTTGCAAACGCCAAAAGAAAACATCCGCAATTTCAGCATCATCGCGCACATCGACCACGGTAAATCCACCTTGGCGGACCGCCTGCTTGAGCTGACCGACGCCGTGGCCCTGCGCGACATGACGGCACAGCTCCTTGATAAAATGGATCTGGAGCGCGAGCGCGGCATCACCATCAAGGCCCACGCCGTCCGGCTCGACTACAAGGCCGGCGACGGCCAGACCTACGTGCTGAATCTCATCGACACGCCCGGTCACGTGGACTTCAATTACGAGGTCTCGCGGTCGCTGGCGGCGTGCGAGGGCGCGCTGCTGGTGACCGACGCGTCACAGGGGATTGAGGCGCAGACCTTGGCCAACACGTATCTCGCGCTTGATCACAACCTGGAGATCGTGCCTGTCATCAATAAAATCGACCTGCCGGCCGCCGAGCCTGACCGTGTCGCCGCCGAAATCGAGGACGTGATCGGGCTGGACTGCTCGCACGCGCCGCGCGTCTCCGCGAAAACCGGCGAAAACGTCTCACAGGTGCTGGAGCGCATTGTGGCGGACATCCCAGCTCCGGCGGGCGACGACGACGCGCCTCTCCGCGCGCTGATATTCGACTCGGTCTACGATAGCTATAAGGGCGTCATCGTGTACGTCCGCGTCATGGACGGCAAGCTCAGGGCTGGGGATACCATGCGCATGATGGCGACGGGGGCGCAGTTCACCGTGGTCGAGGTGGGCTGTATGCGGGCGACCGCGATGGAGCCGATGGCGGAGCTGTGCTCCGGCGACGTGGGCTACATCACCGCGTCGATCAAAACCGTGAGCGACGCCCGGGTCGGCGACACGGTTACGAACGCCGCGAAGCCCGCCGCAGAGCCGCTTTCCGGCTACCGCAGGGTGCAGCCCATGGTTTTCTGCGGCATATATCCGGCCGACGGCGCGGACTACGAGGCGCTGCGCGAAGCACTGGAAAAATTGCAGCTGAACGACGCGGCGCTGTCCTTTGAGCCTGAAACGTCGGGCGCGCTGGGCTTCGGCTTCCGCGCCGGATTTTTGGGGCTTCTGCACCTCGAAATCGTCCAGGAACGCCTGGAACGCGAATATGATCTGGATCTGGTGACGACGGTCCCAAGCGTCATATATAAAATTCACATGTCCGACAAGTCCGCTCTGGAGATCGACAACCCGACACACTACCCCGACCCCGCCCAGATTGATTACAGCGAGGAACCGTTCACAAACGCGCACATTTACTCTCCGCCGGAATATGTCGGAGCGATTATGGACTTGTGTCAGGACAGGCGCGGCGTGTTCAAGGACATGACATATATTTCCTCAGACCGTGTGGACATACACTACGAGCTGCCGCTCAACGAGATCATATACGACTTTTTTGACTCGCTGAAATCACGTACCCGGGGCTACGCGTCCTTTGACTATGAGCTGTCGGACTACCGCAAGTCGAATCTTGTCAAGCTGGACGTGCTGTTAAACGGCGATATCATCGACGCGCTGTCGTTCATCATCCACGCCGACAAGGCTTACGCCCGCGCGCGCCGCATCGCCGAACGCCTGAAGGACAACATCCCGCGACAGATGTTCGAAATACCGATTCAGATTGCGATCGGCGGCAAGGTCATCGCGCGCGAAACCGTCAAGGCCATGCGCAAGGACGTGCTGGCAAAGTGCTACGGCGGCGACATCACGCGCAAGAAGAAGCTGCTTGAAAAGCAGAAAGAGGGTAAAAAGCGCATGAGGCAGTTCGGAACGGTGGAGGTGCCGCAGGAGGCGTTTATGGCGGTTTTGAAATTGGATGAAAATTAAAGGACAGAAAAATAGGTATCCTTATGAACACCAACACAACAGCCAAAATCAAACAGTTAGCAGGGATTTTGAAATTGGTGTAAAAAAGTGGTTTGAAAATAAATATCACATGGAATTTGAACGCAATAGTTCTTTTTCCATCGGCAACCCTCCCAAAGCGCACCGCTTCGATGTGGTAAGCGAGGATAAACTAATTGTCGCGGAATGCAAATGCTATACGTGGACAGAAACCGGCAATATTCCAAGTGCAAAAATGGGATCTGTCAATGAGGCAGTTTTTTATTTATCTTTCATCAACGATGCAGATACGTATGTTGTTTTGAAAAAATCCATGCACCCAAAAAGATCGGAAACCCTGGCGGAATATTATTATGGGGCAAATAAACATTTACTCGGTCACACAGAAGTTTTGGAATTTGATGCTGACATGGGAATCATGAGAAAAATGGGAACTGTGCCTGATGTGTTTTAATGTGTTAGGGGTATTCCCGGTGCAAAAAAAGAAAGTCAAAACCGCCGTAAAAACGTGGCGGTTTTGACCTCAGAAAGAGGAAAAGTCCAGCAATACCGGACTTTTCGAAGCAATGGAATGGTATCAAATCCATTGCGGTTATATTTGGCAGGGTATTTGCGGTTATATCCGAACTCTGGATTTCGCCAAGGGAAACCGTTCTGCTCCCGTCCTTGTAGTTAAAGGTAATTGCGAAGCGATCGTCATAAAGGTAAATCGAATTGACGAAGCTGTCAACCAGGCGCTGCCGGTGATCTGGGTCTTTCAAATCCCCCTCGCGGAACTTGCATAACCAGAACTTGATCTTTTCCTCGGTCAGCAGTGGGCGGTGCAATTCCTCTTGCAGTATCTGTATCTCCAAGTCGCGCTTCGTGTCCTCCAAGGCTTCCAGGCGTTCTTTCGTTGAGGAAGTGAAGATGCCCTGCTGGATGGCATTGAGTATGTTTTCAATGCCCTTTTGGGTGTCTGCGAGCTGTTTTCGCAGTAGCGGAAGGGATGTGCTTTCCCTGCGTTGTAAATCCAAAACAGCGTCCGTGATACTCTGGATTGCCCTATCATCAAAGAGAACCCGTATGACCTCGCGCATGATGGTTTCTTCAATCCAGTCCTTTTGCACTGTCTTTTTCCTGCAGGTTTTCTTATTTTTCGCGGTGACGCATTTGTAGTATTGGTGTACCCGGCCCGTCTTGCTGGTGCCGCTTTCGCCTACCATGAACACCCCGCATTCGCCGCAGAAAAGCTTGGTGGTCAACAGATAAAGTTCCTCGCGGGCTTTGTAACGCGCAGGGGCTTTCTTGTTTTTCTCAAGACGCGCCTGCACTTGCTCGAAAAGCTCCACGGGCACAATCAGGGGAATACCGTTCTCATGAACAATATCACGGTACTTGTACTCGCCGATATACTTACGATTGTGCAGCAGGCGCGTCACGCTGTCGATGCTTAATGGGCTGCAGTGCCGCGAGCGGATTCCGTTGTCGTTCAACCAATCCGCGATTTGCTTGATTGACTTGCCGCTGGCGTACTGCTCGAACGCCGCCAGAACCAGTGGGGCCGTCAACGAGTCGAGGACATAGTGCTTATCGCTGTCAATCGTCAATCCAACGGACAGGCAACCGCCGTTCCACTTGCCCTTGAGAGCATTTTCTGTCCTGCCGCGAATGACCTTTTCTGAAAGCTCTGCGGAGTAGAACTCAGCATAGCCTTCGAGCAGGGATTCCAGCAGAATGCCCGTGGAATCCTCCGCGATGGTTTCCGTCGCGGAGATTACCTTCGCGCCGTTCCTGCGCAGAATGGCCTTGTAATGCGCGGAATCGTAGCGATTGCGGGCGAACCTGTCCAACTTCCAGACGATCACCACATCGAACAGGTGCTTTGCGCTGTCCTTGATCATCTTCTGGAACTGTGGGCGGTTGTCCGTCTTGGCGGAAAAGGCGCGGTCTATGTAGGTGGTCAGGACGGTAATGCCGTTCTTTTCGGCGTAGGCTTTGCACTCGCGGATTTGGCCCTCGATGCTTTCCTCACGCTGGTTGTCAGTGCTATGCTATAAAGGAAGTGTATAGAACACTTCTAAAAAAGCAGGCAGTCAAGCCATTTGCGGCACAAATGGACGACACCAAGCACATCGAAAAACGGATTTAGGCATTGAGTCCA